>Ga0163152_10007837_pt1 | contig 11537 bp, 8 predicted proteins | sample OliLakLV19MP8IB2_FD_148635 | JGI IMG/M metagenome (GOLD analysis project Ga0163152, IMG submission 148635) | Freshwater microbial mat bacterial communities from Lake Vanda, McMurdo Dry Valleys, Antarctica - Oligotrophic Lake LV.19.MP8.IB-2 | ecosystem: Environmental > Aquatic > Freshwater > Lake... | reverse complement strand
CAACGAAAGTGGCGCGGGACACGACCGGCGTCTACGAATATCTCCCTGCTTCCATCAGGAACTTCCCGGACCAGGAACGGCTGAAACAGATCCTCCTCGATGCAGGCTTTCGCCAGGTGACCTATCGCAATCTAAGCGGCGGGATCGTGGCGATACATGTGGCCATAAAATAACGCAAAACTATGAATTCCATTCTTTATATTTTCCTCCCCTGCAAGAAAGTCTACCCCATTGGCGTAACCTATCTTGCTGATTTCATTCATCGACGCAAGCCGGAGGTGCGGCAGCGCATCCTCGATCTGTCTCTCTTTCCTGACGCCCAACGAAGCCGCGCGATCCGCGATGCCGCGACCGAGTTCAAACCGGACCTCGTCTGTTTCTCCTGGCGCGATATTCAGATTTTTTCGCCGCATGAGGGAGACTCCTCGCTGGAACATGCGTTTAACTTCTATTTTGCGAGCAACCCACTCAAGCGAATTACCGCCTCGTTTGCGGGACTGCAACAGCTCTACCGCTACTACAGTCATATCCGGGCGGCACTTTCCTACCCCTGGTTGATCGCGAAGGAGTTCCCGAAGGCGCAGATCATGATCGGCGGAGGAGCCTTTACCGCTTTTGCCGATCAGCTCATCCAGAAACTCCCGGAAGGCACCATCGGGATTCTTGGGGAAGGTGAAGACGCCATTCTCAAGGTCATTGAAGGCCAATCGTTGGAGAACGAGCGCTACATCCTCCGGGAGGGAAAGACCATTCGAAAGGGCCAGCAGGGCGCGCCCGCCCTGCTCGATGCTCTCACCGTCGACTTGCCCTACCTGACCTCGATCTTCCCGCAGTATCGGGAATATGTGGGCGAATCCATCGGGGTCCAGTCGAAGCGAGGCTGCCCCTACGACTGTGCCTTCTGCCTCTACCCCTACATTGAGGGGAAGCGGGTGCGCTATCGGCCCCCCTCGATGGTCGTCAAGGATATCTCTCAGCACTACCATCAATGGGGCGCCAGACGGTTCTGGTTCACGGATGCCCAGTTCATTACCGGGAAAGAAGCCTATCCCCAATGCACCGAAATCCTTGAACGGATTCTCGCAGAAAAATTGGAGATCGAGTGGTCCGGCTATATTCGGACGTCGCTCATCACCCCGGAGTTGGCAAAACTCATGGTCCGGTCCGGCGTCGGCGATCTCGAGGTCGCCATTACGTCGGGCTCCCAAGCGGTGCTGAACAACCTCCACATGGGATTCAAGCTTGAGCGGCTGTACGATGGCTGCCGCTATCTGGCTGAAGCGGGATTCAAGGGGAAGGTCATCCTCAACTACTCGCTCAACAGTCCAAAAGAAACCGAGGAGTCCCTCCTCCAAAGTGTGGAGTCCTACAAGAAGGTCGCCGCGATCCTGGGTGAGGAGCGCGTGTTCCCCCTGATGTTCTTTTTGGGCATTCAGCCGAACACGGATCTTGAAGAACGGCTGTTAAAAGAGGGATACCTCTCGGCTGGCTATAATCCTCTGATGCTGACTCCGACGAGTATCAGAAAACTCCTCTATAACCCGGCGCCGTTGAACTCGTTCATCGCCAAGGCCTGCCTTCGGGCCTGGGAACGGAAAGAGGGCAGCAGGGACCCACGGAAATGGACGGGATCTCTGTCTCAGACTCCAAAAGAGTCAGGCCCCTATGCCGACCAGAGCTTGATCCGAGGGATCGAAGGAAATTCCGGGCGCGATGCCCTCCTATCCCTGGAAGAGATCCTCCGCTCTCGACAATCGCTGCGCGCCGCAAAGGATTCTAGCGAAAAATCCGTCGCGACCCCGGGGGTCTAGATCCGTTCAGGCCGCCCCGTCGATACCTTGCATTCCATTTTAGGCCGATGTTATCATGCGTTTTCCTGAGGCTGGTGAAGAACCTCAACCGTTTGGAAATTTTGACAATTACTCTCGTTCGCCCTGGCCTGGAGGGCATCCGGAGGAGACATTTCAATGTATAAGACGATCTATGTGCCGGTCGATAACTCAGACCATTCCAATACAGCCGTCGACATCGGAGTTCACTTCGCCAAAGCCTTTGGCTCGAAGATCGTGGGTAGCCACGTCTACGCAGCCAAAATGCATGACAAGCGCTTCAAACAGATGGAAGCAGGCTTGCCCGAAGAGTACCACGATGAAAAAGAACTCGACCGCCAGCGCCAAATCCACGATTCGCTGATTACCCGCGGTCTCCAAATCATTACCGACTCCTACCTCGACTACGTCGATAAGAAATGCGCAGAAAACAACCTGCCGATCGAGCGCCGCTCGCTTGAAGGCCGGAACTGGAAAGTACTGGCCGAAGACATCAACACCAATGCCTACGACCTGGTGATCATGGGCGCCTTGGGTGTCGGCGCGGTGAAGGACAGCGTGATCGGCAGCAACACCGAGCGTGTGCTCCGTCGTGTACGGAATTCGGACATGCTGATCGTCAAGCAGACCCAGCCCATGACCAGCGGCAGAATCGTGGTCGCCGTGGACGGCAGCCCCTATTCCTTCGGCGGACTCATGACCGGCCTGGCACTGGGTAAGGCCTTCAACATGCCGGTCGAGGCTATCTCGGCCTTCGATCCCTATTTCCATTATGCCGCTTTCCATAGCATCTCAGGTGTCCTCAACGAGGAAGCCGGCAAGGTATTCCGATTCAAGGAGCAGGAAAAGCTCCACGAAGAAATCATCGACAGCGGCCTTGCAAAAATCTACCAGTCGCACCTCGACATCTGCCGCGAAATCGCTCAAGCCGAGCAAACCGACGTAAAGACCACCCTGCTGGACGGCAAAGCCTTCGAGAAGATCATTCAATACGTGCGCAAAGATATCCCGGCATTGCTCATCGTCGGACGGATCGGCGTGCACAGCGACGAGGATATGGACATCGGCAGCAACACGGAAAATCTCTTGCGGTCCGCGCCCTGCAACATCTTGGTCTCAAACCGGAAATATGTACCGCCGATCGATACGCTGGCGGAATACACCATCGCCTGGACGGAAGAAGCCCTCCGCCGAATGGAAAAGATCCCGATCTTTGCCAGAGGCGTGGCCAAGACGGCCATCCACCGCTATGCCATCGAAAAGGGCCATACCATCATCAGCAACACGGTGGTCGATACGGCCATCGGACACATCCTGCCCAAGGGCGCGATGGATGCTATGCGCGCCCTGGGTGGCAGCCTGGATGCCGCGGGCATCGATCGTGACAAGATGCAGGCTGACGAGTCCGTGGCGAAGGATCTCATGGGCTCGACGCTCAGCGGCATGATGACCGAGATCGTGGAAGAAAAGCCGAAAGTCAGTGAAGCGACTCAAGCCTACTTGGATCGGATGACACAGAACTACTTCGTCTGCGACGGCTGCGGCTACATCGGCAAGGGCGAGACGCCCGTGAAGTGCCCCGTTTGCGCAGCTGGAGGCGAGCGCTTCAAACTGGTCGACAAGACCATCTTCGAAGCAGCCGCGAACGCCGAAGGGGCGATTGAAACCGACCTGGCCTACGATGACGTCCCCATGCAATGGACCAAGGACGCCAAAGAAGGAATTCGTGCGGTCCCTGCCGGCTTCCAACGGCGGCGCGCCAAGGCCAAAATTGAAAAGACCGCTCGGAAGCTCGGCATGACCACGATCACGCTGGAGTATGCCGCACCGATGATTCAGGAAGCAGCCTCGGAAGACTACACCCCCATTTTCGCGAACAAGGGGACCGGTGCCTCAACCGAAGCGCAAGCGACCGTGGCCGCTGCAACGAACGGTACCAACGGCGCGGCCGCCTCCCACGAGAACGGTCATGAAAACGGGAACGGCCACGCGGCAGACCCTGCCCCCGCTTCTCCCTATACCTGGTCGCCTGAAGCCCAAGCCAGGCTCGAACGGGCGCCTGAAGGGTTCATGCGTGAATGTACCCGTGCCCTCATCGAAAAACATGCCGGTAAAATCGGCGTCACCGCCATTACGGTCGAAGTGGCCAATGAGGGTATCGAGCAAGCCAAGGATTATATGGCCGACGCCATGAAGACCGGCAACATCAAGGATATGATCGCGAACCTGACCGGCTCATCGAAGTCCGGGACCAGCCACTGATGGGACGGTCGCTGCCGGTCTTGAATTTCCAGGCGCTGGTGGGCACGCTCGGCTCCATTCAGCAGCAGGTGACGAAGTTCATTACTCCGTCATCCACCGCTCCTGCGCCGCACGACGGTCGAACCGTCGACGATTTCAAACCCTATCTCATCGCGCTGAACCTCACGAAGCGCTGCAATCTCAAGTGTGCACATTGCTATCTCGACGCGACAACGAAGTCCGCCGGCGGGGACGACGAACTCTCGACCGAAGAATGCTACAAGCTCATCGATCAGATTGCCCAAGTCAACAAGGGCTGCCTTCTAGTGATCACGGGCGGCGAACCGCTCGTCCGTCCTGACATCCTCAACATCGCGCGCCACGCCGTGAAGCTCGGCTTCATGGTGGTGTTCGGGACCAACGGCATGTTGATCGATGACCGAATGGCGAAGGATCTGGTCGAGATTGGCGTGATGGGCATGGGCATCAGTATCGATTCGCTCGATCCCCAGAAACATAACCAATTCCGCGGGGTGCCAGGCGCGTGGGAAGGCGCACTCGCCGGCATCGAGGCCTGCAAACGGAACGGGTTGGCGTTCCAAGTGCACTTCAGTGCACAACCCATGAATTATCAGGAACTACCTGCGGTGATCGATTGGGCGCACCAGCTTGGCGCCAAGGTACTGAATGTCTTCTTCATGGTCTGCACCGGCCGCGGCGAAGAACTGACCGACATCACCCCGGAACAGTACGAAGAGGTGCTCGGGTATCTCGTCAACTGTCAGGATAATTACAAGGGAATGCTTGTCCGAGCCCGCTGTGCACCGCATTTCAAACGGCTGGCGTACGAAAAGGACCCGAACTCCCCGATTACCAAAGCCACGGGCTATATGGGCGGCGGCTGTCTTGCCGGCACCAACTATGCGCGTGTGACCCCCAATGGCGAATTGACCCCTTGCCCCTACATGCCCCTGTCAGCTGGAAATATTCGCGAGACCAGCTTCGTCGACCTGTGGGAAAAATCAGACGTCTTCAATTCCTTCCGCTATCCGCAACTCAAAGGCAAATGCGGTGATTGCGAATATACCGACATCTGCGGCGGCTGCCGCGCCCGCCCCTACGTCGATCACGGCGACTGGCTGGACGAAGATCAATGGTGTCTGTACACGCCGAAGGGTGGCGAGAAGATTAAAGTCGCGTTTAATACGCCGGAAGAAAGCGACGTGGCCTGGGATACGGACTCAGAGTCACGACTCAACAAGATTCCCTATTTCTTGCGCGCCATGGTGAAAAAGGGCGTCGAAAAGCACGCGCACGAGCATAGCATCCCCCTGATTACCATTGAGTTGATGGAAGAACTCCGCAAGAAACGATTCGGCAACGACGCACCAGTCTTCAAATTTTAGCGTGAGGCGTGAAACGTGAGACGTGAGACGTTTAGATCCTTGGATTCGTGGCGAACCCATGACGTTTCACGAGTCTGAAAATGGACGCTCTTCAAAGCATCGTCACCGACCTCAATACCTTGATCCCGATCATCAACCATTGGTTCCACCTCTTGTCGGCGGTTATCTGGATCGGCGGACTCGCGTTCCTCGTCATGGCCGTGACCCCTGGACTGAAAAAAGCGGTCGCCAAGGAGCAGATCAAGCCGATCACCGATGCGTTCTATCAGCATTACAAGAAGGTCGCGGGCATTCTGCTCGTCGTTCTGCTGTTTACCGGAGGCGTCAACTTCCACTATGTCAATCAGGTTATCACTTCGCAAACCGGCAGCGGCATCCAACACCATCCGAAATACCTGATTGTCTTCTTCCTTAAGCTGTTTCTCGTCCTCTGCCTGTTCACGCTCTTCCTCTACACGGTGCTCTTCAAGTCCGATGACCCAGAAGAAGGCGAAGAAGAATCTTACGAAGCGATCCCCTTCCAACGAGCCGCGCTCTGGATCGGCTTCTTCATCCTCCTCTGTGCCGCTGCGATGAAACATCTCCATCAGTAGATCGCACTCCTCTGAGGCTCTCCATAGTCTTCACCTCTCGCATTCTCACTGCGCCTGTATCTTCCAGTATAAAGAGCGTACCGTATAAGATACGCTTCTAATCTAGAGGTGCATCTTTTCCGCTCACCCCTAAGCCGCATTTACTCAACGACTTACACCGTGGGCCTCAGAGCATCTTTACTAAGGATTCTCTGGCACGAAGGTTGCTGTTGCGAAATATCACCTAATGTGAATGGTACGAGGCTGATGATCACAAGCTGGAAGTATCTTGGCGAAGCGAAATGCCGGTGGGTCCCCACTCGACAGATCATGGCCTGTCACGCAGGTGGGACGACCTCTGGATTGTGCCCATCCGGAGCTCTCCTACCGCCACACGCTTCCGCCATCCGGGCCGCGTCCTGCTTCTCAGCAGCGGCGCGGCTCTCCAGCCTACTCAGGATCCTCCAGAGCTGCAGACCTCTATCCCTGAACGGACACACGAACAGCCGCGTTCCACAATAAACTTGCGAGGGAAACGATGTCGCTCACCCCACAATCCACTCCACTCAAATCGCCCAGTCCCGCTAGCCAGGCTGCCAGACCCAGCAAGGCCGAAACCCCACAGCCTCGAACGGTCAGGCTGACCGTCAGCCTTCCCTGCGATCTTGTCGATCGTCTGCGCGATGCGGTGTATTGGAGTCCCGACCTGAAACTCGCTTGGCTGATCGCTCAGTCCCTACGAGCCTCTCTGTCGGACCTGGAAACATCACGTCAGGGTCCCTTTCCAAAACGGATGATGGCACTCCGCGCCGGACGCCCTCGATTAGTCGGTCAGTCCATGAAGGTGTACCCTCGTTCCAAGCCCAACGCAAATGGCACAGCCTGTCAGGCTGAGGGAATCACTCAAGCCACCCTTGCCTCACACCCTTCCATCGAGTGATGGTAGACGAGCGGATAGTTCTACTGTTGAACATGGCATGCTCCCAAAAATCTCTTAAATTTCAGGCTCCAAGTCGACTGACCTTCCTATCTCCTGAAGAGGCGCCGATGAATCTCCAGACTCCTCATCAAGCCGTCTTGATTGTCGACGACGATCCCGACATCCTGACTGCCCTACAGGATTTCATTGAACACGAAGGCTTTCGCGTGACCGGGGTCTCGACCTGTCGCGATGCGCTGGCTCAAGTGAGGACGGTCCATTTTGCCGCTGTTTTACTCGACATTGGACTGCCCGATGGAGATGGACTGGCCATACTTGAAACCATCCAAGCCATCACGCCCTCGCTCCCCGTGATTGTTCTCACCGCCTTTACATCACAGGACTACCATGCGCGGTCTTTGTCCAGCGGCGCATTCTCCTTCCTCACCAAACCATACAATCGCAATGAGCTGCGTGCAGTCCTACACCGGGCCGTTGAAATAGACCGTCCACCCGCTTCTTCCGATCACTAGCAGAAGCCTGAAGAATGGCGGATGATCCTTGTGCGCGCAAACCTCGCACGATCGGAATATGCTCGGTCGACGCGCGCAGTAAGGATCTCCCAGGCCACCCTTGAGAAGAACTGAAAGCAAGTGACCACGCTTGGGGAGAGCTGAGTCTTGGCGCACCGAGGCTCGCGAGGGGTGTAGTGAACGAGAACTAAGAGCGAGGCCGCTTAGAAGAGGCAAAGGCCTGCTTGAAGACCGTGCGGAGGCCGAAGTAAGCAAAAGAATCTTTGAGGTTGGAGTACAGCCGTTTGATAGTGCCCATGTCAGGATTGACCACGTATTCCATCGTTAAAGCAATCCGTTCTTCCCCCTCACCAAGTGGCGTCACCGCATGCCAGAGCTTATCCCCGTTGAAAATCACGAGGTCGCCCGGTTGCGTGATCAGCTCCAAATGCTTAGACGCTTTCACAGGATCATCCTTAAATAGCTCGCACACCAGTTTGCATTGCGTCGACTGATCGACGAGTCCCATCAAAACGGTATAGCGAGCGCCCTTATAATAGGAGGTGTCGTAGTGGAACCCGATATGGTCCCCCGCCTCCGTGTAGTAATACAGGGCGCACGAATGGGGATCGTTCTCGGGGCATAGACTGAGCTTGGCCTTCACCAGACGGCTCAGAATCTCGATGAAGCCCTGGGATCGATACAGATCGAGAAAGCGCGGAGCCTTCTCCATCACCGTGTAGTAGCTTACGCTCCCGCCTTTTTTGTGGCCGGGAATATAGTTGCGATTCAGCTCCCCCTTCACCCCTTGTGCTTGCGGGACAAGGTACTCTTCCACCACCGACCGGGGGAGAAACTGTGGCACAAATAGAAACTCGTTCTGGTCCCAATACTCACGGGAAAGCCGATCGAGATCTAACCCCTTGACCGCGTCATCGACTGCTTCAACGAAGGAACTGACCATTGGCTGACTCATACACTCACCTGCTCCTCAATCGTCCACCAGGATACTAAAAAGTCCGCCAGGACCGTGGCGCGTGAGGTGAAAAACGGCGAGGTATAGACGAGATGAGATTCGCACCTCCTCGCGCCCCTCTGCCTCGGCGATCCATGCGTAAGCTCAGACCGGTTCCCGCCCTCATTCACTGTGGAGGATTGAACACCGGAGCCTTCACCACTTCCACATCAGCCGGCAACTTCAGATGAAAAACTGCATCGCCGAGACCGATGTTGGATTGAAGCGACGAAAATTCAAAACTCGCAACATTGCCGCTCATCTCATATAGCTTGATCGTCCGAATGAAGTAGGTCTTGGGAAACACTTCCAGCACAATCCGTTGTAACGATCGCCCCGCTTCGCCTTCCTGTGACCTCGGCAGGAGAGTGAGCAGTCGGATTCCTCCCACACCTCGCCCCTTCCCCGGCGTCGGCTCAATATCGTACGACTCCTCCAGCTTAGCCGCTCCTAACAAGAGCTCCAATGGAGCCTTCGAGGCAGCCATCTGCGTTAGCTTCCCAACCAGAACTTGCCGATGCTCCGGCACATACACTTTGACATCATCCCGATTGACATAGATGTCCTCAACTGAGGGATCGAGATAATTCCATCGTAACTGGCCAGGCTTTTTGATATACACCTTCCCCGATGACGTAATGGGCCGATCAAACCCCTCGATCGTAGTCTTCTGCGTAAAGTCCGCCTGGAGGTCTTTGGTCTTTTCATACCGTGCCTGGAGCTGTTTCACCACCTCTTGTACTTCCTTCAACGCGACCGCATCGCCCTCGTCTCCAGCAGAGAAGGCCGTGGGTGCCAGTACGAACCCACAGAGAATGCTGCCGAGAAAAGACCAGACAACCATTCCGACTCGTATGTTCAATTTCATCTTCCTCAATTATCCATTACTCTGCAACGGAGCGACCCCGTACCATCTCATGCCTTTTCTGCCTCTCCCACCGGCCCACGCCGACCGACAACCTCTCTCCGTCCATCGCGGCCAGCGGCACCCACGAGGCCATCCGTTTCCATTTGCTCGATCATCCGAGCCGCACGAGGATAGCCCACCCGCAACCGACGCTGTATCAGCGACGCGGAGGCTTGGCCGGTCGACAGGACCAGTTCTTTAGCCTGCTCATATACTTCATCCAGCGCCTCTTCTTCTTTGGCATCTTCCTGTTTCAGCGCAATCTGCAACTCCTGATTATAGGTCGGCTTGGCTTGATCCTTCACGAACTCGACCACGCGGCGAACATCGTCATCCGACACAAACGACCCGTGCCCCCGCATGAGACGTCCAGTCCCCGAAGCCATATACAGCATATCTCCACGACCCAGAAGCGCTTCCGCACCGTTGGCATCCAGGATGGTGCGTGAATCGGTCTTCGACGACACTTGAAAGGCAATGCGAGCGGGAAAATTCGCTTTGATCAAACCGGTCAGCACATCGACAGACGGACGCTGCGTCGCCAGCACGAGGTGGATCCCTGATGCACGGGCCATCTGAGCCAAGCGCGCAATCTTATCTTCCACTTCCTTCGGCGCCACCATCATCAAATCCGCCAACTCATCGATCATCACGACGATATAGGGCAAGGGTTCCGGCGGAGTCTTCGGTGGCAGGAACGATCCAGGGCTTCCCTCTGGAAGCGCCGTCTCTCCGGCGGAGAGCCGTTCCTCTTCAGACAGAAACTGGATAGGCAATTCAGGCTGGTCCGACTTCGCCGCCGATTCCGCCTCCAGTACACCCTGCACCCCTGCGACCTTTCGATTGTAGGCATCTATATTTCTGACTGCTGCCTCAGACAGTAATTTATAGCGCCGCTCCATTTCAGCCACGACCCAGCTGAGTCCACGCGCCGCTGACTTGGGATCGGTGATGACCGGCCGCAACAGATGCGGAATACCGTCGTACGTTTGAAATTCGAGCATCTTGGGATCGATGAGGAGCAGCTTAACCTCATCGGGCCTGGCTGAAAACAGCAGGCTCAAGAGCATCGTGTTGAGACTAACGCTTTTCCCGGCTCCGGTGGCACCAGCGACCAACAAGTGCGGCATCGTTTTCAGATCGACAATCAGGGGCGCGCCGAAAATGTCTTTCCCCAAGGCCAAACTGAGCTTCGACCTGGCGCGTGAAAACGCTTCGCTCGTCATGACTTCCTTCATCGACACCGTTTCGCGGTAGAGGTTCGGCACCTCGATCCCAACCACCGATTTCCCCGGAACCGGCGCAACGATCCGTAGGCTGACCGCCTTCAAAGCCAGGGCCAGGTCATCGGCCAGGTTCACAATGCGTGCAACCTTGGTCCCCGGTGACGGCTCGAACTCGTACATCGTCACGACCGGTCCAGGACGAACTTCCGTCACCCTCCCTGCGATGCCAAAACTGATGAGTGCGCGAGTCAGCACATCCGATTGCGCCTTGATTTCCTCTTCCGTCACACGCCCCAGAGGGCCTGACGGCTCGCTCAACAGCAGGGCCGGATCTGGCAAAATATAGTCGCCGGTCTTCGCCTGGATGGCGAAAACAGGTTGGTCCGATTCCTCCTCGATCGCTTCTGCCGGTTCGGGGGTCGGTCGCCGCGAGGGCTGAATAACCGGCCAATCCAACTCCGGTTCTGCGAGCATGTCCGGGAGCGACTCCTCAATCACCGCACGGATGGATTTCGAAGATTTCTGTTTAGACTTCTTGGGCGACTCAGGAACTTGTTCTGCTACCGGTCGTTCCGGGATCCACCCGCGCACTCGAGTGAACAGCCCATTGCCCCAGCCTGGTAACTTCTGCGCAACCTCCGAGAGGGAGATGGGTGTCGTGAAGAGGAGCGAGACCAGCAGCCCCGCCATAATTAAAATGTGGGCGCCGGTACTCGCAAAATAGGCTCGTAGACCCTCGGCCAATAAATGTCCGAAGACGCCCCCCGCCATGCCTCGATAAATGAGGCCGCTGGAAAGAGTCGGCACCGCCATAATTTCAAGATGGAGAAAGCCGCTGAGAAACAGAAGTGCCGCCAGCGATGCCACGGCGTTCCGCAGACGAATCGACAAGTCGCTCTGCGTGAAACAC
>Ga0163152_10007836_pt1 | contig 11537 bp, 5 predicted proteins | sample OliLakLV19MP8IB2_FD_148635 | JGI IMG/M metagenome (GOLD analysis project Ga0163152, IMG submission 148635) | Freshwater microbial mat bacterial communities from Lake Vanda, McMurdo Dry Valleys, Antarctica - Oligotrophic Lake LV.19.MP8.IB-2 | ecosystem: Environmental > Aquatic > Freshwater > Lake... | reverse complement strand
GTCCGCGCCCTACCCATCGTGACCTTTGAAAAAGGTAGGGCGCGGACGAAGCGTACGCCCGAGATAGTCATGGGTTCAACTGGGCCCATCTGCCGGTTGGCGGTGGCAGCCACCGCGGCGGCGAAGGGACTCGCCGCCCTACCTATCGTGACCTTTGAAAAAGGTAGGGCGCGGACTCCGCTCCGCGCCGGAGCCGGAACCGCCAACCGGCAGATGCGCCTGTTCAACTCCAGATGGAGCATTTGGATTGGATGATTCATCCGCGTCATCAGCGTAATCCGCGGTCAAAGGTTTGGGTTGTTCACCCGAATGATCATCACATCGATCGCCGGTATAAAGTCGGTTTTCTGGCTCGCGGCGTGATGCCCGGTCGCAGTTTGATGCTGGCTCGCCTGATGCCCTCGGCTTTTGCCGCTCGCCCCTTTCCCCCGATCGCAGATCATGAACACCCGCACTTGTTGTCGTTTACTTGGTTTCACCCTCCTCCTTGCCCCGGCACTCGGCTGGGGTGCAACGGTGGCGAAGCGGCCGAATCTCCTGTTCATCATTGTCGATGACCAATCGCCGTTCGACCTGAAGGCTTACAACCTGAAGAGCGCGCTGCAAACGCCGGTGATCGATCGGCTGGCGGCGCAAGGCATGACGTTGGACGGCGCGTATCACATGGGGTCGTTTATCGGCGGGGTGTGTACGCCGTCGCGGCACATGGTGATGAGCGGTCGCACGCTCTGGCATCTGCCGGCGAGCCTGACGTCCCGGCTGTTTCAGAACTATCGCAACGATCTTTGTCCGCCCAATCTGGAGCAGAACACGATCCCGGCGGTGTTCAACCGCGCCGGCTACGCGACGATGCGCACCTGCAAAATCGGCAACAGCTACGAGGCGGCGAATGCGCTCTTCACGGTGCGCAAGGATGCGTCAAAAAATGGGGATACGGATGAAACCGGCAGCGCGTGGCATGCGGAGCGCGTTTTGGATTATCTCGGGGAACGGGAGAAGAGCCGCTCAACGCAGCCGTTCCTGATTTATTTCGGCTTCACGCATCCGCATGATCCGCGCAACGGGAAACCGGAACTGCTGGATAAATACGGCGCGGTGAATCATCGGGATCGCACGGCCCTTCCTCCCCAACATCCCAAAACACCGCAGCTCCCCGTCAATTATCTGCCGCAGCACCCGTTTTTTCACGGGCATCCGGAGTTGCGGGACGAAGTCGCCGTCGAGGGAGTGTGGGAGCGGCGGGATGAGGCGACGATCCGCAATGAACTCGGCCGCTATTTTGCGTGTAGCGAAAATATCGATACGCAGATCGGCCGGGTGCTGGCCCGGCTGGAGGCACTGGGTGAGCTGGAGAACACCTACGTCATCTACACGTCGGATCACGGCATGGCGATTGGCCGGCACGGTTTGCAGGGAAAACAAAATCTCTACGAGCACACGTGGCGCGTGCCGTTCATCGTGCAAGGGCCGGGCATCAAGCCGGGCACGCGGGCGCCGGGAAATATTTACCTGCACGACGTGCTCGCGACCCTCTGCGATCTCGCTGGAATTCCGGCACCGTCAAGCAGCGAGGGCGTGAGCGCCAAGCCCGTCCTCGAGGGCCGGCAGCAGACGGTGCGCGACGTGCTTTACGGCGCCTACAGCGGCGGGACCAAGCCGGGCATGCGGTCGATCAAGCAAGGCGATTGGAAGCTGATCAAGTACGACACCATGGGCGGAACGGTCCGGGAGACTCAGCTTTTCAATCTGGCGGAAAATCCTCACGAACTGCTCGCGGAGCATCAACCATCGAGCGTGGTGAAACTGACCGGTAACACGCCGGCCAAAACTCAAACTAACCTCGCGCGCGATCCGCGCCATGCGGCGAAGTTACAGGAAATGGAGGCGTTGCTGCTCGCTGAACAACGTCGGTTGCACGACCCGTACCGGCTGTGGAACCAACCTGGCGACGGCTTGGTCGCGCCGGAGGACGCACCGCCACCGGCGGCTCGGAAAGCGAAGAGCAAGGCCGGGCAGCCGTAAGCCATGAACGCGAGGGCTGTTGTTGACTTCATCGTGAGGTCCGTCGAACCCGCGACCAAACGCTGAACCGGAATCAGGCGATTGAGCAGGTGGAGCGGCTTGTCCCTAAGCCGCTGGATTGAGGGTTTCGCCGGCGAGGCGTCGAATCCATCCTGCAAATCGTGTTTATCCTGTCTCCCGTCATTGCGATCGATCTCAATCATGACAGGATGAACGTCGTCTCGAACCCAAGCGGGCGAAGCACTGATCTTCACCGAGGGAACGGGGCGTTGCTTCCATTTCGGATCCCGGATGCGGCCGGGGGCGACCGCGGTCCCAGGTTACCGGAGGTGCGGTTTAAGGTGGAGCGGCTTGTCCCTAAGTCGCTGGATTGAGGATTTCGCCGGCGAGGCGTCGAATCCATCCTGTAAATCGTGTTTATCCTGACTCCCGTCATCAGCGATCGATCTCAATCATGACAGGATGACAAGATGACAGGATGAACGTCGTCTCGAACCCAAGCGGGCGAAGCACTGATCTTCACTGAGGGAACGGGGCGTGGATTCCATTTCTGATCCCGGATGCGGCCGGGGGCGGCCGCGGTCCCAGGTTACCGGAAGTGGGGTTTAGGCGGAGCGGCTTGTCCCTAAGCCGCTGGATTGAGGATTTCGCCGGCGAGGCGTCGAATCCATCCTGCAAATCGTGTTTATCCTGTCTCCCGTCATTAGCGATCGATCTCAATCATGACAGGATGACAAGATGACAGGATGAACGTCGTCTCGAACCCAAGCGGGCGTAGCACTGATCTTCACCGAGGGAACGGGGCGTTGCTTCCATTTCGGATCCCGGATGCGGCCGGGGGCGGCCGCGGTCCCAGGTTGCCGGAAGTGGGGTTTAGGTGGAGCGGCTTGTCCCCAAGCTGCTAACGTGAGAGCGAACATTCGGAAGTGGGTTGGAGACAACTCGCTCCACCTTTCAGTGGCTTCGGTGGGGATTGGAAAATGAATTCGGCTGCACCAGTCGGGCTGAGCGGCGCGGTCGTTGTCAGCTTCAGCCATTACGGCGGGGGCGGCAACGAGGGTGTTGGGGGACAAAGGCCCCTACCAGCAAAAGACAAAAAACAGGCAGTCGATCTACTGGACGTTGGCCCGGGGCTGCCTAAGTTGGTTGGTCGAGAAAGCGCCCCTCACTTTCGGTAAGGGTGTGGACTCATCCCCGTTGACGGCCTGCCGTTGACCTTACGCCTCACCAATATTTCGCCGCATGATCCGTAATCTACTCACCGCCCTTGCCTGTTCCGTGTTGAGTCTGCCCGTCTGGGCTGCCGCAGCTGATCCGGGACCTCACGCTCAGATGGATGAGCCCCCGCCGGCGACCGCGGCGCGGCCGCAGGGAGTTGCGGCGCCCGCTCCCGGCGAGCGAATCGTTTTCATCGGCAACGGGCTGGCGGAGCGCGACGTTTACTATAGTCGCCTCGAAACGGAACTGCACCTGCGCTATCCCGACCAGAAATTGTTGGTGCGTAACATGGGCCGGCCGGGCGATACGCCCGCTTTCCGTCCGCATCCGGCCCGCGTTTCCCAATGGGCTTTTCCTGGCGCCGAAAAGTTCCGCCCGGAGTTTGCGCAGCACAACGGCAAGGGCTTCTTTCCCATGCCAGACCAATGGCTAAGCCATCTAAAAGCCGACACGATTGTCGCGTTCTTTGGCTATAATGAGTCGTTCGACGGACCGGACCGCGTGGGTAATTTCGAGGCGGAGCTTGAGGCCTTCGTGCTGCACACGCTAAGCAAAGCCTACAACGGCCAGAGTGCACCGCGACTCGTGTTGGTTTCACCGATCGCCTTTGAAAATCTTTCGGCCACTCGCGATCTGCCTACGGGGCAGAAGGAAAACGCGAATCTCGCGCTGTACACCGGCGCGATGGCGCGCGTGGCGAAGAAGCATGCGCTCACCTTCGTCGATTTCTTTACGCCCACGCTGCAGCGGTATGAGCAGGGTGCGCGTCCGTTTACGCTCAATGGTTTTGCCCCGACTTCTCAAAGTTATGGCGAGCTTGGTCGGTTGCTCGCTGACGGGATGTTCGGCACTCAGGCGGTACGATCGGAAGCGGATGCGGCCCTCGTGCAAGCGGCGGTGCAGGAAAAGGACTGGCTCTGGAATAACGACTACAACCTGGTCAATGGCGTGCATAGTCACGGCCAGCGCTATCTGCCGTATGGCCCGCAGAATTATCCCGACGAAATTCAAAAGACCCGCGAGATGATGGCCATTCGGGATACGTTGATTCACGAGGTGGCTGCTGGCAAAAAGCGGGATCTCGCAGTGGACGACTCGGGTACGCATGCCCTTCCGCCGGTCCCTACGAATTTTTCTCCGGGTGGAGCGATGGGCACCGATGTTTATCAGGACGGCACGAAAGCCATGAACGACCTGAAGGTGATGGATGGCTTCAAGGTTGAGCTGTTCGCCTCGGAAAAAGAATTTCCCGATCTGAAGAACCCGGTGCAGATGTCGTTCGATAATCGCGGCCGCCTCTGGGTCGCCGTCATGCCGACGTATCCGCATTGGCGGCCAGGTGACGCGAAGCCGAACGACAAGCTGCTCATCTTTGAAGACACCGATGGCGATGGCCGGGCCGACAAACAAACGGTGTTCGCTGACGGATTACAGCTGCCCATCGGTTTCGAACTCGCACCGGAGGGCGTGTACCTTTCACAGGAGCCGAATCTTTGTCTGCTGATTGATGACGACGGTGATGACCGGGCCGACCGCATGGAGATTCTGCTGCATGGCTTCGATACCCACGACACGCACCACGCCATCTCCGCGTACACTTCGGATGCTTCCGGGGCATTTTATCTTTGCGAAGGGCGCTTCCTGCACTCGCAAGTTGAGACGCCTTACGGTCCGCGGCGCTGTAACGATGGCGGCGTCTGGCGCTTCGATCCCAAGAACTTCCGCCTCGAGCGGTATAGTCAGGCTGACTACAATAATCCGTGGGGGGTGGCCTTCGACAAGTGGGAACAGTGTTTCATTTCGGACGCGTCAGATGGCTTGAATTGGTGGGGTCTGCCGCTGTCGGCCAAGATGCCGTATGGTATCGAGAATCCCAAGACGCGCACCTTCGTGCCAAAACGTTCGCGGCCGATCTCCGGCTCCGAGTTTGTTTCCTCGCGGCATTTTCCGGATCACCTCCAAGGGCACTTCATGGTATGTAATAGCATCGGGTTTCTCGGCATCAGTCTCGCGTCGGTCGATGAGGATGGCGCCGGATTCCTCGGCAAAGGTGCAGGCGATCTCGTCTCCTCCAACGATCCCAACTATCGCCTGGTCGACCTCGAGTTCGCCCCGGACGGTTCGCTGTATTTCGTCGACTGGCACAACGCGCTCGTCGGTCACATGCAGCACAACGCCCGCGACCCCAACCGCGATCATGATCACGGGCGGATTTATCGGATCACGTATCCGGGTCGTCCGCTGGTGAAGCCCGCCAAAATTGCCGGCGCTTCGATTCCCGAACTGCTGGAGAACTTGAAGCTGCCCGAGTATCGCAGTCGCTACCGCACGCGGCGGGAATTGCGCGCGCGGCCGGCGGCGCAGGTTATTCCCGCGGTTCGTGCCTGGGTGGCGAAGCTCGATAAAGCGGATCCAGACTACGAGCATCGTTTGTGCGAGGCGTTATGGGTGACGTGGGCGCAGAACCAGCCCGACGCGGCCCTCCTGCAGCAGGTGCTCGCGGCCAAGCAGCATCAGGCGCGTGCCGCCGCGGTGAGTGTCGTCCGGTTTGCGCGCGAGAAGCTGCCCAACGCGACGGCGCTACTGATGCAAGCCGCGCGGGATCCGCATGAGCGGGTACGTTTGGAAGCGATTGTTGCCGCCTCGTGGCTCGACAATGCGGATGGCGCGCGGGTCGTCATGGAAGCACTGAAGCTTCCCCTCGATGCGTGGATGGGACCCGTTACAAAGCATATTCTCACGCACACCCTCAACGACGACATTGATTCCCTGCGTCCGACGGTGGCTACGGTCTTTGCGGACAACGCCAATGCCCAGACTTACTTCGAAGGAAAGTTCGAGTTTCCAATGCCTCCGAAGTCGGAGGCGCAGAAGAGTTATGGCCCGGCGCGCAAGCTCACGGGTGAAGACAACCGGGTGTACCGGATCGGCCAGGAAGTTTATTTGCGCGACGCGCATTGCACCACGTGCCACCAAGCGAACGGTGAAGGCCTCGGCAACATCTACCCGTCGCTGGCGAAGAGCGAATGGATCGATGATGACGAACGCCTCATTAAGATCGGCCTCAAAGGCCTGTGGGGTCCGCTGGAAGTCAACGAGGTGCACTTCGATCCCAGCAAGGGCGTGCCCCCGATGATGGGCTTCGGCGGATTGTTGAACGACATCGAGCTCGCGGCCGTGTTGAGTTATGTGCGGCAGTCATTCGGCAACGACGGCGACTTCATCTCCGCCGAGGCCGTCCGCCGCGTCCGCGCGGCCACGAAGGACCGCGTGAACTTCTACATGGTTGAGGAACTCTTGAAGGAGCACCCGATCAAGCCGCGTCCAGCGGCACCGGAAGCGGCACCGGCGGCGGCGACAGGTAATGATGCAGCGGAGCCCGTCGCGAGTCCGAGCCCGGTCAACAAGCAATAACAACGAAGCCGGTCGGTGCAGATGACTACGGATCGGCATCCCTGGTATTTGGGACCGCGGCCGCCCCCGGCCGCATTCGGGAAAACTGCGGCCGGGGGCGGCCGCGGTCCCACCGGGCATGGTGGCGATCGGAGGGTCGATCCGAGATCAACTTCCTCTTCAGGATCGCATAGCGTCCCGATGATCACTTGGATTCCGTCATGCCGCGAACCGTCCCATTCAAAACCATCATGGGTGGTTATGCGGTGGCGGGATTTACGCTGATCCTGGGTTTTTTACTCAGCCTTAAAGTCAGTCCGGTGGTGGTGGGAAGTGTCGATGTCGGCACGCTTTATCTGCGCGGCTTTTATTTCCTGGCGCTGGCGATCGTCTTTAACTTCACGATCGCCTGGGGGAGAATGCGGGGATTTCCGCTGCGGTTGGAGAACGGCCAGTTCAGCTTTACTCATCTGCTGCGGGTTTCCGTGATGACCGCAATCGTGTGGTTCGCGATTTGTTTTCTGTCGGGTCCGATCGCGCTCTTCCTCACCCGTTGAGGTAGGTTCTTGACCCTCGAGGGCCCACCGCCGGGTGAGGCGAGGGATGATCGTTACGCAAGTCCAGGTAGGGGCGATTGTCCCTATGCGTTAACCTAATCCATTTACTCACCCGATTGTCATCGCGAGCCCGAGGAACGAGGGCGTGGCGATCCATCTGGATTGCCGCGGTCGCCAAGGCTCCCTTCTAGGAAACACCTACAGTTTGTCATTACGAAGGAGCCTAAGCGACTGCGGCAATCCACGCGTCCCGAAGGCTTGCCGCGCTCGGCAAGCCTCGCTCGCAATGACAATCGGGGCGGGGGTGTTCATTGGCGATTCCACCCAACGTCGGGTTGGTCCAGCTCTCGCAATGACAAACCGAGCACAGACAGGAATGTCGGTGGTACCCCGAAACATCCTATACGTGCGACTGATGTGATTTTGACTTTGGCGCGGCAGCGCCGGTAGGGCCCGACCTCCGGGCGGGCCGCTCAGAAAATGTGACTGCCAACGGCCCGCCCGGAGGTCAGGCCCTACCCTCGGAAAAGTCCGAATCTCAAGTGCAATTGGTATTAATCCGCCATTCGTGGCCCAAGCTTGCGCCAGCGCGCGGAACGAGGAATATCCCTTCAGCTTTTTCGTTGAACCCCATGGCTCATTCCACTCTTGCCCCAGGTTTTTATGGTGCGACGGCTTTTCTGAGCGCCGTCGTGGGCTGGTCGGCCCCGGCCACCACGCCGGCCAAGCTGAGCTATAACGAACACATCCAGCCGATCTTTGCGGAGAACTGCTTCCATTGTCACGGTCCGGACTCCGGCACGCGCAAAGGCAAGTTGCGGCTGGATCGAGCGACGGACGCCACGTCGCCGCGCGGAGATCACGAGGCGGCGATTGTGCCGGGAAATCCAAAGGCAAGTCCCCTGGTTGAACGGATCCTGAGTACGGATGAGGAGGAGCAGATGCCGCCGCTCGAGTCGCACAAGAAACTTACGCCGGCGGAGATTGCGTTGCTGCAGCAGTGGATCGGGGAAGGCGCCGAGTACGAGGAGCACTGGTCATTCCGCGCGCCGTCCCGCCCCGCGGTACCCAAGGTGCCGCTTGCGCCAGGCTGGGCGCGTAATCCGATCGATGCGTTTGTCGCGGCCAAACTCGCCGAGTCGGGCCTGAAACCCGCCCGCGAGGAAGAGCGGGCCCGACTCTTTCGACGCGCCGCCTTTGACCTGACGGGTTTGCCGCCGACTCCGGCAGAGCTCGCGGCTTTCATGGCCGATAAATCCCCGGACGCGTACGAACGCGCGGTGGATCGCATGCTCGCGACCGACGCGTCCGCCGAACAGTTTGCCCGGCACTGGCTCGATGCCGTGCGTTATGCCGATACGCACGGCATCCACATCGATAATTACCGCTCGATCTGGTTATATCGCGACTGGGTCGTGAACGCCTATCGCCAAAATATGCCGTTTGACCAGTTCACCGTTGAACAGGTCGCTGGCGACCTCCTGCCCGACGCGACCATCGAGCAGAGAATCGCTTCCGGCTTCAACCGCTGCGTGCCGACGACGAGCGAGGGCGGCGCCATCGCCGAGGAATACGAAGCGATCTACGCCAAGGATCGCGTCGAAACACTTTCGGCCGTCTGGCTCGGGCTCACGACGGGCTGCGCCGCGTGTCACGATCATAAATTCGATCCGGTGTTGCAGCGTGACTTTTACGCTCTGACAGCGTTCTTCCGCAACAGCACCATGCCGACCATGGACGGCAATCGGCATGACACCCCGCCAACGCTGTTTGTGCCGACGATGTCGGACCGCGAGCGCTGGCCCGTTTTGCAGGCCGCGATTTCCGGAAAAAAACAGGAGCAGCAGGTGCGAAACAAGGCGGCTGACGAGGATTTCACCCGCTGGCTCGAAACGGCGAAGAGCTTGGTGACGCCCCCGGCTGATCACACGGTTAAGCTGCATGTCCCACTCAACGAGGAGACGGGACCGATTGCGCTTCCGGGCTTCTCCCGGCCATTGCCGGACAGCGTAACGGCCGAACTGATACGGGGACCCGGTGTCTTCGGTCCGGCGCCGAAGCTCAACGGACTCGACTTGGTGCTCGGGCCACCGGTGCCGTGGTTGCAGGAAAGCGCCGAGAGTTTTTCGCTGCTGGTGCGAGTGGAAGACACGCCGAGTGGTACATTGCTTTCGAGCTCGCCTGATGACGAAAAAGCGGCGGGCTGGGAGCTGTTTTTCGAGAAGGGCAAACTGGGATTACGGGTCGCAGACGGACAGGGGGTCGTCACTATCCGCAATGTGGCGGCCGCGGTGGTATCACCCGGGGTGTGGCACCACGTGTTGCTGAGCTTTGACACGGCATCAATCCGCAGCCGCACGATTGAGGTGTTCGTTGACGGCAAGTCGGCGGTGAACTCGGGAGTGTCGGCCCATTTGCCTGCGGACGTTGTACCCACAGCACCCTTACGCCTCGGCTCACGCCAGGCGGCGTCGGGTGGAGCCGCGGCGAACCTGACGGGCGGAGAGGTGTGGGTGCAGGATTTCCGCCGTTATTCGAAGGGATTCTTCGTGCAGGACGCCAAGCCGATGTCCGAAGTGATCGACGCCCATGCGGCGCTGCAGCTTGAGCCGGCGCAACGCACTCCGGCGCAGGTCAAAATGCTACGCGCGGAATTCCTGCGGACGGTGGACGCTCCTTCATTAGCGTTGGCGGCCCAGCTCGATCCTTTGCTGGCCGAGGAAGCCGCGATCCGCGCCCGCGGCGCCATCACGCTGGTGATGGAGGAGAAGACTGACTCGGAGCCGATCGCCCATATTCTCAATCGCGGCGAGTATTCGCAACCGGGCGAGAAAGTGGCCGCCGCGACGCCGGGGGTGTTGCCGCCGATGGCCGGAGATGGTCCGCGCAATCGTCTGGGGCTGGCGCGCTGGCTGGTGGCACCAGAGAATCCGCTGACGGCGCGCGTGACGGTGAATCGCACGTGGCAACATCTATTTGGGTCGGGGCTGGTGGAGTCGGCCGCTGATTTTGGCGTGATGGGCAGCCGGCCCTCGCATCCCCAGTTACTGGACTGGCTGGCGGTGGAGTTTCGCGATTCCGGTTGGGATTTTCGCCGGATGGTGCGATTGATGGTGACGAGTGCCGCGTACCGCCAATCCGCCGCGGTGAGCCCGGAGTTGCTCGAACGCGATCCGAGTAACCGGCTGCTCGCGCGGGGGGCCCGGTATCGCCTCGATGCGGAACAGTTGCGCGATCAAGCCCTCGCTACCTCGGGACTGTTAGTGACCAAGCTCGGTGGCCGGCCCGCGCGACCTTACCAGCCGGAGGGCGTGTGGGAGGAAGTGGCCATGAAGGAATCGACCACGCGCTTCTATCGTCCCGATGCCGGGGAGAACCTGTATCGGCGATCCATGTACACGTTGTGGAAACGTACGGCGGCGCCTCCGGCGATGGAGCTGCTTAACGCGCCCAACCGCGAAGTGTCCTGCGTGCGTCGTGACCGTACGAATACGCCCTTGCAGGCGCTCGTGACCATGAACGACCCGGTATTTGTCGAAGCATCGCGTCACCTGGCGACGCGCGCGATGCAGGAGGCGTCGCGTTTTGATGCGCGACTCGACGCGGTCTCGCTGCGCCTGCTGGGCCGCACCTTCGTGAGTGCGGAACGGAAGGTGATTCGCCGGACGCTGGATAATGCGTTGGCGACCTATCAACGAGAGCCGAAGTTGGCGGATCAGTTGTTGAGCGTGGGCGCATCGCCGGTGGACAAGAATCTTCCTGCGCCGGAACTGGCGGCATGGACGCTGGTGGCCAGCCAAGTGATGAACCTCGACGAATCCCTGACCAAATAATCCCATGCAACCGCTACATCCCGAATGGCAAGGACCGGTCGAGCGCTACAACGATGCGATCACCCGGCGGCAGTTTTTCCGCAAAAGCGGGTCCGGACTCGGCGTTGCTGCCCTGGCGGCGCTCCTCGGTAACCGCGGGGTCGCGGCGACGAAGCCGGACGCGCCGGCGAACCCGTGGAAATTTGCGCCCAAGGCGAAACGTGCGATCTACATTTCCCTGATCGGCGCGCCCTCGCAGTTGGAGTTGTTTGATTACAAGCCGGCGCTGCAGTCCCGGTTCAAGGAGGACCTGAAGGACTGGTTGAAGGATCAAGGCGAGCGGCTAACGGGCATGACCTCGAAGCAGGCGGGTTTCCCGCTGGCTCCGAGTATCTTCAAATTTGCCCAGCACGGCCAGAGTGGGGCTCACGTGAGCGAGCTCCTCCCGTGGACGGCCAAGATGGTCGATGACCTCTGCATCATCCGCTCGATGAAGACGGATGCGATCAACCACGAGCCGGCCAATCAGCTGATC
>Ga0163152_10007833_pt1 | contig 11539 bp, 8 predicted proteins | sample OliLakLV19MP8IB2_FD_148635 | JGI IMG/M metagenome (GOLD analysis project Ga0163152, IMG submission 148635) | Freshwater microbial mat bacterial communities from Lake Vanda, McMurdo Dry Valleys, Antarctica - Oligotrophic Lake LV.19.MP8.IB-2 | ecosystem: Environmental > Aquatic > Freshwater > Lake... | reverse complement strand
ACCGCCACCATCACCACTGCCGCGACGGTGCCCGCGCCGACGGGATCACCGGCCGATGGGACTGACGGGACGGATGCGACAACGCTCGCGACAGGCGAAGTGACCGCGCCGGCCGAGCCGCAGATGGCCGCGCCGACTGTCGCCGCGGGTGAGTTGCGGGCGCGGCGTTTCCCCGCCGCGACGCTCGGCACGCTGGGCGATCTCACGCCCACGGCGGATGGCGGGCGGTATGAGATGGAACTGGAGTTCTCGGTTTTTGGCGCGGGCCTGTCGCGTCTGCGTCTGGCGAACCACTTCGAGCATGTGAACCGCAAGGTCCATGAGACCATCCAGCAGTTCTACGGCCTGCCGGGGAGCAGCCGGATCGGCACAACCCCGATGGCCGCGAGCAGCGTCGAGATCAACGGAAGGAGCGTGGACCTGTCGCTCGATGCGGCCGATGACGCCACCACCCTGTGGCGACAGACCTCGCCCGGCGCGTTCGAGGCGCTGATCGTCGATGCCGGCACGGACGGCGCCGAGCGCGAGGTGGCCCGGATCACGCGCCGCTACATCCTGCAACCCAACTCGTACGAGTTCCGCCTGGAGCAGCGGCTCGAGAACCTGTCGGGGGCGGAACTCTCGGTGGTGTGGAGTCAGTATGGCCCATCGGACCTGCCGCTGGGCACGATCCGCTACGGCGGCGATGTCCGGCGTGTGCGGTTCGGCTATGTGCTGCCGGGCGCGATGGACCCCGACCAGGTGGTGCTGGGCGCGAAGTATCGCGTACCGCACGACACCGCGCTGGGCAAGGCGACGGGCACGGGCGCTTCGGGCGCACCGACCTGGACGCCCACGACGCTTTGGCCGGACAAGGAGTCGGTCGGGGAGAATCTCCGCCTCGCGTGGACGGGGATGACCTCCCGCTACTTCACCGTCGCGATGCACCCCGTGCCAGTGCCGGGGGCGGACCTTGATCAACCTGCGGGCATCGACAAGTCGTTCCGGCTCGTCGAGCGTGTGGACCGCCTGGCGATCCCGTCGCCCATCGACCCAAGCGCGACGGGGCACACATCGCCGGGCGTAATGATCCTGCGTGTGTCGTCGCCCAAACTCGCGGTCGCGCCGGGCGCGGGTATCGATCTCTCGATGCTCGTGTACGCCGGTCCGCTCTCGAAAGACTACATCAAGGCGGAACCGCCCGCCGAGTTCTTCGGCCTCCAGCGCCTGGTCATCTACACCTTCGGAGGGCCGTGCGCGTTCTGCACGTTCCAGCCTGTCGCGCTCTTCCTGAGGTGGTTCCTGGGCTTCCTGCACGACAACGTTCTGTTCGACTGGGCGCTGGCGATCATGGTGCTGGTGGTGTGCGTGCGGACGTGCCTGCACCCGGTGACGCGCTGGTCGCAACTGAGCATGATCCGCTTCTCCAAGCAGATGCAGGCCCTCGCCCCCAAGCAGAGGGCGATCCAGGAGAAGTACAAGAACGACCCGACCAAGATGCGCGAGGAGATCACCCGCCTGATGCGCGAGGAGCATGTGGACTATGGGGCCGCGGCCCGCGGGTGCGCACCCCCCTTCCTCCAGACGCCGATCTGGATCGCGCTGTACGCGATGATCTTCTTCACCTTCGAGTTGCGCCACGAGGGGGCGTTCTTCGGCATCGTGCAGTGGGTGACGGCCAACAAATGGTCGTTCATGGGCGATCTGGCCGAGCCGGACAACTTCATCAACTTCAAGGACTTCTTCGGCTGGGGCGGGTTCTCGATCCCGTTCCTGTCGAGCCTCATGGGACCAATTCAGGGGCTGAACATCCTGCCGCTCCTGCTGGGCGTGGTGTTCTACATCCAGCAGAAGTACATGACGCCGCCCTCGACGGGGCAGATGACGCCCGAGCAGGAACAGCAGCAGAAGATGATGAAGATCATGACGGTGGTCATGTTCCCGGTCTTCATGTACAACGCCCCGGCCGCGTTGTCGCTGTACTTCATGGTGAACTCGTCGCTGGGCATCCTCGAGAGCAAGTGGATCCGGGCCCACTCGGACCAACTCGAGAAGAAACGCGAGGCGCACATCGCGGCGGGCGGCACCGTGGCAACCGGCAGGCGCTCCGTGAAGAACGAGAAGCAGAAGGCCAAGCCGGGGCTCTTCGCACGCCTGCAAGGGGAGATCGAACGCAGGCAGAAACTCATCGAGGAACAGAAGAAGCCGCAGGCGAGGAAGAACCGGAAGCCGTGAGGGGCTTTTGGATTGCGGATTGCGGAATGCGGAATGAGCGATCGAGAAGCCGGTCAAGGCGCGAGCGTCAGCCAGCGGCGCAACCCGTCGCTGGCGCTCCGGGCTCTGAAGTATCGAAGGCGCCAGCGGCGCAACCCGTCGCTGGCGCTCCGGGCTCTGAAGTATCGAAGGCGCCAGCGGCGCAAATCCGTCGCTGGCGCTCCGGGCTCTGAAGTATCGAAGGCGCCAGCGGCGCAACCCGTCGCTGGCGCTCCGGGCTCTGAAGTATCGAAGGCGCCAGCGGCGCAACCCGTCGCTGGCGCTCCGGGCTCTGAAGTATCGAAGGCGCCAGCGGCGCAACCCGTCGCTGGTGCTCCGGGCTCTGAAGTATCGAAGGCGCCAGCGGCGCAACCCGTCGCTGGCGCTCCGGGCTCTGAAGTATCGAAGGCGCCAGCGGCGCAACCCGTCGCTGGCGCTCCGGGCTCTGAAGTATCGAAGGCGCGAGCGGCGCAAATCCGTCGCTGGTGCTCCAGGCTCTCATGTTTCGAAGGCTTGAACGTGATTGATGCCGAGTGGGTCCAGCGCCTTTCGACGTGGTTTGTCGGCAACGCCCGCTCGCTGCCGTGGCGCGGGACAGTTGGCCAGCCACGCGACCCCTACGGGGCGCTGGTGTCGGAGGCGATGCTCCAGCAGACGCAGGTCTCACGCGTCGTCGAACGCTTTCTAAAGTTCATGGCACGCTTCCCTACGGTGCATTCGCTCGCCGCGGCGGAAGTCGGCGAAGTGCTGGCATTGTGGTCGGGGATGGGCTACTACCGCCGGGCACGGAGCCTGCACGCCGCCGCGAGAATGGTCGTTGAGCGGTTCGGCGGCGTTGTGCCGCGAGAGGTTGCATCGCTGCGTGAGTTGCCGGGTGTAGGTCGCTACACCGCCGGGGCGATCGCGTCGATAGCGCTGGGCGAGCCGGCGCCCATCGTGGACGGCAACGTAGCTCGCGTGCTGCTCCGGGTCTATGGGCGCGCTGTGCGCCCCGACGACCGGGCGACGCAGCCGTGGCTCTGGGAGCGCGCGACGGAGATCGCCGGAGCCGGCGCACAGAACGGCCCCATGGGCGCGGCGGTCGGCAACGAGGCATTGATGGAACTGGGGGCGACGGTGTGTCTGCCGCTCCCGGCAACCCCCCGCTGCGGCGACTGTCCGCTCGCATCGGTCTGCATCGCACGCCGTGCGGGCAAGCAGATGCAGATCCCGCTGCCCAAGGCGGCGACTGTGCGCAAGCCGGTCTACTGCGCATCGGTGGTCATGCATGGCAAGCGCGGGAGCGTCCTGCTTGAACGCCGCGCCGACACTGGCATGTGGGCGGGGATGTGGCAGGCCCCCACCATCGAGCGCGAGGACCGGTTCCCCACGCGCGCGGAACTCGCGAGGGCTGTCGGGCTACGCGCGGCGGACCTTGCGCCCCGCGGCATATTCACGCACGCGACCACACACCGCAGCATCGAATGCGCCGTCTTCGCGACGGTCGGCACAATGCCCCTGCGCCCCTTGCGCGGGGAATGGGTCAGCCCTGCTTCCATCGCTGAACGCGGGGTGTCGAGCGCCCAGCAGCGCGTGCTGCGACTCGGCTCGGGTCCTATCGCCACGGCCGTCAGCGACCGTCCGGGGCGAAGGGGACAGGGGGAACGCCCTGTGCCGCCAGCCGCTCGTTCAACTCCGAAGCCGACATCGCCTCGACGTGCCCGTCCATGAAGAGGACGTTCACCAGGCCGCGGACGAGTTGCGGGTTCTCGTAAACCACCACGACCTGCATCGGGCTCGCGTGCTGAGTGAGCGGCTTGGTCGGGGGGAGATAGAAGTACGATGTAGCAGTCTGGCCATCGATGTGCGGCGTGACGAGCATCTCCGGGCCGACCATGCCCGAGGCCACGAGCCGGTCCAGGCCGTCGGGGGACTCGGGGTACCAGTCCTGGTTGTCGGAGGCGTACTGCATCAGGGCCTCGCCGACCATGCGGACCTGCACGCTGCTTTTGATCTGCCGCGCGCTCTGGCTCGCCCTGCCGAGGGCGGGGAGCATGATGCCCGCCATCACACCGGCGCAGTTGAAGACGGTGCCGACGATCGCGAGGATGAGCGCGGCGATCACGAGGCCCTTGCCGCGGCCCGGGAGCGCCGGCTTCACCAGTGCGATGATCGCCAGGATGATCGCGACGACCCCCACCAGCGGGACGATGAAGCCCAGCACCGCGCACACGAGCGCGCCGATGGCGAGGCCGTTTCCGCCCGCGGCGGGCTGAGGGGAAGGATTGAACGCTTGCTGCGGGGGAGGCTGGAACTGGGACATGCGCGGCTCCGGTGAATGGGGCCGGAAGTGTACCAGATCGACACAAGGCGTGCGACGAACCGTTACGACCCCGACTCGGTCGCGCTGAGGATTTCCTGGATCGTCGTCAGGCCGCGGGCGACCTTGGTCATGCCGTCGTTCCGCAGGGTGACCATGCCGCGTTCGATGCAGAGGCGGCGGAACTCGGCGACGTTGGGGTTGCGGGCGATGATGTCGCGGAGTTGGTCGTCGACCACGAGCAACTCGTAGATGCCGATGCGGCCCGAGTAGCCCGTGCTGCGGCACTTGTCGCAGCCCTTGGGCTGCCAGACGCCGTCGGAGTCCATGCCGTTCATCCCGAGGAACTCGGCCATCTCGTCGGTGGGCGCCTCGTTGACCTTGCAGTGGACGCACAGGCGGCGGACCAGGCGCTGGGCGAGCACGGACCGGACCGCCGCGCCCACGAGGAAGGGCTCCATGCCGATGTTCACCAGGCGCGTGATCGAGCCGGGGGCATCGTTGGTGTGCAGCGTCGAGAGCACGAGATGGCCGGTGAGCGCGGCCTGCACCGCCGTCTGGGCGGTCTCCATGTCGCGGATCTCGCCGAGCATGATGACATCGGGGTCCTGGCGCAGGAGCGCCTTGAGCGCCTTGGCGAAACTCATGCCGATCTTGTCGTGGACCTGCGTCTGGGTGATGCCGTCGAGGTGGTACTCGATGGGGTCCTCGACCGTCGAGACGTTCATCGACTGCTTGTCCATCTGCCGGAGCGAGGAATACAGCGTCGTGGTCTTGCCCGAGCCGGTGGGGCCGGTGACGAGCACGATGCCGTGCGGCTCATCGATCGACTTCTTCCAGATGACCATCGCCTCCTCGGAGAAGCCGAGGTCCTCGAGGTTCACGTTGATCGACCGGGTGTCGAGGATTCGCAGCACCGTCTTCTCGCCCACGCCGTTGGGGAGCGTGGACATTCGGAGGTCGAGTTTGCGCCCGGCGACGGTGCAGCGGATGCGCCCGTCCTGGGGCAGGCGGCGCTCGGAGATATCGAGGTTCGCCATGATCTTGAGGCGCGAGGTGATGGCGTTGCCCATCGCCGCGGGCGGGTTCATCATCTCGAAGAGCGCGCCGTCGATGCGGAAGCGCACCTTGAGTTTCTTTTCCGCGGGCTCGATGTGGATGTCCGAGGCGCCTTCCTTCACGGCGGTCTGGATGATGTAGTTCACATAGCGGATGACCGGGCTTTCCTCGGCGGCCTTCTCGAGATCGACCTCCTGGGATTCCCTGGCCTTCTCGACCTGCACATCGCCATCGTCGACCTCGCTGAGCAGTTCCGACAGGTCGACGTCCTTGGTGTTCTGCCCGCCGCCGAGCACCTCGATCGCGCAGCGCACGTCCGACGGCGTCACCACCACCAGTTTGACGCTCGTGACCGCCAGCCGCCGGCGCACCTCGTCGAGCAGGAAAACGTCGTCGGGGTTGGCCACTCCGATCATCACCCGCGTCGGCGCATTGGGCCCCGACCCGATCTTGGCAATCCGGAGCGGAAGGACCAGGTTGTCCTTGCAGAACTCGGGGGTGAGCCGCTGGAGCAGGCGGCCGTCGAAGCCCCCGTCCAGACCCTTGTCCATATCGACACGCTCAAACGGGATTCCCGAGAACGCGGCGATGCCCGCGGAGACCTTCACCTCGTCGTTGCCCTGCTCCGTCAGGACCTCGGTCAAGCGCCGCCCCGGCGAGGCCTTGACGACCTGCTGGGCCGCGGCGAGTTGCTGGGCGGTGATCGCGCCGCTCTGCACAAGGAACTCGCCGATGGGTGTTCCGCCGCTGCCCTCTGGCCCCTCAGCGCCCGGCTGGTAGACCGTGTCGAGCGTGTGCCCAACACTGGTACGCGACCCCTCGGGGCCTTTGACAGGCACCGCCGGATCGTTCTCACAGGTGATGGACTCCTTGAACGAGCGCTGGCCGCTGGGAACCGCCGGCAGCGGCGAGAAGGACTGTTCGGCCTTGTCGATGCTGTGCCTGCGGGCGGGCGGCTCGGGCCGGTCGTCCGGCGGCGTGTGCAGCGGCGACCGCCGGCGCGCGCCGGGGTCCGCGGCGTCCTTCTCAACGCCCAGTTCGCTCAGGATGTTGTCGATATCAAACTTGCCCACGGCTTACTTCTTCTTCCTGGGGCCCTTGCCATCGGCGGGAGCATCCAGCGAGACGGTGAAGACCTCGCCCATGGCCTCGAGTTCGACGCTGCGCGGGCGGATCGACTTGACGATGAACAGTTGCGCCACCTCCTCACCGACCCTGTAGAGTTCGCCGTTGAGGCGGGCCACGCCCTGCGCGCCGGTCGCATCGGCGCCCATGATCCCGTTGATCTTCATGCCCGCGAGTTCGCTGTCGATCATGCGGCGGTGCGCTTCGGCATCGCGTTTGATGCGCTCCTGGCTTGCGCGCTCGCTCGCCGCGCTCGTGTCCTCGCCGGGGATGACCGGTTCGGTCCCAAGGAGGTCGGCCAGCAGGAAGGGGTTCTTCTGCACCTTGTCGGCGGGAACCTGGCCGGTGATGTTGGTCGCGGCGAGGTCCTTGAGGATCCGCTGATGGTCGGCGGTCTTGGAGCCGGGCGCCTTGGTCACGTCGTAGTCGGGCATCTGGCTGGTCGCGAAGGACGCGAGCGGGCCGATGCCCGCCTGTCGCATCCCATAGACGATGCCGCCGCCGGCGACAAGAAGGACGGCCAGGGCCATCGACTGGGTGGAGCGCCAGCCGCGCCTCGCCTGCGCGGGAATCTCGGACTGGGCCGCCTCGCTCGCGCCCGGGGCCATGGTGTCGAGGCGGAATGTGCCGCCGATCACGCCCTGCGGCGGGGCCTCGGGTGTGCTCGTGTCGCCGATCGCATTGGGGGGGTTGCTCATTGGGCTTCGCTCCCGTCGCCTTCGTAATAGATCGCCAGGACCAGTTTGGTCTTCATCTCTCCGTCCACCTTGTCGGAGCGGACGATCGAGAAGTCGGGGATCCGCATGATTCGCGGCAGTTGCTCGAGTTCGAGCAGGAACTGGTAGAAGCCGTCGAAATCGCCGGTGATCTCGATATCGATGGGCTGCTCCATCGCGAGGCCTGCGGGCGCAACCTTGTCGGACTTCTTGAACTGCGGGACGCGCAGGCTGCTCTTGGCGGCAAGGCCCGAGACCTGGCGCAGCACGTTGTCCATTTCCTTGGTGCCCGGCAGGCGCGCCCGGATGGCGTCGATGGCCTGCTTGACCTGGTCGTTGGCCCGGGCAAGGTCATCGGACTGGGCGGTGGCGAGGCGCAGTTTGTCGAGCATCGACTGCTTGTGGTCGATCTCCTTCTTGGCCTTCTCGATCTCGACGTTCTGGGGCTTGAAGACCAGGAAGTACGAGGCGATCGGGAGCGCCAGCAGGACTACGAAGAACAGCAACTGCCTGAGGGCGGTGTTCACGGGTTGTCTCCTTGGGCATCGGTCCGCGCGGCATCGCTCTCATCGCGGGTCACGGTGGGGTCCATCGGGTCTACAAGGTGGCGCGTGGCCGAGTGCGCGCCCGGGCGCGGCGGGAGCCGGGGCACCTGGAGCGGCTCGATGTGGCGCGCATCGGCGTTGACGCGGAGCGAGCACTCGATGCGGAACTTCCGCATCATCACGTCCTCGATCTTGACGTCGCCCGAGTACAGGATTTCCACCTTGTCGAGCAGCGGGCAGTCGCTCAGGGCGCGGTGATAATCGGCGACCTCCTCATCCGCGCCGGCCAGCCCGAGGATCTCGATTTTGAACTCGTACTTCGGGGCCTGCGGCTTGGGCGCGGCGGGCTTATCGGGCTCCTTCGCCCCCTTTGCCCCTGCCGACGCGGGCGCGCTGCCCCGGGCCGAGGCGAGCGAACGCGGCTGCGCGCCCTTGGCCGGCTCGGGCTTGGCCTTGGACTTTGGCTCGACCTGGCGCTTGCTCTTGAGGTTGAGTTCCGTCAGCGTGAGATTCTGGGGCATGCGGTTGATCATCTCGGCCAGCAGGATCGAGCGCGGGACCTTCTCGATGAGCGCGGTGGTGACCTCCGCCTTTTCGAGCATCTCCTGCTTCTGGGCCTCGAGCACCTTGAGTTGCTCGATCTTCTTGGTCTCGGTCGCGTACTCCTGGTTGATCTCCACCTGGCGGTGCTTGACGCTCGACCACTGCCGGTTGGTGACGAAGAACGCCCCGACCACTCCGAGCGTCACGACAACGAACAGGAACACCGCGATCGCGAGGTTCCGGTTCTCCGCCTTCTTCTCGATGTAATCCTCGGGGAGGAAGGACCCGCCCGTGCCGGGGCGTCGGTTGTAGAAACTCATGCGGGGCTCCTGGTCGCTGCTGATCGGGTCATGTGCGTGTGCCGCGTGTCAAAGGTCCGTCGGGCAATGGGAGAGGCCGAACGCCACGGCCCAGCCGGGCTGGGGCTGCGAGAAGTCCACGCCCGCGCACGCCTCCTTGCCGGTGCGGGCCATCCGCGCCAGGGGGTCGGCGACCTGCGCGGGGAGCCGCAAGCGCTTGGCGATGTGCTGGCACAGGCCGCGATGGCGCGACTCGCCGCCCACGAAGATCGCGCGCTGCACGCGTTTGCCGGGGAAGATCGCCTCGTAGTAGCGCATGCAGCCGGCGACCTCGTCGGTGAGCACCTCGAGTTGGTCGGTCAGGTCAAACTCCGGCCCGAGCACCATCGCCGCGGGCTGCAGGCGCACATCGGTGCTGAAGCCCGGCGCGTGCATCCCGGATCGGCGATCCTCCTGCACCGCGGTCCCGCCTTCATCGCGGGAATCCTCGGGCGCGCGTCCGCGCCCCGCCGCGAGCATGGCCATGCTGGCTGCGCCGGGGGTCTTGGGGGCCGGGGCAGGGATGGCGACGAGTTCGGCCGACGCCAAACGCCGGGCTCGCGCTTCCGTGAGATTGACCTCCAGCGTGCGGGCGACCGCGCTGTCGAGTTCGCGCCCGGCCATCGGCACGGTCTTGGCGAACACGAGATTGTGTCCGTGACCGATCGAGACCTTGGTCGTCCCGTGCGCAAGGTCGAGATAGAGCGTGCCGAGCGTTGCATCCGCGACGCGCCGGTTGACGTGCGCAAACGCCGCGAGCGTGGCCGTGAACTCCGGCTGCATCCCCACGCACTCCAGGCGTGCATCGCGCACCGCCTGCATCATGCGCGAGACCAGGTCCCGGGCCGCGGCCAGACAGATGACCTCCGACTTGCCGCCCGAGCCCGCGCCCTGGGGCGATGCCCCCTCGACCGCGACGTGCCGGTAGATGAGTGTGTCGGGGAGGCAGCCCAGGTGCAGCGGCACGGCGGCCTCGACGAGCGTCTTGAGTTCGGCACACTCGGACTTGGGGAACTGCATGTGCTTGCAGAACATCTGCGCTGCGGGGAGCGCGCACACCGCGCGACGGCCCTTGAAGCCCGCCGACCGGATGAGTTTGGGGAGAGTCTGGAACTGGAAGGCGAAGCGCTTGGCGGCATCCTCGCGGATCGCATCGGGCACATCCACCGCGGCCGCCGCGATCAGAGCCGGGGCATCGCCCTCCGCGCCGACCTCGATCTGCAGGACCTTCAGGCTCGAGACGCCGAAATCGATCGCGATCGGGAGGGCACCCCCTGCGAAGTGCCCGAGCGCGGCGGACTTCATGCGACCAAACGAGAACGCCATAGGACCATGCCTCCGCGGGATGCACGGATCGCCATGCCCGCCGCGGCGGGAACGGACGCGTGCATTCCGACCGTCGAGGATCGACCCGCACGGCTGGCCTGTTGAGATGGGTTGTTGCGGTCGGGCATGACGCCCGGGGATCGGACGGCCCAGCCCCACCAGACCCTACGACCCTCCGCGCTGACCAAAGGTGGCCGTCGCGCCGTGCCGGGTCCTGCCTGCATCGTCCAATAATCATATGAGCAGCGCGACCAGCGCCGAGAGTCGATCGAACGCGGCACGGATGTCCCACTGCTGCTCGCTGCGGTCGCCGGTGGTGTTGCTGATCACGCGGAACTCGGCGAACGCAATCGTCGGTGACAGCCGCGCAAGGGTGTGCGCGATGGCCGCGCCTTCCATACCCTCGGCGATGGCCCCGGTGCGGCGGGCAACCTCATGCGCGAGCGCATCGGTGCCGGAGCATGTTGACACGGTGGCGATCGGTCCGGCTCGCGCGGCGAGCGGGCGCAACGCCGTCAGCAGGTCCGGCGTCCCCGGCACCGCCAGCCCGGCAAGCGGTCCCGGCGGGAACCCCATCTCCACGATGCTCTGAAAACCGGCCGGGGTCAGCACGCCCTCATCCGCGTACAGGGAAGTTGTCGCCAGGATGCTGTCGCCCAGCGAGGGCCGATCGGGTCCGGGGAGCGAGCCCGCGATGCCGAGGTTGAGAACCAGCGCGTGCCGCGATGGGTCGAGGCGCTTGGCCACCGCCGCGGCGGCATTCGCCTTTCCCACTCCCGTTTCCAGCAGGTCGATGTCCGCGCCCAGCGCCGAGAGTGGCCAGTACCAGTTGGGTGACGGGTGGGCGAGCGGTTGCTTCTGCGGGAGGCCCAGGCCCCCCACCAAGCCAGCGCGGACGGCCCGCGCCTCGGCGGGCGCGGCCACCACCAGCAGCATCGAACGCCCACGGGCATATCCGCGGAGGGGACCGGTCATGCCGGGGAGCGTATGGCGAAGCGGGGCAGGTGCGCACAGCGCACGCGATGAGTCGGCGCACCCGCCGAGTTCCCCAATCATCCGTTCGGCAGGCAAGTTTCTTGCGTCGCCAAACGTCTTCCTGCGCACGGAACCTGTCCGATAACCGGGCGAATGGAGTAGCACATGAAGCCTTTTGCTCGAAAACCTATCCAGGCGTTCGTGCTCGCTGCAGCATTAGCGACGTCGGTGTCGCCCGGAGCGGCCTTCGCACAAGGCGTGCCGGACTACGACTTTCAGTGGTCCACCATTGGCTCACCCGGCAACCGCGCGGCGAACGCGCAAGAGGCGCCCGAGTTGTTCAACGAGGGGCTCTACCCCGGCGGTCTGCACTTGGGCGCT
>Ga0163152_10007830_pt1 | contig 11544 bp, 6 predicted proteins | sample OliLakLV19MP8IB2_FD_148635 | JGI IMG/M metagenome (GOLD analysis project Ga0163152, IMG submission 148635) | Freshwater microbial mat bacterial communities from Lake Vanda, McMurdo Dry Valleys, Antarctica - Oligotrophic Lake LV.19.MP8.IB-2 | ecosystem: Environmental > Aquatic > Freshwater > Lake... | reverse complement strand
GGCCGACGGCATATTGATTGACCTTCGATCCTCAACCAGTGCCATGAACTGCATCTATCCGGTCAATCGCGCCAATCCTCCCGTTCCAATAATCATCAAATTCCCAAACCCGGCCTCGGACAATTCTGCCATTTGGGCGTTCGACCTCCGCAAAGGTTCCATCGGCAAAGTCGTCCGCGAAGGAAACAAGTAAGCGATGCGGGCGGCGGCAATTCAGTTTTGTAAGGCCGGAGGGTGCCGGAATTGGAGGAGCGCTGCGGCGCAAAAATCGGTGGGGTGAGACTCCGTCGAACCCTGACTGCCGACGAAGGAGGCGCGAGCACCGCGAGCATCTTCGGTGAGTCTGGCTGCCGGAGGGAGATGCTCGCTTTGCTCGCCTCGCTGCGCTCGAGATGGGGTTCGACTGAGTCTCACCCCACCGGTTCACGGTTCGCGGGTCGTTGCGGCTGGAACAATTGGCCACGACTGAACCTCGAAAAGAAGGGGCCGTTTCGCATGGGCGCGATCGGCCAACAGGCAACAGACAACAGCCGAGAGCCAAACCAACGAATGCCGCTCTCCCCGCGGCTATCGATCGGCTTTGGGCGATTGCAGTGTCAGCGTGACCAGTCGCATATCCATGACCGTGCGGCCGGGAATTTCCAAGGCGCGAAGAGTGAGCGGGCCGCGGCCTTTTTCCAGCCGCATCACGCCGAGGTTCAGCGGACGAAACTCCTTCATCTGCGACTCGCCGGGCGGGCGCGGGATGGTGTCCTGGTTGGTGTAGAGCGGCGGATCCCAGCCGGGCGCTACCTTTCCCGCCAACGTGCTTCCGTTAAAACTAAGTTCCACCCGCGAGCCAGCGTCGGCCTCTGGACAGGTGTAGAAGACGGTGACGACGTAGCTTCCGCTCGTGTGGACCTCGATGTCCCACGTCATCGAATCGGAGGCGCCCGTCCAGTTGACAAAGTAGGAGGAGTTGGGCGCGCCGGCGCTCCGCTTCACGGTACCGTGCGGCACACCGTCGCGCGCCGGCAACGGCGTCATGGGGAATTCCCGATAGCCGACGGGAAAAGGCCGGTCGTCCGGCTCGGGAGCCATTTTCCGCACCCGGTTTGGACCTGTTTCAACAACAGCCGCAACGGGCGGCAGGACTTCCTCGCGCCAGGCTGCGACGGATTGCGACAATTTTTCCGCCACGTCCGGTTTTCCCGCCGCGATGTTTTTCTTCTGTCCAGGATCGGCGTTCATGTCGAAGAGCGCGCCCGCGTCGTCCAGGCGATATTGCTGCGTCCGGACGCTGACTCGGCCGGACTGGTGCGAAAAGATCATGCGGTCCGGCCAACCGCGCGACGCGCCGAGAAGAAGCGGAGAAAGATTTTTTCCATCGAGCGGTTTGCCACCGATCCGCGGCACGTCGGCGAGCTTCGTCAAGGTTGGCAACAGGTCGATCGCGCCGGTGATTTCGCGCACGGTGGTGCCTGGCTTGTTCTTCGCCGGCCAGCGAATGAAAAACGGAACGCGTAACCCGCCTTCATCGACCGATCCTTTGCGGCCTTTCATCCCGCCGTTCCAACGAAAGCTGTTCGGCCCGTTGTCGGAAAAATAAATCACAATCGTGTTCTCGCTGAGCTTGAGCTCATCGAGTCTGCGCAGGACGCGACCGACGTTCCAGTCGATGTTCTCGCACATGGCCAGCGCGCACCGCGTGACATCGACGGTTTCATTTTCGCCATCGCTCCCGCGTTGGGTGATCGGTTTGTCCTTGAAACGTTGCCAATAGTCGGCCGGCACGGCGAACGGCGAGTGGGGCGTGTTGTAAGGGAGGTAGCAGAGGAACGGCTTCTCCTTGTTTGTCTCGATGAATTGAATCGCGTGATCGGTGAGGTCGTCGGTGATGTAGCCTTTGCCGCGAACGAATTTCCCGTTTTGCTCCAGTGGCGGATCAAAATACTCGCCCCAATGACCGGAGGTGAACCCGTAATATTCGTCGAAGCCGCGCGCGTTTGGATGATACGGCCATTGGCTGCCGTTGTGCCATTTGCCAAACGCGCCGGTGGCATAGCCGGCCGCCTTGAAGGCGTCGGCCACGGTCTTTTCATCGAGGTTCAATCGCTCCTGCCCGGTGGAGACGCCGCGCACGCCGCCGCGAGGATGGTAGCGTCCGGTGAAAAACTCGGCGCGCGTGGGAGCGCAAACCGCGCAAACGTAAAACCGGTCGAGCGACGCGCCGTCCCTTTTCAGCGAATCAATATTCGGCGTGTGGAGCTGGGTGTTGCCGCTGGCGCTCAAGTCGCCCCAGCCCTGGTCGTCAGCGAGGAAAATGACGACGTTCGGCCGGGCCGCGCCGGACGCGAACGCGAAACAGAAACAAAGCAGGAGCTGGCGAAATAAGATTTTTATCATGGCGATCAGAATGGGGTTTGAACAATTTCAGTTTCGCCGGGCCAATTCGTCATTCAATATTTTTCTTCGGCGCAACTGGGAAGGGTTCATCGCGCCAAGCCGGAACAGTTCGCAGAGAAAAGGGTTCGCCCGCGCCATGACCACGAGCCTGGGACTGGAGCGCGGACATTTTTGTCCGCGTCCCTGTCCTGATCATGCGACACGCGGACAGGAATGTCCGCGCTCCGAGACACTCGGGCTGGAAGCCCCTTGGGCAGGCAGGATGCCCGCCCCACTGTTTCAGCCGCAAATCCAACAACTGCACGAAGGAAAACTTTGACACGAATGTCGTCGCTCACTTGCCCAGCTCAGCCGAACGTTTCTTGAGCCAGGTTTCGTAACTTTTTTGGCGGCTGCTCGTGTATTTGTAGGTGTCGAAGATGGCGCCGTTGCCCAGGGCGCGCGGATCCTTTTCCTCGCGCAACGTCGCGAGCATTTTCGCCCGGAGCTTTTCAATGGTCGGCGCAAAGAACGGATCGGACGCGAGGTTGCGGACGCATTCCGGGTCGTCGCTCAAGCGGAAGAGCGCTTCCTCCGGCCGTTTCCCGAAGGAGAGTTCGTAGAAATGGCCGCCGAGCGCCTTGATGATTTCTTTGGTCGGGCTGGCGTCGCAATTCAGGTAATCGGTTTCCGGGTTGCCCGCCGGCCAGCGGTCCGGAAAATAATTGTGAACGAAAAGAAACTCCTCCGTGCGTATCGCGCGCACCGGATAGCCCCAATCATTGGGCCGCCCCAGATCGTGTCGTTCCTTTCCGACGATCATGACATCGCGCGCCTTGTCGATTCGGCCCGACTTCTCCGAGCGCAAAAGTTGGACGAGGCTCTTCCCGCTCATCTGCGAATGCGGTTTCAATCCGGCAAGTTCCAGCCAGGTGGGGGCGAAATCCCGCACGTTGACGAAATCCTCCACCACGCGTCCCGGTTTGATACCGGCGCCCCAACACATCGCCAGCGGCAGATGAAATCCGTCCTCGAAGATTTGCCCTTTGACGAAAGGAAACGGCATGCCGTGATCCGAGGTGACGATGACCAGCGTGTTTTCCAATTCGCCTGAAGCTTCGAGCAGTTTGAGCGCGCGGCCAATGTGAGAATCGGCCCATTCGACTTCCACCGCGTAATCGAGCAGGTCACCGCGAACGACATCGTTGTCCGGCAGGTAGGCCGGGACCTTCACGTCCGGAATTTTCTTGCCGAGGCGTTCGCCGGAACCGAGTTCGTAAGCGCGATGGGGTTCGCTAAAGCCCATCCAAAAGCAAAACGGCTGGCCGGCCGGACGCGATTGGAGAAAGGCCTCAAAGTTTCGTGCGTAATCGTTCCGGCCAATGCCGCTGGCCGGCGGCGACGCCTTGTGCTGATCAAACGACGGCCCGGCGGGATTCCGTTTGAACCCACCCGCTTTGAAATCGCCCGGGCCCCACCCTTTTCCAGTCAAGCCAACGGTATAGCCCGCCTTCTCGAGGAGGTCGGGATAGACGACGAATTTGCCAGGCAAAATCCCATTGTGACAGGCCGCTTCCTCGAGCTGCCAGGAGTTGCGTCCGGTCAAGATGCTCGCACGGCATGGGCTACATTTTGGATTCGAAGTGAACGCATTTTTGAACAGAACCCCTTCGCGGGCGACGCGGTCGAAGTTCGGCGTCTTGACCCAATCGCAGCCGTAAGCGCCGGCATGGTTCCAGCCCCAGTCATCGAAGATGATAAAGAGAATGTTGGGATGCGCTGGCTTCGCTTGCACCGCAGCGGAAGCGTCCTTCGAGAGAAGAACCGCGAGTGCGCCGAGGAAAAGTAAAATGAATCGTCGTGTCATAAAGTTGTTCAACATTGTGCAGAATATTTCCGCCTCATCGCCTGCGCCTCTGGCCGCGGCGCACGGCGTCCACGGCGTTTTCCAACGGCGACGCGAAAGAAATTCTCCAACTCCAATCCAAACCCCGCCGAAGCGGAATAAATTCCGCGCTCCTCTCCCTTGCGATGTCGCCACGACAAGTTCCGCTGGGTCACTCCGCTGTGCCGGTGCCAATCGGCTTCCGCGCATTTACGGCTGCGTTCTCCGCCGCCAAACCCGCAGGGCGCGCGTCACGGAATTGCTCGAGGACTCCCGCTAATTTTACGCGAGCGGCAGAAGCGGCCCCGGATAAATCCGCGACGATCAGTGGAGATTTTTCCTCCGGATCATTTTGCAGGTCCACGAACCGCCCGTCGCGGTAGAGCTTAAACTTTACGTCCTGGGCGAACTCAAACTGAAGCTTGTCCTTCCGGGGCGCATACCAGCAATAGCTCCATTGTCGCGGCGAACCTTTCTCCCCCCGCAACTGCGGCCAAAAACTTTGGCCATCGACCGTCCATTGGTCCGGAATCGAAATTCCGGCTACGTCGCAGATGGTCGGGAGGAAATCGGTACTGTCCACCAGATCGGCGTTCACCCGCCCCGACGGAATCGTTTTCGGCCAATTCGCGATGAGCGGAACGTGTGTGCCGTTGGCCGTGCTTTGGCCCTTGCCGCCTTGATAATCCTTTCCGCGAAATTTCGACGTGATGGAGGAATGGGTTCCGTTGTCACCGAGGAAAATGATCAGGGTGTTCTCCCGGATTTTCAATTCGTCCAGCTTGTCCACGATGCGTCCCACCATTTTGTCGGCGAACGCCACCATGTCGCCAAAATATTTTGCCTCCCGCCCGGTTCGTTTGACGGCAGGGTCGTTGTAAGCCGCGCTGTCGGGCGTCGGCACAAACGGGTCGTGCGTGAGGATCATGGGATAATAAAGCAGGAACGCCTTCTCCTTGTTGCGGGTGATGAAATCGAGTGCGCGCTGGTTGATCAATTCCGGTCCGTATTCGCCGTTTGTGTAATCGGTTTCCTTTCCGTTGATTTCCAGCCCGGGGTTTCGGTAACGCTCGGGACGGCGGGTCAACTGCCACAAATAATTCTCGTCGAATCCCCATTTTTTGGGGAGTGACGTATCCTGGCCGAGCTGCCATTTGCCAACGATACAGGTGGCGTAGCCTGCGTTCTGAAAAAGATTGGCGAACGTTTTCGATTCCGGCCGCAGGTAACCAAACTCGACGTAATTGCGGATGTTGTACTGGCTGGTCATGAGCTGGACGCGCGTGGGCGTGCAGAGCGGTTGCACATGGCAATTCTCAAATCGCATCCCGGTGGCGGCGAGGCGGTCGATATTCGGCGTGCGATACGATTGGCCGCCGTTGGCACCGATGCATTCAAAACCGAAATCGTCGGCCATGATGAGAATGACGTTGGGCTGTTTCGCCGCAGCGAGCGCGGTTCTCCAGGAGAGAAACAACGTTGTGAACAGGACAATGAGTCGAAGCGGGTTCATAGATTTTTCGAGCGATTCCTTAAAATAGATACGCACAAAGAACGAAAGCGAGACGTTTCCTTTCGATGGAACGGCCACATGAACCGCATTGACGAACCGGCACCGGAATCGGAGCGGCGGCAGCAAATCTGTGACAGTTGAATTGCACAAGGCACCTCTTAAAAGACCGTTGAACGCAAGAGCGCGCCAGCCCTCTGCGCGCCGTTCTTCTTAAACCAAAACACGTCTCTAAACCAAAGCGGCGCGCAGAGGACTGCCACGCCCTACCTTGCGCCCGGTTTTTGCCACGGCACCTGGCCGCCGCGCTGAATATGCTTTCGCAAAGCCGTGTTCAATTCGCTTACCAGCGGCTTGCGGGTTTCCGCGAGGTTCTCCGTTTCCAGCGGATCGCTCTTCAAGTTGTAAAGTTCCAATGGCCCGAACGGCGAATTCTGCAAGAGCTTCCATTCGCCGCGCACCAGCGCTTCTATCGTTTTGCCGCCAAACTGCGTGCCTCCTTCACGTCGCACGAAATACAATTCACGCTCCGGCAGCGACGAGGCGCGGCCAGTCAACAGTGGAAGCAAGCTGACTCCGTCAATTCCGGAGACAGGATTCGCCCCCGCCGCTTCGAGCGCGGTGGGAAACAAATCCATCGTCAGCGCCGCGGCATCAGTCCGGCTGCCGGCTGGAATTTTCCCGGGCCATCGAGCTGCGGCGACCACGCGCAAACCGCCTTCGTACATGCTGCCTTTGCCATCGCGCGTCGCGCCGTTGGAGGCGCCCGCCGACAGTAATCCTCCGTTGTCACTGGTGAAAATGACGATCGTGTTTTCCTCGATGCCCGTTTCCTTCAACGTCGCGAGCACCCGGCCGATGCCGTCGTCGAGGTGCTCGATGAACGCGACAAGTTTGGCGCGTTTCTCAGAAATGCCCGGCTCGCGTTGCCGAACTTTCTCCAACCATTCCTCGGGCGGCTGAACCGGATTGTGCGGCGCGTTGTAGGCGAGATAGAGGAAGAACGGCTGTTTCACGTTCGCCCGCTCGCGCAGGTAGTCCCCTGCCCAATCGGAAAACAAATCGGTGGCGTGGCCCGTCGGCTCAATGACTTCGCCATTGCGGCGCATGTAATTGTTCCCATGGCGCCGATGGGTCCAGTAATCGTCCATCATGTCGCCCAGGAAGCCGTGGAAAAAATCGAACCCGCGCTCATTCGGTGTGTTGGGCGATTCGAGCCCGAGATGCCACTTGCCGATGATGGCGGTGTGATAGCCGGCCGCCTTGAGCGCTTTCGGTAACAGCGTGGCTTCCGGCGCGAGATGACCCCAGGAATCTTCCGGGTGAGTCCGCACCACGCCCGGCACACCAACCCGATCGGGATAACGGCCGGTCAGCAGGGCCGCGCGGGTGGGCGAACAAACCGTGCAGTTGGCGCGGAAAAAATCAAAACGCATTCCCTCTCCCACCAGCTTGTCGAGATACGGCGTGCGCAAATCTTTTGCGCCATAACAGCCGAGATCGCCATAACCCTGGTCGTCGGTGAGGATGATGAGAATGTTCGGCTTGTCCGCGGCCAACGCGAGATTTTGGAAGAACGACAAAAAACAAACTACCGTCGCCAGTTTCAGAAAACTTAGAGTCAGCCTGAAAAAGGGTAGCACAGGCCACCGACCTGTTTCGGTCGGCGACCCGCCGACCGGACGGGGATGACGTCCACACGAAAGGATCCCACTTATTTGGTTGAAGCGTTCTTTCCGTTGCGTCCGGCGAGTCGCCGGACGCCACAGGCCGGTGGCCTGTGCTACCCGATTCCGAATTGGGCCTCGCCGAAGTGAGATTCTCATTTCAGGTCCTCATGAAGTTTTCTCAGGCGCTCGACAACCTCCGGCCTGGCATCGGCTAAATTTTTCTGCTCACCCGGGTCTTCCGCGACGTTCGCCAGAAAGAGCGGGATGAGTTGTTTCCCTTGTTCCGGGTTGCTGGTGTCGCGGACGTTGGCGATCAGTTTCCAATTTCCATCGCGCACCGCCCACTGCGCGCCTTTGCCTTCACCCACCTGCCAATGGAGCACCTGGTGCGGCGACGGAGCATCCGATTTCAAAACCGACACCAGGCTTTTGCCGTCGAGATCGGGATTGAGAATTTTCACATTGCATAACTCGGCGAGTGTCGGGAGCCAATCAACCGCGTGCGCCATTTGGGAGCGCGTTTCGTTTTTCGGCAATTGGCCCGGCCAGGTAATGATGGCCGGGAGCCGGATGCCGCCCTCGAAGAGGCTGAATTTCGCGCCGCGATACGGACCGGAATTGCCGCCGCCGAAGTGCGCGCGCTCCTCCGTCGAGTAACCGTTGTCCGATTGGAAAACGATGATCGTCTTTTCGCGCAGTCCGAGTGCATCCACTTTGCCGAGGAGCAAGCCAATCCGTTCGTCCATGCTGGCCAGAAATGCGGCGTAGAGATTTCGTGGATACGGGAGCGCCTTGAAATGCTCCAGCCACTTCGCCTCGCCTTGATAAGGATAATGCGGCGTGTTCATGGCGAAATAGATGAAGAATGGGCGCTCACGATTTTTCTCCATGAATTCCCCAGCCTCGCGGACCATCAGGTCGGGAAAATATTCACCATCATGGAAAACTTCCCGGCCGTTGCGGTGAAGATCATGCGTGTTCGGCCCGCTCCAGTAAAAAAAGTGCGACCAGTTGTCGATGCACCCGCCCATGTGGCCGAAGGAAAAATCAAACCCCTGGGCATTGGGCATTTTTTCCGGAGAGTAACCCAAATGCCATTTACCGATGTGGGCGGTCGCGTAGCCAGAAGCTTTGAACATTTCCGCCATCGTGATTTCTGCGGGGGGAAGGCCCGCTTTTTCGCCGCGCTGGGATCCGGCGTTGTTGGGAACCCCGCATCGAATGGGATAACGTCCCGTGAGCAACCCGGCCCGGGATGGCGAACAGACCGGCGCGGCGGAATAGAATTGCGTAAAACGAATCCCGCGCTCGGCCAACCGGTCGATATTCGGCGTGACCAGATCCTTTGCGCCATAACAACCGGCATCGATGGAACCCTGGTCGTCGGTCAGGATGATGATGACGTTTGGCGGCGCGGCCAGCACGACGCAAGCGGAATTCCCACCTGCGAGCAACCAAACGAGCAACACGTATTTCGCCGCGATAATCGAGAGGTAAGGACGTTTCATTTGCTTCACGACCAATGGTGACTTCTTCATGCAGACGGGCGCAACCCGGAAATGTGATTCTTCCCTGGTTTCGGGACCACGGGACCAAACATCGAACATCGAACATCGAACATCGAACGTCCAACATCCAAAGCCGAATCCCGAACCTTGAAAACGGTTATTCGATTCGCATCTGCGCGACAGGATTGCCGATCCATCGACGCTGTTTTCCGCAATCAAGACACTTTTGTTTTTTATCCAGACGTTTTTGGTCGTCTGCCGCGATTTTTTCCAATCGGTGCGCGGTCTCTAAATTGCTAAATGCAGCCCATGATCTCGAAGTGGTTTCGAAAAGCGAAAACGAAGTCTCGCGAGTTGAAAGAACCATCGGCCAGGTTTTGTCGCAAAAAATTCATTGATGCGATCATTCGGATGGAAGTCGCCGCTCTGCTCAGGCGCGGCCCTTTGGGAACCCCGAAGCCGGCGCGATTCTCCAGGCTCAATGACTAACCAATCTGGCTTTTAATTTTTCCAGCGCCCTGGCGCGATGGCTGATTCTATTCTTCTCGGCTTCGCCGAGTTCGGCGAATGATTTGTCGTACCCCTCCGGCACAAAAAGCGGGTCGTAGCCAAAACCGCCCTGCCCGCTCGCCGCCGCGGCAATTCGCCCTTCGCAAGCGCCGTCAAAAATCTCCGTGCATAACTCCGCTTCGTCAGAATAACAGACCGGCGACTGCAATAAACTCGCCGACGAAATAATCGGGGTCCATGCGAGCACGCAGCGGAAACGGGCTGTGCGTTTTTCCGTCGGAACATTTGCGAGCAACCGTAGGAGCTTTTCGTTATTTGCGTTGTCAGGAGAGTTCCCCGCACCGCCCATTTCGGCAAACCGCGCAGAATAAATTCCCGGCGCGCCCTCCAATGCATCGACTTCCAGGCCGGAATCGTCCGCCAGGACAAAGGCGTCGATTGAATCAAATCTTGATCCGGCATTTCTTGATACCCACTGCGCCAGCTCGACCGCTTTTTTTGCGGCGTTCGCCGCGAACGTTTGGCCGTCCTCGACAACTTTCGGGGCGTCCGGAAAATCATTCAACGTCAGGTAACGGAATTGGTCCGATAAAATGGAGCGGATTTCCTCCACCTTATGGGCATTTCGTGTCGCGAGAAGGAGAGTTTTCATACGACGTCCCAACAATGATAAGTAGAATGGCCTGTGACGCGCCCTACCTGCAAAATACCGATCTTCACGCAGAATTGGTATCATTGCCTCTCGCCGCGCGAAGAACCGAGGAGGAACCAAAGCTCGACCTGCACTGGCAAAATATTTTGCATGGAGCAGGATTTGAACACTGAACGAAATCGGTCAATGAAATAACTGCGGCGAGAAAGACCTTGCAACCTGGGAGACACGAGCAGAGAGTCACCATAACAAAAATTGGTTGAAAGCAACTCTTACTCTCCGCTCGGAGCGTCGAATACAGATTCTTATCCGTCCGGAGCCATGCGTGCAGATTCGCATATTTTAGGAGAAGAGAAGCAAAAACTGGCGAATAGTTCGGTAAAGAACTGAATGGGAATACCCGATGGGCGCAAACATATTCTGTTCCCGCAGAGGCTTGGCGCGATTACGTGCATGGTTGCTCTGCATTGTTGTGGCTTGGGCATTGGAGCCACTCGTCGCCGTACATTCACTTGCCGCGGACCCGCCAGCGCTCGCGGCCCACACCCGCGAACAATTGCGCTTGTTGCACGAAGAAAAGATTTCGCGCACACCCGCGCAGCGGAAACTCGATTCGCAACTCGTCTATGCCCTCCGCCAGAAGCGCCTCGGTTTGGTGGCTCCGGGTTTAACCCGATTGCGGCCGGGAAAGCTCGCCGAGGAGAATGGGCGGCAGCTCGTCGATCTCAACGCCACGGTCACGCCGGGCCTTCTCGAATTCATCACGCGAAGCGGCGGGCTCGTGGTAAACAGCTTCCCGCGTTATGCCGCGATCCGAGCCTGGGTTCCACTGGGTTCCCTTGAGCTTCTCGCCGCGCGGGGTGATGTGCGCTCGATCCGGCCAGCCGACAGGGCGACCACCAATGTCGGGGGTCTGCCCGTGGAGGGCGATGTCGCCCACCGGGCAAATGAGGCGCGAAGCACGTTCCTGGCAAACGGCTCAGGCATCAAGATCGGCGTGTTGTCCGACAGCGTGAATTTCCTCGCGCAATCTCAGGCGACCGGAGCGTTGCCGAACGTGACGGTGTTGCCGGGACAGGCAGGCTTTGGACCCGGCGAGGGGACCGCCATGCTCGAAATTGTCCATGCCTTGGCGCCCGGGGCGGAATTGTATTTCGCGACCGCCGGCGCTGGCGTCGCCAGTTTCTCCCAGAACATCCGCGACCTTCAGGCGGCCGGCTGCCAAATCATTGTGGACGACATCACCTACTTCAACGAATCGCCCTTTTTCGACGGGCCCATTTCCCAGGCGGTGAACGATGTGTCCGCGGCAGGCGCTCTCTTCTTTTCTTCTGCAGGCAATTCAGGGAACAAAGATGATAACACCTCGGGCACGTGGGAAGGCGACTTTCGAGACGGCGGCCCGGCCACTATCGGCAAGGCTGGACGACTGCACGACTTTGGGG
>Ga0163152_10007828_pt1 | contig 11547 bp, 8 predicted proteins | sample OliLakLV19MP8IB2_FD_148635 | JGI IMG/M metagenome (GOLD analysis project Ga0163152, IMG submission 148635) | Freshwater microbial mat bacterial communities from Lake Vanda, McMurdo Dry Valleys, Antarctica - Oligotrophic Lake LV.19.MP8.IB-2 | ecosystem: Environmental > Aquatic > Freshwater > Lake... | reverse complement strand
CCGCCCGGCTACTGAGCGAGCGCACCGAAGAGTTCGCGCGCACGATCGCGCTCGAAGCCGCGAAGCCGATCCGCACCGCGCGCGTCGAGGCGCAGCGCGCCGTGTCCACGTTCACGTTCGCTGCGCTCGCGGCGCGCACGCTTGCGGGCGAGGTCGTGCCCATGGACGCGAGCGCCGCGGGCGAAGGCAAGCTCGCGTTCACGATGCGGGTGCCGGTCGGCGTCATCGGTGCGATCAGCCCGTTCAACTTCCCGCTGAACCTCGTCGCCCACAAGATCGCACCTGCGGTCGCGGCGGGATGCCCGGTGGTGTTGAAGCCCGCAAGCCAGACGCCGATGTCGGCGATCTCACTCGCGCGCCTGCTCCTCGAAGAGTGCGAACTGCCACCTGAACACCTACAGGTTGTCACCGGCGGCGGCGCCACGATCGGCAACGCGCTGGTCGAGCATCCCGACATCGCGATGATCACGTTCACCGGTTCGCCCGACGTCGGTTGGGACATCAAGGCCAAGGCGCCCCGCAAGAAGGTCGGGCTCGAACTCGGAAACAACGCGCCGCTCATCATCGAGCCGAGCGCCGACATCGACGTGGTCGCGCAGAAGGTGGCGGTCGCGGGGTTCAGCCACGCGGGCCAGTCGTGCATCTCGACCCAACGCGTCTACGTGCATGAAGACGTGCGCGACCAGTTCCTCGACGCGTTCGTACCGCTGGTCGAGAAGCTCGTCGTCGGCGACCCGCTCGACGAGGCGACCGACGTGTCGGCACTCATCTCGACCAAGGAGCGCGACCGCGTCGCGCAGTGGGTCGACGAGGCCGCCGCGGGCGGGGCCAAGGTGCTCACCGGCGGCACGGTCGGCAACGACGGCGTGCTCGCGCCGACGGTGCTCGCCGACGTCACGCCCAACATGAAGGTGTGTGCGCTCGAAGTGTTCGGACCCGTCGTCGGCGTCGCCGCCTACCGCGACCTCGACGAGGCGCTGCGCCTCGCGAACGACACGCGCTACGGCCTCCAGGCCGGCATCTTCACCGCCCGCCTCGACGACGCGCTCCGCGCGGCCCGGTCGCTCGACTTCGGCGGCGTGCTCGTGAACGAAGTCCCCACTTTCCGCGCCGACCAGCAGCCGTACGGCGGCATCCGCGACAGCGGCAACACCCGGGAAGGGCCGCAGTGGGCGGTGCGGGAGATGACCGAGGAGCGGATCGTCATTATTCAGCTCTGAGGATTCAGCTCTGAGGATTCAGCTCTGAGGATCCAGCTCTGACTACCAGCCGGTAGCCTGGAACGCTGTGACGCAGACCAATCCGGGCGGGGATCCGCTCACGCCGGAGATCCTCGACACCCACGGCCAGCCCGTGCACAGCGACGGGCAGACCTCAGGCGGGCAGACCTCAGGCGGGCAGTCAGGGGAACTCGAAGGCGAGCAGGTCTCACGCCCGACCAAGCTCATCCGCATCGCCGCGATGGTCCGGGCCCTGCTCGACGAGGCGCGGCGCGCCCCGCTCGACGACGCCGGCCGCCGCTCCCTCAAGGCCATCCACGAGCGCTCGGTGCACGAACTCGAGGCGATCCTGTCGCGCGACCTGCGCGAGGAGTTGGCCGAGGTGTCGTTGCCGTTCAGCAGCGACACGCCCAGCGAGTCGGAGTTGCGCATCGCCCAGGCCCAGCTCGTCGGCTGGCTCGAAGGGCTGTTCCACGGCATCCAGGCAACGCTGTTCACCCAGCAGGCCCAGGCCCAAGCGCAGTTCGACGAGGTACGCGGGCGGCGCGCGCTCGAAATGGGGGGCGGCGAGAAGCCGCCCGGCGCCTACCTTTAACCCGTGAACGCCGAACCGCTGCCCAATCTCGGCTGGGAGCCGTCGTCGTGGCAGCGCTTTGCAGCGGCGCAGCAACCCGACTGGCCCGACCCCGACACCCTCGAAGCCGCGCTCACCGAACTGCGGCGCATGCCGCCGCTCGTGTTCGCGGGCGAAGCCCGCACGTTGCGCGCCGCCCTGGCCAACGTCAGCGCCGGAGACGGGTTCCTGCTGCACGCGGGTGACTGCGCCGAGTCGTTCGCCGAGTTCTCGGCCGACAACATCCGCGACAAGCTCAAGCTCATCCTCCAGATGTCGGTCGCGCTCACATACAGCACGGGCGTACCGACGTTGAAGGTCGGTCGCATCGCCGGCCAGTTCGCCAAACCGCGCTCGGCGCCGACCGAACTGCGCGACGACCTCGAACTGCCGTCGTTCCGGGGCGACATGGTCAACGACTTCGCGTTCGAAGCGGCCGCTCGCCGACCCGACCCGTTCCGCATGGTGCGCGGCTACAACCAGGCCGCGGCGACGCTCAACCTGCTGCGTGCGTTCACCAAGGGTGGATTCGCCGACCTCAACTCGACGCACCGCTGGAATCTCGAGTTCGTCCGCACGAGCGGCGCAGGCCTGCGCTACGAAACACTCGCGAACGAGATCGACCGGGCCCTGCGCTTCATGGCCGCGTGCGGCATCGACCTCGACGCCGAAGCACAGCTCCACGAAGTCGACTTCTACACGTCACACGAGGCGCTGCTGCTCGGTTACGAGGAAGCGTTGACCCGCAAGGACAGCCTCACCGGCGACTGGTACGACTGCTCGGCCCACTTGCTGTGGATCGGCGAGCGCACCCGCGCGATCGACAGCGCGCACGTCGAGTTCCTCTCGGGCGTGCAGAACCCGATCGGTGTGAAGCTCGGGCCCGACGCGACCGCGGACGAAGCGGTCGCGCTATGCCGGCGCCTCGACCCCGGCCGCGAGCCGGGCCGGCTCACGCTCGTGAGCCGCATGGGCGCGCCGCGCGTCGCCGAGGCGCTCCCGCCGATCGTGCGGGCCGTGAAGCGGGCCGGGCACCCGGTCGTGTGGGCGTGCGACCCGATGCACGGCAACACGTTCGTGCACGACAGCGGGTTCAAGACTCGTCACTTCGACGACGTGATGACCGAAGTCGAGTTGTTCTTCGACTGTGTCCGCACGCAGGACGTGTGGCCGGGCGGAGTGCATGTCGAGCTCACCGGCGACAACGTGACCGAGTGCCTCGGCGGCGCCGAGGAGATCCGGGGCGAAGACCTCGCGGGCCGGTACGAGACCGTGTGCGACCCGCGCCTCAACGCCCGTCAGTCGCTCGACCTCGCGTTCCGCCTCGCCGAACTCGTCCGGCGCTAAGGGGACGATCTCGGACTAATCGTCCGCGGTCGGGAAGTGGCAGAGGTACTTCCTCAGTTCGACCGCGTGGTACACGATGGGAACGAGACGCCCGTCTGCCCAAAGGACGGACCTCGAGAAAGACGAGCATGAGCGACGGCACGGCCAGCATCGGCGACCTCGGCCCGAACGCGGGTCTCGTCGACGAGATGTACCGCCAGTACCGCGAGAACCCCCAGGCGGTCTCGGCGGGCTGGCGCGAATTCTTCGAGGACTACACCCCACGGGGCGAACCCGCGCCCGCGCCGGCCCCCGCCGCGGCGCCGGCGGCGCCTTCGGCCAAAGCCGAGGCCGGACCGGTCCTCCTCGAGGGCGAGCACGCCGAACCGTTGCGCGGGGCCGCGGCGCGCATCGTCGAGAACATGGAAGCGAGCCTCGGCGTACCTACCGCCACGTCGGTGCGGACGATGCCGGCCAAGCTGCTCGAGGTCAACCGCCAAATCCTCAACAACCACCTCGGTCGCACGCGCGGCGGCAAGGTCTCGTTCACGCACCTCATCGGGTTCGCGGTACTGCGCGCGCTGCGCAAGGTCTCGAACATGAACTCGTCGTACGGCGTCACCGACGGCTTACCGTCGGTGGTGCGGCACGCGCACGTCAACCTCGGACTCGCGGTCGACATGCAGAAGTCCGACGGTTCGCGCACGCTCGTCGTGCCGAACATCAAGGCCGCCGACACGCTCGACTTCGCCGCGTTTCATGCCGCGTACGAAGAACTCATTCGCAAGGCGCGCACGAACAAACTCGAAGTGAACGACTTCATGGGTACGACGGTGTCGATCACCAACCCGGGCATGATCGGCACCGAGCACTCGGTGCCCCGCCTCATGCGGGGGCAGGGCGCGATCGTCGGCGTGGGTTCCATCGCGTTCCCGGTCGAGTACGAGGGCGCCGACCGCCAGACACTCGCCGAACTCGGCGTGAGCAAGACGGTCACGCTCACGAGCACGTACGACCACCGCGTCATCCAGGGCGCCGAGAGCGGCGAGTTCTTGGCGCAGATCCACGAACTGCTGCTCGGCGGCGACAGCTTCTACGACGACATGTTCGCCAGCTTCGACGTGCCGTACGAACCGGCGCGCTGGGGGCGCGACCACAAGCCGCAGGAGAACTCGCTCGAAGCCCTCGACAAGGCGCTCGCAGTCAACGGACTCGTCAACATGTACCGGGTGCGCGGGCACCTCATCGCGAACCTCGACCCGCTGGGGTTGAAGGAACCGCACACACACCCCGAACTCGACCCGAACCACTGGGGTCTCACGATCTGGGACCTCGACCGCGAGTTCCCCACCAACATTGCGCACCGCCGCACCATGAAGTTGCGCGACATCCTCGGCGTGCTCCGCGACGCGTACTCGCGCTCGATCGGCGTCGAGTACATGCACATCCAGGAGCCCGACGAGAAGGCGTGGATCCAGGAACACGTCGAAGGCGTTCCCACACAACTCACCGCCGACGAGCAGAAGCGCATCCTCTTCGCGCTGAACGCCGCCGAAGCGTTCGAGCGGTTCCTGCACACGAAGTACCTGGGCCAGAAGCGGTTCAGTCTCGAAGGTGCGGAGACGCTCATCCCGTTGCTCGGGTTCCTGCTCGACGAAGCCGCGGGCGCGGGCATGGAAGAGGTCGTGATGGGCATGGCCCACCGCGGCCGCCTCAACGTACTCGCCAACGTCGTCGGGAAGTCGTACGGGCAGATCTTCCGCGAGTTCGAGGGCGAACTCGACCCGGACGTGCCGCAGGGTTCCGGCGACGTGAAGTACCACGTCGGTGCGACGGGTAAGCACACGGCGCCGACGGGCGCGACGCTGAACCTCACGCTCGCGGCCAACCCGAGCCACCTCGAAGCGGTCGATCCCGTCGTCGAAGGTGTCGTGCGAGCCAAGCAGGATCGCCTGCAGGACACGGCGCGGGCCAAGGTGCTGTCGGTGCTCATCCACGGCGACGCCGCGTTCGCGGGCCAGGGCGTCGTCGCGGAGACCCTCAACCTTTCGGAACTGCCGGGCTACGACGTCGGCGGCACCGTGCACATCGTCGTCAACAACCAGGTGGGCTTCACGACCGCGCCCGGCGCGGCCCGGTCGTCGGTGTACGCGACCGACATCGCCAAGGCGGTGCAGGCGCCGATCTTCCACGTGAACGGCGACGACCCCGAGGCGACCGTGCGTGTCATCCGGCTCGCGTTCGAATTCCGCCAGGCGTTCCAGAAAGACGTCGTCGTCGACATGGTCTGCTACCGCCGGTACGGCCACAACGAGGGTGACGAGCCCGCGTTCACGCAGCCGCGCATGTACGAGATCATCAGCAACCGCCGGTCGGTGCGAAAGCTCTACACCGAGATGCTCGTCAACCGGGGCGACATGACGCTCGAAGAGTGCGAGCTCGCGCTCGAAGACTTCCGCCACCGGCTCGAGGACGCGTTCGTCGAGACGCAGGCGCAGGACCACGCGCCACCGAGCCGGGTCGAACACGAGGAACAGCCGGCCGAACCGTCGTGCGACACGGGCGTCCCTCGCGACCGCCTCGAGGCGATCGTCGACACGCTGGTCACGTTCCCCGACGGCTTCACCGTGCACCCGAAGCTCGAACGCATCCTGAAGGCGCGGCTGACGTCGTTCAACGACGACAAGATCGACTGGGCCCTCGGCGAAGCACTCGCGTTCGGTTCGATGTTGCAGGAGGGCACACCGATTCGCCTCGCCGGCCAGGACACCCGGCGCGGCACCTTCAGCCAGCGGCACGCGACCGTTACCGACTACGTGACCGAACGCGAGTACACGCCGCTCGAACACATTCCCGGCGCGCAGGCGCCGTTCATGATCTACGACTCGGTCCTGTCCGAGTTCGCCGCAGTCGGGTTCGAGTACGGGTACTCGATCGCCGACCACGACGCGTTCGTGGCGTGGGAAGCGCAGTTCGGCGACTTCGCGAACGGCGCGCAGACGATCATCGACCAGTTCATCGTCGCGGCCGAGGATAAGTGGGGCCAGCGCAGCGGACTCGTGATGCTGTTGCCGCACGGCTTCGAGGGCCAGGGCCCGGAGCACTCGTCGGCCCGACTCGAACGCTTCCTCGTGCTCTGCGCCGAGGACAACATGCGCGTCGTGTACCCGACGACCGCGTCGCAGTACTTCCACGTGTTGCGCCGCCAGATGATCGACCCAAACCGCAAACCACTCATCGTCATGACGCCGAAGCGTTACCTCCGCGTCGCGTCGACGTACTCGCCGGTGTCGGAACTGACGTCAGGTGGATTCCGCCTCGTGCTCGGCGACCCGGCCGACCCGGCACCCGAGAGCGTGCGCCGGTTGATCTTCTGCACGGGCAAGTTCGGCCACGAGTTGATCGCCAAGCGCGACGAGACCGGCGCCCCGGCCGCGATCGTCCGGCTCGAACAGCTCTTCCCGTGGCCGGAGCGCGACGTCACGGAGTACTGCACGCGGTTCACGAATGCCGACGTGCTATGGGCGCAGGAGGAGCCGGGCAACATGGGCGCCCGCTACTTCGCCCGCCGCCGCATCGAGGAGATCGCCGACCGCCCCGTCGGCGTCGTCGCCCGCACGGCCACGCCCAGCCCCGCCACCGGCAGCTCGACAGTGCACGAAGCCGAGCAGCAGAGGCTCCTGGCCGGGGCCCTCGGCCTCTAGTCCGCTTCTGGTCGCGCGTATGTGTTGTCAGGAACACATACGCGCGACCAGAAGCGGTTGCCCAGGAACGCGTCGACGACCTGTTCGGCGTAGGCGTCGTCGACCGGGAGGCGGCGCACCATGTGGCGGTAGAAGAGCGGGCCCGCGAGCAGGTCGGCCGCGAGTTCTTGGTCGACGTCGGCCGGAAGTTCGCCGCGTGCGATCGCGCGGTCGAACGCGGCGAAGGTGCCCTGGCGGCGGGTGCGCACGAACTCCTCGTGCATCTCGGCGAGGTCGGGGTGGCGGCCCGCGTCGGCGACGACCTGGCGCATCGTGCGGCCGAGCACGCTGTGGTTCATCAACCGGCCCAGGCTCGTGGCCGCGGCCGTGAGGTCGCCGCGCAGTGAACCCGTGTCGGGTTTGGGCGCGAGTTCCTCGGCCACCACGTACGCGGCGGAGATGACGAGTTCGACCTTCGACGGGTAGCGCCGGTAGATCGTTGCCTTGCTTACGCCCGCTCGCGCCGCGACCGCGTCGACGCTCATGCCGTCGAACCCACGGTCGGCGTACTCGGTGAGGGCCGCGTCGTGGATCGCGCGGTCGCATTCGACGCTGCGCGGGCGTCCCGGGCCGGGTTTCATTGTTCGCCTTCCGCCGGTACCGGGACTTCCTCGCCGCGCTGTTCCAGCGCGTCGGCAGCACGCGCCGGCAGCCACTTGAACACGACGAGCGCGCCGATCAGCGCGCCGATAGAGCCGACGAGCACACCGCGGTGCATGCCTTCCATGAACGCGTCGCGCGCGACTGACGCGATCTGTGGTCCGAGGGATCCGGGCGCTTCCTGCGCAACTCTGAGCGCCTGCCCGAGTCCTTCTTTCGCGACATCGGCGGGTTCGCCCTCGACCCCGAGCCCGGCCAGCGAGTCCGCCACCCGCGATCCGTAGACCGACGCCATGACGCTCCCGATGATTGCGACGCCGAACGCGCCGCCAATCTGGCGCGTCGTGTCGTTGACGGCCGAGCCGACGCCGGCCTTCGCCCTCGGCAACGATCCCATGATCGATTCGGTCGCCGGCGCCATGGTGAGCGCCATGCCGAACGCGAGCGGGACCATGCGCCACACCACGTCGCCCCAATACGACGACCCCTCGCCCGGCAACGTCGCGAGCAACGCGAGCGAGAACGCTGCGATCGACAGGCCGGAACCGACCACGACCTTCGTGCCGTACTTGTGTGCGAGCCGTGCACTGTTCGGCGCGACGATGAGCATCGTCAGCGCCCACGGCAGCAAACGCACCCCCGCTTCGAACGCGGAGTAGCCCATGACGAACTGGAAGTACTGCGTCAGCAGGAAGATCGAGCCGAACATGGCGAAGAAGATCAGTGCGATGCCGCCGCTCGCCGCACTGAACCGCGGGTCGCGCCAGAAACTCGTGTCGAGCATCGGGCTGGCAACCGTGCGTTCCCAGAGCGCGAACCCGGCGAGCACGATGATCGAGAACGCGAAGACGCCGAGCGTCATCGGCGACGTCCACCCCTCTTCGGGCGCCTGGATGATCGCGTACACGAACGAGACGAGTCCGACGATCGACAGCAGCGCACCGAGCGGATCGAGCGCCGGCTTCGACGGGTCGCGCGACGTCGGGATGAGGAAGAACCCGGCCGCCAGCGCGACGATGACGATCGGGATGTTCACGAGGAAGATCGATCCCCAGTAGAAGTGCTCGAGCAGGAACCCACCGGTCGTCGGTCCGACCACACCCGCGACACCCGCGACTGCGGCCCAGAGCCCGATGGCCTTGCCGCGTTCTTCGGGCGGGAAGACGTTGGTGATGATCGAAAGCGTGGCGGGCATGATGAACGCGCCGCCGACACCCATGACGCCGCGGTAAAGGATCAGATCGCCCGCGGAGTCCGATGTCGCCGCGAGCAGCGAACCGAGTCCGAAGATCACCATGCCGACTTGCAGTGCACCGCGGCGACCGAAACGGTCTCCGAGACTCCCGGCCGTCAACAGCAACCCCGCGAACACAAGCGTGTACGAGTCGACCATCCACTGCAGTTGGCTGGTCGACGCGTCGAGCTGGGTCACAATCGTCGGCACGGCGACGTTGAGGATCGTGTTGTCGACGATGATCACGAGCAGGCTCATGCACAGCACGAGCAGGATCCACCACCGCTGTTGGTACGAGCGGCTCTCGCGGTCGAAGGGAACGAGCGCAGGTGAGGCGCCGGGAACAGCCGTCGTCATTTTCGATACGGTACCGTACCGTCTCGATTTTGCCAACTGGCGTACCTCAGGCAGACGCCGGCGGCCTCAGGTACGCCAGTTGGCGCGCGGGGTCAGCTCCGGAGGCGGCGGAGCCCAATCCAGCCCGCGGCCAGGCCAAACCCGATCGAGACGCCGGCGAGCACGCCGTGCACGACCTTGAACGCGGTGCTCTCGTCCTGGCCCGCCATGATCACGATGCGGCTGACCCACACGTAGAGGGTCCAGGCGCACAGCGCGATCAGCACCCAGGCAGCTCGGCGGCTCATGCCGCCGACGGTACTGCGCACATGGCTCCCTCGCTGCATACCAAGGGGCGGCTTCGCCGCGTCGCAGGACTTCGCTACGTCCGCACCTAGCGGGACGCGTGTTCGATCGCAGCGAGCAGCGCGTCGACCGACGCCGGCGACGCGTTCATCTGTGGCAGCCGCACGTTCGGCGACGCGATGCGCCCTTGCGCGTGCAGCGCCCCCTTGAACACGGCCGGGTTCGGCTCCGCGAAACCGGCGGCGACGATCGGCAGCAGCGCCTCGGCGTGCACGCGGCCGTCTTCGAGCTTGCCCGCGAGACCGCACTCGATCATCGCGACCCAGCGCTCGGTTGCGACATGAGCCGACGCGCAGATCGCACCGACTCCGCCCATGCACACGGTCGGGAAGTGGAACGAGTCGTCGCCACCCAGCACCGAAAAACCGGCGGGCGACTCGGCGAGAACCTCGAGCGTGCTGTGGTCGAGCGAACCAACGGCCTGCTTCACACCGGCAATGTTCGGCGTGTTCGCGAGTTCGAGCAGCGACGCCGTACCGAGGCCGCGGCCGGAGCGCGCGGGAATGTTGTAGAGCACGATCGGAATCGAACTCGCGGCCGCGACCGCCTTGTAGTGCTCGACGATTCCGGCTTCGGACGGGCGTACGTAGTAGGGCACGACGACCAAGGCGCCGACCGTGCCGGGCAGGTCGGCCGCGGCCTGCGTCGCCGCGATCGTGGTGCGGGTGTCGTAGGTCCCGGTGCCGACGATGATGCGGGCACCGCGGGCGGTGCACACGCGCGAAATCGTCTCGAGGACCGCCTGCTTCTCACCTGAGTCCAGCGAGCTCGGCTCCCCGGTGGTGCCGCACGCGACGATGCCTGCCGCGCCGGCCGTCAGATACTCCTCGCACAGGCGCTTCACCGCCGCCAGATCGACCGCACCGGCGGCATCGAAGGGCGTGATCAGGGGGACCCAAACACCCCGCAGGTCGAGGTCACTCGTCATTGGTACATGGCTCCCTCGCTGCGCCGTCCGTGGCTTCGCTGCGTCCGCACGCAGAAAGCCTACCTGGGGTTTGCCGCAATTCCTCGGGCCCTTTCGAAGACCGCGTCGAGCATGGGGGCCGTGAGCTTGCCGGTGAAGGTGTTCTGCTGACTCGGGTGGAACGAGCCCAGAATCGTGACCGGGCCACAGGGAACTTCGAGGCCGTGGGTGAAGCGCGGGCGGCGCGGCGGAAGCGCGAAACCGCCTGCACGCAAGGCCGCCCAGGCCGCTTCGTAGCCGAAGGAGCCGAGCACGACGACGACCCCGAGCCGGTGCAACAGCTCGAGTTCGCGCACGAGATAGGGACGGCACTCGTCGCGCTCGGCCGGTGTCGGCTTGTTGGACGGGGGCGCGCAGCGCACTGCCGCCGCGACGTAGGCGTCGATCAGGCGCAGCCCGTCGGCGAGCGAAACCGACTCGGGCTGATTCGCGAAGCCGGCGCGGAACATCGCCGCGAAGAGGAAGTCGCCCGAGCGATCGCCGGTGAAGACGCGGCCGGTGCGATTCCCCCCGTGGGCGGCGGGCGCGAGTCCGACGACGAGTACCTGCGCGTCCGAGTCGCCGAAGCCCGGGACGGGCCGGGACCAGTACTCCTCGTCGCGAAACGACGCGCGCTTCTCGATGCCCACCTGCTCGCGCCAGGCGACGAGCCGCGGGCACGCGCGGCACTCGGAGATCTCGCTCGCGAGCGTCTGCAGGCTGGTCGACGCCGGCAAGGGCATGGGCCGATCGTACGGGTACCCTCCGCCGGTGCGCGTCCTCCTGCTGGTGAACTCGACTGCGTCGTCGGTCACCGCCCGCACGCGGGTCCTGATCCGCAAGACGCTCGCCGACCACCACGACGTCGAAGTGGCCGAAACGTCGCGCCGCGGGCATGCCACCCGGCTCGCGCGCGCCGCCGCGAACGACGGCTTCGACGTCGTCGCGGTACTTGCCGGCGACGGCACGTGCAACGAAGCAGCCGACGGGCTCGCAGGCACGACCACCGCGCTGGCGCCGCTGCCGGGCGGGTCGACCAACGTGTACGCGCGCACGCTGGGGTATCCGAACGATCCGCTCATCGCGACCGATCGCCTGGTCGCGTCGCTCGACATCGAGAAGACGACGCGGGTCGGGCTCGGGCGGGTCGGGCTCGGGCGGGT
>Ga0163152_10007827_pt1 | contig 11549 bp, 9 predicted proteins | sample OliLakLV19MP8IB2_FD_148635 | JGI IMG/M metagenome (GOLD analysis project Ga0163152, IMG submission 148635) | Freshwater microbial mat bacterial communities from Lake Vanda, McMurdo Dry Valleys, Antarctica - Oligotrophic Lake LV.19.MP8.IB-2 | ecosystem: Environmental > Aquatic > Freshwater > Lake... | reverse complement strand
GGACGCGAGAACTTCCCTCGATGAAGGCGGATGATCGCGCGCCTCGGCGAGCGAGCCGCGAATCGACCACGGCGCGGCCCGGAGTGCCGCGGGTTCGCGACCTCGACCAAAGCCGAGACTGGTTACGCCGCTTCGCGCAGCGTGACGACCGGCAGATGCGATCGACCGTGAGATGCCGGACCACGAGCTCGAGCCTGCCGCGAGGTCGACGCCGTCGTTTTCGCCCTCGGCGTCGGAGCGGATAGCGAGGACGCGTCTCGACGGGAGGAGCCGCCGTGCGACGCCGACGAAGGCGCTCCTCAGGCGTCGCGCCGCCGAGTGCGGAATGAGGTCGATCGCGGTTGTACCACTCGACGTAGGCCTCGAGCTCCCGCGCGAACTCGCGCCGTCCGGCAGACACCGGGATGCGCCGGAAGCACTCGTCCTTCAATGAACGGATGAAGCGCTCTACGACGGCGATGCTGCCCTTCTTGCCGATCGCGCCGAAGCGCGGTCGCACGCGCCGCCGCCGACACCAGTCGAGGTAGCGAGCCTGGAACTGTGCGCCGCGGTCGGTGACCAGGTGACGCGGCGAGCGGCCAGCGTCGAGGATCGCGCGGTCGAGGAGTGCGCAGATCTCTTCGGCGGTCGGCTGCTTCCGGTAAACGGCGCGCGCGACGACGGCGCGCGAGTGATGGTCGAGCACCACGGCAATCGTCCAGGCGAACGGCCAGACGATCGGCAGCGAGAACGGGAGCCACGGAACCCAGAACCCCGCCGAGGTCGGGACGACCGTGAGGTCCATGTGCCAGAGATGATGCGGGTAGCGCGCGGTGACGACGCGCGAAGCGCGCTCGCGCTCGCCGGATCCGCTCCCGGCGGCTCCGATGCGGCGGGCGGGGAGTTTCCGCGGCCCGACGTGTTTCAGGAGCCGCGCGACGGTCGCCGGCGCGAGGTGGACTCCGGCTCGCGCCAACACGTGCGCGAGTCGGACCTTGCCCATCGCGGGCACGGTGGCGCGAAGCGTCGTCACCAGCTCCACGACGAACTCCGGGAAGCGGTTGACCGGAGCACGGGTCCGGACGAGCGCCTCGGGACCCTCTTCGTCGAGGCGCCGCGTCCACGCCGCGATCGTCGCGGGCGTGAGGAGGAATCGGCGCGCCGTCCGCATGGCGCTCCAGCCGGCGGCAGCGCGAAGGGCGAGAATCGCGAATCGCTCAGCGGGCGCGTAGTGCGGCCGCTGGTGAGCCGGCACGCGCGATAGCCGGAGATCCTTGATGCGCAGTTCCTCGCAGAGCACCGCGATCTCGGCGCGCATGCGCGCGACGGCAGCCGCCTGTCGAGCGCGCGCCAGCGGTCCGTCCTCGAAGTCGGCGCACGCGCCAAGAACAGCGGTGCGCGCCATGGCGACCGCGTGGAGAAGCGCGGACTTCACGTGCCGTTGCCATGATCGCGGAAGTGGAAGCGATGAGCGGCGCATCACTCGAGCATCGCCCGCGCGCCGAATCTGGAGGAAACTGCGTCTCTTGTGATTCCGGCCACTTGGCCGTGAAGGCGAGGAAGGCCTGGATTTGACTCGAATCATAAACTCCTCGCATTCGCTTCCGCCGAGCCGGAGAATCGCCGTGCAGTGGGAGGGGCGACGCATGCGAACGGCGCGGGGAGTGGTCGGAGCGGCACTGGCGCTGGCGGGAACCGTCGCTTTTGCGGCGCCCCTGTTCCTGGAAGGCGCTTTGGTCGCCACGGACGAGGCGGTCGGGGTCTATTCGCTCGCGCTCGATGAGCTCGCCGAGCTTCCGGTCGAACGGGCGAGCACCATCGCGGTCGCGTCCGATGGGACGACCTGGGTCCTCGCCGGCCGGTGACCTTCGAAGCGTCGGTGGGCGCGTTCGACATGCGAGGCCGGTGATGGAGACGCTGACGGGCGCCGGCTTTCTCAACGTCGCGTTCGACGGCATGCCGGCCGCGATCGCGCGGACGGACACGCCGAGCGGCATCGCCGTCGTGATCGGAAACTCGTGCGTGAAGTCCGCCACATCGATTTTGGCTTTGCGATTCTTCTTATTCGCCTCGGCGATCCCTGTCGCGTCAACCCACTTGCCAGTGAGCCGCTCGCCGAACGCCAGCGCTCGGGCGGCCGTGGCCCCAGGCCAATCAGCGGGGCTCGCGACGAGCCCCTCCTTGCACCCGTTCTCGAAAAGGTAGAACAGCCTGTCGAGCTGTGCCTGATCGTCGACGACGGGGATGTCGGCGTATCGCCTCGACCAGAAGGGGCCTCTGTATTCGAGGAGCCAGGAGACTTTCCTCGCGATGTGCCGTTCAAAAAGCACATGAAGCGGGAAAGCGTCTCCGGATCATGTGCCGTGAGGAGGAGGTGGTAGTGTTATGGCGAGCGCGCAATTATGTGGAGTGATCGGGCCTCCTCCTCGGCGACGGCTTGTTTCGCTTCACATAACCGATCCGCCCTCCGATCCGATCCAACCAGGCGACGAGACCACGCGCCGGGTACCTCCCGCGCCGGAGTTCCGGAAGTGTGTTGGTCGCGGCGATCGCGGTCTGCTTCATCCGCAGGTCGATCGCGACGTAGCCGTGGGTGGTGTTGAGCTGCGCGTGGCCGAGCCAAGCGGCAATGGTCGTGATGTCGACGCCGGACTTCAGGAGGTGCATCGCGGTCGTGTGCCGAATGACGTGCGGTGAGACCCGCGCTGCGAAGCGAGGCGATAGCTTCGCCGCTCGAACGGCTCGCCGAAGGAGATAGGCAATGCCGGCTCGCGAGAGGCGCGCACCTCGCGCATTGACGAAGAGCGGCTCGTTGCGGCGAACCGGCTCTCGCTCGCCGAGCCAAACGCGCAGGGCTTCGGCGGTGCGAGCCCAGAGCGGGCACGTGCGCTCCTTCCGCCCTTTCCCGAGGAGCCGGACGAACGGAAGCGCGTCATCGTGGAAATCGACGACGTCCAGATCCACGACCTCCTGGACTCGGGCGCCCGTGTTGTAGAGGAGGAGAAGCAGCGCGCGCTCTCGCAGATCCGTGCGAGAAGCGTTGAGGAGTTGCACGACTTCGTCTTCGACGAGGTATTCGACCTCTCGATGCTCGAAGCGCGCAGGGCGCAGTTCTCGGATTCTTCGGGAGCGGTCGAGGTGCTCGGGCGCGACACTGGCGACGTACCGAGCGAACGCATTGAGCGCCGCGAGACGGTGATTTCTCGTGCGAGGTCCGCAGCCTCGCTCCCGCTGAAGCCAGTCCAGGAAAGATCGAACGATCCGGTCGTCGAGTGCCGAGTAGTCGAGCCGATCCGCCGACTGCTTCAGGACGCGGCTCGCGTGAGCGAGGAAGAGCTTGAGGGCGTCTCGGTACGCCAGCACGGTGTTTCGACTGGCGTTGCGCTCGATCACCAGATGTTGTTCGAAGAACTCCTGGACCAGCCTCGCGAAGGGCTTCGTTCCGGACTTCACGACACCACCTCGTCGAGCGCAACGGTGCGCGCTTCGAAGCGTCGCAGCGCCTGGTCGAGCAGCAGGCCGTTCTCCCGAAGGTAGACGCGGGTGTTTTCGACTGACACGTGACCGAGGTAGGTGCTGAGCGCCGGCAGCCATAGACCGACGTCTCGTTTCTCGAGGTACCACGTCTCGACTCGCTTCACAGCGAAGCTGTGACGCAGATCGTGGGGCCGAGCTGGCGGATCGTGAAGTGCCGAAATCTCCCACGCTCTTCGGAACGCGTCGTTTGCTGCGGGCTGAGAGAGGCGCCGTCGGAGACAAGAGACGAAGAACGGTGCATCGGGCGATGCTGCGACTGTCCGCCTGGAGTCTTTCAAGTAGCGTCGGAGGGCTGCGATGGTCGAAGTCGTCAGCGGAAGGACTCGGCTCTTGCCGAACTTTCCGTTCCTCACCGTCAGCAGATCCTCGCGGAAGTCGATGTCTCCGACATCGAGCGCAAGTGCCTCGCCGATGCGCATTCCGGTCGCCGAGAGGAGCCCGAAGAGCGTCTCGTAGGTCAGCGGCGACAGGCTTTTCCGACGTGGTAGCCACACGGGCGGCGGGAGTTTCCGGCATGCGAAGAGCAGCGCGCCGACCTCGGCCGCAGAAAGAATCCGGGGCTTCCTGACGGTGTTGAAGCGACTGGAGGACAGCGGTCGTGGCGGCAGAGCGCCGACGCGAACCCCGTGCCGCGATGCAAAGGACAGCGCGTGCCACGCCATCCCGAGGTGACTTGCGCGACCTCGCTCGGCAAGACGAGTCAGCGAAGCACCGTACCCCGTGAGGATCTCGCGCCCGACGCGACGCGGGTGGGCGACGACGTAGCGATCAAACGCGAGCAGGAGGAGTTCCTGCGTCGCGTAACGTGCTCCCCCAGCGCCTCTACAACGCCCTTCCGGACGAAAGCGTTACAGCGAGTCGCAGAGACGTGAGCTACATCGCAGGTTTGAAGAGGCCGGCCTTGTGGACGCCGAACGCTTCCGCCTTCGGTTCGGCGGGGAAGGGGAGCTTCTTGGGATCGAGGCCGACGCGCGGGGCGTAGTTGGAGATCGCCACCGTGCCGCCGTCTTTGTTCATCCCGAAGAGTCCGCGCATGTCGTTCATCACGGTCTTCTTGGCTTCCACCGACGAGGAGTCCGCCACGCCGATGTCCACCAAAGACAGCGGCACCTTGGGATCCATGCTGACGTTGCCGCTGATCGTGTAGCCGTAGTCGTCCTGCGCGGAGGCGGCGGTGATGATCAGATACTTCGGGTTCTTGCCGAACTTGCCGACGAAGAAACCGGCGTCGGGGCGCGCGTCTTTGAAGAGCACCGCGTTCCCGTAGAAGAGGTTGTTGGTGATCGAAAGCTTCGGCATCCGCTTCTCTTCCCAGTCGTGCTGCATCGCGCCGCCCGGGTTGAACGCGAACAGATTGCCGTCGATGTTGATCTGGGTGCAGCAGTCCGAGTTGGGAAGCTCCAGCGCGCCAACGTTGCTCGAGGCCGAGTCGGGATTGAAGGGCCAGTTCATCAGCACGGAGTTCTGCTTGAAGTTGACCTCCTTGAACGTGTTCCCCTTGTACATGGCCGGCGCGAACTTCATCATCTTGATGTTGTTGATGAAGAAGTTGTTCCGGATGTCGATCGTCGCGTCGTTGCTCGCCGGGCTCACGTAGGGATCGAACGCGCCATGCGCGCCGTTGAGAAATACGTTGTCCGCGACGACGAGGTGATTGGTCACCGCCTGGCTGAACTGGAGGATCGGAACCGAGCGCGACGTTCCCTTCAGGATGCTGTTGGTCTTCGCGTCGTATTTGTTGGAGGGCGCCACGTCGAAGACGAAGCCGGAGATCACGATCTCGGCGAGAACGGTCTTCTTCTCGAAGTTGATGACGCCGACCGGCCGGCCTTCGCTGGTGATGAGCTCGGTGGGAGTGCCGAACGGATCCCGCGACTGCCAGTCCGCCGCGTAGCCGCCGAGGAGGAGGAGCTTGCCGGTCGGACTGTCGATCATCGGAACCGTCCAGGTACCGGCGCCCGACTGCCCGTTGTCGCGGGATTCGGCCACCTGGACGATGACCGTGTTGGGCTTCTTCTGGAGCAGCTCGGCGGCTTTCGTCAGCGCCTTGAAGAGCTTCGCTTCGTAGAACGTGGTCTTCCCGTCAGCGGCCTTCTCCGCGGCCGCCTGTGCGGGCGTGTCGCGCGGCGCGACGAGGATGGTGAAGGTCTCGGCGCGAGCGGTGACGGACCAGGCAACGAGAAGGGAGAGCGCAACGAACAGGTTCCTCATGCCGCGATTTGCTCACGGAACCCCGAGTGAACCCCAAGAATTACTGATGAGGTGCGAGCGCGACCGAGGTTCCCCTGATGTTGCAGGAACCTCGATCGCGTCCATTCCGCGACGGCTTTTAGAGCGCCGGAGAACGTTTCACGTCGAAACGATCCAGTGTCATGACCTTGTCCCACGCTTTGACGAAGTCCTTCACCAGCTTCTCTTCGCGTCCGTTCTCCGCGTAGATCTCGGCGATCGCGCGCAGCTCCGCGTGGGATCCGAACACGAGATCCGCCGGCGTGGCCGTCCACTTCGGCTTGCCCGTTTTGCGGTCGACGCCTTCATACAGCCCGTCGATCTTCGACTTCTTCCACTCGGTGGACATGTCGAGCAGGTTCACGAAGAAGTCGTTGCTGAGCGTCCCCGGACGGTTCGTGAGGACGCCGTGTTTCGAGCCACCCGTGTTCGCATCGAGCGCACGCAGGCCGCCGACGAGCACCGTCATCTCCGGAACCGACAGCGTCAGGAGGTTCGCCTTGTCGACGAGCATGTCGGTGGGCGACATATAGCTCTTATGGTTGTAGTAATTACGGAACCCGTCCGCCTTCGGCTCGAGTGCGGCGAACGACTTCGCGTCGGTCTGCTCCGGCGTCGCGTCGGTGCGTCCCGGGAGGAACGGCACCGTCACGCGCTGGCCACCCTTCGCGGCAGCGCTCTCGATGGCCGCGTTGCCGCCGAGCACGATCAGGTCCGCAAGCGAGACCTTCTTCCCGCCGGAGGCGGCGCCGTTGAACTTCTTCTGAATGGCGCCGAGGCGGTCGAGGACTTTCTGCAGATCCTTCGGGTCGTTGACCTCCCAGTCTTTCTGCGGAGCGAGCCGGATCCTCGCGCCGTTGGCGCCGCCGCGCATGTCGCTGCCGCGGAAAGTGGCGGCGGACGCCCAGGCCGTGCGGACGAGCTGCGGGACCGTGAGGCCTGACGCGAGGATCTCGCGCTTCAGGTTCTCGATGTCGGCCTCGACGATCAACGCGTGATCGACCTCGGGAACCGGGTCCTGCCAGACGAACGTCTCTTTCGGAACGTCGCTGCCGAGGTAGCGGCTGCGCGGCCCCATGTCGCGATGGGTCAGCTTGAACCAGGCGCGCGCGAAGGCCTGATCGAACGCCGCCGTGTCATCGCGGAAGCGCTGCGAGATCTTCCGGTAGCTCGGGTCCTCTTTGAGAGCGAGATCCGTGGTGAGCATGATCGGCGCGTGTTTCTTCCCCTTGATGTGCGCGTCGGGGACGGACTGCGCGGCGGCGCCCCCCTTCGGGATCCACTGCGTCGCACCGGCCGGGCTCTTCGACATCTCCCAGTCGAAATCGAGCAGGTTCTTGAAGAACATCTGCGACCACTGCGCGGGCGTCGCCGTCCATGCGCCTTCGAGGCCGCTGGTGGTGGTGTCGGCGCCCTTTCCGGAGCCGCAGTTGTTCTTCCAGCCCATGCCCTGCGCTTCGACGCCGCCCTTCGCGGGCTCACCCTCGACGCAGTCGGACTTGCGCGCGCCGTGGGCCTTGCCGAACGTGTGGCCACCCGCTATCAGCGCGACGGTTTCTTCGTCGTCCATGGCCATGCGGCCGAACGCGTGCCGGATGTCCTTCGCCGCCGAGAGCGGATCGTGATTCGCGTTCGGACCTTCGGGGTTCACGTAGATGAGACCCATCTGGACAGCGGCGAGCGGCTCGTCGAGCTCGCGGTCGCCGTGGAATCGCTCGGAGGCGAGCATCTTCTTCTCGGCGCCCCAGTAGACGATGTCGGCTTCCCAGTCGTCCTCGCGACCACCGGCGAAGCCTAGCGTCTTGAAGCCCATCGACTCCATCGCGACGTTTCCGGTGAGCACCATGAGGTCGGCCCACGAGAGCGCGCGGCCATACTTCTTCTTGATCGGCCAAAGCAGCCGCCGCGCCTTGTCGAGGTTCGCGTTGTCGGGCCAGCTGTTGAGCGGCTCGAAGCGCTGCTGTCCGCCGCCGGCGCCACCGCGTCCGTCGAGCGTGCGATACGTGCCGGCGCTGTGCCACGCCATGCGAATGAAAAACGGGCCGTAGTGGCCGTAGTCGGCCGGCCACCAGTCCTGCGACTCGGTCATCACCGCTTTGATGTCCTTCTTGACCGCCACGAGGTCGAGCTTCGCGAACTCCGCGGGATAGTCGAACGCCTCGTGCATCGGATCGGACTCCGACGCGTGCTGCCGTAGCGGCTGGAGATTCACGGCTTCCGGCCACCAGAAGTCGTTGGGGATCGCCTGGCCCTTTCGGGCGACGCTGGGCTTCGCGGGTGACGCCGGTGCCGGCTCTGCTGCCATCAACGGAGTGGCGAGCGACCCGGCGGCGATTGCCGCAATGGCTCCTAGAGCGATACGGGACTTCCTCTTCGAACACATGCTTCGTTCTCCCTTTGGTGGATGCGTCCGACATGCCGTTGCGGCATTTCCGGATCGCTTGCTTGACGAGCACGATGCCGGTCGCAAGTCGATAGCTCCAATACATTGTGTCGATGTAATTGATAGCTAATAACTATCAGTGAGAAGACAGCGCCGGTACCGGAATCCGGCTCAGCGGAAACGGCTCCACGATCTCGGGCAACGTCATCGCGCACACGGGAGGATGGGTTGCCGCGACCGGCCCGAGCACACGGAGTACCGGGTCGGCATCCGCGACAACACGTTCGATGGCCTGCTGTTCGGGATCGGATACGGCGGCCTCTCGTCGGGAACGATCGCGGCGAACGCGTTCCTCGGGAATGGACTGCCGCTCTACTCGGCGCCCGAGTACGAGTTCCTGACCGCGTCGTCCGGCCTTCAGGTGATCGTGAACGACGCGATTCCCGACGCGCGATGGGAAGACCTCGGCGGCAATTTCGTCGCCCCCGATGACGTGGCGTGGGTGGATTTCGAGGCACGTTGTCCGGCGCTTTTCGAGTGATTCCGGGGCACGACGGGATTGCACGTCGCCGTAACTCCTTGCGTGGCAGCGGGTTTCCTCCATGACGCCCCGCGTCACATCGCGCGGTTGGCGAGTGGGCCTCCCATGTGTAAATTGCGCATGCGTAAAACACCCTAGATGAAGTTGCTGAGGGTTTGGCAGGGTCGCGGTTGGGTTTCGGCACGGATCGTCGGGAGTTTGGGAGCAGTCGCTGAAGAATCTGGAAGTTGCACGGGTCCTCAACCGCATCGCGGATCTTCTCGAGTTCACGGACGAGAATCCGTTCAAGGTGCGGGCGTATCGCCGCGCCGCGGAAACTCTCTCGGGACTCACCGAGGACGTCTCTGCGCTCGCCGAGCGCGGCACCCTCACGGATCTTCCGAACGTCGGCAAGGACCTCGCGCGGCGCATCGCCGAGATCTGCGCGACCGGCACCTGCGAAACCTACGAAGCGCTCCGCAAGGAGATCCCGCCCGGCCTGCTCGCGCTGACCTCGCTCGACGGCATGGGCCCGAAGACGGCCCGGCTCCTCTGGACCGCGCTCGGCGTCGATTCGCTCGCTGCGCTCGAAGCGGCGGCGAAGGCCCAGAAGATCCGCACCCTGAAGGGCATGGGCGCGAAGCGCGAGGAGAAGATCCTCAAGTCGCTCGAGAACCGCCGCGCGGGCGGCGGACGCATCGCGTTCTACCTCGCGCACATGACCGTGATGCCGATCCTCCGCGCCCTGCAGGCCGCGGGTTTCCGCGCGGAGATCGCCGGCAGCATGCGCCGCTGGCGCGAGACCGTCGGCGACGCCGACATCCTCGTCGCGTGCGACGACCACGAGAAGCCGACGAAGGAGTTCCTCCGCATCGTCGGCGAATCCGTCGAGGTGATCGGTTCGGGCGACACGAAAACGTCCGTCCGCACCGCCGATGGATTCCAGATCGACCTGCGCGTCGTTCCCGCGGACGTCTGGGGTTCCGCGCTCCTGCATTTCACCGGCTCGAAGGAGCACAACGTCCGCCTTCGCCAGATGGCGATCGCGAAGGGCTGCTCACTCTCGGAATACGGCCTCGTCCGCGAGAAGGACGGCAAGCGCCTCGCCGGCGCGACCGAAGAAGAGGTCTACGCGGCGCTCGGTCTCCCGTTCATCCCGCCGGAGATCCGCGAGGACCAGGGCGAGATCGAAGCGGCGCTCGCGGGGAAGCTCCCCGACCTGATCGAGCTCTCCGACATCAAGGGCGACTGCCACGCGCACACGAACGAGTCGGACGGCGTGCATCCGCTCGAGGACGTCGCCGCGGCGGCGCGTGCCCGCGGCTACCAATACCTCGTGATCACGGATCACACGCAGACGCTGACCATCGCGCACGGCCTCGATCCCGCTCGCATCGATCGCCAGCTCGACACGATCGCGAAGTGGAACGCGGACAACGCGACCGCGAGCTTCCGTCTGCTCACCGGCAGCGAGGTCGACATCCTCGAAGACGGCCGGCTCGACCTTCCCGACGACTGCCTCGAGCGCCTCGACTTCGTCGTCGCGAGCCTGCACGGCCAGTTCAAGATGCCGCGCGAAAAGATGACGGAGCGCGTTTCGCGGGCGCTGTCGTCGCCGCACGTCGACGTGATGGGCCACCCCACCACGCGGCTCGTCGGCGATCGCGATCCGGTGGACTTCGATTTCGACGCGGTGCTCGCGGCCGCGAAACGCGGACGCACGGCGATGGAGCTCAACGCGTCGGCGAACCGCATGGATCTGTCGGCGCCGATGTTGAAGCAGGCGAAGGCCGCGGGCGTGAAGGTGGTCATCTCCACCGACATGCATCGGCTGAAGGAGTTCGATCAGATGGCGTGGGGCGTCCACCAGGCGCGCCGGGGCTGGATCGAGAAGAAAGACGTCTTGAACGCGCTGCCGCGAGAGGAGTTTCTCGCCTACATGCGTGGGTCTGCAGGGGAGACCGCGAAGCCGCCGGCGACGCGTGCAGCAAAGAAAGAAACGAAAGCTAGAGCACCGGGTCCGTAACGGACCCGGTTTTGGAACGGATTCCTTCGGAGGTGCTCGCCGAGGGAGTCCAGGTCGGATGTCTGTCGCACGAACCTGATGGGTCAGGGGGAGCGTTGTGAAGTTCCAAGAGAACGAGAAGGTCCGCCTCCGTGTCGATCTGCCTGTGCACAACCTCCGTCGCGGTTCCGTGGGAGCCGTGATCGGCGCCTTCGAGGATCCTGACGAGGCATATGAAGTGGAGTTCCCCGATGGTCGCCAGACCGTTACCTGCGTCTTGAAGCCGACGCAGCTCGAACCGACGCGTTGATCGCGGAAGTTGGGAGTTTCGAAGCGGAACGGGAGCGAGAGGTCCTCGCTCCCGTTTCCGCTGTACAAAAGTGGCGGCGCGCCCGGGAGAGGAGCGCGCCGCCGGTGCATTTGCGGTAGATTCCCTGCTTCCGGATGCGCGGATTCATCGGACGCGGAGTGGGACGCAAGCTGGCGGTGGCGGTGTCCGCCATCCTGACCGTGTTCTCGCTCATTTTCGTCGCCGTCTTGTTGCGCGTCTCGTCGCGTTACCTCGCCGAGCTGAACGAGAACTGGCTCGACATCCTCACCGACTCCGTCGCCGGCTCGATCATGACGGTCATGGAGCAGGGGCACGGCGCGAGCTTCAAGCGCGTCGTGAAGGACGCCGCCGACCACGAGGAGATCGAGGCGATCCGCGTCCTCGACAACCAGGGGAAGATCGCTTTCTCCGCGAACGACAAGGAAGTCGGGACGTCGGTCGAGGAGGCGCTCGCGGCCGTGCTGCCCGTGATGCCGCACGACTCGCACGTGCCGCCGAGCATCACGCCGTTGCCGGTCGAGTCGGAGACGCCCGACGACATCGACCCCGAGCCCACGCCGCCGCC
>Ga0163152_10007826_pt1 | contig 11550 bp, 9 predicted proteins | sample OliLakLV19MP8IB2_FD_148635 | JGI IMG/M metagenome (GOLD analysis project Ga0163152, IMG submission 148635) | Freshwater microbial mat bacterial communities from Lake Vanda, McMurdo Dry Valleys, Antarctica - Oligotrophic Lake LV.19.MP8.IB-2 | ecosystem: Environmental > Aquatic > Freshwater > Lake... | reverse complement strand
AGCGCATAATCGCCTGCATCGCAGAGACGCCAGCGCGCCATCGGCCCGGCCGTTGATCGATCGCGGTGGTTGCCGGGCGAGCGGCGGTGAACTTCGTGGCTCGCGGTTTCATTTCCGGTTGAAACGATCGCATCGCGCATCCCTTACTTATTGATGAGAGACGTAGTGCGGATTGGCCGCGTCATGCTACCGCGCCACGTCGTGTCGGGCAGCCTGCCGGCCCGTCGCGGCGCTGCAATGCGCGGCGAGAGCGGATTGCGCCCCCACGCCTTGGGATCGTAGGCGAGCGACGCGCGGCCGATCGTTAAAAAGGCTAACAAATCCCCCGTTTTCGGCACGTTTATGGCGTAGTTTGCTACTAGGGGCACGCTGCACCCATTGCGCGCGTGTGACGAGCGATCGCGATTCGCGCGACGGCTCCGCCGGTCGCGGCCGTGGCCGCCGTCTTTTCCAGGCCTGGTCCATGCACCTGCGTCATGCTTCGTTAACGACGAAGATTAATCTGCTGCTGGCGGTCACCGCCGGCACGGCGCTGTGCATGTCGTGCGCGGTGTTCGTCATCAACGATTTGCGGATGATGCGTGCGGCCAAGTCGAAGCACCTCGTGGCCTTGGCCGACACGGTAGGGGCCGGCAGCGTCGACGCGCTGTCGCGCGGCGATCGGTTGCAGGCAGCCAAGGTGTTGGCCGCGCTTCAATCGCAACCCGAGGTGGTCTACGCCAGTTTGCACGATAACTCCGGCGAGGTCGTGGCCACGTACGCAGGGGATTACGCGACGCAAAAGCGGTCCCCCCCGGCACCGCAACCACACGGCGCCTACTTCACCGACGACGGGCACATCGGCGTCTTCGGCATGGTACACCTCGACGGCCAGCCGCTGGGCACGGTGTACCTGCACGCAGCGCTCCACGACCTGCGCGCGGAGTCGTTGCACTACTTACGCGTCGTGGCGCTGGTGATGCTGGCCTCGCTGAGCGCGTCGGTCTTGATTTCGAGCCGCCTGCAACGGCTCGTCTCGGTCCCCATCCTGCGGTTGACGCGGACCGCGCAGCGGATTTCCGCGGCGGGCGATTACACCGTCCGCGTCGAGAAGACCGCGCACGACGAGCTCGGCACCCTGTGCGATGAGTTCAATCGCATGCTCGAGCGGATCGCCAAAACCGAAAACCAACTGCAAGAGGCCCGCGACTTGCTCGAACAGCGAGTTGACGCGCGCACCGCCCAGTTGTCGCGCGCCAATGTAAAGCTGAGCCGCGAGATCGCCGAGCGGCAGCGGGCCGAAGAAGAGCTCGTCACGTTGCACGAGCAGCTTGTCGACGCCGCGCACCGCGCCGGCATGGCCGAGATCGCCACCGACGTGCTGCACAACGTGGGCAACGTGCTCAATAGCATCAACGTCTCGTGCACCTTGGTTGCCGAGCGGCTGCGCACGAGCAGCGTGCCCCAGGTGCAGCGGCTGGCCGAACTATTGGACGCGCAGGCCGACCGGTTGGGAGAGTTTCTCTCGAAAGATCCGCGCGGCCGCCAGGTGCCCGAGTTTCTCAAGCTGCTGGCCGACGAGCTGCGATCGGAGCGCGTGAGCCTGCTCGAAGAGGTCGGCGCCCTGACCACGAACGTCGATCACATCAAGCAGATCGTCGCCATGCAACAGTCGAACGCCGGGGTATCGGGCGTCGTCGAGGCGGTGTCGCTCGAGCGTTTGTTCGACGATGCCCTGCGGCTGCACGCGCCCTGGATCGAGAAGCGGCAGGTCGAAGTGGTGCGGCAGTTCATGCCGCTGCCCGAGGTGCGCGTGCAAAAGCACAAGCTGCTGCAAGTGCTGGTCAACTTGCTGCAGAACGCGCGCGATGCCCTGCTGGAGAGCGGGCGTAGCGATCCTCGGCTCGTCTTGCGGATCAGTCCCACGCGGCACGACACGGTGCTCATCGAAGTGGCCGACAACGGCGTCGGCATCGCGGCCGATAACATCACGCGCGTTTTCTCCCACGGTTTCACCACCAAGCAGGCCGGTCACGGTTTCGGACTGCACGCGGCGGCCAATGCCGTCCAGCAGATGGGGGGCAACCTGACCGCCGCCAGCGACGGCGCCGGCGCCGGAGCCCGTTTCACAATCGAGTTGCCGCTCGCAGCGGCCGAGGTGCTCGTATGAGTGGCGAAGCGAATCGACGCATTCTCATCGTCGACGACAACGAGTCGATCCACGACGACTTCCGCAAGATCCTTTGCCGGCCGGCCCAGTCGAACAAGATGCTCGACAAGGCGGCCGCCGCGCTGTTCGGGCGACCGCTGCCCGAGCCGCAATCGTTTTGCGAGTTCGAGCTGTCGCACGCCCAGCAAGCCCACGAGGGGATCAGCCTGGTGGAGCAGGCCGTGGCCGAAGGGCGCCCCTTCGCGCTGGCGTTCGTCGACGTGCGGATGCCACCGGGCTGCGACGGCGTGGAAACCGTGCGCCGGCTGTGGGCGATCGATCCCCACCTGCAAGTGGTGGTCTGCACGGCCCACTCCGACTACTCGCTCGAGCAGATTCTCGAACGCCTGGAGCGGACCGACCGGCTCTTGATCCTCAAAAAGCCGTTCGACAACGTCGAGGTGAGCCAGTTGGCGATCGCGCTGACGCGCAAGTGGGACCTCGCCCGGCAGTCGCGCTTGCACCGCGATCGCTTGGAGCAGACGGTCGCCGATCGCGCTCAGGATATCGTCGACACGCGCGACGTGGCAGTGTTCGCGCTGGCTCAATTGGCCGAATCGCGCGATCCCGAAACGGGGCAGCACCTCGAGCGGATTCGCGCCTACTGCCGCATCCTGGCCGAACAGCTACGCAAGGAAGGTCCCTACACCAGCTTGATCGACGAGCAATTCGTCGAAGATATCTACCGATCGAGCCCGCTGCACGATATCGGCAAGGTCGGCATTCCCGACGCCATCCTGCTGAAGCCCGACCGCCTCAGCGAGCGCGAGTTCGCGATTCTCAAGCGGCACACCGTGATCGGGGCCGGTGCGCTCGAGCGGGCCGCGGCGCACAGCGGTTGTGGCGGCTTTCTGCGGATGGCGGCCGACATCGCCCGCTACCATCACGAGCGGTTCGACGGCACCGGCTACCCGGCGGGGCTGCGGGGCTTCGAAATTCCGCTGGCGGCCCGCATCGTGGCCCTGGCCGACGTTTACGACGCGCTGACCAGCGTGCGCGTGTACAAATCGGCCTACGACCCCGAAGTCGCGCAACTGATGATCGAACAGCAGTGTGGCAAGCACTTCGACCCGGCCGTGGTCGAAGCCTTTCAGGCCCGCTCGCACGAATTCATGAAGCTGCAAGGGCTATTGGATCGCTCGCAGGACAGCGATCCGGCGGGCGTGTTTAGCACCAATGGCTCGCACGAGCTCGAGGGAGTCGCAGTCGACTGATGCGCGGTGCCACGAGCATCTCGCGGCTGGCACTCGCTCCACCAACACGAAGGGCCGGTGCATCGCGTAGGATGCACCGGCCCTGGTGAATCAAGCCTTTTGTCGCGCGTGCGACGGTGGAGTCGCTGCGAGAAGAGCGCAGGACAGACCGTGCTAAGCACTGGCCATCGCTAGGGTCCTGGACTCACGCGTACTTGGTTTGGCACCTCCGTCGGAATCAGCGACAAAAGGCTTGATCCTCGTGTTCGCGGCAGGCTTTGTTGTTCAGCCCCCCGCGACAGAAAAACATATCGGCAGAAAACGGCGCGAGTTAAAGGTCTTTTTTCTCGACGCACCCTGGCGGCAAGTTGTGCGGCCTGCGGAAGTGGATTGGCCGCGAGTGCGGCTGGTTGCGGCATTCGGCCAACACAACTCTAGTACAAAAACACCCGCGGGGCCGGCAATTGGCCGACCCCGCGGGTGGAAATTACAAAATCGTGGTGGCCGCCGCGCGGCCGGGTGCTACTTCTTCTCCACTACCCAGATGTTGCGGAACACGACCGGATTGCCGTGGTTCTGCAACTGGATCGGGCCTGCTTCGTCGCTTTCGGCGGCGCCGCCGGCAGTCGGGCCGTCGATTTCCACGTTCTCGTGGATGACGGCTCCGTTATGTTTGACGGTGATCGTGGCGTTCTTGACCTTCTTGTCGCCTTCGAACTTCGCCGCGGTGAAGTCGATGTCGTAGGTCTGCCAACAGAGCGGCGGGTAGCACATGTTTTCGCGCGGGGCCTTCTTCGAGTAGATGGCGCCGCACTCGTCGTCCAAACCTTCGAGGCCGAACGAGTCGAGCACTTGCACCTCGTAGCGGTTCTGCAAGTAGACGCCGCTGTTGCCGCGGCCTTGTCCCTTGGCGGTCGGCATGTACGGCGTGCGGAATTCAATGTGCAGAGTGCAGTCCTTGAACTTTTGCTTGCTCGAGCAACCCCCTTCGAGAAGTTTGTCGTCGGTGAGCTTGCCCCCGTCGAAGGCGTCGGCCGACGAACCGTCGAACAACACCACGGCCCCCTCGGGAGCGGCCTGACCTTCGGTCGGGCTCTTGCGCTCGGTCTTCTTCATGGTGCCGAGCTGCTGGTCGTCGTTCGTCTTGATGGTGACGACGCCGTCCTTGATTTCGGCGCTTCCTTCGTTGGCGACGAGCTTCACCACGCCGTCGGCCGTTTCGCCTTCGGTCGGCGGGAGCTTGCTGAAGCCGTCCCAACCGTCGCCGGGCAAGCCGCCGAAGTAAGCGACTCCCTGATACTTGCCGTCGCCTAGCGAGACCACTTGAAGGCCGAACTTGTTATCGACGCCGTCCCCCAGGTTGAACTCGCCGATGTATTCTCCCTGAACTGCGAAGTCGGCGCCGGCCTTGCTCGTATCGGTGATGGCCTCGGGCTTCGCTTCCGAATCTTCAGCCACGACCGCGTAGGTCGACAACGACAGGCCCAGGGCCAAGGCCCACATCAAACTCCAACGGAAAGTCGGCGACATACTCGGTGCTCCACAAGCAAGGGGGGCGGGATACGGGAGGGTTGATTTCGCGCGCGGGGGCGAACAGTCGGCTATTTTGGACTGCCGACCGGGGCGGAGCAAGTGACCGCCGAAAGACACCGGCAAAGCGGCATCGCTGGTGGCATGGGCTTCCAGCCCATGCGGAACACGGCCAAGATGGCCGTGCCACGGTGCGTATTGCCGGCGCTGGCCCGGTTAGCTCAGGATGCCCGAAACCGTCGCCCCTTTGACCAGCTCGCGGGGCTGGTTCAGGTGGTTGTAGACGATCGTGTCGGGGGCGATTCCCACGCTGTGGTAGATCGTCGCCAGCAGATCGTTCGGGTGGACGGGGTTTTCGAGCGGGGACGAGCCGGTCGCGTCCGACTTGCCATGGACGTAACCCCGCTTGATCCCGGCTCCGGCCACGCAGGCCGTGTAACAGTAGGGCCAGTGATCGCGGCCGTCGTCGTTGTTGGCGTTGCCCGACGTGCTGACGCCCCGCTTGGGGCTGCGGCCGAACTCGCCCACCGCGACGACCAGCGTTTCGTCGAGCAGGCCACGCTCGTCCAAGTCGGCGATCAGCGAGCTGAGCGCGCCGTCGAGCAACGGGGCCGCCTGGTTCTTGATGCGGTGCGTCAGCCCGGCGTGGGTGTCCCACGAGTGGTTGTCGGAGTTGGCAACCTTGGGCCAGTTGACTTCGACGAACCGCGTGCCGGCCTCGATCAGCCGGCGAGCCAGCAGGCAGCTTTGCCCGAAGGTGTTGCGGCCGTAACGATCGCGGGTTTCGTCCTTCTCGAGCTTCAGGTCGAAGGCGTCGCGCGCCTTGCCCGACAGCACCAGGCTGAGCGCCTGGCTGTAGTACTCGTCGAGATCGTAGCGGGCGACCGCCTTCTCGATGGCCGGCATGCCGCCGTTGATCAGGTCGCGCAGCTTGGCACGCCGCTCGAGCCGGGCCATGCTTACTTCGGGACGGAGCTTGAGGTCGTCGACGCTCACCCGATCCATCTTGTCCATGTCATCGTCATCGCCGGGCGGATACAGGTAATACGGATCGAAGGCCCGGCCCAGGAAGCCGGCCGTGCCCGCCTTGCCGACCACGTTGCTCTCTTGCAGCGGGCGGGGGAGCATCACGAACGGCAGCATCGGCACGGTCGGCGGCATGAGGCGGATGATGTTCGAGCCAACGTTCGGAAAATCCTTGGGGCTCGGCGGTTCGAGCTGACCCGACGGGCTCACCTTGTCGGCCGTGTAGCCGGTGAGCATCTGATAGATGGCGGCCGTATGGTTGAACAGGCCAATCGGCGTGTAGCTCATCGAGCGGATGAGGGTCGCCTTGTCGAGCACGCCGGCCAGCTTCGGCATCACTTCGGTAACTTGCACGCCCGGCAGCTTGGTGTCGATCGCCGTGTAGGGGCTGCGAACGTTGTCGGGCACGTCTTGCTTGGGGTCCCAGAGGTCGAGATGGCTCGGTCCACCTTGCAGATAAAGGAGGATCACGCTCTTGGCCTTGCCCCAACCAGGCCCGCCAGTGGCCGCCGACTCATTGGCGGACGCCTTCTGCAGGCGGAGCAAGCTGGGGAGCGTGAGACCAAGCGCCGCCGACCCGCCAACGCGCAACAACTCGCGGCGCGTGAGGCCATCGCACAGATCCTTGCCAGGCCGACCGGGAATGCAGAGCATGATCGATGACCCCCGAGTGAAGAACCGTCGTGAAAGCGGGCATCTGGAGCGCGAGCGGGGAGCCCGTCCGCGGCGCACTGGCGCCATCCTGAATGTACCCCCGATGCGCGGGGGCTGTCAAACTGCGGGTAGTGGGTCAGTTTGAATTTGAGAAAGTCAAAATAGCGCCTAGCCCGGCGAATCCTGAGGCTCCTTGATCCGACCGCGAATCGCCCAGGCGGCTTTCCAGGCGAGGAAGGTGAGAAGGGCAAATGCGGGCCATGCAAGTTGCGGATTGGGACCAATGTATAGTTGCAACTCCCAAGGGTTCGTCGCGGTCCGGGAGGAAGCTTCGAGCGTCCAATACTCGTCGTCAACCTCCGGAATGTGGCCGACGACGGGTTCACGATGTATTTGTGCGTTGCTCCAATAATCCAGCCCGACATACGGCCGCGTCGCCATCCCCCACGCCAGGATCGCGGTCAGGATCAGGACCGTCGAAATCCGGAAGCGTGGCAGGAATCGCATGGGGCCATTCTAGCCGGCACGAATTGAAAAACTGCACGGCGGGCCAACCGGTGGCAGTCACAAGGCGGATCGTGCGCTTCTGCATACAGCCGCGACGCGGCGAAAACGATTGTGCCCCCACCGTGTCGCGGCAGTTTGACGTCGCCTTCGCTGGACGACGGCCCAGGCGGCCTTCCAGGCGAGGAAGGCGGCTAGGGCGAGGGCGGGCCGAACTAGTTCTGGATTCGGCCTGTTCTTCGGAAGGCTCCAGAACATGAGAACCTTGCCATCAAATGGCTCGGACCCCTCGTAGGTCCATCCAAGGGGTTGCAATCTGTGGGATTCAATGCCCATCAGCAAATCCCGTGTCGACCACCACGGCCGGCACGTCATCGCGTAGGCGAGAATCGCCACGAGCACGAACCACGTGCTCAAGCGAAATTGAAACCAGCGGCGTGGGGGCAGGAAACGCATTGCTGCATTTTAGGCTAGCGCGCTAGGGGCATGAAATCTCATTGGCCACCGAGGACACAGAGTTCACAGAGAAAATGCAGAAGGGATCGGGGGTGGGTGCCCCCGTATTCAACCTCCTCTGTGACCTCGGCGCCCTCTGTGGCAAAAAAGAATTTCATGGCGCAACGAGCAATTTGCCATTCGCCGCCCAATCGGTAGTTCCTGTGCTCTTCTTTCATGAGCTTCACTCCGGTGCGGCGGGCCGGAAGCGTCGAACACGTCGCGGGCCGACAGCCCAGGCGGCTTTCCAGGCGAGGGACGCGGTCAGGGCAGCCGCGGGCCAGGCAAGGCTGGCGTTTGGTCTGTAGTGCTCATACCGGTAGTGGTAACGGACAGAACCGTCGTCGAGGGTTTCGATTCCGCCTCCGATGGTTCGATCGTGCTGATAGCCAAGGGGATCTTTGGCGGCGAGAAAGTCGCTGCGACTGACATCGACGGCGTATTCTTCGCTGACGATCCACGGTCGGCAGGCCATCGCCCAGGCAAGAATCGCCACGAGCACGAACCACGTGCTCAGGCGGAACTGAAACCAGCGGCGTCTCGTCGGCTTGTCGTACATGCGATCACGAGACCTCCGCGAGCACGCGCCGGAGCAGGCTGATCCGACTGCCTGGTCGCCTTGGTATATTTGTACAAAGTTTTGTACGTTTGTCAAGAGGCGTTTTGAGCCACGGCGTGGTTTTCAGTTTTCAGGGAGCAGGTGAGCGGCAGCCTGCGGACGTCAGCCTGAAGCCTGCTGCCTGCCGCCTCCCCTAGAAAGTGTTCCGGGAATTTGCGTCCTTTGCGTCCTAAGCCCTCGACAACAGCGCTTAAGTCATTGCTTTGAAATACCTTGTAGCTAGGACGCAAATCAAAAACGCTTGCGTCCTAGATCGTCCTGACGGGCCGTTTTGCGTCCTACCGCAACCGCAACGGCGACTGGGGGCGAAAGAAAGCAGCCGGCGAAGAATCGAACCGCTGCACGAATGAAAGCCGGGTCGCTTCGCGATGAAAGTCGATCAAGCCAGCGACCACCTGGCCCCTCTCCCGCGAGGGGAGAGGGGAGCGGTCGAGATCGCTAAGAGCTCGCCCACGAGACCACGTCGATCGATGCTACCTGGGCTCGCGCGACTCGCTGCGGTCGTTGCCGTATTTGCGGTTGTAGGGCGCGTTGGACGAAAGCGTCTCTTTTTCCACATCGCCAGACAGGCCTTGGGGCGATGAGTCGTCGGAGTAGTCCGGCCCGCGGTGCAGATCTTCCTCGTCCGGACGCGTGATCTTCGGGTGCGTAGACCGCACCGGCTCGTCGGGCGTCGTGTGGCGATGCTCGAGACGGTCGGTCTTGCGAGGCGCGGCCTTCTTGTGAGCGCTGGTTATGCTCGCGCGCGGTTTGCGTGGCATCGTAGGGTTCCTTACTTAGTAGGGTTCCTAACTTAGACGCGGGTTGGGTTTCAGTTGGCGTTGTCGTTTGGGTCCTGCGAAAGCAAGGAGGCAAATGCCGTACCTGTGGGCACGAGTTGGCGGTGGCGGCAATTAAGGCAGCTTGCGCCGGCAAGTCGATTGATTTCGCCGGAAACACGCACCCCAAGGGCGGGGGAGAGGCCCGCAGATTTGGTGGGAGTGGTCGCGCGACGGCTGGTGCGTAAGCAACCGACCTGGTCGCGGCGTGGCGCAACGAGGCGGGAGAGGGACAGCATCGCGCGAGGCGCCCTTAGGGAACCCTTCGACTTCCCTAAGGGCAGGCAGACTCATCAGGTCGGCCACTGAAAAGGTGTCAGGAACCTTTTCCGCTGCGCAGGTGGGACGGCCGACGCTCGATCTGGAAAAGGTTCCTGACACCTTTTCAAAACTCAGTCGCACACCGAAAAATGGGACAGTCCCCTGGCACGACTCCAGTCCCTCCTAGCGTATCCCCTATAATGCCGGCGCGTGCGAAGACGCCGACCGGCGCGGATACGAGCTGCGGCTGCTCCGGTCATTTCCCCCCCGCCTATCACACTGCCCCTTGTTTCAGGAGCTTGCGGATGACCGTTCGCCGATTGTGTTCAGCTTGCCGAGCCGGCGTCACCTTCTGTCTGCTGGCGGGCTTGTGCGCGGCAGTCGCGCGGGGGGAAGACTGGCCCCAATGGCGCGGCCCGAATCGCGACGGCATCTGGAACGAGAAAGGGATCGTCGACAAGTTCGCCGGCCCCGAGTTGGCGATCAAATGGCGTGCTCCGATCGGCAGCGGCTACAGCGGCCCCACCGTGGCCAGCGGCCGGGTCTATGTAACCGATCGCCTGTTTGAGCCCAAGCAGCAGGAGCGCGTGTGGTGCTTTGACGAGCAGACCGGCGCGGTCGTCTGGTCGCACGTGTACGACTGCACCTATTCCGGCGTCGGATACGAGGCCGGTCCGCGGGCGTCGGTCTCGATCGACGATGGCCGGGCCTTCTCGCTGGGCACGATGGGGCACTTGTTCTGCTTCGACGCCGCCAAGGGGACCGTCTTGTGGAGTCGGCAGCTCAAGGATGAGTACGACATCGCGATCCCCGGCTGGGGGATTTCGGCCAGCCCGCAGGTCGAGGGAGATCTGCTGATCTTGCACATCGGCGGCGCGGAGAAGGCGTGCGTCGTCGCGCTCGAGAAGTCGACGGGCAAGGAACGCTGGCGGGCGCTGGCCGACCAGGTGAGCTACTCGTCGCCGATCATCGTCGATCAGGGAGGGCGGCGCGTGCTCGTCGTCTGGACCGGTGATCACGTGGCAGGGCTCGATCCGCAGTCGGGCGACGTGCTTTGGGAGGAGCCCTTTCCGCCGAAGCGAATGGTGATTGGTGTCGCGACCCCGATCGAAGACCGCGGGCGGCTGTTCGTCACGTCGTTCTACGACGGCGCGATGCTGCTGGAGCTGGGGGCCAATCCGCCCAGCGTGGCCAAGGTGTGGCACCGCGTGGGGGCGAACGAGATTAAGACCGACGCCATTCAACCAATCATCGCCACGCCGATGTGGAAGGGGGATCACATCTACGGCGTCGACAGCTACGGCCAGTTGCGCTGTCTCGATGCGAAGACCGGCGACCGCGTGTGGGAGAATCTGACCGCCACGCCCAACGTGCGCTGGGGGACGATCCACTTTGTGAACAACGGCGACCGCACCTGGATGTTCAACGAAATGGGCGAGCTACTCATCACCCGGCTGTCGCCCCAAGGTTATGAAGAGATCAGCCGGGCGAAGCTGATCGCGCCGACCACCGATCAGTTGCGGCGACGTGGCGATCAGGGAGTGTGCTGGGCCCACCCGGCGTTTGCCAATCGACACGTGTTTGCGCGCAGTGATGTCGAACTGGTGGCCGCGAGCCTGGCGGCGGAGTGACCTGGCCACACAGTAAGCTAGCGCGGACATTGCCGCCGGTTTCACGTAAGGGATTCCGCATTTACTCTGGTCACTCAGGCGATAGAGTCGTGTGCGAGCCCGCGCAAACTTGCATCAGGGTAGTGCCAGCTTGCTGTAACATTTGGAAACTCGCGTTGACCAATGCGGTCATGATTGTTAGCATCCCGAACTAGGTTAATTGCTTAGCGCAGGTCCATGTCTTTATATTTATCCTCCTGCGCGGGCTGAGTTTCGCGGTCTGGTGTCATTACTGCGTTCTGTAGTTTTTGGTACGCCCGCCGAGCGTGGCGGGCCGCGGAAGTAAGAATTGGACGCCGATGCGCCAGCACTCGGAAGGCGGGGTCATGGTTCATGCCCCCGCGAAGCTGAATCTCTTCTTAGAGGTCTTGTCGAAGCGTAGCGACGGGTTCCATGAGATCGAAACGCTCATGTGCCCGATCGATGTTTTTGACACGTTGGTGGTCAGGGACGAACCGAAAGGAAGCGTAACGTTCGCGTGTGAGTTTGCCGTCGATCCGACGCGGAAAGGAAATGCTTCGGAAGCGGACGTGCCGAGCGACTCCAGCAACCTGGTGGTGCGCGCGGTCGAACTTTTGAGGCAGACGTATGG
>Ga0163152_10007825_pt1 | contig 11550 bp, 7 predicted proteins | sample OliLakLV19MP8IB2_FD_148635 | JGI IMG/M metagenome (GOLD analysis project Ga0163152, IMG submission 148635) | Freshwater microbial mat bacterial communities from Lake Vanda, McMurdo Dry Valleys, Antarctica - Oligotrophic Lake LV.19.MP8.IB-2 | ecosystem: Environmental > Aquatic > Freshwater > Lake... | reverse complement strand
TCGTCGGCGAGTGGCGCGGCAGACTATACTCAACGCTTTGCCCAAGCGATTCCCGCCCCTGCCCCTCCTCCCTCAAAGAACCGGCCATTCGGACGTGACCCACGCCATTCGCTGCGAGTCGTTGTTCAAGCGCTATCCCGGGCGGGTGCCGGTCGATGCGGTCAACGGCCTCAACCTGGAGGTCGAGACGGGCGAGTGCTTCGGCCTGCTAGGGCCGAACGGGGCCGGCAAGACGACAACCATCGAAATCTGCGAAGGGCTGCTGCCGGCGACCAGCGGAGTTGTCGAGATCCTCGGCCGGCGCTGGGGTCAGGGCCAAGACGCCGAGATCCGCGAGCGGATCGGCATCTCGCTGCAAGAGACGCGGCTGCCTGAGAAGCTCTCGGTCATCGAGATCTTGACGCTGTTCCGCAGCTTTTATCGCACCGGCCCGTCGCCCGAAGACGTGATGCGGCTCGTCTCGCTGGAGGAGAAGGCCAAGAGCTGGAACGAGAACCTCTCCGGCGGTCAGAAGCAGCGACTGGCCGTGGCCACGGCCCTGGTCGGCGACCCGGAGCTGCTGTTCCTCGACGAGCCGACGACGGGGCTCGACCCGCAATCGCGGCGGCAGCTTTGGGATATCATCCGCCAGTTCCGCGAGGAAGGGCGCACGGTGCTGCTGACAACGCACTATATGGACGAGGCCGAGCGGCTCTGCGACCGCGTGGCCGTGGTCGATCACGGTCGCGTGATCGCCTGCGATTCGCCGCGGCGGCTGATCGCCGGGCTGGGGGGCGAGCACGTGATCGAGTTTTCGCTGGCTAGCAGCGATTCCGCGGCGACGAACGGTGCCCCCAGTGCCGAACATGCCGGCCAGAGCCTGTTTGATTTCGTCCGCGCCGAACTGGCCGACATCGCCACGGCTGGATCGCTGCGTCGCGAAGGGGATCATTTCTGCCTGTCGGTCGACGAGCCCCACCTGGCGTTGCCGGCGCTGCTGACTCGCTTGGGAGATCAGGGCCGACGGCTCGCGAGTCTGACGACGCGGCACGCCAGCCTGGAAGATGTGTTCGTATCGCTGACCGGCCGACATTTGAGTGGGGCCTCGGAGGAGTTTGCCGGTGACCAGCGCTAGAGCCCAGTCAACCGCACCAGCCGAGGCCGCGGCGGGCCAGCCTCGTCGAGCCGCCGCGCTCGGCGCGTCGGGCAAAGCCTGGCGCAACGACGATCGCCCCTATAGCGCCCGGCGGCAGATTGTGCTCACCCGCATCCGGGAGTTCTATCGGCGGCCGACGGCGATCTTTTGGGTCTACGTCTTTCCGATCCTGATGGCGATCGTGCTGGGCGTGGCGTTCAGCAACCCCAAGGTCGAAGAGCTGCACGTGGGGATCGTCAGCCCGGCGGATCCGGCGCTCGCCAAGCGCATCGCGGACTCCCTGGCGGCGCAGAATGCCAAAGCGTCGTCGGGCGCCACGAAGATCATCGGCTTCCTCTTGAGCGACGCCGACGGCCGCCGCGGTCTGCGGTTGGGGCGCTACACGCTCTTGGTCTTGCCACGCGCGGCTGGCGCGCCACAGCCCTCGGCAGGGTCGGCCACTGATGCCTCGACTGCCGCTGCGCCGCAACCAGCCAGCGAAACCACGACGCTCGCCGGCGATCTGGCCGGAATTGAACTTGAATACCTCTACGACCCCAGCGTGCCGCAAAGCTACGCCGCGCGGTGGGCAGTCGACGACGCGCTGCAACGCGCCGCGGGCCGGCACGAGCCGCTGACCACGCACGACGCCCGCTTCGAAGAACCGGGCTCGCGCTATATCGACTTCGTCATTCCTGGCTTGATCGGCGCCAGTTTGATGAGCAGCGGACTGTGGGGCGTCGGGTTTGTCGTCGTCGACATGCGCGTGCGCAATCTGCTCAAGCGGTTCTTCACCACGCCGATGCGACGGGCCGACTTTCTGTCGGGCATGATCCTCAGTCGCATGTTTTTCATTGTTACCGAGGTGCTGCTGCTACTGCTCTTCGCCAGGTGGCTGTTCGACGTCCGCGTGCTGGGGAGTTGGCTGGCGGTACTGTTCTTGATCATCCTGGGGTCGGGCACGTTCGCCGCGATCGGCCTGCTGATGGCGGCCCGGGCGCGCACCGTCGAAACGGCGTCGGGCATCATCAACCTCGTGATGCTGCCGATGTGGATGGTGTCGGGCATTTTCTTTTCCGCGGAGCGGTTTCCCGATGCCGTGCAGCCGCTGGTCAAATCGCTGCCGCTCACCGCGGTCATCAACGCCCTGCGCGGCGTGATGATCGAAGAGCTGTCGATCTTCGCGCTCTGGGGGCCCGTGGTCGTATTGCTCGTCTGGGGAATTGGCAGCTTTGCGCTGGCACTGCGGTTGTTTCGTTGGCAATAGACATCATCGGCAGGCTTCATCGCTGAGCGCTGGCCCGATACTTCGAACTCGCAAAGGTACGAACCATGCACACGACCCACCTGGCAGCCACCGAATCCGCGAGCCGAGCGAAACAGTCGAAGCGCCACCTTAAATTCTCAGCAGCCGCGCTCGTGCTGATTGTCGGTATCGTCCAATCCGCCCGCGCCGGCGATGGCCTGGCGCGGATGCAGATGGACCGACTCAAGGCGACGCACGAAGCGGTCGTGGCCTTGCAGCCCGACTTGCGGCCGGTTGAGCCGGTCACCGACTACACCGACTATCGCGCGATCCTGCATTCGCACTCGCACTGGTCGCACGACAGCCGCGGCCAGATCGAAGAGATTCTGGCGGCCGCCAACAAGGCGGGGGTCAAGGTGATCTGCTTCAGCGAGCACCCGGCCTCGCACTACGATTACTTCCGCGACGGCCATCGCGGCCTGAAGGATGGCGTGCTGTTGGTGCCCGGCGCTGAGAGCGGCGGCTTTCTGGCGTATCCCACCCGCAGCATCCAGGATGAAAAGACCGACACGCCGCAGGCCTTTGCCGATCTGGTGCGCCGCGACGACGGGCTGATCTTCTTGTGCCATCTCGAAGAGCGCATGGACTGGGACATCGCCGGCCTGACCGGGAGCGAAATCTACAACACGCACGCCGACGTCAAGGAAGACAAGCGGCTGATGTCGTCGCTCGTTTCGCCTTTGACCCTGCTCTCGTTGATTCCGGCTTTACGCGACTATCCGCAGGAGACATTCGCCGCGATTCAGGATTACCCGGCCGACTATCTCAAGCGATATGACGAGCTCTGCCAGAAGGCGCGGCTCACCGGTGTGGCGGCCAACGATGCTCACCACAACCAAGGGGTAAAAGGCATCATCCAGGAGAGCGGCAAACTGCTGATCGAGGATCTGCTGGGCAAGAAGATCGTCGAGCTCGACCCGCAGAAGGTCGCCTTTCTCAAGCCGCTGGTGAAGGACAAAAAGGCCGGCGACGTGGCGCTCGAGATCGATCTCGATCCGTACGAACGTAGCTTTCATTACGTGAGCACGCACCTGTTTATGCGCGAGCAAACGCAGGAAGCCGTTTGGGAAGCGCTCAAAGCCGGCCGCGCGTACGTGGCCTTCGACTGGATCGCCGATCCGACGGGCTTCGCCTTCTACGCCGAGAAGGAGGGGCGCCGCGAGCTGATGGGGGCCGAGATCGTCGACCCCGCCAGCTGGACACTGAAGGCGGTCAGCCCGCTGCCGGGCTTCTTCAAGCTCATCAAGGATGGCCAGGTGATCAAAGAGGACCGGGCGCGCGAGTTCGAATTCGCGATCACCGAGCCGGGCATCTATCGCTTCGAGGTCTTTCAGAATCTGGCCGGTGAGCTGCGGCCTTGGATTCTGACCAATCCCATCTATGTGCGACCGGCGGCGAGCGAAGCGGCGGCGAAATAGCCGCTCGCAGCACAAGTCAGCTTGTCGCGCCGCGCCGGCTGCTCGATACTAGGCGACGCACCAGCTTGCCTGCGCGTCGGCGGCTGTTGCTGTTTGCCGCGCGCACCTGTTGACCTTTGCGAGTAGAAGCACGCAATGCCCTACACCCCCGGCGACGTTGTCAGTTCTCCCAAAGGCCATCCGCTCGGCTTCTGGTTCATTTTCTGGGGCGAACTGGCCGAACGCTGCTCGTACTACGGCATGCGGGCGATCCTGCTGTTGTACATGATCACCAAGCTGGGCTACGCCGAAGGGCACGCCAGCGAGATCATGCACTTTTTCATGGCGACCTGCTATTTCCTGCCGCTGCTTGGGGGCTGGGTCGCCGACAACTACCTGGGTAAATACTGGACGATCGTCGGCTTCTCGCTCCCCTACATTCTCGGGCACGTCGTGCTGGGATTCGAGAATCGCACCTGCCTGTTCATCGCGCTCGGTTTGTTGGCGATGGGCACCGGCGTGATCAAGCCCAACATCTCGACGTTGATGGGGCTCACCTACGATCAGCGGCGGCCGGGGTTGGAGCAACTGCGCAGCGACGCGTTCTCGATTTTCTACGCGGCCATCAATATCGGCTCGGCCATTTCGACGACGCTGCTGCCGAGTGTTCGCGACAAATACGGCTATCAGATCGCGTTTCTCGTGCCGGCGGCCCTGATGGTCGTGGCCTTCATATTCTTCGCAGCCGGCAAACGGTTCTATGCCGTGGAAGTGATCCAGCGGCGTCGCAAGACACCCGCCGAGCGGCAGATGCAGTTCGACGTGCTCTATCGCCTGAGCGGGATTCTGCTGATCGTCACCGTGTTCTGGATGATCTTCGATCAGCATGCCAGCACCTGGACGCTGTTCGCCAAGGATCACTTGGATCTCGAAATTCGCATCGGCAGCTTCACCCGCACGCTCGCTCCCGATCAGATTCAGTCGCTCAATCCGTGGTTCATCATCGCGCTGTTGCCGGTGATGGCGATCATCTGGCGCGTGCTGCCGAAACTCGGCATTCACCTCAAGCCCACCGGCAAAATGGCGATTGGCTTCGTGCTCACGGGGTCGTGCATGGCGCTGATGAGCCTGGCGGCATATCAGGCCGGCGAGGGACGCGTGAGCATCGTCTGGCAGATCGTGGGGTATCTGTTGATTACGGTGGCCGAAATCTGCATCTCAGTGGTCGGGCTCGAGTTGTCTTTTTCGGTCGCTCCCAAGACCATGAAGAGCTTCGTGTCCGCTTGTTGGTTGATGCCCGTGGGAATCGCCAATTTGCTCAACGCCACGATTACGCCCTGGTACAACACCTTGGGCCCGATGCAATTCTTTGGCCTGCTGGCCTTGGCCTTGGTACCGGTGACGATCGCTTTTTTGTTCGTCGCGTCCTGGTTCAACCGGGGCGCCGAAGGTTGGCAGGCCGTCGACACCGTTGCGGTTGCCGCGCCGACGCACAGCGACAGGGAAATCGACGGCGAAGCGCTCGAAGCTGCCGGCTGAGCGAGCCGCGGCACGTACGAAGAGGGGGACGGGAGTCGTTTCCGGCCAACGTCGTCGCCGTGGGTCAAATCGAAGCCTGGAAACGACTCCCGTCCCCTTGGCGAGGCGATCGTGCAACGTCCGTCCCGTGCGCGGTAGAATAGAAGTGCAGGGCGTCGATGGTCCCCGGCCGGCGACAATTCGGCCGCCGGCTGTCCCCAACCACTTGGGGCAGAAGGATGGTGCCCGATGTTCGTCAATCTCGAAGTCAGTGATCGCCAGCGGATGATCGGGCTCGTCGAAACGCGGCTGAGCGAGTTGCCCGGCGAGTTGCGGCGCACCGATGCTCGGCAGTATCACGACGAGCTGAAACGCGAACAGGAGGCCCTAACCGGCCTCCTGCATCGCTTGCAAGCATCGGAGTGGGACGTCAACGCGTAACGCATCGACGCCCCACGAGGTGTGCCGCGGTTACGGATTGACGGTCGCGCTCGGCGCTTCCGGCGCGCTCATCGTTTCGTAGCTGGCCGGTGATACGCCGACCGAAGGTTCGTAGTCACCGGCCGGCGTCGCCGCACGGAAGGTGTTGGCGCCCGACGAGCGATAGTCGCCCGTGCTGCCCGGGCGATATGGCGTGGCGCCGCGCGCCCCGCCCGCTGCGGGGGCTGCCGCTGGCGGAGCCATGCCCGGTGTCTGATAGCTCGCCGCCGGAGCCTGATAGGCCGACGTGCCGGCCGGCTGATAGCCGTTCTGACCCGGAGCGTAACCGGTTTGTCCCGGCGGTTGATTCATCGTGGGATCGCCGGCCGGCGGAGCGGTCGGCGCGGCCGTGTTGCTCCAGGCCGAGCCACCCGTCGTGGTGCCGTCGCCCGAAGGAGCGTAGCCGGGATAGGCGCCCGCGCCTTGCATTTCGGGAGCACCCGGGGTGCCCGGAGCAGCGCTGCGCGTGTCGGCCGTATAAGCCGCGGCGCCATACTGCGGCACTGGAGCGCCGCTGGCGTCAGGCGTACCGTACCCGGCTTGCGGATACGTGGCGGCCGTGGTCGGCGGCTGCGTGGCATAGCTCGGATCGCTATAGGCCGGAGCGCCGGCGGCCGGATAGCCATACTGGGCGGCCGACGGATCGGTGGGGGCGCCAGCCGGAGCGGCGGCCCGTGCGTAGTCGGGGTTGTAGTACTGATTCTGCATCGCCACGTTCGCGGCGGGCTGACCCTGATCGGCCGGCGGATAGTAAGGCTGCTGTTGCGGCGGCGCGCCGTAGCCCTGCTGCGTGTAGGCCGCGGCCGCGTTGGGATCGTACAGGCCGGCGCTGTTGTATCCGGGCTGCGCGGCAGGAGCCTGCGCGGTCGGCGCGCCCGTATAGCTGGCGGGCGTGTTGCCGTACGCAGGTGCGCCGTAGCTCGGGTTGCCGTAGGCTAGCGCCGGATCGGTCTGTGGATAACCGTAGGCGGGCGGACCGTAGTTCGCACCGGGCTGCGCTTGTTGCGCCGCCTGAGCGGGTGATTGCGGATAGCCGTTGTCGGCCAGACCGGTTTCTGGCGCCGCCGGAGTCTTCTTACCCCAGGGCCACCAGCTTGGCATCGACGCGCTGCTGAAGCCGCCGCTGCTGCTGCAACCGGTGGCGAGCAAGAGCATCAGCCCGACAGACAGATTCCGTGCCCGAATGACTCGCATAGCACGCTCCCGATTCAGTTCAATGCGGTCGGGGAAGCTGGCGGCCGCGAGCGCCTGCATTTCGCGGCCAGCATCCACTTCCCTGAGGACCTTGAGTTTTCGTTGATTCGTTGTGACCTACCGGTCTGTATCGCCAAAGCCGAAGCCTCTCGGCATGCGCGATGCGACCCTTGTAGTGGTTATTCGGAAGTTGCGGGCGGTCAGGCCCACCCAAATCGAGAAGATTACGGAAACGATTGCCCGGCGAACATGGCCGCCGGCGACCTGTAGCCCGAGCACATGACGGTTGCAGACGAGTTTGCCTCCGGGCCTATCTGAGGCGAGGCGGGATTCTAGCGTCGGGCCTGGGGGCGTCAACGGCAGTTGGCGTGCTGGCGGGCGGCCGATTGCAACTTCGCAGTTTGGAGAAGATCGTAAGCGGGCGAATGGGCGGGCCGGACAGGACGCGGCGTTGCGCGCGAAGTATGCAACGAGAAAGCTTCAACGGAGGTGCCAGGCAGATCGCCGGCCGGTGGCAGGTTCGTTGAGGAGGTGTGTTTTTTTGCGTCCAATGCGTCCCGGAGCGCGTTACAGGAAGTTAAGTGGTTTTGTGGCAAGGACTTATTCCGGGACGCAACGAAAAACGTTTGCGTCCCGCTTGCGTCCCGAGCGGGGTTTTGCGTCCCGGATGTGGTCAGGGCTGGCGTCGCACATCCCGTTACGGAGCGCCGGCCGAGGAAGTGAGACGATTGTCGATCAAAACGTGATCTGAACCCACGGGTACGCCTTCTGCAATCGCTGAATCTCTGCCCGATCGACGCCGCAGTTTTCGACGCGCAGGGTTTCCAGCCGCGGCAAGCGAAGCGCCGCTTGCACGTCGGCGAGCGTGATCGACGTACCAAAGAGATCCAAGCCCACAAGTTGCGTTAGTGACGCCAGGTCGGCCACGGACCAGCCGTCGTTGGCAACTTCGTACAGCGTCAGGAAACGCAACTGCTCAAAATCCGCGAAGCTCATGCGACCGTCAGTCTGGATGGCGCTCCCTTGGAGCGCAAGGCTCGTTAAGTGGACGAGCGACTGCAATTGGCGCAACCCCTCGCCGGTGACAAACGGCTCTCCGTCGTCGCGGTACGCGCAGAGCTGAAGTGTTTCAAGTTGGCGGCACTGGGCGATCGCGGCGAGATTGTCATAGCTCAGGCAGGCATCGATCAGCGTCAGTTCTCGAAGGCGATCGCGTGGGATTGCGGCCAGCACTTCGTCAGCCGACAGGAAATCGTCTTCCGACAGATTGATCTGGAGCGAGCGCAGGTTGCCGAAATTGCGGCTCAGCGAAGCAACTCCAGAGGTATCAGCGAACCCGTCGAACATGACCGAGTGGACTTCGAGGTTCTCGCAGTCGGCCACCTGGCCGATGAATTGCCGCCAGGGTCGAGCGATGTGGCCCGTATCAATGTACAGCTCCACAGAATCCGGACGTAACTCGATCGCGCGCCCCAGGCGTTCGGCAGATTCTGGCGTCGAGGGGATCGGCTCATGAAAACTCCTTGTGTCCAATTCGGTCAGCCAGTCTGGCGGAGGTTTCGGAAGGAGTTCGGCGAGCCACGTGGGACAATCGGCACTGCCAAGGTTCATGACATAAGGGCGGGAAAGTGTTCTGGCGATTCGTGCCATTTCGAGATGGTCCCGTCGCCAGCGGGCGGCCCACCCCATTAAAAGTGAAATGGCGGCCAGTCCCGCTAGCGCGGTAGTCAGTGACAATCGCGGACGCAGCAGGGGGCGCAACCAACTTGTTGCAGATGCCGTCGCGGTGAGCAGTCCGCCTGCGATGAGCAGATTGCTCAACAGAATCCACGCTGCGAATCGGAGTACGCCTGTGTTGAGTTGCCAACATGACGGGGCGAATTGTGCCAATGGCATGCGTTCAAGGTACGTGCTGGGCCAGCCGTGGACGTAGCAGGATACCGACCTCGGTGCGCGAGCGAACCAGTACCTATCCGGGCGCTCCTCCCCCGGCACGTTGGCCAGAAACAACACGATCGCCACGAGGCCGACGGGCCACCAGCGGGCCGCGAAGCACAGCCCATGCCAGGCAAGCCGCAGCGGTTTCAGAAGCACGCTGTGCATTGATTCGTTAACGCGCGGGATGGCAGCGGCACGCGAGGGGCCGAGGGGGACACGTACATGTTTTCGGCCGGCGCGAGTTGGTGCAGGGAATGTCGAACGACATTGTAGTCATCACGCTCCGCCGTGATGGTTTCATCACGGGGCAAACCAACGATGATCTTGCACGCGGACGATGGCGCGAGCGCACATGCACTGGCGCGAATGAACGGCCCCTTCAGGGCCGGGATCGCGGGGGCACAGTGTACCCAGGCCAACGCTACGCCGGTTCCCGGCTACGCTCGGCCTGGGCTAGTGGAGCCGGCCTTACAGGCCGGAATGCGTCGTGTCGTGGTGTCGTCGTGGTAACTCGCTCGTCGCTCAAGTTTGTTCGAGGCAGCATCCTCCGCCCGGCTACAGCTCGACTTCCAGCTCGGCTTTTTCGTGCTCAGCTTTTGGATCACGCTTCGGCTTTGGGGTGCGCTGCCGCCTGGACTCGCTAGGGACTAGGGACTTTCGCTCGGATTCCAGGAACGCCTCCACCTCGGCGTGCAAGTCGTCGCCGACGTCAGGTGGTGTCAGGCGGACTACCTCCCCCGAGTCCAACCGCAGCGTGGCGTCGAGGTTCTGCAGGTCGAGGTCCATGCTGTCGCCGACCGTGATCGTGCCCGAGGCTTTGCTCCCTTCGACGCGGAAGTAGTAATAGTCCTCGTCGGCGAACATGGTTCGCGAGAGTTGGTGCTCGAGTGTGCGGATCTCGCCGACGTGCGCTTTGAGCACCCGATTGCCGAGCAACTCGTCGTGCACGTCGGCTGCCTCGGCGGTATAGGCGGATGCAGCGATCCCAATAATGCCACCACAGCCGCAGCACAACAACGCGCCGCCGCTGCCAACAACGGCCAGCACGATGAGGAGAGTCTTATTCATAGGAAGGTGGCCCTGGAGTGGTGCCCAAACCGGCCGCGATGTCGCCCGTCGTCAGATTACCCGTGACGGCCCGGAGCGTCCAATTCGGTAGTCGGTCAGTCGGATCAACGGGCAAGCCCGAACGGTGTCAGGAACCGATTCAATTGGAACCCAACCACTGGTGACCTGTCGCTTGAATCGGTTCCTGACACCGTTCGGATATCGGACTCAGTTAGACTGACCCACTATCTCCAATTGCGTGGCGCGGATACTGATTTCGGGTACGATATTGGCGACTCGAAGTCCACCCGCAGATGTCGACCCTGGATTTGACCCGCATGTCCGCCCGCAGGCAGTTCGGCGCAGGTTCGCAAGGTGGCTCTGCTGCCATCTCGCGCCGCGCGCTGTTGGAAGCCGGCGGACGCGGACTGTTAGGCGTGGGGCTGGCAGGCGCAATCGCAAAGCAGCGGCTCGCGGCCGGTGAGCTGCGGCCTGAAGCAAGCTCGCCGGCGCTGCCATCAGCAACACCAGCAGCAGCGCCGCGTCCGGCGCTGCGTGCCCGGGCCAAGTCGGTGATCTTTCTCTACCAGTTCGGCGGGCCAAGCCACGTCGATCTCTTGGATCGCAAGCCGACCGCGCCCGACCAGATTCGCGGGCCGCTCGCCGGCATTCAAACTACGCTGCCGGGCATGGAAACGTGCGAGCAATTGCCGCGGTTGGCCACGGTGATGGACAAGGTGACGCTCGTGCGCAGCGTGCATCACGAGTTCAAGAATCACAATCCGGCGTCGTACTACGCACTGTCGGGGCACCCGCCACCGGTCGATGATATTCGTCTGCGCGAGTCGCTCGATTTGTATCCGGCCTACGGTTCGGTCGTCGATCGGTTGGCGCCGGTCGCGCGCGAGCTGCCGACCTTCGTCGCCTACCCGCATGCAATTCGCGACGGCGAGATCACGCCTGGCCAGCGGGCGAGCTTTCTGGGGCGGCGTCACGATCCGTTGTTCTTTCGCGCCGATCCGAATGCGGCCGACTTTCGCTTGCCGGAGTTGTCGCTGCCCGAGGGGATGTCGACCGATCGTCTGGCCGATCGCCGGCAGTTGCAGCAACTGATCGACGGGCAGTCGCAATTGTGGGAGACGACGGCCGGCCGAGGGCTGGGAGCGCAGTACGACCGGGCGGTCGAGCTGATCGGTTCGACCCGCGTGCGCGACGCCTTTAACCTGGCGGCCGAGTCCGACAAAGTTCGCGAGCAATTTGGCCGCACCACGTACGGTCAGGGCCTCTTATTGGCGCGGCGGCTGGTCGAGGCGGGCGTGCGGTTCATCAATGTCTACTTCGCGCCAACCATTGGCGGGCAGAGCTATACGTCGGGCGGTTGGGACACGCACGGTTTCAACAACACGCTGATGTACCCGATCATGAAGGCGTGGCATCTGCCGATCACCGATCAGACGCTGCCGACCTTGCTGCTGGATCTCGACGAGCGCGGGTTGTTGGACGAAACGCTCGTGGTGTGGATGGGAGAGTTCGGCCGCACGCCAAAGATCAACAAG
>Ga0163152_10007823_pt1 | contig 11554 bp, 9 predicted proteins | sample OliLakLV19MP8IB2_FD_148635 | JGI IMG/M metagenome (GOLD analysis project Ga0163152, IMG submission 148635) | Freshwater microbial mat bacterial communities from Lake Vanda, McMurdo Dry Valleys, Antarctica - Oligotrophic Lake LV.19.MP8.IB-2 | ecosystem: Environmental > Aquatic > Freshwater > Lake... | reverse complement strand
CCTATATACAGAAGAACTCCATCAGAATCTTGCGGAGTTCTGGGCGATCGCGCGATCGGATATAACGATTGCCCGGTTAATGGTAGGGAAACGGCACTGCGGTGTCCTAATTTCGGGTAACGGGTAAAATCAACCGGATCGGATGTAACGATCGCCCGATTTGTAGGGAAACGGCACTGCCGTGCCCTGATTTCGGGTAATATCGTTTTCCCTGACGCACCCTACATCAGTGACTATTTTGTTTTTGATGCGGGCGATCGATCCTCCTGCACTAAATACTCCTGTACCTAATGGTAAATTGTTATTAGCAAGGGGGCGTTTTGATACAATTGTTAGCAAAAACAGCGGCGGCGGTGCTACTTATGCTAAAATTGCTGCGGCTAGGGAACTGGGAATTCCGGTTGTGATGGTGCAGCGGCCGCCGATACCCGATGTTGAGCAGGTTGGTGATGTTGAAGGGGCGATCGCTTGGCTAATTGAGCAGTTATGAGTTATTAGTTATTAATTACATCCTTTTGGCGATCGGAATGTGCCAGATCCAGAAACTGAGGTTGTAGCAGCCAGACTGCAAAAATTGCTCTCCCCCTTAGTGTCTAATCAACTAGGCTACTATCAGCAGTTGGGGTTAAGGTCGCGGATCTGACGGGGTGACAACGCTTCTGTCTTTTTAAGAGCGATCGATTTAAACTCTTCTAAGTGCAAGGCTTTCCGGTTGCTGGCCACTGCCTCAGTAAAATTATTCTAATACCCATACTAAATAAGGAGACTCAAATATATGCAATACAAAAACGGTATGCCAATTGCCATTATTGGCGCGGGAATATCAGGCATTACGACAGCCAATATTCTCAAGAAAAATGGTTTCCAAGCAGTTGTTTTCGAGAAATCCGAAAAGATTGGCGGAGTATGGGCACTTGCATACCCAAACGTACACCTGCAAAATATCAAAGAACAGTATCATTTATCTGATTTTCCCTGGCCATTCACCCCTGATTTACATCCCACCGGAGAACAAATCCTGAATTATTTGGAGCAAGCGGTCAACCATTTAAATCTTGATGTGCGGTTAAATCATGAAGTTATTGAACTCAAAGAAACAGAAGATGGCTGGCTATTAAAATATAAAAACCAGGATGGCGTTCACGAAGAATTATTTGGATACGTCGTTATCTCAGTTGGGCAATATACACAAGGAAAGTATCAACCTGAATTTCCAGGTATAGAAGATTTCGGAGGCAAAATCATCACTGAACGGGATGTCCACACGCTTGATATATTCGACAATCAACGAGTTGTAATCCTTGGCTTCGGAAAAAGCGCTTTGGACATGGCGACTTTCGCAGCCAAACAAGGCGAACAAGTAAATCATGTATTTCGTACACCGCGCTGGCTTGTGCCAGAATGGATTTTGGGCGTACATTTTACCCACGCATTATTCAGCCGTTTTGGAACAGTGATGATGACAAGTTGGGCACATCCAACCGCCATTGAACGTTTCCTGCACAATCGCCTTGGTTTCATTGTTTCAGGTTTTTGGGATTTGATTGCATCCATCTTCCGCTTTCAAGTTCAGCGAAATGTTTCTGGAAAAGGTCAAGAGGCCCAGCGCCGCATCCAAGCTGTACAACCAGATCACAAACTATTGCCTGATTTACGTTCAGCCACAGCGGTTGCGCCTGAAAATTACTATCCCTTTATTGCAGAAGGAAAAATCTCGCCCCACCGTGCAGAATTTATCTGGTTTTCGCGAGAATCAGTAAAGTTGAAAAATGGTTGCGAGATTCCATGCGATTTAGTCATTCTATCTTTGGGTTCGCAAACGCCGATTTTTCCATTTTTGCCTGATCAATATCGAAAAATGTTGGAAACCGAACCCGATGGCGTGCAGTTATATCGCCACTTGCTTCATCCTCGCATTCCTGGCATTGCCTTTGCCGGGTTCAATCATGGATATATGCACGTGCCAGCAGTCGAAATTGCCACACAATGGTTGTGTGCTTACTTGCGTGGTGAACTTGAGTTACCTTCCAGCGAAAATATGGAAAAAAGTATTGAATGTATCCGCCAGTGGAAACGCGCAAATATTCAATTTGAACCTTCGCGATCCTGTGCGATCAACACTCGCTTTCAACAATATATTGACATCATGCTTAAAGATATGGGTGTTTCTCCTTATCGAAAATTACCTAACATTTTCGCTGAGATATTCGGCAGATATCAAGCATCCGATTATCTTGGCGTATCGGAAGAATATAATCACAAAAAGAAAAGTCGCTCTACTCCACTACACCCTCTTCCGTTGGATACTTGATTGCTTCCAAAGCTTACCAGGGGTCAATTGATATAAATTCCGGTTGCACCGGAATTATTGTTGACTGTTGACTGTTGACTGTTGACTGTCAGTCGAAAAACTGAATGATAGTTGAGTATTGACTGTTGATTCGATTTTACAATGCGATGCTAGCGGAGTTGATATGACGCGCTATTCTGCTGCCCATTTCGCACTGATTGGAAAGGATATCCAAGCTTGGGTAAATTTATTGGCTGAAGATTCGGCATGATTGTTCGATCGCCAAAATCTAAGTTTTCTACCCAAAATTTGAGTAAATTCTGAGCATAATTGCTGATTGACAAATGCTTCCCTAGCTTAAGTTGTTACCTTAGCAATGGACACTGCCTGGGAATATAAATCTCTCGGCTATGCCTTCAATTCCAATCAGCAATTCTAAATACCAAATTACTTTGATTTTTTCGGACTATTCAAAGAATTAAGATGATTGTTCATATCCTGCAAATATTTTGATAAAATTGGATACTGTGAAGTTGCTAGCAGTGCATCTTTTTTCTGGCTGACAGTTGTTTCTAATGGCAAAACGCGATAGTTCGTTTTATTGTTTTGAGTATAGCGGTGAACCCAAGTCGGAAAGGTTTTGATGCTGGTAATTTCTGTGGTTTTTTCGGGAAATGTTTTGCGAATATTTACTTGCAAAATTACGCCTAAGTCTGTATATTTTTTATTCTGACCGGAAATGAAGTTTCCCATTGAATAAATTGCTACAGCTTTGCGGGTTTTGCCATTTTTTCCGGGGAAGTTAAAAATTTTGTAAGGTTGGACGACGTGGGGATGGCTGCCGAGAATGATGTCTGCACCAGCTTTTAATAGGTTTTCCACTAATTGTTTTTGTTGGGGGTTTGGCTGTCGCTGATATTCGTCGCCAAAATGCAGAGAAATTGCGATTATATCTGCTCCTTGTTTGCGGGCTTTGGCTATGTCTTTGACTATCTTTTTTTCGTCGATTAGGGAAACTAAGTAGTCTTTGCCTTTGGGTATGGGGATGCCGTTTGTGCCGTAGCTGTAGGCTAGCATGGCTAGTGAAATATTGTTTTTGGTGATGATTAAAGTGCGTGAAGCCTCGACGGTAGATGTGGCTGTTCCTGTTGAGGCAATTTTGCGATCGCCCAAATTTGCGATCGTCCTAATTACTCCTTTTTCTCCACGGTCTAAAGCATGATTGTTCGCCGTTGTCAAGATATTAAATCCGGCTTTTTTAGCAGCATCTGCTAATTGAGCCGGTGCGTTAAATAGCGGATATCCCGTATATCCGCCTGCATCTTTGCCCGCTAAGGGTGTTTCGAGATTTCCGATGACCCAATCGCCTGTTGAGAGGATGCTTTTAACTGGTGCGAAGAAATTGTCAAAATTGTATGTTTGCTTTTTTGCGTCGTAGCCCGATCGCGTTTGGGTACTGTGCATCATGATGTCGCCGACAGCAATTAGTGTTGCTTCTTTGATTTCAGACTTGGGTTTGGCGGGAACAGGTGTTGCTATTGGCGATGGCGTCCCGCCCCGCAAGCTACTACTTTCTGTAGGCTGTGTGTTAGTTTGTGGCGTTTGGATGTTGCAGCCTGCGATCGAAAGCATGGCAATTACTGAGATCAACCGACGAAAATTCATGATTTTTGAGAGTAATTTTTCGGCTTATATGATATCATAACTAATTTAGTTACGGCTCAAAAGATGAAAAAAAATTATCTAATTCTTGCCTTGATTGTTTTTGTAGCAATTATGGGTTTTGGGGTTTTAACTTACGCTCAAACTTCGGGAAATCGACCTTTTGAATTTGCCTTGATTGGCGATTTGCCCTACAGTGCCGAACAGGAAGCACAATTTCCTAGTTTGATTGCAGATATCAATCGATCGCCCGCAGCCTTTGTCCTCCACGACGGCGACATTAAAAACGGTTCTAGTGTCTGCGATGATGCAACTTTTGTCAGCCGCAAGCAATTATTTGACAATTTTGATATGCCGTTTATTCTCGCCTATGGCGATAATGAATGGACGGATTGCCACCGATCAAAAAATGGCAGTTACGATCCAGTAGAAAGACTCGCTAAACTGCGGGAAATATTTAGCAACAGTAATCAAAGTTTGGGAAAGCGTACCTTAACTCTCACCCGTCAAAGCGAAAACTCGCAGTTTGCTAAATACCGCGAAAATGTTCGCTGGATTTATCATGGAGTTGTGTTTTTCGCGATTAATATGCCCGGAAGCAACAACAATTTTGGTCGCACTCCCGAAGCTGATGCAGAATATGCCGATCGCAATTCAGCTAACTTAGCCTGGATCAAAGAATGTTTTGCTTTAGCCAAACGCATCAACAGCAAAGGAATTGTGTTAGTTGCACAGGCAAATCCGGGATTTGAACTCGATCCGACGGACAAAAGAAGAAGCGGCTACAACGATTTTATCGCAACTTTGGAAACAGAAACAGGCAATTTCCCAGGGCAAGTTGTATTCGTCCACGGCGATACTCACTATTTCCGCATCGATAAACCTTTACCCCATTTTACCGATGAGACTCAACTACCGAGAATGAAAAATTTTACTAGAGTTGAAACTTTTGGTTCTCCAAACGTGCATTGGTTGCGGGCTGTTTATGACCCCAAAAATCCGAACTTGTTTGAGTTTAAACAGCAGATTGTTCCGCGCAATTAGGCGATGCAATACAAATTTTATGCAAGATAAATATTTTTTTTCGCTTACACTGAAGATAGGTAGCATTGAGGAATTTATTTATGACGATCGCAACTGAGCGCCTTACTCTTGAACAATTTCTGAAACTGCCAGAAACTAAACCGGCTAGCGAATACATTGAGGGCGAAATCATCCAAAAACCGCTGCCGAATACAAAGCATAGCCTATTGCGATCAAGAGCCTGCAATGCAATTAATCGTGTGACTGAAACTCTCAAGATAGCCTATGCTTTTCCAGAGTTGCGGTGCACCTTTGGCGGTCGATCGATTGTTCCAGATATTGCGGTACTATTGTGGGAACAAATTCAATTTGATGAGAGCGGTGAACCGTTGGATGATGTGCTAATTGCACCGTATTGGGCGATCGAAATTCTCTCGCCACAACAAAGCTCAAATCGCGTAACTAAAAAAATTATTTACTCTCTGCAACATAATTGTCAGTTGGGGTGGCTAGTCGATCCAGACGATCGATCGATTTTAGCGTTTTTGCCCAACCAACAACCACAATTCTGCGAAGGTAGCGATGTCGTTCCAGTACCCGAAATGATTCCCCTGAATATCACCGCCGAACAGGTGTTTAGCTGGTTGAGAATGCAAGAATGAATCAGGGCGAGATCCTTTTTTGTACCAATTTTAAAAATCTCCCGGTAAGGAAACTAAAACCCGCCCCCACCCAAATATCGCATAGTTGTAGGGGGCGGGTTTCACCAATAAGATCGACCGATAATTGACAATCTCTCAAACCCGCCCCCACCTAATGATAAATCGCCATGCAGAATTTAGGTGAAACCTACCAAATTCCCTATTGTCGCCACCTGTCAAATTGGTCTTCGGAACAGCCATTAATAAATTGATTGCTCACCCAACCGTCAAGGATTGTCAAAGTTTCATTAGGAGGATTACCCGAAAATCTGGCCGCAATTTTCACCCACTTACCTTGTCTGCTGACAGCCCTAACTCCGTCTCCCCTTTTCAATTTAGCAACAACAGGGTACTTATTACCTGGGCCTTTGCGAATGTTAACAGCGCCACCTTCACCTGTAATAAACGAGCATTGAGTTTGCTTTTTTAAAGCTTCTGCTTTTTTGGTAGCAAGATTTTGCTGCTTGCCGAAAACAGGAAAACTGTAAAGTGAGAAACTCAAACTTGCAACTACGGCTGCAATGAAAAAGGCTTTTGATTGAGTAAAAATTAGCATTATTTGATTTCCTTGGATTGGCAGAACTGCAGTCATGACTATGATTTTTTAGAGAATGACTTCAGTCCTTACTACTAACTGTTATTTGACAGAGGCAAACCATTCGGTAACACCTTGGGCGATCGCCTCAGCTAATTTCTTTTGTTCTGTCGGATTCACAATCCATTCAAACTCTTCGGGATTGATCATAAATCCCAATTCCATTAAAACAGATGGAGTAACGGTAGGACGAGTCATGGCTAAGTTGTTCCAGAATACACCATAGCTCGGACGGTTCAACTTGGCAACTAAATAATTGTGCAAAAAGATTGCCAAACTGTGCGCTTGCGGGTGAAACCAGAAAGCGCCGACGCCTTTAGTCTTAATGGCATCGCCGTTATCTGGCAAAGCATTGTAGTGAATTGAAATTGCGATCGCAGGTTCTTCTTTTTGAATCATTTCCAGCCTCGGCGGCAAATCCAAATCGACATCTTCCACCCGCGTCATTACCACATTTGCGCCCCGATTTACCAATTCCTGTTGCACCAATTTCGACACCGTTAAAGCTACTGTTTTTTCCCTAATTCCTACTGGACTCACTGCACCACCATCCTCCGGCCCGCCGTGTCCCGGATCGATGAGAATCTTAATTCCCGATAAGGGTTTTGCTTGCGAATTCGGCATCATGCTTGTATTCGCCGGCGGGTGTTTTAAAGACAATACTAAAGTTGTGCCCTCGTATCTCAATTTGTAGCCCCACTGCTGGGCAGATTTGAGATTAAAAGTGTATTGTACTTGCAGTGGCGAGATTTGTTGCCATTCCAAACGTGAAATTACCTGGTCATCATCGAGGCGAATAATGTCAGTTTGAGCGGTGGTATTGTACAGCGTTAAAGTGAAGGTGCGTTCTCCTTCTTGCACGGTGACTGGGACGGGTATTTCTAATGGGAATAAGACCTCTGTCCAGCCGGAAACTTGACGCGAACTGGCGCTGCGAATAATCGATCGCGGAGGCACTGAATCCTTGATAATTCGCACTTCCGATGCTTTAATCCAAGCACCGTAATCGAGTCTGAGCCATTCTCCCTCGCGCCCGATAATTGTTGCTCGCGTTCCCTTCGGCAGCGGTGTCATCCGAGAAAAATCTGTACTCGCCCCGGTTCTGGCGACACCAGGATCTGCTGTTACTTCGGCTATTTCTAAGTCGGTCGGAGAAAGAATAGAAATCTTGCCAGTACCCTGCTGGCTGATAGTTTTATCATTCATTGTTAGCTCAAATACAGGCACTCCTAAATCCACTTTTTGTCCCTTAGATGAGAGGGAGTTTTCAGGGGTTTTACCGCAGCCTTGATACTGTTGGCTGCCGTCTTTTTTGAGCGGAGAATTTTCGCCTAAAAGTATAGAGTTGTTCGCGGGTAGTTCGACTTGCGATCGCGCTTTTAAAGGAATAGTAACGCCCGCCAATTTTACGGAAACTTGAGCATTCGCAGGTGCGATCGCCCCAAAGCAAATATATTCCCCCGGCAAACTCGCCACATCGACTTTCGGCGTCAGGGAATCTTTAGCAAAAGCCAATCCTACAGGGGCTTCCGGCTGATTCGACTCGCGCGTCACCTTAATTTTGACTTCCTGATTTTCGTAACGCAAGGTAAAGACATTTTCGCCGATTTGCAGCGGAAAAGTCGGGGCGAAATGCCCGGATGCGGTGCGCGAAATTTGGTTGCCATTTACCGATACTTGTCCCGGTGGGGGCGCTGTGCCGATTAAAAAGATGCGATCGGCTATTGTTTTGTGGTTGGGGGGAGGATAAGCGACGAACAAAGGTTGAGCGGCGACAGCTACAGAGGCGATCGCCATTATCAGGCCAAACACAACTAATCCTAAAAATCTTCTCATTTTCAATTGCAACTAATTGAGACTCTGTTGGTTATTTATACTAGAACTTGCGCTAAACCCGGGAGAAATCTGGGAAGAAACTTGGTTTCTGAGGATTAGCCGTAAGTCTAATTTACTCTACTGGCCCAATTTTATCAGGTTTGTGGTTGCAATTGAGCGATCGGCGACATAAATTCCCGCGTCAAACCATTAAGTTTTAATTAATTCCGAGGTCGTTCTCCACAGTTGCTCCAACCGATTCGCCGGCATCGTCAAATACAAAACATCCCCCGTACTCAAACAACAATTCAGTAAACCCCAGCCATGAAGAGTTTGACCCTTAGTTTCCACATAAAGAGGCACAAAATCCGCCGACTTAGCAGCATCTTGAATACGGTGGCCACAGAAAGGATGTTTTGGCGTAATCAATGTGGCTAAGCAAACCCAGAGACTATCAGCAGTCATTCCGTTGCCCAAAATTCTGCCTCCAATCGCCGCCGCCGCGAAAGCAGGAGCCGCCAATTCCGTCGGGTTCAAAACTCCTTCAAACTCAAAAACTTGTTGCACCATCAAAGCAAAATGTGGGTCTTGATTGCGAACAATAACTGATAGTTTTGGTGCCAATCCTTTAGCACTCAATGCAATTTCGACATTAGACATATCGCTGCTAGTTACCGCCAAAAGTGCTGCCGCTTGCTTAACATTAGCAGCTTCCAAAGTTGCAGGTAAACTGGCACTTCCCTGAATGACCGGAATTTTCATTGAGCGAGCCGTGTTCAGAAATCGGCAGTTTGGATCTTGCTCGATCGCCACAATATCGTAACCGTTAGTGTGCAGTTCTTTAGCAATTTGAATACCGATTCCTCCGAGCCCGCAGATAATGTAATGATTGCGCTGCGGAACTCGTGCCACATCCCAATATTCGGTAAAGCGAGTTCCCAATACATAATCGTTGAGCAGTGCGTAGCAGATGCCGATGATGCCAGCTCCAACTAACATCATGACAACTGTAAATAGTTTAATGCTTTCAGGAGCTTGTTCTGCCACTTTTTCATAGCCTCCGGCTCCGGTAATCATCCCTACTGAAAAATATAGAGAATCAACAATTGAGATCTGCTCGTCAACACAAATATAGGTGGCAGTAGCAACGGCAATCATTGCCAGCAGCGTCAGTACAACAATTACTGCTGCTTGGCTGTGCTGCTGAAATCTGTGCAGCCTAGTTAATGTTTTGAGCAGTTTTTGAGTTAAAGTTTTTTGGGGGCTGTGGAGAGTCGGCTGAGTGGCAACAATTAGCCGATCGCCCTGCTGACACTGCCGATCGGCAAGCACCGCCGATACTAAATCAGTTTTGTTAGCAGCCGGCAGATAATAAATCAACATTCGCGATCGATCGTCCCACAAATCGCTGAGTTTTTTATTTTTCCAAGGATGATTTTCATCGATATATTCTTCGTGAATCGGCCAAGTGCGATCGAACAAACGCAACTGTCCGATCGCCTGACTTCCGAGAGCCGCAAAAGCAAAAACCGGAGCCGCCAATGATGAAACGCTCATGGAAGCGTGATCGGGCAAAGTGTGGTCAATCCTGTCGCCCAAGCTAGTATTGAACAATCTGTTGATGATGCGAATCTGAGGATTGAGAATCCTCGCTTGCATCAAAATTGCCAAATTCACAGCATCATCATCTCCTGCAATTACTAAAGTGTGGGCTTTTTGAATACCAGCCGCCAACAAGGTAGAAGCTGCTTGCAAATTGCCGACAACCACATCAGAAGTTTCGCTGCGAATAGGGCGATCGCTAATACCAACCACAATCGCTCCTTGCTGTCTCAACAAACAAAAAATCTTGTGTCCCGTGTGCCCCAACCCGCAAACAATGATTCGAGGTTTCATAAAAAGTTATTTGCCAGCCAATTTCGGAGCTGTCCTTTGTAATTTTACTTACCATTGTTGACTGTCGTGGCTTTGCAGAATGTAGCTAAAAACACTATCTAGGATGCTTGTGCCACAGTCTCGAAGTTTTGGAAACAAAGAAAGGGCTGTGCCGTGTTCCTAAAGCCACGTTCCCAAGTGTTGAAATAAACACACCACACTGCCATGTACCTACAGACATGAGGTGCAACTAACCTGATTTAATATTTGAAAAATATCCGGGTGCGACAGCAAACCAGCAGAATTTGAATAGGTAGTGACACTGCCCTGTCCCTACAACTATGACTTCCTACATTAGCTGCCTTAGCGGCAGGAGTTATTATGAAATTGACTGCACCCTTATTAGCATCCGCTTTAGTGTTCGCCGGTACTGTCGCCTTTGCAAGCCAAGTGCAAGCAGCTCCAGCCAGCAACTCTGGGAATAGCACTAAAACAACATTTCAGTGCGTTACTTCCGGTCGCAATATTGTGACAATTGCGCGGCGGGGAAATGTCACCACAGATCCGATGATTCTTTGGAAATCTACCGAGTTCGGCCGCGAATATACACCTTGGCAGCGCTGTCAAATTGTTTCCAATCGATTGACCAAAGCTGTTGCCCAGAATGGCGGAAGATTGAGCAACTTGCAGTTAACAACAGGAATTCTTAACAACTTGCCCGTAGTTTGCTACGTGAACGGACGGGGGCGCTGCAACTCTCAAAATCTGCTGTTCACCCTAGACAAGCGAAATGCTAAAAATCCCGGTGATGCTTTAACGAGATTGATTAATTTTGCCCAAGACGGCAGCGGGCCAGTTACAACGTTCAGAACCGGAGCTCAATCGTCTGCACCGCAGTTTGTTCCCTTTGGAGATATGGTCGATCGAGCTTTTAATTCTCCCAATAAAAAACCGTCAGTTCCTGTAGCAAAACCGCAGGGCGATCGAGGTATTTAATAGCCGCCCCTCTAACTTGCACCTGACAAATTTTGAAACAATTGTGGGGTGGGCTTCTAGCCCGCCCCTAAATATTTAGACTAAAAAAAACTACACTGTCACCCCTTCAATTTTCTCATCTGTTAACTCATACAACTCGCGCAACTGCTGCAACTTATCCGCCTCCGGCTGCCAAAAACCCCGCCCGTTAGCCTCCAACATTCGCCCTACAATATTGCGAAAAGCTTCAGGATTGGCCTCCCGCAACTTCTGCGCCATTTCCCGATCTAAAGCATAAGTATCAGCCGCCTGATCGTAAACCCAACTATCAGTAAAATCAGCCGTTCCGCCCCAACCAATTAACGCCGTCATCCGCTGCGAAATTTCATAAGCGCCGCCAGAACCTTGATTTGCCATCGCGTTAGCCCACTTAGGATTTAGCAACTTAGTTCGATATTCCAAACGCAGCAAATCTTCTAAATTGCGCGGCGTTGTATCCTGAGAAAAACTTTCTACAAAACTCGTGTTAACCTTTTTGCCGCGCTGCTTTTCTGCGGCTTTCTTCAAACCGCCAGTATTCGCATAATACTCTTGAATATCAGTCAAACCATATTCAAG
>Ga0163152_10007818_pt1 | contig 11557 bp, 10 predicted proteins | sample OliLakLV19MP8IB2_FD_148635 | JGI IMG/M metagenome (GOLD analysis project Ga0163152, IMG submission 148635) | Freshwater microbial mat bacterial communities from Lake Vanda, McMurdo Dry Valleys, Antarctica - Oligotrophic Lake LV.19.MP8.IB-2 | ecosystem: Environmental > Aquatic > Freshwater >... | reverse complement strand
TCACCAGGAGAGGAAGTTGGGCATGGGGTGTAGCTGTGAGGAAACCGATGTCATGCCCCAGGTGCGGATAGACGGAGAGAACCACGAACGTATTCAAGCCACCGAGCAGCAGGCCTATCACGAGTCCCCAGCGTAGGCCATCCTGTACCTTTCCTTTCTCCAGCCCCAGCCGAGAGACGATGTCGCGGGTGCGCGAGGCCCAGAGGCCAAAGGCAAGATAGGCGAGCAGCTGCGGTGCGAATTGGACAAGTGTCTGTCCCTGAAGCGAGGCGGGGAAAACATAGAAATCGAGGGTCGCGGCGATGGGGAGCAGCGCAAGGGCTGCTCCAGGTTCTTCGGCCTGAGCCGATGTTGCATGCGGACCAGGCTCAGGCGCCATCATGGAGGCCGTCAGTTCAGTTGGAAATTATAGCGGTCGAGTGTGGTGGCTTTGTGCCGCGCGAGGTTGGAGAGCGATTTGTTGTAGTCGACCGTGGCGCGTAACTCGTTTCCTTGGGCCGTCGCGAGATCGCGCTGGAAGTCGAGGACAAAGCGTGTGGTGCTCAGTCCTACTTTCAGGCGCTCTTGCTCAGCCTGTAATTGTTTCTCGGCCATGATTCTGGCCGATCGGGTGGTTTCAATCCGCTTGAAATCCGTCTGGACACGTCGGACCGCTTCTCGCACACCCACGATGATCTGCTGTCGCACGCTCACGAGCGAGGCTTCGGCGTTTTTCGCCTCTAGCTGCCGCTTGTTGTAGGTGCTCCAGGCTGAGCGGTTGCCGAGGGGGTAGCTGAGGACGAGGCCCGCGCCATAATTGTAGTAGTCACCGCTGAGGTTCTTGTTCACCGAATCGCTGTAGTCTTTTCCTAGCCCTGCCATACCCATGGTGCCTTGGAACGAGAGGGTTGGGAGAATCTGATTTTTGGCAAAGTTGGTGTTGAGATCGCTCGTCTCCATATTCTTTTTTGCCTGGACGATTTCCGGTCGCTGCTCGATGGCCGTGTCGATGGCTTCTTGCAGGCTAATGGGTTCGAGGGTCACGGTCGGTTGGTCAAGTGGGGTCAGGCGCAAGTCTTGACGCAGGTCCTCTTCCGCCGGGTTGAGTAATCGGCGCAGCTGATCTTCCTGGTCTCGAATCGTTTTATCGGCGACCAGAACCTGCTCGACCCGCGACGCGACGGCCGCTTCGGCTTGCAAGACATCGACAATCGACATGATGCCGGCCTTCGCCTTCGCGCGGTTGCTGGCTAAGAGTTCCTGTGCAGCTTTCAGAGCGGCCTCTGCCACTTTCAGATTCTCATTGGCGAAGACGACTTCCCAATAGGTTTGTTCCACTGTGGCCAGGACGGTGAGGACGCGGTCGCGAAAGACATGTTCTTCCACGATGGCATTATTCTGCGCGACGCGGATGAAGGTCTTGGTGATGTCCAGGCCGGCGTTACGGAGCAAGGGTTGCGTGAGCGTCAGTGCGAGGCCGCCGGTATAGGAGGGGTTGAACAGGAAGCCGGCGGCCACATTCTGGTTTACATTTGTTCGAGCAGGGCTATAGTTCAGGTCGACGTTGCCGCCGGTCAGTAAGTTTGTCGTTGCGTCCAATGTGACGGACTCGCTCCGTTGATCAAAGGTCGTAATCCCGCTCAAGTTATTGCCGGTCCCGCCGAACACCGGACGATTGAGCGGGTTCACGGTTCGATTGTATTGACCGTTCACGCTCAGCGTCGGGTCGAACTTGGCTTGTTCGACGGTGATGTCGGCCTGCCGGCTCTCCTTCGTTTGGCGGCTGATGGTGATGTCCAGGTTATGCTTCAGCGCTCGAAGCGCCGCGTCGGCGAGGGAGATGGTCTCCCGTCGCTCCGCGGGCTGAGTCTTGCCGATTTCCAGACCCCAGCTGAGGCCCGGTGATAGGAACAGGCCTATGCCGACCGCATAGCCACATGTGCGCCACCATCCCCGTGTTCCGACGCCTTGCTCCATAACGCCCCCTTTGATCGACAAAGAATATTTGTCCATACTATAATGATTCCATGCGAACCTGTCATGGACTAAGTGCACTGAAATGTCGTGGCCATCGGGTCGTGGGATTCAATCATCAGGTTGTGATGCTTCCTATGGTGATTGCTGCGCTGGCGCTGATTCTGTTCGCCCTCCCGTCGTTGGACGCGCGCACGTGGGGCCAATCCGTTTCCAGTGTTCGTTCATTCGATGGAGGAGTTGCGCCGCTGTTTAACCTAACAGGCCCAGGGAACCTCTATCTCGACAATCAGGGTACGCAAGGGTTTCTGTACAACCCAGGGAACAATTTCCAAACGTTCAGCTTTCGAAATCCCACGACCGGTCAGGCATGGAGCGGAGCCGCGATGACGCTCGGGCCGCAGCTTTCGATTGGACTCATCCAAGGTGCCAACCAGAGCGGTTCGCCGCTCGTCCTTCCCGGTCCTCCCCGCCAAACAGCCCCCGTGCCACCGATCCAATCCACTATTCTCGACGAGATCCCATAAATCCAGGTGCCGGGCGAGAGACTAGAGGCCGCGGGTCCTCTAGTGAGCGGCATGATCTCTCGATCTCAACCAAGCCTCTTGCCATTAGTTTCGTGCCTGCAGTTATTGCGCATTGGCTAGTTGCCATGTTAACGCCAGGACATACCGAGCGACGGTCTGCAGAATTTCCGGGTTAATCGTGCCTGCCTGATCGCGTGGCTTGTGAAAGTGTGGATGGATGCCACCGCTCACAATGGTGACGGTGGGGACCCCTGCCTCTTTGAAGGGCACGTGATCGCCACCGGGAAAGAATCCGAAGAGATCGAGCTTCTCTGCTAGGCCAACGGTCTGTCCTGCTTCGAGCGCCACGCTTTTTTCGAATCCCGTTACACCGATTCTCAGCCTTCCATTTCCAATTCCCGCATGGTCGATGTTGATCATGGCTGCGGTCGAGCCGATTGGCGCGGCCGGCCGTTTGAGATAGAGTCGAGACCCGACAAGTCCCTGTTCCTCCCCGCTAAACGAGACGAACAAGACAGTTCGTTTGCCCCTTGCGCCTGCCTTGGCCATTGCGCGGGCGACTTCCACCATCACGGCCGTGCCGGAGGCGTTATCGTCGGCACCGGGAAAAAGCAGGCCGGCTTGTCGTCCGAAGTGATCACGATGCGCGCCGATCACGAGGATCTCCTGTGTCTTTTGCGGATCGTTCCCAGGCAAGAAGGCGAGGACATTCATGAGGACGCCTTCCTCTGAGCGAGTCTGCCAATCGAGAGAGCTATATCGGCCAGTGCTGACCGATTGTGTGGCAGGGGAGCGATTTAGCTTTTCTTGCAATTCACGCAGCCGATTTGGCTGTACGGAATCGGATGCGGTGAGGATCTGCTCGGCCAAGGTGGTACTGATCCAGGCTCCCGGGAGTGTTTCTGAATGGGAGGAGAGTCCGTAAAAGGCGCTGGGTTCTCCCGTGACGCCGCGGCGCGCTTCATAGGAGCTGAGCACGGGCCCTGTAGCCGTGAGATAGCCGAGCGCGCCTTTGCGGCGCGCGAATCGGACCTTGTCTGCGTGGCTGAGGGTGCCCGTATAGTGCGTGGGTGTGCCGCGGAGAAACAGGACAATGGCATTGGTGGTATCGATTCCGGCGTAGTCGTCGATGCCCTGTGTCGCGTCTACGATTCCGTAGCCGACAAACACGATCGGCCCGCGAACCTCAGCGGAGGGCGAATCGAGGATGGGGAGATAGTCTGTCCCAAGCTGCTTAGCGAGCGAGTCACTGGCTGTTGCAATGCGGAGCAGCGGGTCCGATGCAATGTTCGGCACTGAGACTACGGTGGTCATGAATCCGATCGCGTCTCCACGGCCCGATCCCATAGAACTGCTTGGATCGAAGTGACCGCTCGCTAATGAAAGGCCGGAAGCCAAAAATCGCTCAGCGATCCACGCCGCTGAGCTGGCATCGTCCGTTGTGCCTGTTTGGCGGCCGTTGAATGAAGGACTGCTGAGCGTCGCCACGTCGGCAAGCATGCGTTCGCTTGACAGGCTGTCGAGCGCTCGAAGCCATGCGCGAGGGCCTTCTTCCGATTGTGCAAAACCCTGGGTCCCGAGGAGGAGCAGAATAAGGATGGTTCCCAGGAGAGCGATTATTACAAGGGAGGAAATGAGGCTGCGAGTCGAGCCATTCATGTCATGAGCCTTTCGAGCTGCCGGAGAACTATAGCATAGCTTGATAGCTCCGTTGCAGAGCGGCTTCGGCCCCATGTATTATGACGGATTGCGAGGATGAAGAGTCGATGATAGATCCAACCACAAAAGGCCGTTTTCCGAACCGGCTCATCACGGAAGCCAGCCCCTATCTTCGGCAGCATGCGGAGAATCCGGTGGAGTGGTATCCCTGGGGAGAGGAAGCCTTGTCACGGGCGAAAGCAGAGGACAAGCCGATTCTCTTGTCGATCGGATACTCGGCTTGTCACTGGTGCCATGTTATGGCACATGAATGTTTCCAAAATGTCGAGATCGCCGGGCTCATGAACCAGCATTTCATCAACGTGAAGGTCGATCGCGAAGAGCGGCCGGATCTAGACGATATCTATCAAAAGTCCGCACAGGTGTTTATGGGACGGGGCGGCGGGTGGCCGCTGACGATGTTTCTGACGCCTGACCAAGAACCGTTTTACGGGGGGACGTATTTCCCGCCAGCGCCCCGCTACAACCTGCCGGGATTTCCCGAGGTCATACGCGGTGTCGTCGAGGCCTATCGGGATCATCGAGACGATGTCCGCAAGAATGTGGAGAAAATGAAAACCGGGCTTCGGCGAGTCGGCACGCCGCAGCCGTCGGACGATCCGTTGACGGACCGTTTACTCGATGAGGCGGCCAAAGACTTAGGACAGTTTTTCGACCCGGTTCACGGCGGATTCGGGGAGGGACCAAAATTTCCGACGGTTCCCCCGCTCAATCTATTGCTGCGCCAGACGGCTCGGACAAAAGACCTTTCCCATCAAGAGCAGGTTCTCCTACAGCTGAGAACCATGGCCGCCGGAGGGATCTACGATCATCTTGGAGGCGGATTCCACCGCTACTCGGTGGATGGCCAGTGGTTGATTCCCCATTTCGAGAAGATGCTTTACGACAATGCGCAGTTGGTGCGGATCTACCTCGATGGATGGCGTCTCACCAAGGAGCACCGGTTTCGTGAAGTCGTGGAAGAGACGTTGGCGTATGTGCGTCGTGAACTCACGCATCCGGACGGCGCGTTCTTTGCTGCACAGGATGCCGATAGTGAGGGGCATGAAGGCATCTACTTCGTCTGGGAGCCGGGAGAGATTGCCGCGGTGCTGGGCGCTGAATTGGCTGAGCAGTTCTGCCGGCACTATGGCGTGACAGAGAGCGGCAATTTCGAAGGCAAGAACGTGTTGCATCGGCTGGGTGACGTTCAGCTCACCCCCGAGGCTCAGGAGGAGTTGGAGGCGTTGTTGCGGCCTGCCAGGATGAAGTTGCTTGCCGCACGTGAGCAACGCGTGAAGCCGCAGCGGGATGACAACATTCTCACGAGTTGGAATGCAATGATGGTGTCCGCCTATCTTGATGCCTATCATGCATTCGGGGATCCCGCCTATCTAGCGGCAGCGGAGCGGGCGCTCACGTTCCTGCTGGACTATGCGGTTGAAAACGGGCGCGTCTACAGGACGGTCACGACAGGGAAGGGGCGCTTGAACGGCTATCTGGACGATGCCGCTTGCCTCGCCGCCGCATTGCTGGATGCGTTTGAGGCGACGTCGCACCGGTGGTATCTGGATCAAGCCCGCGAGGTGACAGATAGTTTCTTGGAACGATATTGGGATGAGGCGGCTGGTGGGTGTTTCTATACTAGCCGCGATCACGAAGCCCTTCTCCATCGCATGAAGTCCGGCACCGACAGCGCAGTTCCATCTGGTAACGCCATTGTCGCCTTGGTTTTGTTGCGGCTCTTCTCTTTTACAAGAGAGCAGAGGTATCATGACCTGGCCGAGCGCCAGTTCCAGGTGTTCCTGAGCGTCATGGCGCACAACGCCTATGGTGCATCGGCTATGCTCTGCTCGTTGGATTGGTACTTGACGACGCCACAAGAAATTATTGTGGTCGGAACTCGCGGCGAGGCGATGACTGAATCGTTGCTCTCAACCGTCCATCGACGTTATCTGCCGAATCGTGCGGTGTTAGTGGTCGAGGCCTCTCGTGCTGGAGCATCTGACTTACCGCTCGCTGCAGGGAAGACGAGTGTGAGCGGGCAACCGACGGCGTATGTGTGTCAACGTCAGACTTGTTCGCCTCCGGTGACGGAGAGCCAGCAATTGGATCTGTTATTGTAGGGAGGGCGCTGTGGCTGTCGGTGACTCAGGCAAAGGGCTATACGATCATCTCTACCGCCGATTTTTTGACAATCGCGAGTCGCACCAAGGCTATGAGTTTCAGCATGCGCCTGCTGGAAGCACTCAACTGCCGATCATGAAGTTTCGCGATCGGCTTCGCTGGTGGACCTGGGATCGGTGGCAACGTAGAAAAGCCATCTCGGCAGCGCGCGACCGGTTCCAGCAGGATATTCTCGATATTAAGAAGCGGTCATCGAAGTAAGAAGATGGAGAGGGTCGAGGTGAGCGAACATGGCATGTGTACGAAGCCTAGGCGTATCGGCGGAGTCTTGGTGTTACTCCTATTGGCCGTGACGGCCGGGGAGTGGGGCGTCTCTGTCGAGCGGTCCCCCGCCGTTCAGGTAGAGAGCCAGACAGAGAAAGAAGCCAACTTGAAAGGTCAGGCCAGAGAGGACTTGTTTAATCGCTGGACCTTCGATCAGCAGAAGTCCGGCGAGACTCCTCTCGGATTTTCGATGCTGGGGTTTGGCGAGGGGCCGGTTGCGGACTGGACGATCAGGCCGGACAGCGATGCCCCCTCGGCAGCCAACATTCTGGCCGCGAACTCATCCTGCCAGGCTGTGACCTGTTACCGCTTGATCGTTGCCAACGGGTTTCAGTACGAATATCCAGATGTGTCGGTCAGGCTGCGATTTCCGCTCGACGCGGCGATGGGAGTGGGCGGAATAGTCTTTGGGGTAAAGGATGCCACGCATTTCTATGCGGTGGTGGTCAATCTCGCGACGAAGACGCTGGACGTCAGCCGGATAGTAGATGGACAGGAGACGAGGCTCGGACAATCGGCGATCATGCCCAAAGCGGTTCCCTGGCATTCGCTGCGAATTCAGCGGAATACCATCATCAGCAAGGATTTTATCGAAGCGTTTTTCGACGGGCAGCTTGCCGTAGCGGTTGAAGATCAGTCGCTGGCGATCGGTCAAGTCGGACTCCTGGTTCGAGGACAAACATCGTTAGACTTTGACAGCTTGCACGCCATTCCTCTTTTTTCTCAGCGTCCATTTTCTGCCCCCGCTGCCTATTAGACGGGCGTACTGCCTTGCGCGTGCTTGCTCTATCGCTTGCATTTGACGGGACTGAGGAGTAGGATGTTGCGTGTGTGTCACTGCGTAAGGCCTGGTAGTGATACCGCAGAGAGTGACAAGGCCTACAGACAGATGTTGTTTTGGTTTTGTGTGGGAATTTGATCGGAAGCCAGCCTTTAGTCGCCATGTTTTTTGCGTCTTCGGCCCATTCCTTCCTCACTTTGATCTCAAGTCCAAGACAACACATATTCTCAAAGGAGGAGCCCAATGGGTTCTAAGATTTACGTCGGTGGTTTGCCGTATTCCACAACTGAACAACAGTTGAGCGATTTGTTTGCTGTTCATGGAGCAGTGACTTCATCCAGGATTATCACAGATAAGTTCACTGGCCAGTCCCGCGGGTTCGGGTTCGTGGAAATGTCCTCGGATTCGGAAGCGCAGGCGGCAGTTGCCGCATTAAACGGCACGGAGTTAGGTGGTCGCACGTTGACCGTCAACGAAGCGCGTCCTCAGGAGCCGCGCACCGGTGGCGGCGGCGGTGGCGGTGGCCGAGGCGGCGACCGGTACTAATCCGTCACGAGTGTTTGACACGTCGGGGCTGCCTATCAGGCAGCCCCGCTTTTCCTTCCTAGAATTGCCCATCATCTCGATGCGTTTCTCGGCCCTCCGATCAGGCCGGATCGTGCAGTCCCAGGAAGTTTGCCCCGTACAAGGAGTTCTATGTCTACGTTTACTGATATGAATCTACAGCCATCCCTTGCCCAGCGCCTGATACAGGCAGGCCTGACGACACCGACCCCGGTGCAGCAGGCTGCCATTCCCGTGGCGCTGGAAGGTCGGGATATTATGGCGCAAGCCAAAACAGGGAGCGGAAAAACGCTCGCGTTTTTATTGCCGATTATCGAACAAGTAATGCGTCGGGAGGCCTCTGTGCCCGCGCCTGGCCCGTATGTCAAGTCTGCCGGCCCAAGCCATTCTTCAGGACCGAAGTTTCTCGTGTTGGCGCCCACGCGGGAGCTGGCGCTGCAGATTGAAATGGAATTACGCAAATATGCTCCAGCGTTCGTGACGTCTTTGTCGGTGTACGGTGGGACGCCGATTGAGCGTCAATATCGTGCCTTGCAACGGCCGCCGTTGGTGGTCGTCGGGACGCCTGGCCGGTTGCTCGACTTGGCCGGCTCCGGTCACTTGAAGCTGGGTGGTGTGACGTTTCTCGTGATGGATGAAGCCGATCAGATGTTGGACCGCGGGTTTCTGCGGGACATTCAGCGGATCATCCGTCTCTTGCCGGTTGAGCGCCAGACATTGTTATTCTCCGCGACATTTTCAGGGGACATTCAGACGCTCGCGCAGAGCATGCAGCGCGACCCCGCACGCATCTCTGTCGACCCTGGGATCAACAGTCCGACCACGATCGTGCATGCCTACTATGTCGTGCCAGGAGACCAGGTACGCACGCAACTCGTACATACCTTGCTCCAGACCATGAAGGGTGGGGAGCGGTCGATGGTGTTCTGTGATCAAAAGTATAAAGTGCGGCGTTTGGCCGCCCATTTAGGTGGCGAGCCGGCTTCGGTTGGTTCGTTGACCGGCAACCATAGCCAAGCACAGCGGGAACGGACGCTCGGCGCCTTTCGGGCCGGCCACATCCGCTCGCTCGTCGCGACCGACGTGGCAGCTAGAGGCCTCGATATTCAGGATGTGGTTCAGGTGATTCACTATGAATTGCCGACCAATCCGAATTCGTATGTCCACCGGACCGGTCGAACCGGTCGCGCAGAGAAGGAAGGGTCGACCTTTCTGATTCTGTCTCAGTCCGAAGAGCGAGAGTATCTTCGAATGGTGCGGCAGCTGAAGATCGAGACGACGAAACTTGCGCTTCCAGTGTTTGCTGCCCTCCCGACTCCGGCCCCTATGCCGGTGAACGACTATCAGGATCCTCGCGCGCGGCCCCGCCGAAGCGCGGAACCAGCTGGTCGACGATCTCGCGAGGGGGAGAATCGTGGGTCCGCTCATAGACCGGGATCCCCAGTCGGCGCGACCAGACATTCACGCTATTAAGACACCTGGACGCCATCGGACCCCGGAAGGGGACGGTGGCGTCTCGTGAGCCTGTCACAGTCCGGCTTGCACGCGCACTGTGCGCAGCGTTACTTTCGATGGTAAGATAATGGACGAAAGGTCGTCCCATGCCGCTGTTTCAACTCGAAGCCCCATTCAAGCCCTGCGGAGATCAATGCCAAGCCATCGATAAGTTGGTGGCTGGGATTACGGCTGGCCGAAAGCATCAAACGTTGCTCGGCGTCACAGGATCCGGTAAGACCTTTACCATGGCCAACGTGGTCGCGCAGGTGCAGAAGCCCACCTTGGTTCTGGTTCATAACAAGACGCTGGCCGGGCAGCTTTATCAAGAGTTCAAACAGTTTTTTCCCCACAACGCGGTGGAGTATTTCGTCAGCTACTACGATTACTACCAGCCGGAAGCCTATATCCCACAAAGCAACACGTATATTGCCAAGGACGCCTCCGTCAATGATGCGATCGATCAGATGCGTCATGCGGCGACGTCTGCGCTGCTTCAACGGAACGACGTGCTGATCGTCTCGTCGGTCTCCTGTATTTATGGCCTGGGGTCGCCGGAGGTCTATCGCGAGATGGTGATCTTCCTCGAAGAGGGGATGGAGATCAGGCGGGAGAAGATTTTAGCGAAACTGGTTGAGATTCAGTATGCCCGCAACGATACGGATTTCCATCGCGGTACCTTCCGTGCTCGCGGGGACGTCATCGAGATTTTCCCAGCTTCAAATGAAGCGGTGTCTGTCCGCATTGAGTTATTCGGTGACGTGGTCGATGCTATTCATGAAATTGACCCCCTCACGGGGAAGTCGCTCGGGAAGCTGACAAAAGTCGCGATCTATCCGAACACGCATTATCTCATCGCGCCGGATCGGTATGAGCGGGCGATTACCGGCATCGAAGAAGAACTGGATGAACGCGTTGCCTATTTCAGAAAACAGAATCAACTCGAGGAGGCTCAGCGGATCGCGCAGCGCACCAAGTTCGACCTTGAAATGATACGGGCGATGGGCTACTGCCACGGCATTGAAAACTACTCGCGGCATCTCAGTGGCCGTGCGGCCGGTGAGCAGCCTCCCACGCTCATCGACTACTTTCCCAAAGACTTTCTGCTCATCGTGGACGAGTCCCATGTGACGATTCCCCAAGTGGGTGGAATGTACGAAGGCGACTACTCGCGAAAACGCACCTTGGTTGAGTACGGATTCCGGTTGCCGTCGGCGATTGATAATCGGCCACTCAAGTTTGTCGAATTTGAGCGCGCTCTCACGCAGGTAGTATGCGTCTCCGCAACCCCTGGCCCCTATGAGTTGGAGCATGCGGCAGGAGCGATCGTCGAACAGATCATTCGTCCGACCGGTCTGATGGACCCGGTCATTGAGGTGCGACCGGCCAAGGGCCAGGTAGAAGATCTTCTCGGCGAAGTGCGGACTGAAGTGACGCAGGGAGGGCGTGTGCTGATCACGACCTTGACAAAGCGCATGGCGGAGGACTTGAGTGAGTACTACCATGACCTCGGCATCAAGGTGAGGTATCTGCATTCTGACATCAAAACGCTGGAACGTGCCGAAATCATCCGCGATTTACGGCTCGGGGTCTTTGACGTGCTGGTCGGAATCAATCTCCTTCGCGAAGGGTTGGATCTTCCAGAGGTGACGCTAGTGGCGATCCTCGATGCAGATAAGGAGGGCTATCTTCGTTCCTATCGGTCGTTGATCCAGACGTCAGGGCGGGCCGCGAGGAACCTTCGTGGCCACGTGATCCTGTACGGTGATGTGGTGACAGCCTCTATGCAAATGGCGATCAATGAGACTGGGCGCCGACGTACGATTCAAGCTGCATATAATGCCAAGCATGGCATTGTGCCTACGAGTATCAAGAAGGATGTCTTGTCCCTCGAATATTCGGTAGCTGAGCTGGATTATGTCCAGCTCGATTTGGTTGCCGAGGCGCCGGCCGCCTATGGAACGGAGGAGTCTACCGAACAGGTTATTAAACAACTGGAAACGGCAATGAAAGCCGCTGCCAAGGCGTTGGATTTTGAACGGGCCGCGGCCCTTCGAAACAAGATTCGAGCGTTGAAGCTGAAGGAGTT
>Ga0163152_10007814_pt1 | contig 11563 bp, 9 predicted proteins | sample OliLakLV19MP8IB2_FD_148635 | JGI IMG/M metagenome (GOLD analysis project Ga0163152, IMG submission 148635) | Freshwater microbial mat bacterial communities from Lake Vanda, McMurdo Dry Valleys, Antarctica - Oligotrophic Lake LV.19.MP8.IB-2 | ecosystem: Environmental > Aquatic > Freshwater > Lake... | reverse complement strand
GACCGTGGCGGTAGGCCTCCCGGCCTGTTCCAGTTTCGGCAGGCCTGGAGGCCTACCGCCACGGTCTGTTCACCTTTAGCGGCGACTCGGCTGAAGAACTACTAAACGAGTTGAACAAGTTCTCCCGCCTGACGGAAGGCACGCCGAACCAGCTCGCACGTCGCCGATGGCAATCGCGTGTCGATTCCTCTGCAAAGTGGTTTCATCTCGCGTTTGTCGCCAGCGATCGGTCGCAATTGCAAGAAAGAATTTCACAAGCTCAAGATCACCTGCGGCGGAAGCCACACGCGGCTAGCAGCGAAGGAGTCTACTTCTCGCCGAAACCTCTTGGCGGCCAAATCGCCTTCGTTTATCCGGGCTCGGGCAATCACTTCGCTGACATGGGCCGCGAACTCGGCCTGGCTTTTCCGCAAATACTCCATCAGCAGATGGCTGAGAATCAGTACCTTCGCGGCCAATATCACGCCGACGAAATCTGGGGCGTCCGTTCGCTCGAAGGCTTATCGCCACGTGAATTGATTTTCGCACAGGTTGCGCTGGGGACGCTCGTGAGCGATTTGCTCGTATCGTTCAACGTGCGGCCGGACGCGGTCGTACCCTACAGTCTCGGCGAATCGGCCGGCTTGTACGGCACCCGGGCCTGGCGCGATCGCGACGAGATGTTCCGGCGAATGAACAAGTCCTCGCTGTTCGCGACCGATCTTGCGGGGCCTTGTAACGCGGCAAGAAAAAAATGGAAGTTGCCCGCCGATCGGCCAATCGATTGGCTCACCGGTGTGATCTCCGCTTCGCCGGAACGGGTGCTGCGGGCGATTCCCGAGGCCGGGCATGTCTATTTGCAAATCGTGAACACACCCGAGGATTGCGTCATCGGCGGCGAACGGACTGCCGTCGAAGCCGTGGTTCGGCAACTCGGTGCCTCGTTCATCGAAGTTCGTGGCGTCTCCACGGCACACTGCGAAGTGGCCGAGACGGTGCAGGACGCCTACCGCGAGTTGCACTTGTTGCCGACATATCCGCCCGAAGGGATTCGCTATTACAGCGGAGAATGGGGACGTGCCTACTCGCTCAATCGCGAATCGGCAGCCGACGCCATCACTGCCGCCGCAATAGACACAATTGATTTTCCGGCAGTGGTCAACTCGGCCTATGCGGATGGCGTGAAAATCTTCGTCGAAATTGGGCCTGGATCTTCCTGCTCGCGGATGATCGGCTCGATCCTCGCCGGCAAACCACATCTCACGGTTGCAGCTTGCGTTCCGCGTCAGGATGAAGTTTCAGTGTTTCTAAATCTGCTCGCGAATCTCTATGCCGAGGGTGTGCCCGTCGATTTGTCGAAGCTGTATTCGCCCGAGCCGGAGTCCAAACCGGTTCGAAAAGAGGCGACGATCACGTTGCCGGTTGCGAGGCTTGGTAGCTCAGGTTTCCAACCTGAGCTACCAAGCCTCGCTCGGGAAAGCCTTAGCAATCACGAACGGTCCGATCGCACCGTGGTAGCTCAGGTTGGAAACCTGAGCTACCACGGCAAAGATTCTCAGGTTGGAAACCTGAGCTACCACGGCAAAGATTCTCAGGTTGGAAACCTGAGCTACCACGGCAAAGATTCTCAGGTTGGAAACCTGAGCTACCACGGCCAGCCGGAACTTCTCTCCCCGGTCGCGATTCTTGCGGACACACAAACGGCCACGCTTCAAGCACACGAGGAATTCCTGCGATTTTCGATGTCGCTTCAGCAGCATTTTGGGCAGGCAATAGCACGACAGTCGCAGTGGATGCAAAGCGGGGCTATCGCGATACCCATTCCCAACCGGACCGTGCCAACCGAGATTCCCCGATCTCTCGACTTCGAGGCGTGCATGGAATTCGCCCGCGGATCCGTGGGCAACGTACTCGGCCCTCGATTCGCGGAGATTGACTCCTTCCCCACTCGCGTCCGACTTCCCGATGGCCCGTTGCAATTGGTTGATCGCATCGTGACCATCGAAGGCGAACCGCTGTCGATGACTTCGGGGCGTCTCGTCACGGAGCACCTGGTTCGCGATGATCGCTGGTATCTCGATCTCGGCCGCATCCCTGCTTGCATCGCCATCGAGGCCGGTCAGGCGGACTTATTTCTCTCGGGCTATCTGGGCATCGATTTCAAGACTCGTGGCCTGGCCTGCTACCGCCTGCTCGACGCAGCCGTCACATTCCACCGAGATTTGCCGATCGTCGGCGACCTGATCCGTTACGACATACAAATCGATCACTTCTTTCGTCAGGGGAACACCTACCTGTTCCGTTTCAACTTTGAAGGAAGCGTCAACGGCGAACCGCTGCTCACGATGCGCGATGGCTGTGCCGGCTTCTTCACGACCGAGGAACTCGCGGCGGGCAAAGGGGTCGTTCACACGGCCTTCGATCTCAAGCCCATACCGGGGAAGAAGCCGGACGATTGGGTTCCATTCGTACCACTTCGAGACGAATCGCTGAGCGGCGCTCGTGTGGCTGAGCTTCGAGAGGGCAACCTCGTGGCCGCTTTCGGCCCAGAGTTTTCGCGGGCGAAACTAAAAAATGCGATGCGACTGCCTGGCGGGATGTTGAAGCTCGTGGATCGCGTGGAACGGATCGAGCCGACGGGTGGCCGGTATGGCCTTGGTCGCATCCGTTGCGAGGCCGACATTCACCCGGACGATTGGTTCCTCACCTGCCACTTCGTGGACGATCAGGTCATGCCGGGCACACTGATGTACGAATGCTGCCTGCATTCTCTGCGTGTGCTGCTGATGCGGATGGGCTGGGTGTGCGAAGAAGGCGAAGCCACATTTGAACCTCTGCCCGGCGTGGCCAGCAAGCTGAAGTGCCGGGGACAGGTGATCGCGACGACGAAGAAAGTGACGTACGAAATCTCCGTGAAGGAAATCGGCTTCCGACCCGAGCCGTTTGTGATCTGCGATGCGCTCATGTACGCCGACGGCAAGCCGATTGTGGATATTGCGAATTTGTCGCTGAGGTTGCGGGGGCTGACGCGTGAGCGGCTGGATGAGATTTGGAATCCCATAGTAGTCGGCACACTCCGTGTGCCGACCGAACAAGTCGGCACACGGAGTGTGCCGACTACTATGGTGTTTTCCCGCGAACAGATCCTCGAATTCGCGACAGGCAGCCCATCGAAGGCCTTCGGCGAACGCTATCGCCCTTTCGATCACGATCGTTTCATCGCTCGATTGCCGGCACCGCCCTACTCGTTCATCGACCGAGTGACTCGAATTTCCAACTGCGAGCAGTGGAAACTCGCGCCAAGTGGCGAGGCCGAGGTTGAATACGAGGTGCCGCGAGATGCCTGGTACTTCGCGTCCAATCGATGTGAGACAATGCCGTATTGTGTGTTGAACGAAATTGCTCTTCAGGCCTGCGGCTGGATGGCAGCCTATCTCGGCTCGGCACTGACGAGCCCGCATGCCATGCATTTTCGGAATCTCGGCGGCAACGCGGTTCAACATGCGGCCATCACGCCAGGTTCTGGATTGTTGACGACCCAGATCAAACTGACGAAAGTTTCTCCCGCTGCGGGCATGATCATCTTGCAGTTCGACTTCGTCACTCGTGACAAGAATGGCCCGGTCTATTTGGGGGATACCACGTTCGGCTTCTTCACGCGTGAATCGCTGGCGAATCAGGTGGGCATGAAGGATGCGTCTTTCCTCGATGTTCCCGGGGCATCGCCCGCGCCTATGTCAACGGAAGCCCCCTTCCCGGACAAGATGTTGAGCATGATTGACACGATTTCCTGGAACACGACAACCGGTGGGCCAAAGGGCTTCGGTGCAATCAAGGGCCGGGCTCGCGTGAACCCGGAGGCGTGGTTCTTCAAGGCCCACTTCTTCCAGGATCCAGTTTGGCCTGGTTCCTTGGGCCTGGAGTCGATCGTGCAGTTGCTCAAGATTCACGCCCATTCGCGTTGGGGTAAGCCGCAAACGGAGTGGCAAGCCATGGTGCCAGGTGAACGGCATCGCTGGGCCTATCGAGGCCAAATTGTCCCTGCCGCATCCGAAGTGACCATCCAGGCGTATATTACTCATGTGGATGATGCCAGCCGATTCATCAAGGCCGATGGCTTGCTCGGCGTGGATGGACGGATCATCTATCAGGTGTCGGACTTCACCGTGCAGGGCTAATACAGCAACATGAAGTACTCCCGCGTTTATCTGGAATCGATTGGTTACGAGTTGGCTCCTGTCGTCGTTTCGACTGAAGAACTCGAAGCCCGGCTTGAGCCTCTCTACCACGCTCTTCACCTGCCGATGGGGCAACTCGAGGCCCTGACCGGCATCAGCGAACGCCGTTGGTGGCCTCGGGATTTTTCCGTGGCTGAAGGTGCATCCCTCGCGGCGAAGAAAGCACTGGCCGCATCGAATGTGTCGGCCAAGGACATCGACGTTCTGATTTATGCAGGCGTTTGCCGGGAACAACTTGAGCCTGCTACGGCCTGCCATGTAGCCGCCCAGTTGGGAATCTCTTCCGACGCGGCCATTTTCGACGTCAGTAATGCCTGTCTCGGTGTTCTCAATGGCATCGTTGAAGTTGCCAACCGCATCGAACTTGGCCAAGCGAAGGCCGGCCTCGTGGTGTCGTGCGAAACCGCCCGTGAAATCAACGATGTCGTCATCGACCAAATGATCGAAGCTAAGTCGATGGACGTGTTCAAGCAAGCCGTGGCCACCCTCACGGGCGGCTCCGGTGCCGTCGCCGTGCTGGTGGTTGATAAAGAACTCTCCTCAGCTCATCGACGCCAATTGTTGGGCGGCGTGACCAAGAACGCCCCGCAATTCCACGGCTTGTGCCGATGGGGCTGGGAAAGCGTCTCCCCGGCCGTCGAGAAGATTCTGCACACCGAGGCCGGCACTCGAGTGAAGACCGTGTTCGACAAGGCATTTGAAAAGGGCATGAGGCACATCGTCACGCCGTTCATGGCCACAGATGCCGGATCGGTGTTGAAGTATGGTGTCGATCTCGGCTCGAAAACCTGCTTGTCATTCCTCACCAAGCTTGGCTGGAAGGTCGAGCAGCTCGACAAAGTCATCTGCCATCAAGTCGGCACGATGCACCGCGACACGATACTGAAATCGATGGGCATCCCGGTCCACAAGGATTTTTCGACGTTCGAATTCCTCGGAAACATTGGCACGGTATCGCTGCCACTCACTGCCGCGTTGGCGGAAGAACGAGATTTCCTGAAGCCGGGCGACAAGGTTGGCTTCATGGGCATTGGCAGCGGGCTCAACTGCATGATGTTGGGCCTCAAGTGGTAGCCGTGCCGTATCCGTTTGCCTCGCATTTTTTCGATCGCGATGGGCAGCGATTGCACTATCTCGATGAAGGCCAAGGCAACCCCGTCGTGATGGTCCACGGCAACCCGACGTGGAGCTACTACTATCGCAATCTGGTGTCGGCTCTTCGCGACACACATCGCTGCATCGTGCCCGATCATATCGGCTGCGGCTTATCCGATAAACCGCAGCCTCCCGCTTTCGACTACTCCCTGAAGAGCCGCGTCGATGACCTGACGGCATTGCTCGATCATCTCGGCGTTCGCGAAAATGTGACGCTGATCGTTCACGATTGGGGCGGCATGATCGGCATGGCTTGGGCGGCGAGGCACGTGCCCGCTATCAAGCGACTCGTGATTCTGAACACGGCCGCGTTTCACATGCCGAAGGCCAAGCGATTTCCGCTCCGGCTGTGGCTCGGCCGTAGCACGCGGCTCGGGGCCTGGTTGATTCGTTCGCGAAATGCGTTCTGCCTGCACGCCGCCAACGTCGGAGTGAAACGAAAACCGCTTCCGCTCGATGTTCGTGAATGGTATCTGAAACCTTATGATTCATGGGACAATCGAGTGGCCGTGCTGAAGTTCGTGCAGACGATCCCGCTAAAGCCAGGCGATCCAGGCTACGACATCGTTTCGGAAACCGAAGCGAAACTGCCTCAGTTTGCAAATACACCGACCTTGATCTGCTGGGGCATGAAGGACTTTGTTTTTAGCCACGAGTTTCTAACGGAATGGGAACGACATATGCCGCACGCGAAGGTGCATCGCTTTGAAGATTGTGGGCACTTCATTCTCGAAGACGCGGCGGATGAGGTTATTGAACTCGTGAAAACGTTCATCGGGTGAACACAAAAAGAGTTCACGCAAAGTCGCGAAGACGCAAAGAATTCAGAAGAGGTCGATGTTCAGTGCCTAAGCCTCTCCTTTCTTCTTTGCGTCTTCGCGACTTTGCGTGAGTTGTATTTGTGGAGTTGTCTCTGACTGTGACCCAGCAACTGACTATTAACGTTGCCACCCATCTTGCCGCGATGGCCAAGTCGGAGCCATCGCGCCTGGCAGTCCACATGCCGGCGAAAGACGGCTCCTACACCACGCTCACCTTCGCTGAATTGGACACGATTAGCGGCCGACTTGCTCGCGGCCTGGACCAAGTCGGCATTTGTCGGGGCCTTCGCACAGTCCTGATGGTGACCCCCTCCATTGATTTCTTCACGCTGACGTTCGCCTTGTTCAAAGTCGGTGCCGTGCCGGTCTTAATCGATCCGGGCATGGGCATTCGCAATCTCGGAAAGTGTTTGGAGGAGGCCAAGCCTGAAGGTTTCATCGGTATTCCGAAGGCTCATCTCGCTCGCCGAATATTGCGCTGGGCTCGCCCGACGCTTCGAGTCACGGTCACGACCGGCTCGCGAATGCTCGGCGGAAAATGGACGTTGAAGCGACTTCGACGCACCGGCGAGGAGAAGGGGCCTCTCCCCGTTGCCGACACGCGGGCCGACGAAACGGCGGCGATTCTGTTCACCAGCGGTAGCACCGGCATCGCGAAGGGCGTGGTCTACACGCACGGCATCTTCGCGGCCCAGGTCGAGTATTTGAAGAGCATCTACGGCATCGAGCCTGGCGAAGTCGATCTTTCGACCTTCCCGCTCTTTGCTCTGTTCGGCCCGGCACTCGGCATGACGGCGGTCATTCCAGAAATGGATCCAACACGACCAGCAGAAGTTGATCCGACCAAAATCATCGCGGCCATCCAACGATTCAGCGTGACAAATTTGTTCGGGTCTCCTGCCCTGATCAATCGCGTCGGGCGGTATGGTGCCGAGCGAGGCATCAAGTTGCCGACGCTGAAGCGAGCAATCTCTGCCGGCGCTCCGGTGCCTTCCGTAGTTATCGAACGATTCACCAAAATGCTTTCTCCCGGCATCCAGGTTTTTACGCCATACGGAGCAACTGAGTCGCTACCAGTCGCCAGCATCGGCAGCGATGAAATTTTGAACGAGACACGTGTGCTCACGGATATCGGTTCCGGAGTCTGTGTGGGCAAACCGGTGTCTGGGATGGAAGTGCGGATCATTCCAATCAGCGACGAACCGATTGCGAAGTTCGACGACAAGATGATGCTCAAGGCACACAAGACAGGAGAGATCGTTGTGAGTGGCCCGGTCGTCACATCCGAATATTTTGGCCGGCCGCAAGCGACGGAGTTGGCCAAGATGCGAGATTCGTCTGGCCGCTTGTGGCACCGCATGGGCGACGTTGGCTACCTCGACGATCATGGGCGATTGTGGTTCTGCGGAAGAAAATCCCATCGCGTGGAAGCGAAATTCGGAACCATGTACACGATCCAGTGCGAGGCCGTCTTCAACAAACACCCGGACGTTTTTCGCACGGCCCTGGTCGGCGTGCCTGGAACAAAAGCGATTCGAGCGATCCTCTGCGTCGAACGAGAACTGGGGAATGCTCGGAATTGGAAAGAAATCGAGGCTGAATTGCGTGCGATTCAAGATCGCTTCCAACACACGGCCGCGATTGAGGTGTTTCTGGAACATCCTAAATTCCCCGTGGACATTCGCCATAATGCCAAGATCTTCCGCGAAAAGCTTGCAGTATGGGCAGCGAAGCAACTCTTACGGAAGAACACTCATCTTCGCTAATCTCCACGAATCCAATTGCAATTTGCTTTTATTAGCGGAGATTAGCGAAGATCAGTGTTGAAAAATGCCTTGAGCAGGTGCTTGATCATTCTGTCATTTGGACCCATGAAGCATGAAGGTCTTAGTTACTGGCGGCGGCGGATTTCTTGGCAGAGTGATCGTGCGGATGTTGCGCGAACGCGGCGATGCTGTGCGCTCCTTTTCGCGTGGCAGCTACCCAGCCCTCACTGCACTCGGCGTCGAGCAAATTCATGGCGACCTTGGAGACCCTTTAGCTGTTGCCAAAGCGGCAGAAGGTTGCGAGATCATCTTTCACGTGGCCGCGAAAGCGGGCGTCTGGGGACCGTGGAACGAATATTATCAGGCCAATGTGATCGGCACGCAAAACGTTCTAGCCGCGTGTCGAACCCACGGGATTCGCAAATTGGTTTTCACCAGTTCACCAAGCATTACCTTCGCTGGGGTCGATCAAAACAGCGTGAACGAGTCCGAACCGTATCCCAAGAAGTTCCTCGCTCATTATCCGCACACGAAGTCAATCGCCGAGAAGGCCGTTCTCACTGCGAATGGTTCCGACCTTGCGACAGTTGCCTTGCGACCGCATCTCATCTGGGGCCCGGGCGATCCGCACATCATTCCCCGACTGGTTGATCGAGCCAGGGCCGGCAAGCTTCGTCAGATCGGCCGGGAGCCCAAATTGGTGGACACCACTTTCGTTGACAATGCAGCCCAAGCCCACCTTCAGGCGGCCGATCGGCTCGACATCGGTTCGCCGATTGCTGGCCGAGCATATTACATTTCGCAAGGCGAACCGGAACCGATGTGGGACTTCGTCAATCGAGTCCTGGCCGTCCACGGGTTACCGCCCGTCACTCGCTCGGTTTCGCCGTGGATCGCTTATCTGGCTGGGACAGTTCTGGAATGGATTTACCGAGTGCTGCCGCTAAAAGGCGAGCCGCCAATCACGCGGTTCGTGGCCAAGCAACTTTCGACGGCCCACTGGTACGACCTGACGGCCGCTAAGAGGGATTTGGGATATAAGCCGAGGGTTTCGATGGCGGAGGGGTTTCGACGGTTGGCGAGTTCGATGCATCGTGTTGAAGGCAAACTCACTTAACATTCGAAGAGTGCCGTGGTTTGGATTTCTTGAGTGCCCTTCGAGCCCGCGACTGCAAAACCCCTAGGAGGCATCCCGCCCTCGCATAACCGAGGAGATCATCTCCTTCGGCATCCGGTGAGTGTGGCCTGTTGGTTCTTCTCGGACAATTCGTTAATTCGCTCTTCGTCAGCTTGCGAAAAACTCAGTTCAAGAAAGAACCGTGCTTTTTGGCGTGTCAACTCTTTCTCGCCGTTCAGGAACAAACGACCCAGAATGTCTACCTCGTTTGCGGCCCGAATAGGCATCTCGATTGCGAGGATGGCAGGCTCCTGAAGATTTATCGATTCAGTTTATCGGCTTTCTGTGCATTGGAGTCGAACGGTGCCAATCACTACGGCAAGCCCCGCCGTGGCCGCATCGATTCCTAAACTGGGGCAGCGAGCGAGTAGTTGCGAGTTCCTCATGCAGGGTATACGATGAGTATTTGCCTTCACACTGAGGATCGAGCCGTGGACCGAAATACTTTCGACAGCACGATGAGAACGTTCAAGCACCGCACTCCGTTCCGCCCCTTCACAGTGTCACTAGTGAACGGCGATCATTTGGAGGTCGATCACTCGGACGCGTTGGTTGTGCGGGACGGAGTTGGGCTATTCGTTGGGCCGGGCGGAGTGCCAGCAGTTTTCGATTACGAGGGAGTAGCTCAGATTGTTGGGGACTTGGCGAATAACTCGGCCTCTTGAGAACGACTGTGATTCGGCTTCAAATCCTTAGCATACGGCGGCGTGGTTGGTCCTGATCAACAAACCGTGGAACATCGCGAACCATCTTCGAGTGAATCTCTCCAAAGCCTACAGCACATTCCAACTTCCCAGATGCGGAGACGAGCATGGCACAGTTGGTCGCAGAGTAAGTGAACCCAGTAATCTCCGCTCTAAAACGACTTGGCGGGTCCGCTCAACCCGCCGAGGTATGTACTGCTGTTATCAAAGACATGGGCCTAGAGGGGTCACCCATTCTTGAAGATACGCTCAAGAGTGGAGTATCGAAATTCGAGAACAAAATTGCGTGAGTGCGCCTATACTTCTCGCGGTCGCCAATGAGACATTCTGTACTAACCCGAAGCGTAAGCGAGGGAGGGAGTTGTATCCCTCGCTTACGCTTCGGGTTAGTATCAACTCGGACCGCGAGGAGTATATATCTCGCCTTAGCTGGCTACATCGACCGCTCGAAACGCGGCGTGTGGACTCTCACAGAAAAAGGACAAACCGCTCCACCGCTTTCGAACGCCGACGTGAATGCGTTGGTTCTGGAGATCCAGCGACAAGGGAAAAAGACCGCTGTCATCGAAGATGACAAGGTTGGAGACGATAGCGACGAAGCGGTGCCCGAAGAAGCAGACTACAAAGCTCAGTTGCTCTCTATCGTGCGCGATTTGCATCCAAAAGGCTTCGAGCAACTCTGCCAGCGATTGCTCCGTGAGTCAGGATTCGAGCAGGTCGAGGTCACTGGGCGATCGGGCGATGGTGGCATCGACGGGATTGGGGTGCTGAAAGTGAACCCATTCGTGGCATTCAAAGTGCTGTTTCAGTGCAAGCGGTATGTAGGCACTGTAAGTTCGTCGGAGATTCGGGACTTCAGAGGTGCGATGCAGGGTCGAGCCGACAAGGGGATCGTCCTAACTACAGGCACTTTCTCAGCGGAGGCGCTGAAAGAGGCAGTTCGAGACGGAGTACCTCCGATTGAATTGGTCGATGGCGAGCGGCTGATATTGCTGTTCGAGAGTTTGGAATTGGGCCTTCATCCTCGCACCACTTACGACATTGATCCCAGTTTCTTCGCCCAATTTAAGCCCCACGTCGCTCAAAAACCCATCTGATCGAGGCTAGACGGCACTACGTGCGAAAAAAATGAGCGATCAGGACAATCGCAAAAAAATCCCCAAACTCCCCTTCACTTTTCACCCCGCCAAATTATCTCCCATGTGCAGGTTGGAGATCCGGCACCGCGCCGGGTCGGCCTTGCACCAGTTTGCACCGTTTTGCACCATTAGTGCAAAGATGTTATCGCAGCGGCCTTCCAAAAATGTTAAGATGACAGTGTTGAATCCCGCCGGTTGGTTTCCGCTTTGACTTTCTCCTGCCAAGAGGCTTCTCATGCCTTCCCATCGCTCTTGTCCTGAATTTCGTCGCACCATGCAGCACCCGGATCGCCGGAGCTTCGTAAAAGCCGGCATGTTGGGAGCCACGGGCCTCGGCCTGGCCGACCTGTTTCGTAGCGAAGCAGCTGCGTCGCCGTCGACCTCGAAGCGCCCGACTTCCGTCATAATTCTTTGGATGCGTGGTGGTCCGGCCCATCAAGACACATGGGATCCTAAGCCAGATGCCCCGGTTGAATACCGTGGTGAATTTGGCACGATTCCGACCACCGTTTCGGGCGTGCGACTTTGCGATCTGTTGCCGATGTCCGCGAAGATGATGCACAAGTGGTCGATGGTACGAAGTC
>Ga0163152_10007812_pt1 | contig 11564 bp, 12 predicted proteins | sample OliLakLV19MP8IB2_FD_148635 | JGI IMG/M metagenome (GOLD analysis project Ga0163152, IMG submission 148635) | Freshwater microbial mat bacterial communities from Lake Vanda, McMurdo Dry Valleys, Antarctica - Oligotrophic Lake LV.19.MP8.IB-2 | ecosystem: Environmental > Aquatic > Freshwater >... | reverse complement strand
GCATTCAGGCTGGCGCGGGCATTCAGGCTGGCGCCGGCATTCAAGCCGGCGCCAGTGTTCAGAACGGCGCGCTGCCGTTCCTGCTCGACCAGGCCGAGCGCATCGCGGATGCGGCGCCCGCCGTGCTTCCGGCCTTCCTGCGTACGATGGATCGCGCCTACGAGGAAGGCGGAACCGACGGCGTCGAGCTCTGGGTCGAGCGCGGCATCGAACTGGCCGACGACGGGCCAGGCGACGCCAACCACGCGGCCATCGCGCACTTCCGTCTCGAGACGCGCACCGCGCACAAGCTGCTCGTGCAAAGGAGCGCCGCAGTCGTATTCGAAGAAGTCGACGGAATGCTGAGGCGCTACCTCACGATGATGTCGCGGCGTTCGTTCCAGCTCGTGCCCTCGCCCGGCATCTGTATGCGACCTCCGCTGGTTGCGCCCGAAGATGTCGCGATCCGCCTGCCCGAGCGCGTCGACCTCTTCGATTCGTCCGAGGACAACCAAGCTCTTTACAAGGTCGTCGCCACTCATATCGCCGGGCGTTTCGAGTACGGCACCTACGACTTCGATCTCGATGCGCTCGAGGCGCGCGGCTGGACGCCGCCGCTGGCAGCAGCCGGCGACGACAGCCCGCGCGACATCATCGCGTTCCTCGCGTCGTTCCCGAATCCGCTGCTCGCGTCCGCGCTGTTCGTGCTGCTCGATGGCGTGCGCATCGATGCCTGCCTCGAGCGCGATTTCCCGGGGCTGCGCAAGGAGCTCGCGCGCATGGGACGGCTGTACGCGGGCACCGTGGTGCCCGCCGCGCAGGATCGCTACGACGAACGCCTGCTCGAAACCCTGTTCCAGATGGGCCTTGCGCGTTTGCGTGCGGACGAGCTCGAAGCGCGCCTGCGCGCCCAGGGCGAGTTCGTGACCGCAAGCATCGAGCTGCTGCGCTCGGCCGACGCGACCATCTACGACAGCGCCTCGCTCACGATCGCGTACTACGGCGGCCTCGCATTCGCCGACGCGCGCGCGCTCGCGGAAGGCGACGACTCGGCGTTCGCCGAAATGGGCGGCGCCACCGTGATCGATCCATTCGAACATCTCGACGGCAGCGAGCGCGAAGAGAACACCGCGCCGTGGCGTCCCGATCCTGCCCGCGCCGAACCGGACGGCGCGACCGCCGACGTCAAGCTCCAGCTCAGCGACGACGATGCCGCGCCGCAGGGCGGCGGGCGACCTGTCTCGCTCGAAGAACTCAAGTCGCTGCTCGAGCGAGGCGGCAACCTGCGCATCAGCGAATCCCAAGGCCGCATCGAGGAAGGCCTCGGCCTCTACATTACCGACCTGCTCGGAAAGATCCCGGCCGAGCAGCTGCGAGAGCTGCGCGAGAAGATCACGAGCGGCGATGCGCCGGGCATCCGTGCCTGGCTCGCTCGCCAGGCCGCCGGCACGAGCTTCTGGTACGACGAGTGGGATCACCGCATCAACGACTACCGGCGCCACTGGTGCCGCGTGACCGAAGTTTCCGGCGACGAAGACGCGGGCGAGTTCTTCGCCGACGCGCTCGTCCGTTCCGGCGAGCTCGTCGGCCGCATCAAGCGCGACTTCCAACTGCTGCGTCCCGACCAGCTCCGCCGCGTGCCGCGCGCCGAGCAGGGTGAGGAGTTCGACCTCAACGCGCTCGTCGAGGCGCACTCCGACCGACGTGGACGCCGCACGCCGAGCGATCGCCTCTACGTTGCGCGCAAGCCCGAAGAACGAGACGTCGCGACACTGTTCCTCATCGACATGAGCGCATCGACCGACGAGCCGCTTGCCGGCAGCGAAAGCGGCACGCGCGTAATCGACCTGACCAAGGACACGCTCGCCGTGCTTGCCCAGGTGCTCGGAGAAATCGGCGACAGCTACGCGATCTACGGTTTTTCCGGACACGGCCGCGACAACGTCGAGATCTACCACGTCAAATCGTTCAGCGAGCGGCTCAGCGATACGGTCAAGGCCCGCCTTGGCGGCATCGCGCCGAAGCGTTCGACCAGGATGGGGGCAGCGCTGCGCCATGCGGGCGAGAAGCTCGCGCGCACCAGCGCGCGTTCACGGCACCTGATCCTGCTCAGCGACGGGTTTCCGCAGGACTTCGACTATGGCGACGACCGCCGCTCGAATGCGTACGGCATCCGCGACACGCTCCAGGCGCTTCGCGAGCTCGAGAAGCGCGGCATGCAAACGTTCTGCATCACCGTCGATCCGGCCGGTCACGACTATCTCGGCGAGATGTGCCCGTCGTCGCGCTATGCCGTCATCGACGACATCCACGAGCTGCCGAGCGAGCTCGTGCGCATCTACCGCAAAATCACGCGCAGCTAGCTCGAGTTCGCGCGCAGTCGGCGCTGGCCACGCGCAGTCGTCAAAAAGGAAAGGTCAGCGCGGGGGGTTGCCTGCGAGTGTCGCTGCCTCTGTTCGCGTTTCGCCGACGGGTACGCGGGCGTCGTCGTCGCGCAACACCGCTTCGCGCCAGGCCGCCAGCTTGCGCGCGAACGGCCACGACGCGTTGGCGGGGCTGGTCGAGGGAAGCCGCTGGTACTCGAGCCCGGCGCCGATGCCGTGACGCAGCACATGGCGGCGGTAACATTGCTCGGCCTTCGCGCCATTGAACAGCACGCGCGTGATGCCGCGATGCCCTCGGAAGAGCGTCGCGAAATCGTTCGCGACCTGCGTGTCGGTAAGGATGCGCGTGTCGAGGCTGCCCTCGCGGTGGCACGAACGCAGGACATCCCACAGCGCGATGCGCGCCGAACGAAGCGCGTCGAGGCGGCTTTCGTAAGGGCACGACTCGTCGAGGTCGAGCAGGCTCGTCATGATGCGCCAGAACGAGTTCTGCGGATGCGCGTAGTAGCGGACGGCGGCCAGCGAGGCGGTGCCCGGCATGCTGCCGAGAATGAGAATGCGGGCGTCCTTGCCGGAAATCGCGTCGAAACTCTGAACGTGCGCCACGCGTCTAACCCGACTTGCTTGCTTCAGCGCACGAGGTCGCGACGAAGGCGCGTGCACGAAGCAGTAGCGGTCGTGAGCATCCGACCAGATCGGTGAAGCGCGTCGTCAGCATCGGCTACTTGCCGGCCAGGACTCCGGCGTGGTTCCATGCGCCTTCGAACACGAACTCGTCAACGGGTCGTCGCGTACGCGGCGCGAGATCCCGCTCGCGCAACGGTTCGGCAAGAGCAGCGATGTCGCCGAGGTACCCGATTGCGAGTCCGGTCAGGGGCTCGGCCTCGGCCGGCACGTTGTAAAGTTCGCGCACGCGCTCCGGCACGATCCCGATCATCTGGTGCACGATGAGGCCACGTGCGGTCGCCTCCACGCAAAGGTTGCCGGCTGCGAGGCCGAGATCGTGGTGCGCGGCTTTGTTGGGCTTGCCGTTGCGCGCGAAGGTCATCACCGCGACGCCGATCATCAGCACGGGCGCGTTCTTCGCCCACGCCTGGTTGCCTTCGACCAGGCACGACAGCAGTCGGGCGAATGCGTCTGCATCGCTGCGGCGCGCGAGGATGTAGCGCCACGGCTGCTCGTTGTACGACGACGGGGCCCAGCGCGCGGCTTCGAGAAGCGCGCGCAGGTCTTTCTCGGCAACCGTGCGGTCAGAAAATGCGTAGGGACTCCAGCGATCGGTAAGCACGGGCTCGATCGCGCAGTCGGTGTCAGCTTTCTTGATGTCGCTCAAGGTCGTTCCTCCTGTTCACTCGTGCGTGGTTTCTTCGCAGTAGCATTGCGTCCGCTGCGCTTCGCCCGCACGACTACGGCGCGAGATCGAAGAGCAGGACTTCGGCGGGACTCTCGCCGCGGATCTCGATCTGCTTCTCGTCACGAATCGCCGCACCGTCGCCTGCGGCGATTTCCTGGCCATTGATGCGTATGCGGCCGCGCGCAACCTGAACCCAGGCCTGCCGCCCCGGCTCGAGTACATGGGTGACGGTTTTGCCGGCCTCGAGCACGGCGGCGTGCATCGTCATGTCTTGCCGAATCTGCAGCGACGATTCGCGACCGTCCGGGGATGCGACGAGTCTCAGCGCATTGCGGCGCTCGGTAACCGGAAAGTGACGCTGCGCGTAGGCGGGCTCCAATGCTGTGCGCGCGGGCAGGATCCAGATCTGCAGGAAATGAACGGGATCGGCGGCCGAATGGTTGTACTCGCTGTGGGTGACGCCGGTGCCCGCGCGCATGAGCTGGACATCGCCGGGGCGGATCACCGAGCCGGTGCCCATGCTGTCACGATGCTCGAGCGCGCCGTCGAGCACGTAGCTGACGATCTCCATGTCGCGATGCGAGTGGTCGGCGAAGCCCTTGCCGGGCGCCACCTTATCCTCGTTGATCACGCGCAGCGCACCGAAGCCCATGTGCGCGGGGTCGTGGTACTCCGCGAATGAGAAGGTGTGGCGGCTCTCGAGCCACGCATGCTGCGCGTGTCCCCGTTCGAAAGACTTGCGAATCGTGATCATGCCGCGTTCATGCCTCCGGCGTATCGGTATCCTCGCGCCCGCGTTTTACCTTTTCACGCGCGGCGTCGGCGAGCGACTCGTAACGCTTGCGCGCCTCGTCGAGCTCGTCTTCTTCCTTCTGCTCGAGGCCTATGATCGCGTTGTGTGCACCCTGCGTGGCGCGAATCAACTCGTCGAGCTTGATCTGGATGGCCTCGGTGTCGCGGTTCTGCGAGCTCTGAATCAAGAAGACCATCAGGAACGTGATGATCGTCGTGGTCGTGTTGATGAGGAGCTGCCAAGTGTCGCTGTAGCCGAACATCGGACCCGACACGAGCCAGGCGAGGATCAAAGCCACGGCGAACACGAGAACGCTCGGACGCCCCGAGAATTTCGACGCGGCCTTGGCGATCTGCGAGTGCCAACTCTGCTTCGTGTCCGGCATATTCTTACGACCTTCGTGCTCGAGCCTTGTCGCGCAGAAAGGAGGTGCGCGCAATGCCCCCGGCAGTTGCGCAGGCGACCTGCCGTTGTCGTGCGCGTGCTGACGCAGGCGGGGCGGTGAGCCCGCTCACACGACCACGGGCACCCCATGGTCGCTTCGGTCGGTAAGGATCTCGAACGCGGCGCGATGCGGCGTGGTCCACGTGCGCGACCGCTGTCCGGGCCTCTCCAGTGTGAGTTCGCAAGCGGCCAGCTTGGTGTTGAGGCAGGTTTTCACGCCGCCGGGCGGATTGCCGTAGGTGAGACCGACGAAAGCCGAGCGCGGCGCGTGGATGCGAATCCTCACCGTCGCCTCTTTCGTCGCCGAAACAATGCGCCAGTCGAAGTCTTCGCAGCGTCCCTGCGCGCGCAGGGCCTGACCGAGGGAGTTCCACGCGTACTCGCGGCCTTCGGCGCGCAGCACCACGAGCGACATTCGCGGCGTCCACAGCGGACCGAGACGAAGCTGCGCGGTCGAGCATTCGAGGAACACGTCGGGAGCATCCTGGAACCCCGCCACCTGGCCCCACGCGTAGCTGTCGGTATGGCGACTTCCCCAGTTGTGGTTCTGACTGCCTTGCCAGTCGTCGATCGCGACCGGTTCGCCGTCAACGGCGAGGCATCCGCGAAACAAGGCGTTGGGTGTGCCGACTAACGCCTTGGCCCGCGGCAGCCGCTGCGCATAGAGCTCACGCGGCAACAGCAGCAGCGGCGCCGCTTCGCCGTCGTAGTCGAGCGACCATTCGAGCTTGTGACGGCCGCTCGTCGCGCTTCCTTCGAAGCGTGCGTCATCGAGCGTCGCAGAACCGACCTTCACGCCGATTGCCGAGGATTCGAATCGACAGTCGGCCATCGGCACGACCTTCTTGACCGCGCAGATACGATGACGCTCGCCGTCGAACCAGATCGCCCACAGCTCGCCGACCGCATCGGCGGGCCTACCGGCGGGACTGAAGATCGTGTAGCGAATCCACCACGCCAGCGGGCGCGTGGGATGGTTGGCGCGCTGGAACCAGCTCTCGTAGTGGCCGGCGCTGTCCCCCGCGACGAAACGACAGGCGTTCCAGTGCGCCTTGTCGCGTGCCGTTTCGGTCATCGCGTGCCTGCCCCCATCGGAAGTGCTCAGGCAAGCGCGGCGCGGACCGCCATGCACCAGACGGCCAGCGTGGACACGAGGTAAAGAGTGAAGCGAGTCATCACGTGATTGAACGTGCAGTGCACCAGGCTGTGAAGCGTCCGGAAGACCACGAAGATCCAGGCACACACGACGTGCACGATGTCGACGTTACTGGTGACGTAAAGGTAGAGAGCGAGCGCATAGAAGAGAACGGGAATCTCGAAGAGGTTCTTCAGGTTGTCCGAGGGATTCGAAACGTGAACCGGCGACAGCCGCGCGAGCTCGCCGGGCACCGTCAGGTCCACGTCGCCGAGACCGCGGATGAAGCGAATGCGCACGATGAACATGTAGAGCCATACGACGAAGGTCAGCAGCAAGGTCGCGAAGAAGGGTCGGAAGATCTCGTCCTGGGACACCGGGTTTTTCTCCTGGGTAGAGGAACGAAGCATGCGGATTTCTCCGCTTGCAGCGGATCGACGTTCAGGAGGCCGGCGCGGCGGCCTCGAGAATCTGGACGGAGGGAACGACGGCTTGCGGCGCAGCCCCGGCAGGAAGGCGTGCCGACAACGCCGCTGCCGGCGCTACGACCTGCGATGCCACCCCCGCAGGGGTCTGCGACGGCGCCGCAGCGGCGGCTTCGCCTTGCGCGGGCGCCTCGTCGTCGCTTGCGACCATGATCGTGTGCGCGAACGTGCCGTCGCGCAGGAAACGGATCGTCTGCGAGATCGCCTCGTCGTTTCGCATAATGAAGGTGTGGTTCTCGTCGACCTCGACGAAATCTTTCATTCCTTCGAGCGCCGCGCTCTCGATGGAAACCTTCCCGTCGTTGGGCCCCTCGAGATAGCGCGACCACAGCTGCGAGCGTGTACCCGCGATGATTCCCACTTCGAAGTTCGCCGGACCGAGCCGGCGCGGAGTGGACTCCAGAGTCGTACCGAGCTCGAGGCCGGCAGGGCCGTTGATCTTGCGAAAGAGCCACCACGTCTGGAACTTGTCGACGAGTGCACTGCCGGCATTGGGCGGCCCCAGCATCACAACGCGCCCGAGCGAAGGGATGGAACGCTCGACCGCGAGCTGACGCACGATGATGCCGCCCATCGAGTGCGTGACGAATGCGATCGGCGCAGTCTGGTTCGGAAAGCAGCGCGACACCGCCGGCGCGACGTACTCGGCCGCCAGCGAAGCGATCGAATGATGACGCGACGGATAGTTGATATTGCACACGCGGTAGCCTGCCTCTTCCAGCGCGTCACTCATCGTTCCCATCGATCGGCCCGAACGAATCAGTCCGTGCAGCAGCACCACCGCCGGTCCGTCGTCCGTTCGCGGCAGAACGAGGTCTGCAAGCGCAGGCAGCGACGACAACAAGACCAGCGCCGTCGCGATGACGAGCGAACCCCACCGACCGTGAATCCGAATCCTGGAATGCATGCCTCCGCCCCCTCGATCTATTCTCAAACAATACCCTCGCTCGGGTCGCCGACTGGGACCCATTCGGCGCATTCGCGTTAGCACGGTCGCCGCTTCGGGTGAAACACCTTTGCGCCGCCTCAAGTGGCGGCCGTTCGCGCCACGCCCCGCAGATCTTGCGTCAATGCGCGGTGGCATCCATCATCCCGGCCCGGACGATCACGCAACCAGGAGGTATTCCATGAGTCTTCGCATCGGCGACACCGCACCCGACTTCGAGGCCGACACCACGGCCGGCAAGATCCGTTTCCACGACTGGATCGGCGATTCGTGGGCGGTGCTCTTCTCTCACCCCAAGGATTTCACACCCGTTTGCACCACCGAGCTCGGCTACATGGCCAAGCTCGAACCCGAGTTCAAGAAGCGCAACGTGAAGATCATCGGCCTCAGCATCGATCCCGTAGACTCGCATGCGAAGTGGTCGGAAGACATCAAGGAAACGCAGGGATTCGCACCGGGCTATCCGATGATCGGCGATTCCGAGCTCAAGGTGGCCAAGGCCTGGGGCATGCTTCCTGCCGAGACACCCGGCTCGTCGCAGGGCCGCACGGCAGCCGACAACTACACCGTACGCAACGTATTCGTCGTGGGTCCCGACAAGAAGATCAAGCTGATCCTCGTCTACCCGATGACCACGGGACGCAACTTCGACGAAGTGCTGCGCGTGATCGATTCGATGCAACTCACGGCCAAGCACAAGGTTGCGACGCCGGTCAACTGGAAGAACGGCGACGACGTGATCATCGCGGGCTCGGTGTCGGACGAAGAGGCCAAGAAGCTTTACCCGCAGGGCTGGAAGGCTCCCAAGCCGTACCTGCGCATTGTTCCACAGCCGCGCTAGACGTCGCGCAACCGGCCGTTCGTCCCGCGGATCGAACGGCCGGTTCAACGCGGCTTTACGGCTCGAGGCCGAGTGCCGGCAGCATGCGAATCATCAGCGTGTAGGCGGTTGCCGTCGCGGCACACGCGGCGAGCAGGCTCGGCCAGAACCCGAGGCCGCTGCGCAGCAGCACCGGCAGCAGCACGAACAGCACCAGCGACGGGATCACCAGCCACAGCACGTTCTGCGACAACGACGCGATACGCTCGACGTCGCCGGTCTCGAGGTAAATCCACACGAAAGCCAGCAGCGACGTCAGCGGGAGCGAAGCGAGCGCCGCCGCCCAGAACGAGCCGCGCTTGGCGAACTCGGCAACGGCAACCACGACGACGGCGGTGAGTGCGACCTTGGCGACGTACTGCCACATGCCTCACACCAAGCGCGAGCGCATCTTCAAGACAGTGGATCGCTCACACGAGATCATCCTTTTCGCTCCATTCTTGATGCGGCGCCAAGGTAGGCCGCAAACGCGTGCCGAAAGATTTCGGCCGCATTCTCTTCGATCATCTCCCCATGGGCGACAAGGATCCTGCGAAACGGCCAGGACAGGAGCCGGTCCAGGAACGCGCGAGCCTGCGCGCGATCGTGAAGCAGAAGCATTCTGGCGGTGCGGCTGGGTCCGAACCCTGCGGGGACGCCCGAGAGTCGCCAGACCATCCGCTCGAAGGAGCTCGCGAACTGCACCATGTGAAACGCAACGTCCGTAAGGATCAGCGTGGCGCTCGGGCGGTGAAACAGCGCGACCTCGGAGACTTCGGAAGTCGGTCGAAGAATCGCGAGGTCGATCGCGCCCGACCACGCGTCGGACGCTGTGTCGGACAGCTCGTTGCCCGGCGGCAGGCCGCGAATGCGCGAGAAAAGGCCGGGCGCCGCCCAGAAGCGTGCGCCCGGATACCGATCGAGGAATCGCGGGGCGTTTAGATGATGGAACGAATTTGGAACCGCCACGTGCCGGATCGCGCCAAGCGCATCGATCTCTTCGAGTCCGCCCGCATCGACGCTGGGAGGCGAGATGACCAGCAGTTCGTCGGTAGGCAGCGCAATGATCGTCGTGCGGGTTGGAAGGATCGGACCTCCCGGCATGCGGAAGCTTCGGTCGAGCACCCAGATCCGTTCGTCGATCTGCCGCGGAGGCGGGGCGAACGTGACCACCGGCGTCGGCGACACCAGCGGCATGAACCGTTCGACGATGGACCGCTTGCGGGTCATTTCGACTCCAGCAACCACCTGTATCCTTCGCGTAGAATCTGTCGCCCGCCTCGTTCGAGAACCTCACCGTGCGAAACCACGATCCGGTCGAAATCCCACTCGAGAATGCGCTCGAGACTTTCGCGGGCCGCCTTGCGATCGCGCACGAGCAGCGGATCCATCTTCGTCGGCGCAAGACGTCCATAGCTTCGCATCATCTTCATGATCAGTCGCGTCGATGGTGCTGCACTCTCCCCGAAGTTGAAGGCGAGGTCGCAAAGGATGAGCGTGCGACTCGCGCGGTGCAGAAAGGCGACTTCGTTCTCGAACGGCCGGCCGAGGCTGAAGATCTGATCGATTTCACCTCGCCATTCGGCGGGCGCCTCGTCGCTGAGCACACCCGCGTGGACGAGATCGGGGCGCTTGCTCTCCAGACCGGGCGCCAGCCAGAGCTTCGACTGCGGATAGAACTCGGCCACCTGGCCTGCGTAAAGGTGATGCAGTCGATTGGGAGCGACCGCGAAACAGACGCGACCGATCGCATCGAGCGAGCGCCGAAGGTCAGTGTCGAGAGCCACGGGGGAATGCAGCAGAAGTCGGTCGCCGGAAAGGCGAATGACGGTCATGCGTGCACCGACCTGCAAGCCGAAGAACGACTGCGGCCGTACGACGGCCCAGAGGTCGTCGGTCACTTGCTCGAGGGGACGAAGCGCGTGTTGCATCAGTCGCCGTCTCCTCCGTCATCGCTTCCGCCAATGTCGCTCGCGCGGCCATGGTCGTCGCCGCGACTTCGTGTGTGGCCACGGCCCGCGCCTCCCGTGTAACCTCCGTGTGAATAGTCCGTGCTGCCGCTGTCGCCCGGCACGAACCCTCCACGCCGACTGTCGTGGTCGGTGCCGCCACGCCGGATTCGCCAGCGAACGAGAGCGGCCAGGCCGAGGATTTCGCCTGTGGCGATCCCGGTTGGAAGCGAGAGACGAAGGGGAAATCCGCACTGGGCATCGCCCGGAAGACCGCACATCGCCGCCGTGGTTGCCGTAGCGACGAGACATCCGGCCACCGCACCGGTAGCGATAGAAATCAAAAACTCGCGACTCGTCAGGAAAACCTTCGATGAGTTCTCGCGGAGTTCGAGCATCGAGCGGATGCACAGAACGCAGGCGCCGATCCCGAACATCGCCGTCATACCAGCAACGCTATCCAACATTCCGCTCACAAAACCTCCGGGATCACACCATCACTTTCAGGCCATGACGACCGCCGACTTCCGCGAGCTTCTCGAGGTCGGGATCGACGGGGGCGATCTCCTTTGCGAAATCGGTGAACATCTTCGAGGCGCCGAGGCGGGACGTAATCGAGGTAGCCTCTTGGTGTCACGACGAAGGGTTGTACGGGTATACGATCCTCCACCCCAGGATGATGGCGTGGGCGCCGTCGGACGCAAGGCTTTCCATCACGCTTCGGAATTCGTCGCCCAGCCTATATCGCCGACGAGACCGATGGTCTTCAAGAAGTCTCCTGTGCTTCGGCGGCAAGCGCGATGGTTTTCTCAAAAGATCGTCGCTTGATCAGCGGGTCGGCATGGCGGTGAAGTCGCACCCACCGGTCGCCGTCTCGCCGGAACACCTGCGTCGTCCGCAGAATCCAGGGTTGCGGCTCTTCGTGTCCCTGGAACGTGACCTCGCATCGCTCTGCCATCACCAGCACCAAAAGGTCGCCGGAGGACATCGCGCTGAGCAGCTCGAACTGGGCCGTTCCGTCACGAAATTTCGCCGAGATCCCGACTTGGCGCGCTTCGAACTCGGGACCATTGGTCACAAGACCGCCGCCGAAGGGACCAAAGATCGTCATGTCGGCCGCTTGAACCATGAAGTCGGTTCCGAAGCGCTCCGGACGTCCGTTTTCCCAGGCTGTTCCACCACGATTGAGCTCGAGAACGAGCTCGCGAATTTCGTCTTCGTCGAATCCTGCCATTC
>Ga0163152_10007810_pt1 | contig 11567 bp, 10 predicted proteins | sample OliLakLV19MP8IB2_FD_148635 | JGI IMG/M metagenome (GOLD analysis project Ga0163152, IMG submission 148635) | Freshwater microbial mat bacterial communities from Lake Vanda, McMurdo Dry Valleys, Antarctica - Oligotrophic Lake LV.19.MP8.IB-2 | ecosystem: Environmental > Aquatic > Freshwater >... | reverse complement strand
GTCCTATGCTGGACGCTGCGGGTGCTCGCCTGCCTGTCGCTCGGATCGATCGCGAAGCTGCTCTTGATATGGTCCGACGCCGGCGCCAAGCTGACCGATGTCCTCATCGCCATTCCGCTGGGCCTGGGCATCGCCGGCGGTATCTGGGCCATCGGCGAGGTCGCCCGCGTTGCCCGTGACGCGGCGCGGAACAGCCACCGTTAAGCGGACGATGGCGCACCGGCGTCCACCCACGACGCGCCTGACCCACCGACTTTCCAACCGCGCCGCGCGCCGCCATAATGCGCCCGCCATTCCGCGACCGAGGCACTCCATATGAAGATCGCCATTGCCTGCGACCACGGCGGGTTCCCGATGAAGGCCACGGTCGTCAACGTGTTGATGCAGCTCGGTCACGAGCTCGTGGACCTCGGCGCCTACACAACGACCCGCTCGACGATTACCCCGACTTCGCCCGGTACGTGGGCCAAGCGATCCAGCACAAGCAGGCCGACCGCGCCATCCTGATCTGCGGCTCCGGCGTCGGGGCCTGCGTCGCGGCCAACAAAATCAAGGGCGTCCGCGCCAGCGTCTGCCACGACAACTACTCGGCGGCCCAGGGCGTCGAGCACGACGACATGAACGTCCTCTGCCTCGGCGGCCGGATTGTCGGTGAAGAGGTCGCCAAGCTACTGGTGAAGGCGTTCGTCGGCGCGAAGTTCAGCGGCGAGGAGCGTCATCGTCGCCGGCTGGAAAAAGTTCTCGCCATCGAAGCGGCCGCCGACTCGGCGCAGTGATCGCCATCTGATGCCACTGGCAGTCCGCTGCCAGTGGCTTGTATTGCCGATTGCATCAGATTCGGAGAAGCACTGGCAGCGGACTGCCAGTGGCATCAATACAAACTCATCCCAATCGAGACTTCACAATGCGTGCCAACCACCGCGTGTCCTCCGCAGCGATGCTCATCGCATTCGCGCTTGCCCTTCCCGCCTGTCACGCCGCCAACCCCAAGCCCGACGCGAAGTCGACTGACTTCACCGCGCCCGGCAGCTTCACAGCCGAAGTCGAAGGCCCCGCCGTCGCTGCTGATGGCAAGCTCTACGCCGTCAGCTTCGCCCGCAAGCCCACCATCGGCGTCGTCACGCCCGACGGCAAGGCGGATCTCTTCATCGACATGCCGCAGGGCTCGACCGCCAACGGCATGCGCTTCAACCGCGCCGGCGACATGTTCCTCGCCGACTACACGGGCCACAACGTGCTGAAGGTCGACATGAAGACGAAGAAGGTCAGCGTCTTCGCCCACAACGACAAGATGAACCAGCCGAACGATCTCGCGATCGCCGACAACGACACGCTCTACGCCAGCGACCCGAACTGGAAGGACGGCAACGGCCAGCTCTGGCGCATCGACACCGATGGCAGCACCCACCTGCTCGAAGGCAACATGGGCACGACCAACGGCGTCGAGGTCAGCCCCGACAACAAGACGCTCTACGTCAGCGAGTCGAACCAGCGCAACCTGTGGGCCTATGACCTGTCGAAGGATGGCAAGATCAGCAACAAGCGGCTGCTCATGAAGTTCCCCGATCACGGCTCCGACGGCATGCGCTGCGATGCGGAGGGCAACATCTACCAGACGCGGTATGGCAAGGGCACTATCGCGGTGATCTCGCCGAAGGGCGAGCTCATCCGCGAGGTGCAGCTCACGGGCAAGAACCCGAGCAACCTCGCCTTCGGCGGGCCTGATGGCCGAACGATCTATGTGACGATGGCCGACCGCGGCAACATCGAGGTGTTCCGCAACGACGTCCCCGGCCGCAGCTTCGTCAAGCGGCAGAAGAAGTGACCAACCCGGCATTGCTCGGTAGTGGCTCAATCGCTTCCTCAAAGCCCACCCACTCCGGTGGGTGGGTCCCTCGCGGTATCATGTGTGCATCTCCGGAGCACCGCCATGCACTTCCGCTCTGTCATTGCAGCATGCATCATCGTCGCGCTCTCCTCTTCCGCAATTGCCGCCGATGATCCGCTGACGCTCAAGGACATCGGCAAGCTGCGCCTCGAGCGCAAGACCACGGCGCAAATCATCGAGCTCGCCAAAGAGCGCGGGCTGGCGTTCCAGGTCGACAAGGAAGGCGCCGCCGCGCTGCGGGCGATGCAGTTCAAGGCGGATGACATCGACTTGCTGACCCGCATCGCCGATGGCCGCTACGCCGCGGAGCAGAAGAAGACTGCCGAAGACGCGGCCCGCGCCGAGGCCGAGAAGCCAACGGCGCCGAAGCCCGGCACCGCGCCGGCGGGTGTGACGGCCGGGCCGCGCATGAGCAACGCCCAGCACGAGGCCAACGCCAAGCGCGCCGAGCGCATCTGGACCGCGAGCAACACCACCACCAAAATGTTCCCCGCCGAGACGGTCACGCTCGTCGCCAGCGAGAAGACCAGCAAGGCCCACCTGCCTAACCTCAAGAAGCTGGAGGTCGAGCTGCGCAAGCGTTTCGGCGAGCCGATCAAGACAGGCACCGACAAACGATCGGCTCACATTGTTCTCCTTGACACCCGCTACGAATACGAGCGCTGGGTCAAGGCGATGTTCGAGATCTACGCGAAGGACGGCATGAAGTGGACGAACCCGGACGCCGAAAAGATCGCGCTCAAAGGCCCGGCATTCCTCACGCCGACGATGACCGTCGATGACATGTCCGCGCTCACCCCGCAGCAGCAGAACCATCAGCCGGTCTTTTCCCTCGGGTACCTTTACGGCTGCGGGTTGATGGAGGGCAAGTCCCCCGACGCGATCACCAACGGCCTGGGCAACGTCGGCGAGGCCATCATCTTCGGCATGCCCACCTACCGCGTCAATGACCCGTCATACATGGGCCGCGAGCTGAACGCCAAGGCGGGAGACTGGGCCCAGATGGTGCGGGATCGGCTGAACAACAAGAAATTGAGCAAGCTCGACTCGGTGCTGCGCTTCACGTTTGAGACCATGGAATCAGACGAATACTGCGAGGCGTGGAGCCTGACCGAATTCCTCGCCGCCAGCCCCGACCTTTTCACTCGCTGGATCGTGTCGGTGCGCGACGGGCAGGAGAAAAAACTCGACGCCCTCCTGCGCATCTACGGCAAAACCGAGGCGGAGCTGACGAAGGAGTGGCACAAGTTCATTCAGAAGGGCAAGTGACCGCGCGGACGGTGACGTTCGAAGCGGGAACGCGAGCCGTCAAGTCCTCGTGCACAGCGCGTTGCGATCACGAAGCTAGATGACACCAATCCAATCGCAGCGGGTGGCACGGGCAGGCCGCCGTCCGCGGCGGTTTGCCCGTGGCGGACACTCCACGGGCAAACCGCTCCGAGCAGCGGCCTGCCCGTGCCACCCACCATCGTCGGCACGCTACGTTTGGTTGGGGATGATCTATCGCCGCCAGCGGTTCACTTCTGCTGCCGCTTCTTCCAGTCATCCTGCCACTTCTGCACATCCCAGTAGAACGGCTCGCGGTCCCGGAAGATGTACGCATGCACGAACGACCGCGGCCGGCGGCGCTGCGGTTCGGCGGTGTAGGTGTCCTGATCAACCTCAAACGCGAACGCCAGCGGGACCGGCGCCTCGGCCGTCGCCTCCAGCCAGCCGTCGCCGGTGCGCTTGCCGTTCTCTTCGCGGGTGACGAACATCACGCCGAGATAGTCGCCCAGCGCGACCATGTCGAAGCGCGTGATTTTCTGGGCCGCGCGATCGATGGTGATCGCGCCCTCGAGCCGGGCGTCGTAGCGGTTCTCGACTTCCTTGGCAATCTTGCCGGTCGGGTAGATCTTCAGCCCCGCCTTCGTCGACAGCAGCACCGACCCACCGATGCGCACCTTGACTGCCTCCGGCGTCACATCATCGACCGTCAGGTTTAGCTCGAGCTGCTTCAGCGAGTCGGGCTTCCAGGTGTGCTCGACGACCCACATCGTCTGCGGCCACAGGCTGTACAGCGTCAACCGTTTCGCGAGGTTCGCCGGCACCGGCCAGGTGTCGCCTTTTTTCGCGTCCTTCACGACCGCGACGATCGAATCGCACTCCTCTTTGCTTAGCCACAGCGACGATCGCTGCCCGCCCTTCGCGTGGGTGCGGATGCCGCCGATGTCGCTGCCCTGCGGCACGCGGTACTTGCCATCGCCCGCCGGTGCGATCGGCCGGTCGTAGATCGTGAGCACCAGCCCGCCCTCCGGCGGCGCGGCGACAAACTTCTCCTGACCCTCGACCGGCTTGCCGATGCGCTCGGCCTCCGGCAATTTCGCATAGGCGTCCAGCACTTCCTTGAGCGCCGGACCCATGCCGTTCTTGTCGCCGTACTTGACCGCACCTTCCAGCAGGCGCCCCGCGGAGGTCATCATCACCAACTGCGTCCCCTTGAGCCAGCCGCTGCCTTCGGTCGGCAGCGACTTGGCGACGTAGAACCGCTTCCACGCGGCCTGGTAGACCTCGTCCTTGTCGTGGATGAACCAGCCGGGCGCGAAGGTGACGAACTTCTCGTTGAGCAGGGCGATGGCGTCGTCGGTGTAACGTGTGGAGCCACCTGACAGGTGGCTGGCGGCAGCGCTTCAGCAGATGCCCAAAGGTTCGTTGTAGCCCGCGCCGCCGGTGTAAAGAATGATGATCGGCTTGTCCTCCGCGATCGCCTTCTTGCGGGCTGCGACGATGTCGGTGATCCAATTCACCCTCAGGTGCCGCCACTCATTCGCCTGCGGCAGGATGGTGGCGTGGATCGCCGCGAAGTTCTGCGGGGTGAGGTCTTGCTTGGCGGGTCTTGGGGCATCGGCATGGGCAAGGGACGCGAACGCCAGGAGCGTGAGAACGATGGGGGTGCGCATGGAGGGTCTCCAGATTGGGCACGCGCCATTGTATTGGACGTTTCACGTATTCGCGCAGCGGATTGCATGGCGGCCGGGGCAATCGCATGCCACCATTGGGTGGCACTGACAAGGACTGCTCGGAGTTCCTTGTCAGTGTGGCCGGTCATTGGATTACCGACACTGACAAGCTCCGCGGACTCCGCTTGTCAGTGCCACCCTCCTACATGCAATTGCCCTGACATACCCGGCTCCAAGTGCTCCGATACCCCCGATTCCCCGCGGGTTATTTTGAGATTCCATGCAAACCGGCTAAGTTGCGCCGCGCTGCTCCGCCGCGGCGCCCTGGGTGATCCGTCATGCGATGGCAACGGTTGTCCGACGACAAGCTGCTCGACCTGCGTCTGTGCGAGCTGCCGCTGCGCCTCAAGGGCACGCAGATCGAAGGTTTTATCAAGCGCCTCTATGCCGAGCTCGGCGAGCGCGGGATCCGCTACCGGCCGCGCTGCTGGCTGGCGGAGGAGTGGTTCTCGCCGGACCAGGTCCCCGGCATCGCCATCCCTTTCTACCTGGCACATCCGCGCCTGATGAAGCTCGAACGCAAGTACATGCTCGAGGTCGAGGGCGGCACCGAAACCTCCTTCATGCGGATCCTCCGGCATGAAGCGGGCCATGCGCTCGACACCGCCTATCGCCTGCACTTTCGCCGGCGCTGGCAGAAGGTGTTCGGCTCGTTCGCGATGAAGTACCCGGACTCGTATCAACCGAAGCCCAACAGCAAAAAGTTTGTGCTCCACCTCAACGGCTGGTACGCCCAGGCCCACCCGGCCGAGGATTACGCCGAGACGTTCGCGGTCTGGCTCACGCCCGGCTCGCGCTGGCGGCGGCGGTACCAGGGCTGGCCGGCGCTGAAAAAGCTTGAGTGCCTCGACGAATTAATGACGGAAATCGCCGGCCGACCGCCGATGAATAAGAAAAGGTCCTTCGTGGAACCGCTCTCGCAGTGCCGGACCACGCTCCGCGAGCACTACACCCGCAAGCGCGAGCACTACGCGGTCGACTTCCCGGGCCTCTTCGACCGGGACCTTCGGCGGCTGTTCTCCAGCGAGCCGCGCCACCGCGGCAACCGGTCCGCTGCCGCGTTCCTCCGCCTGCACCGCCGCAGGCTCTGCGAACGGATCGCGGAGGTGACCGGCGTGCATGCTTACACGATCAATCACGTGCTCGTCCACATGATGCAGCGCTGCCGATCCATGAAGCTCCGCCTCGTCCAGCCGCAGCAGCAGGCGCTGGAGCAGGTGCTCGTCATGCTGGCCTATCAGACGATCCACGCGGTGCGTTCGGGGTGCTACAAGTTCTCCGTATGAGGTCGATCGGGGCATGAACCTCACCGTCAAACACCCGCTGCGGATTTTGGTGCTGGTCCACGAGGACCTGGTTCCGCCCGATTCCATCGAGGGTCTGACGCCCAAAGAGATCCAGCCGTGGAAGATGGAATATGACATCATTTCCACACTTCGAAGGATGGGGCACGAGGTTTTCCCGGTGGGCCTCTACAGCGACCTCGCCGTCATCCGCAACGCCATCGCCGAGCACAAGCCGCACATCGCGTTCAACGTCCTGGAGGAGTTTCACGGCGATGCGCTGTTCGATCAGCACGTGGTGAGCTACCTCGAACTGGTCAAGTTGCGCTACACCGGCTGCAACCCGCGCGGCCTGACGCTGGCGCATGACAAGGCGCTCTCGAAATCCATCTTGAGCTATCACCGGCTTCAGGTGCCCGGATTCGCGGTGTTCCCGTATCACCGCAAGGCCCGCCGGCCGCGCCGGCTGGGATTCCCGCTCATCGTCAAGCCGCTCTTCGAGGAGGGTTCCGTCGGCATCTCGCGGGCCTCGCTCGTGCACGACGACGAGAAGCTCGCCGAGCGCGTCGAGTTCATTCACCGCCAGACCGAGGCGGCCGCCATCGTGGAGGAATACGTCGAGGGCCGCGAGCTTTATGTGGGCGTGATGGGCAACGAGCGGTTGCAGACGCTCACGCCGTGGGAGATGAAGTTCGAGCGGTTGCCCGAGGGCGCGCCCAACATCGCGACCGGAAAAGTGAAGTGGGATTACGCGTATCAGGAGAAGGTCGGCGTCACGACGGTCGCGGCGGAATTGAGTAGCGAGCTGAAGAAGAAGATCGACCACGTCAGCAAGCGCATCTATCGGGCCCTGAGCATCAGCGGCTACGCCCGCCTGGACTTCCGCCTGACCAGCGATGACCGCCTGTACCTGCTGGAGGCGAACCCGAACCCGAACCTCTGCTTCGGCGAAGATTTCGCGGAGGCGGCGGAGCACGGCGGCGTCGCATACGACGCGCTGCTTCAGAAAATCATCACGCTGGGGTTGAGCTACCGGCGGTTGTGATTGTTGAAAAAAGGAGCCGCGCACGAAGTAAGCGGGCAGCGGAGAGGGAACTGCTTACTTCGTGCGCGGCTCCTTTACAGTCAACTCTTCTTCTCGATCTTCGCCCACGCGTCTTTCAGCGTGACGGTGCGGTTGAAGACGAGCTTGCCCCCTTTCGTGTCGGGGTCGACGCTGAAGTAACCGTTGCGCTCGAACTGGTAAGTGGTGCCTATCGCGGCGGTTCTCGCGTGCGGTTCGAGCTTGGCGCTCTTGAGCACCATGAGCGACTGCGGGTTCAAGTTGTCGCGCCAGCTCCTGTCTTCTTCCACGTCCTCCGGGTTCTCTTTCGTGAACAGCGTCTCGTACAAGCGCACCTCGGCGTCGAGCGCGTGCGACGCGGAAACCCAGTGGATCGTGCTCTTGACCTTGCGCTTGTCGGGCGCATCGCCGCCGCGCGTGGCGGGGTCGTAGGTGGCTCGCAGCTCGGTGATGTTGCCTACCGCGTCCTTGACCACGCCAGTGCAGCGGATGAAGTAGGCGTAGCGCAACCGCACCTCGACACCGGGCGACAGGCGGAAATACTTCGGCGGCGGGACCTCGCGGAAGTCGTCCTGCTCGATGTAAATCACCTTTGAAAAGGGCACTTTCCGCGTGCCGGCGGCGGGGTCTTCGGGGTTGTTCACCGCATCAAGTTCATCGACCTGGCCCTCGGGGAAATTCTCGATGACGACCTTCAAGGGGTGCAGCACGCCCATGATGCGCGGGGCCTTCTTGTTGAGGTCCTCGCGGACGTGGTGCTCGAGGCGGGCGAGCTCGATGGTGTTGTCCCGCCGCGCGACGCCGATGCCTTCGCAGAACGCACGCAGGGCGTCGGCGGTGTAGCCGCGGCGGCGCATGCCGCTGATGGTGGGCATGCGCGGGTCGTCCCAGCCATTGACAATATTTTCCTTCACGAGCTCCAGCAGCTTGCGCTTGCTCATGACGGTGTAACCGAGGTTGAAGCGGGCGAACTCGTACTGAGTGGGCCTGGTCCCCCTCCCTCTTAGGGAGGGGTTAGGGGAGGGTCGGGCCTGGGATTGACTGGAACCCATCGCTGCATCGGACCCATCAACGTGGTGGGCCCGACCCTCCCCCGGCCCCTCCCTAAGTGGGAGGGGAGTCGGGGCGCCGCCCGCCTTGATGATCTCGTCGATGAACCAGTCGTAGAGCGGCCTGTGGTCCTCGAACTCGAGCGTGCAAATCGAGTGCGTGATGCCTTCGATCCAGTCGCTCTGGCCGTGGGCGTAGTCGTACATCGGGTAGACCTTCCAGCGGTCGCCGACGTGCGGGTGGCTGGCGTGCAGGATGCGGTACATGACGGGGTCGCGCAGGTTGAGGTTGGGCGACAGCATGTCGATCTTGGCGCGCAGCGTGCGCGAGCCATTGGGAAACTCACCGGCCGTCATGCGTGCGAAGAGGTCGAGGTTTTCTTCCACGCTGCGATCGCGAAAGGGCGAGGGCTTGCCGGGTGTGACGAGCGTGCCGCGCGACTTCGTGACCTCGTCGCCGGTGAGGTCGCAGACGAACGCAATGCCCGCCTTGATGAGGAGGATCGCCCACTCGTGCAGCTGCGGGAAGTAATCGGAGGCGTGGTAATAGTGCGGGCCCCAGTCGAAGCCGAGCCAGCGGACATCGGCCTGGATGGAATCGATGTATTCGCGGTCTTCCTTCGTTGGATTGGTGTCATCCATGCGCAGGTGACACCGCGCGCTATTCGGCGCGATGGCAGCGTAGTCGCGGGCGATGCCGAAGTTGAGGTGGATCGACTTGGCGTGGCCGATGTGCAGGTAGCCGTTGGGCTCGGGGGGGAAGCGCGTGACGACCTGCGTGTGCTTCCCGCTGGCGAGGTCGCCGTCGATGATGTCGCGGATGAAGTTGGTGAGCTTTGGCGCTTCGGCGGGGGAGGGCGGAGTGTGCGGAGCAGTCATGTCAAAAAATCCTGGCCTCGAGTTCCGCCGGGCAGACCGGCGGTTTTCGGGAAGAAAGATTGTACGCGGTTTCGGGGGCCGAGCGCGGAGAGATTCGCCACCGAGGCACCGAGCACACCGAGAAAGGCATGAGAGAGCGAATAAGAATGAGGGAAAGGGCATCGAAGAGCGAACAGTTTGGAAGAAGGAGAATCTCCCCTCCCCCTCTCTTACATCTCTCCTCTCAATCCTCTCGGTGTGCTCGGTGTGCTCGGTGTCTCGGTGGCTAAAAATCCATGTCATTTCTCGGTGTCTCGGTGGCCAACTCTTCTACTCCAACTTCAACCGGGTATCACCGAGGTCGAGCCGGTACATGACCTGGTTGTAGTCGTAGCGCGGCGTCGGCATCTTCGCGCCGCTGATGAGCTCGTTGTACGTGCCCTCGAAGTAAATCAACCGGCCGCCTTCCTGGTCGAAGAATGCGTGATGCCGCGGGTTGTAGAAGCTGTATTTCTCGTGCGTGACGACCTTGCGGGCCTTGCGGAACGGGCCGTGCGGGGCGTCGCTTTCGGTGAACCAGACCTCGCCGAGCATCGAGGTGCCGTAGATCTGGTTGGCGATCATGATGTACTTCTTGCGATAGGCGTTGAAGTGCACGCTGCCCGCGTGAAGCGTGATCTGCTTCTTGGACTCGGCGTCGCGCAGGTCGAGCCACGCCTCCTCCGGCTTAATGTGCTTGCCGTCGATCATTTCTTTCTGCCGGGTTTCGGTGACGGGCTCGGCATCGCGCTTCCACGACCAGTTGAGCTTGCCGGCCGCGTCGCGGTCGACGGGCGGGTTGTACTTGTCGTAACGCTGGCCGGGCTTGAGGCAGGTGAACGCTTCGTACTGCGACATGTCGCTCACGCTCTTGAAATCGGCCTTCACGCGCAGCGTCGCATAGGGGTGCGCGAAGTAGTAGTAGGCGTGTCCATCGATGGTGATCACCGAGGCCTGGCCTTGCGGGTAAATCGCAGCGTCCTTCGGCAACTCGGCTGTCTTTTCAAAGATTTCCCTTTCATCGTTGTAGACCATCAGCCCGTGCTCGACGCGCTCGCTGAGCGACTTCATCCGGCCGTAGTGCGCGACCATGCGCTCCTTGCCGGCGTCGTCCTTCACGACCATGATCGCATCGAGCCAGACCGGCCCGGGCTCGGGGCGCGGGGCCATGCCGCGGCTGAAGCCGTCCTTGTCGACGAAGTAAGTCAGGTTCACTCCCTTGTCTGGATTCAGGCAGTCGGCCTCCTGCGGCAGCTTCGACGTCGCGCCGCTCATGTGGAACTGGCCCAGCGGATAGCTCTCGCGGTTGGTGTCGCCCCAGAACCAGTAGAGCTTCCCGCGGTAGATCGTGGTGAAGACGCTGTCCTGCCCGAGGACGCGGCCGTTGAGCAGCGGTTGCTCGATGGGGGTTTTGCGGCCGAGCAGGATCGAGTCGCGGTAGATGCCCTCGCCGGTGACGCGGTAGAGACGCTCGGCGTTGTTGCGGCGTTTGAGCTTGAGCGTCGCGCCGCCGCCGGGCGTGATCTTGAAGGCCTTGCCGCGGATGCCGAAGCCATCGACGGGGATGTCGTAGCCGTGGCTGAAGACGGTGAAGTGGACGTCGCGGTCCATCAGGCCGGGCTCGTTGAAGGCGACGAGGCCGTTCGAGTCGGTGATGAACAGCAGGTGATGCACGGTGCGCAATTCGACGAGCGGGACGCCGCGGCCGGTGTCGGCGTCGACGACCTCGATGGCGAAGGGTTTGGGGTCGTCGGCGGTGGCGGAGTGAGTGGGTGCGACCAGCAGAATCAGTGCGGCGAGGATTTTCATATCGAACAATACTACACGCGGTGCGCGGTTGCCCCCCTCTCCCCCGTATTCAAACCGTGCACACCCGTTCGGGGATATGGTGAGCCATGTGTTCACCATGTCCCCAAACGGGTGTTCACTATGTCTCCGGTCTGAACACGGAGGGAGAGGGCGTCGAGCGATCTATAATCGCCTGATGAGATCAACGCCGCCGCCGACCCCCCTCGACCGGCTCAAGGCCGAGCATACACCGCAGGCCGTGCGCCAGCGGCTCAGCGCCGGGCCGACGCACAGCTACCTGCGCGACTTTGTCTACGGGGCGATGGACGGCACGGTCACCACTTTCGCCGTCGTCGCCGGCGTTGTCGGGGCTCAGCTCTCGGCCGGCATCATCGTGGTGCTGGGTCTGGCGAACCTGCTCGCCGACGGGTTCTCGATGGCGGTAAGCAATTACCTGGGCACCCGCGCCGAGGACGCCCTGCGCGAGAAGATGCGGCAAGTCGAGCGCGAGCATATCAGGCGTTACCCGGCGGGCGAACGCGAGGAGGTCCGCCAGATCTTCGCCGCCAAGGGGTTCACGGGGGACGACCTGGACCGGGG
>Ga0163152_10007806_pt1 | contig 11574 bp, 11 predicted proteins | sample OliLakLV19MP8IB2_FD_148635 | JGI IMG/M metagenome (GOLD analysis project Ga0163152, IMG submission 148635) | Freshwater microbial mat bacterial communities from Lake Vanda, McMurdo Dry Valleys, Antarctica - Oligotrophic Lake LV.19.MP8.IB-2 | ecosystem: Environmental > Aquatic > Freshwater >... | reverse complement strand
CCTTATATAGGGGCGCTATTTGGAGGCGTCGGAGGCGACAATCCGGCAGCGGCCGGGTTGGTTCGGCTGGCCGTTGGCCGCAAACCCCATCTGGCGGCGAGGCGCAGCATCGTCCCGTTGGCAGAACGCTTCCCAAGCGAAGTCCCAGTCCCAGCGCCGATCCGACAAGTAGCCCATTACCAGCAAGTTCTTGATCTCGGCTAACTCGGCGAAGCTTAGCCCGTGGGTTTGTTCGACAACGCGATCGAGTTCGAGGTCCTGTCGCAAGTCGGGATGCCAGGCTTCTTCGATAAAGCGGCGCCGCAACTCGGCTGTCGGCTTGCGCAGCTCGAAGACCTGATCGATGCGACCAGGGCGGCGGAAAGCTGGGTCAAGCTCGGCGAACTCGGTATTTGTCGTGAACACGAAAACGACGCCGGCCGCGGGCTGCATGCCGTCGAGCAGCGCCAGGAGCAGGGTGCGATCTGCTTCGGATGGCCGGCAATCCGCGGTCGGAAGCGGAATATCGTCGAAGCAGACAACGCCGGGTCGCGGCAACCAGACATGGCCTCCGCCACCCCGCCCTCGGAATCGCAACTCGTGCAGATCGTCGGCGCTGAAAGTACGCCAGAGCAGGCCTTCGCGGCGACAGACTGACCGCAGCCATCGGCAGGCCATTGTCTTGCCGTTGCCCGGCTCGCCGACGAGTAGCACGCCCCGCTTCTGTGCCACGCCGTAACGGGCCAGCACTTCCCGCCCGTGCTTGAGAAAGCCAACCGTGTTGTCGAGCAATCGTTGGCAGTCCTCAGCTGCGAGTATCGGCTGCGTTTGTTGTGGTCGGCGTGGCTGCAACTGCCGCAGCGCCCGATAGAAGCTTTTGAACTGCGCCACGGGCACAGCAACGAAATCGAACAACGGTCGGGCGAGCAGCGTGTCGATCGTCGTGACGACCCGCACGAATCGCACTTCTTCGCCGGCGACCGCGAAGCGATACTGTTCGATCCCCCAGACGATCCCTCGCTCGCGCCGCTCTCGACCGAGCGCAACCACTGGGTGCTGCTGATCGAGGCCGCTGCGCATTTCGAGGGTGAGATGAGGTCCCATGAGCTGGAACAGCTCGGGTGCCAGATGTGCGGCACGCACTGTCGTGCCGAGCAGTCTCGCTGCTTTGGCCAGCAGGAACTGATGGTCGGCTGTGAGGTCGCGAATTCGCATGGGGTACCCACGTACTAAATATGGCGGGAACTAGGGGAAATGTTGCCCTGGCAGGCCGGATCGATCTCGGGCGAAGATTTCGTTTCGCGGGATATGGGAACAGCTAATCCTCGTCGGGTCGCAGGATGGCCGTGGTCAGTTTCTTGCGAGCGTTCGGTGGGATGTACTCGTCCTTGGCCCACTGGTTGACGCGGCCGACACCGATTCCCAGCTCCCGCGCGATCTTGATTTGCCCGAGACCTCGATCGCGCAGCTCGGTGGCCCGCTTCTTGTCGAAGAACCTTTTTTGTTTGCCGATCTTGCTGCCGCGCGCCTTGGCGGCGCGCATGCCGGCTCGGGTGCGTTCTCGAATCATCGAGAGTTCGAAGTCCGCCAGGACCGCGATGAATCCGGCGACCATCCGCCCTGTTCCGCTCGATAGATCAATATTTTCTCTGAAGCTGATCAGCGAAACGTTTCGCTCTGACATTGTGCTGAGGATCTTGACCAAATGCGGTAATGAGCGGCCAAGGCGGTCGAGCGCGTGCACCAACAAAATATTGATGCGCCCTTTCTGGATCGCGTCCCAGCATTGATTCCACGCCGGCCGACCGTCCTTCGCGCCAGAGATACCGAGGTCGACGTACTCGCGATCTCGCGGGACGTGCCAACCTCGGTGCTCAGCGAACTCACGCAGATCGCGTAGTTGGGCGTCGACGGACTGTTCGTCTGTGCTGACGCGGGCGTAAATCGCGACTTGGGGTGGGCGGGACATTTGATTTTCCCGAAGGTCGTGGAAGGAGCCTTCGAGAACGTGGTATCACGAAATGGCTGCCGGAAATCCTTTCCTGGCTCACGGGAGAAGGCTACGCGGGGCCGAAGGCGCCTGCGAGCGAATGCGTTTAGCGGCGGCTAGACTTCGGAACGTCTGATCAGTATGGCGCGGGTAACTGCCGCCATCGAAAGTCCGTAGTCGCCAACAATGCGATTCATGGCGACAGGTGCCATGAATCTGGTCGTGATCAGGCGCTCGCCCTCGACGCGAGGACCAACTCGATGTTGGACTACCTGATTGGGGTACGGCGGGACGTGGAACAACAGTGGGCCGGCGATCTCGGCACCTCTTCAACCGCCCGGGCACGTGACATATTTCCGAGCGAGGCGCGCGATTGCAACTCGAGCATTCGATTCGTTGCAGATCAAGCCCTGTTTTCCCGCCCAGGCAATAACTGGGTTGGCATTGACGTGACCAACGGCGTTATACGGCAGCTTAAAAGTTTTGTAGCAAAAATCCCTCGGTGTAAAGTGCTTGGAGCGAATGATCAATTCCCTAACTATGCAGCGGATACGGAGATAGCAGATAGCTCCCGGAGTCTGCAAATGAACGAAGTCGCGGGCACGGTAGGGCACGAACTTTGGTTTAAGCGCGATCAGCATGTCGCGTTTGTGTCGCCGTTTAGTCGTCATAATATGCACCGATGCGGGCAAAAGTTTGTGGTCGCCATCGTCACGGATCGTTGGCGAGTTAGAATAACTAAGTGTTATCCCCCGACTCAGGAAGTGTCAATGACGAAGCGAGAAGCGACCACGACTCGACTGGACCTCGATCCCGACCTCGTCCGGCGAGCGAAGATCGCTTTTGCGCGGCGCAAGGGGAAACCCACGCGTGGGCTTCGACTCGAGGAAATCCATTTTCGACCAATGCTGGACGAGGCCGTTGCGGAATTCTTGCCCGCCGTGATCAGTGCGTTGAAGTCGGCCGGTTTCCGCAAATCGGATCCGAAGCCCAAGCAGCGTCCAGTTACGGAGGTCACTTGGCTGGAACTCGGTGACCAGGCGAAACTTGTCGACGTCAGCCGCGTCCAACTTGTTCGAGCTGTTCTTGAGCTTCTGGCGCGAGCGGGCAAGCGCTGAGGCGATACGCTAGGTGGACTGGCTTCGTCAGAGCCGAACCGAATCAATCTAGCTCGCGCGTCGAACGCGATTACCAAGCGACGTGGACGACTCATGGTAGATGACAATAAGCCATCAGCGACTCCAGATCCCGTCACCAATTTGCAAGAGCGGGCAACAGGGCGGATTCCCCGTGATGCTGCTGTGAGCGAAGTCACTTGTGCTGCGTCGAACGCCACTCGCGGGTCTCGATCAAAAACGTGGCGACGGTACCAGCGACGTTGACTGCCAGAGCCGCGTGCCGCGCGGTCACTTGCACAGCCTGCTTGCCTCGACCGTGAGCATCGCCGACGCGGTTACGGAGCGCACCCAAGCCTTCGACGACTGCGTGGCACCCACCCAAAATCTGCTTGAAGATTGTCTCCGTATGTTGACTTGGCGCAAGCTGCAGGGCCTTTGCCACCACGCCGTAGAGCTTGGGCAAGTCGGCGGTGTCGTCATAGTCCACGGCCAGTTCGTCCAGTAAATGCTTGCACACCGTTTCGAGCAGCGTGCGAGCGGAAGTGATGGCGCCTTCCGGATCTGCGAACCGCCTTTCCAATGCCTTCTGCCAGTCGGCGCGCACATGATCGGAGTCGACTCGGGCTAACACGGCCGTGGCTGAGCCGTCCAGCGGAGTGAAAGTCGTTGCTTCCAACATCGAGAGCAGCGATTCAAACTCCTCACGCAGAAAATCTCGGCGCCCCTGGTACGTCGGCAACTTTAGCTTGATAAAGCTCCAGAATTCGTCCAGTGTGCGGCACGTCCGCACGAAACTCGGCAGCCTGGCTTTCACGAGGGGATCGCGCATTAAGCTGGCGCGTAACTGTGGATAATCGCCACTCTCGGACGCTCCGCCCGTGGCGCGGCTCACCAGCATGAGCTTGAGATGTTCGACGTCTTCGAGGAGTTTGCTTCGATCGGCCATTGCTGTTCCTCTAGCGTGGTTGTATGCAGAGGTGTCACAGTGATTCGGCAACCACCGCGAAGGCGCGCGTCCGCGCCATTTGCGGCAGTTCGCCAACAGTCCAGCAGGTCGCGTCCGTTCGGCGCCCCAGAATCTGCGGTGTCATTTTAGGGCACCGTGCGCCTGCCAAGCACCGCCACGCCGTGGTGCCGAGCGGTTTGCGCCGGGCAGCTACCCGCCGCGAATCGCGTGACGCCTTAATCCAGGAACTAGCCATTGATACGGCTGCTGGATGGCAAGCACCAATCAGGTGGCTGCCTGCTGCGATCCGAGACGACATCGTGCTCCGGTTTCCCCATCCGCCCCAAATGGGCGGCTTGGAAATTGATGACCGCAGCTGCCCCATTTGGAGGACTTGGAGGCCGTTGTTTCCAACGGCCCCATTTGGGAACGGCCAGCCATATCGATCAGGGTGGTCAGATCAAACTCAAGAACGTTTTTTCGCTCGTGACGGCTTTTTTGCTGGCGTTGGATTTCGCTTTGAAAGCAAGTTAACGCAATGCTTTAGGTCCACCTCGACGAGCCCATCCTGGGCCAGGCGAACCAGCGCCGCGCGCAGCAAGGCGATTTTGGACAGTCCCGTAATCTCTTCGGCCAATTCCAGTGCATCCCATGCTGCCTTGTCGAAGCGACGTGGTCGTTGACCACCGCTCTCGGTCGCCTTGATTCCGGCCGCCAGCACCTGATCGACGATCTCCACGAGATAGCTGCTGATGCTGGCACTTAAAACGTCGCGATTGTTGATTTTCCATTCGAGACGGCGCACAAGCTGATCGACCACTTTCTTGGGAAGATCCAAGAGGGCGTCGTCAAGATCGACGCCCTTGGTTAGCAACTCGTCGCAGCCCTTGATCTGCCGCTTGCGTTCCTCGGCCTGCTGATCAGGCGTCAAAGATTTTCCATCTGCGCGCATTTTATGCTTGACCCTACAGACAGTAGTATAGTATAAGCAGTCGATCAAGACGACTGGTCGTATTGCACTGGGCGTTTAGTGCCATCAGAATTCGCCGCCCACTGATTTGCAAGTAGTCGTCTGTCGGTTCGTGCTGCCTTTCGTTGTCGTGCAGGCGCTGGCCCGTTGCCATCGCCCGGCTGATGACACAACCTGGGAGTGACCCCATGTCACCGCAAGTGAAGTATACAACGGAGCACCGCTTGGTGCCCTGGTCGAAACTGAAGATCAACACGGCGCTGTTTGGGTTTCGTGACCCGGCCGACTACTCGGATAAGGCGGTCGAGCCGATCGCGGAGAATATCGCCATACATGGTCAGCTGACGCCATCGCTCGTGCGAGATGTCGTCGACTGGTACGAAGTGCTCGATGGCGGACGACGGTACTGGGGCACGGGGCTCAATATCCGCAAGCAAATCGCGGGCTTCACCGAAGAGCGCTTGGTCCCCTGCCAGGTCATCATTGGCGCCGCGTCCGACCGGGAGCTCGTTGGAGCCGCAGCCACCTCGAATATTGCTCGGCAGGCGTTCAACAGTCTAGACCGGCTCCGGGCAACGGTTCTACTACAGAAAACCGGCATGCCCAAGTCCGAGATCGCTACGTGCCTGGGAGTCAGCGAGTCGACCGTCGATCGCGACCTTTTGGTTGCCCAAACAGACTGGATGATGGCACACGTTCAGGCACACGCCATTGGACAAACCGATGCGGCGAACCTGCTGGCAATCGCGAAAAAGGCCGAACGGCTTGACGACTTCCGGCGAATTCTCGGTGCCTGGATCGAAGAAACCAAGCAGGAGATCGAGGCCGAGAACAGGATCCGGCAGGCGGCTGATGATGATCCACTGACGGGGACCGCACTTTGGCCTCAGAAGCGCTTGACTCGCGATCAGGTGGAAGCCTGGGGCGATGCCATGAAAACCCAAAAGGAGTTCGCCGCCGCGACCTTCAAGTACCGTGCCCAGCTCAAGCGCGAAAAGGGGGTTCGGCGCATCGAGATCGACAAACTGTCAACCGACGTCGAAGTGATGACATTCCGGGACACGGCCAAGGTGTACTACCGCCTGGTCAATCTCGTGGACGCTTTGCGACCGATCGTAAAGGAGAAATCCGAGCAAGAGCAGAAGCAAACTGACTCGGTGATGCCGACTCGCATGGGCCTCGCTGCCCTGCGTGAGCTTGGACTCGACGAGCTGGCCGAAGAGCTGAAGAGCGGCGACCAGGCGGAGCTTGGCAGCCCTGGTGAGCCCGATCCTGGCTTCGGCCAGCCGGCGGCACGCGATGAGGTCGACGCCCTCGCTGAGGAAGAGCAGTGATTGGCCCGATTCGACACGACCCGCAGCGGCTCAAGGATGAGCTGCTGCGGACCACGTCGCCGGTGTTCGTCGACACGGAGACGACCGGTGTGCAACGCCACGATCAACTGCTCAGCGTCGGTATCCGCATCGATGGCACCAACCATCTCCTTTTTTCTGAACGTTGCCCGCACGTCAGCATCGTACCGTTTCGAATTCCCCTGGCAGATGTGAGAGAGGCCCTCAGCCCGCTGGCGTCGAGAGCGGAGCTGGTGACCGTTTTTCATAATTTGCCGTTCGATCTCCGGATGCTCGATGGCGTTGGCGTCTCGGTCAATTGTCAGACTCGGGACTCGCTCGCGCTGGTCCGACTCTGGGACCAGGAGCGCGGCGACAGCAGTGAGGAGCACGAGGAGACCGCCACCAAGTCGCGGACGCATGCCCGGTTTGATCTCAGCGGGCCGGCTGGCCCGCAGAAGCTAAGTTACCGACTCAAAGATCTGGGCGCCCATCTCTGCGGGATCAAGCCGGTCTATACCCCGAGCAGGATGATGGCCCTCGTGCCGTATACGACACATGCCAGATACCTGGCGCACGACTTGTATGCTACGGAGGGCGTCTACAACTACGTTTGGTCGCGGCTGACGGGGGCCCAGCAACGATACTGGGTGCAAATGCTGGCCCCACTGGTTGGGATACTGCTGGAGATGGAGCGTCTCGGCGTCGCCGTGGATTCGAGCTACATCGGCCTGGAGATCGAACGCCTGAAGGACCTCGCCACCAGACTGTCCGACGCCCATCACCAGCACCACGGCGTCAAACTTGCGGGCCTGTTGGACTGGCCACTCCGGAAACTGCTCTACCGTGACTACAAGCTGCCGGTGATTAAGGGACGCAAATGGAAAGGGGCGCTCGACGATGAGACGATCGACCGCCTGATCAAGTTCACCAGCAATGCAGCAATTGCCGATTCGCTCCGCCTGATCGCCGGGTATCGACGCACCAAATCGCTGGCGGAAAGGCTGGCAGCCTACCTGCCGCATATTGACGCGCGCAGCGGGCGAATCCACTCGCAGTTCTCGCCCCGACAGGCCACTGGGCGCATCAGTAGCAGCCGCCCAAACCTGCAGCAGATCGCCAAGGAGAGGAAAATCCTGGCGGGAACCCCGTTCGAGACGACGATTCGTAGCAGGAACCTGCTCGTCGCTTCGTCTGGATACACGCTGGTCAGGGCCGACCTGGCGCAGGCCGACGTGAGGATGTTGGGCAACGCCATTGCGACGTGCACGACCGACGTGCAAGACCTGCGGACTGCGGCGCTTGCCGAGCGCGAGCAATTGATCGGTAACCTGATCGCTCCGTACCGAGTGCAAAATCAGTGCAAAAACCCGAACTTCACCGGCTCCTCGCCGTTGCCACCGCCAGCGTTTGAGCCGCAGGCCTACTTTCAACTGGTTCAGGACTTCTTCGACGACGCGGGCGACTTCTATTCACGGTTCGCCAGTCAGATCGCTGGGATCGACATTCACAGTGAATCCCCAGAGCGCGGCATCTACAAGACCGTGGCGCTCGCCAGAATCAATGGCATGAGCATTGGGGGCATCAAGAAGACCCTGGGCGTCAGTCGCCAGACTGCCACCGATTACGTGCGTAGGTTTAACGCAGCCTACCCCGAGATCGAGCCTTTCTTGGCCCTGCTCAAGCTGCAGGTCGCGCTGACCGGCGTAACCTCCACATGGACCGGCCGCACGCGAACGATGGTGGGCCACCGCTGGATGGTCACCGAGCCGCGGATTCGCGTCCTGTTGACCTACAAGGACGGCGCCAAGTTCTGGTTCGACGCCGTGCCACTCGTGCCGGCGCTTCGCTACCTGACGTGCTACGTGAAGAATGTTTGGAGCGTAGCCGACCCCGCAAATCCTGTGCTGGTCTATAACGACCAGCGAGGCAGGATCGGCACGCGGTGGTATCCGCAGCTTGACGGCGAGACTTTCTACAAGCTGCCGGTGCGGAACCTTCCCTGGTCGAATATTCGCCGCGTACAACGACTCGACACGGCTGGCCGACCCGCCGAGCAAGCGAAGTACGAAGGTCTCGACGCCACGGCGCGGAGTGCGATCAACGCGGTCATGCAGGGGGGAACTGCCGACCTGGCGATCACCCTGATGCTGCGGTCGCGCGACGCGGCGGCGCGATTTGGCGCACGGCTGGTCCTGCAAATTCACGACGAACTCGTCTGGGAATGCCCCACGCCGCGAGTCGAGGAGTTCAGCCGCACGGTGAAGCCTCTCCTGGAGCAGCCGCCGGTTGCCAGTTTTAAGGTGCCGATCCGCGTTGAAATGAAAGTTGGACAACGGTTTGGTGAGATGGAAAAGATCGTAGAAACGATCAGCGAGGCGCCCGCCGCCGGTTGGTGTCAGCGTTTGCCTCGCGTGGTACGGCGATGCTGTTTGTGCCGGAAAACGCTACGGGACTGGGTCTCGTGCGTACACGTACGCGTGCGCGCGTTCTTTAAGTAGTGACCGGTTTTTTCGGGAAATCACATCAGTGCGGTGGCCTGGGCACCCACCGCCGCGAACGAGCACTGCGCGGGGCTAGAGGGGACTACGGCGATGTTGCAGATGGTGATCCGCCGCAAGCGGGATCTGAAGGTGCCGGCGGAGGCTTCGGTGGACTCGTTGCTGATCGACGTGGGGCAAGTGGCGGCGATGCTCGCGGTGTCCACCTCGACCGTCTGGCGACTGCGTGATCAGGGTCTGCTGCCGATTCCGATTCGCATCGGGGCGTTGGTCCGCTGGCGTCTTGGCGAAATCGAGGCGTTCATCCGCCAGCAAGACCAAAAGTAGCGATTGCGGTTCGAAAAATTGGCGGCCGACTTCCGGCGCGATCCAACAAAACCTTGAATGCCGAATCGTCCCCGCCCTCGTGCCGACAGTCGATCATGCTCAAAACCTCGTCCGTCTCCTTGTTCAAGCCAACCGTCGTACGCAAGGGCACCCGCACCAAGTCCGCCGTCTGGTGGCTGGCCTGGCGTGACCGAACAACCGGCAAGCTACAGCGCTGCTCGACAGGCGCCCGTGACCGCTCCACTGCCAAACGAATCGCCGCTGAACACGAGCGCTGCCTCGTGTTGTCCCCACTCGGACTGTACGACGCCGCGCGAGTGGGCATCCCGAAACCTTGGGCCGAGGCCGTGCAGGAATTCTTGGACCAATCGAAAGCGCGGCACCGCCCGGATACGACGATTGCCTACCGCTACTGCCTCGACGCGTTCGCGAAGCTGATGAAGCCCAGCCTGGTCAACAACGTGACCACGATGACAATCGAAGGCTTCGTACGCGGGCGAGCCGAGCAGGCTGTCGAGCCGGCGACGATCAACAAAGACTTGCGCCACTTGCGAGCGTTTCTGCGCGCTGCCCAACGGCGGCGCTATCTGCTGCAGGTACCATCCTTCCAAAGTCTCTTCGTGAAGGAGGATACGCGTACTCCAGTGGTGATCAACGACGATGATCTGGCGGCGATCGACGCTGTGCTCACTGACGGGCTACTGACGTTGCAGTTCCGAGCGGTCGAGTGGTGGCGAGTGTTTCTCTGGCTCGCCACGTACCTGGGCCTGCGGCGGGGTGAGATTCTGGGGCTGACCTGGGCGAAGGTCAACCTGCAGACCGCCGAGATCACGGTGGTCAGCACAGTCTCGAAGGGCCGCCGGGATCGTACGTTGCCCTTGGCGCCCCAACTTTTGACGCTATTGCAGGCATGGCTGGCCACCCAGGGGAAGATCGAGGCCACCAACGAGGTGCTCCCGCTCGGTGATGTCAAGCAGCGTCGCCTGTACGACGATTGGTACCGCATTTTGAAGGCTGCGGGACTACCGCTTGACCGTCACTTCGCGCCCAAGCACTGCCGTTCGACGTGTGCGTCGAACCTGATCACCGCCGGGGTGCCCACGGTCGTTGTCAAAGACTGGCTCGGTCATGCCAGCGTCACGACGACAGAGCGGTTCTATGTCAATACGGCGCCCGCCCTGCGCGCTGCAGCATCGGCACGCAAGCTCCCCAGCCCGTAGGTGGCTTCACGAAAACTCAAGGCGTCAGCCTACCTCTCGCAAATGGACGGCCCATGACGGCCGTCGTGAGTTCTTTGGCCGGACGGCAGCCAGATATCGACGGTGTCCGAATTTCTTCGTAGCCCCGTCTCTGTGCTCGATCGTCGATCGGCCACCGAGCCATCTAACGAGGTTGAAGCCCAAGGTCTGTCCACTCCTTGGCGATGGAATGGCCAACGCGACGACAAGGCGTCCCCGCACCGAGCCGAGAGTGTGCGCCGACCATCGCGGCCGGCACTCAGAGATATCTGGACGAACTCTCCGATGACCAACCGAGAAATCGAGCCGCTAAATGCCTTGCGTTTGTTGGAACGCTGGTTGGAACGCGATGTGGCCCAGAATGGTGCCGATTGCGAACGATTGAGAATCGAGGTGGCGATCAGAACTGGACCCGACGAAGAATCCCGGCTGTGAAGAGAACCCGTGTTCGAGCGTATTCTGCGGTGCGTTGCGATCGTTTGAGAATGTTTGAGAACACAAAATGCGAGAGCCGGGAGTCGAACCCGGACGTCTTGCGACACTGGATCCTAAGTCCAGCGCGTCTGCCAATTCCGCCACTCTCGCGATGCGTGAATCGTACTACGCAAGAACGGCTTGCGTCGAGTCCCGCGATTCTCCCGCAACCGGCCCGGCGACCAGCCCGGCGGGCGAGCAAGTGGTGCCGTTGGATTTGCTCGCCAATCCTGGTAACTTGCCGTTGTGGGCGACTGGGGCGTCTTTAGCGGAAAACAGAGCAATGAGTGAGCCTCTAGCCAAGCCTGTGGAACTACTTCCCGGAGATCGAGTGCGGCAGAAAACCACCAGCCGGTCGGGATTTGTCGCCAGTCGCCAGTTAGCCGGCAAAATCGTGGTGCGGCTCGAAGATGGTCGCAGCGAGTCGTGGCTGGTCGAAGATACCGAGTTGGTATCGTGATCGGCGCTTGACGCACCAACTCGCAGAGTTGACGCATCGCCCCGTGGGCCTGACGAATTACCGAGCGGCCTGGCCGCTCAACGGCATCGGCATAGCGCTACAACACAGTAGCCCGCCTCACGGCACTGGAATCCCGACTTACGGCTTGGCGTCCGTGGGCGCGTGCCGCTTTTCCCAGCGTTCGCGCTGTTCGGCGGTCAGCACTTCCAGCGCGGCCTGATCGACCGCGTCGCCTGGCGC
>Ga0163152_10007800_pt1 | contig 11583 bp, 11 predicted proteins | sample OliLakLV19MP8IB2_FD_148635 | JGI IMG/M metagenome (GOLD analysis project Ga0163152, IMG submission 148635) | Freshwater microbial mat bacterial communities from Lake Vanda, McMurdo Dry Valleys, Antarctica - Oligotrophic Lake LV.19.MP8.IB-2 | ecosystem: Environmental > Aquatic > Freshwater >... | reverse complement strand
TAACATTCCGAAACCACAAAAAGACCCTGAAAATGACCAAAAGCGGCAGAAACTGCCGCTTTTAGCAAAGGTTCGACTTGCCATACCGCTAGCGGGTTGGCCGAACACTTACCATTTAAGAAAGAAGCGCCGGTCCAGGCGCTTCTTCCCTCCAAAATCAAGGCAGCAGAGCTGTTCTCCACAAACTCGAAGTAGGCACACTCCAGATCCGCTCGAAACAAGCCGGTCACAACGGACAACCGGCTCTTGCCGAAGCTGGTCAGATGAGGATATCGACGAGCAGTCTCACATCATGCGGTTGGGTCGTTCCGACGGCCGCCTGCACCGCTTTCAGCATGTCCAGCAGCGAGCTTGCCCATTGGCGCAAAGGCTCCGGTTCGTCCCCGCACGAAATCAGTTGATCGAAGTCATAACTCAGCAGGTCGCTGAGACGAATGACAGTCGGATAGTCCTCTGCCAAGTCGCTTGCCAGCTCGTCGCTGAAAGCACCCGGATCGTCGACCCGAGTGAGGGGCTCGCCCTCATACTGGCCCCAGCAGCTCAGCAGACTAACCAGAACGCGGTTGGACGCGCCCCAGCCACCGTTGTACCACTCGTACAGGTGGTACGTGCTTGGACCCCCCGGGTCGCGTACCCGAGTATCCGACTCACGCACCGGGCTAGGCACGGCGTGATACTTTCCGCCTGCCAGCCTTTCGACGTAAATTGAGATGATCGCGCTCATATGTAACTCCTTTTAGGGTTCCACTGGAAAGAAATCTAATTGACAGAAAACAGCCAAACGCCTCCGTCTAGGCGACCTGCTGCCAGGGTCTTGACGCCCTGAATAAATTCGCCCGCTTGCTACTTCGACGCTTCTATCGCCACCTGGTGGTCATCGCGATACACTTCCGCCCCAGACAGATTCTCGCATTCGCGGATGCGGATATCCGTAATGCTGGGCGGCAATTTTGCTACATACAGGTCCACGAGCTCTTGGAAGAACTTGTAGCCGCTTTCTGTAAACCAAAACTCCGGCTTGCCTGACAGCTGCACTGACGGCATCTGTTTCAGCCAGTGGCGGGCTGCCGCTATGTCCTGCATCGTCCAGAGGTCGACGTCATGGCATGAGATAATCCCGCGCCACTGGTTGGTGGCAGCATGGAAGACCTCAATCCTTCGGTAGCTCATTTGAGATCTCCTTGTTCCGGGATTTTGGGGCTGTGGCGAGGGGACGCCGAAGTGAGCAAGGCGGAGGCGAGCACACCGCTCACTTCCACCGCCTTGCGGACTTGTCGACTTCAGCTTCGATAGCGAGCCCATGGACTCTTCAAGAGATCGCGACCTTGCTTGGCGACAGAATAAGCCGAAGACCAGCGAGCTTCCGTGCGATGTTGACGAGCGAGATCCAGTTTCTGCCGAGCATCGAAAAGGTATCCCGAGTCGTAGGTCCTGGTGCTCTCGCCGCCCTTTTCCACCATCTCCTCGAGCTGCTCGATCAGTCCGTTCGTCAGAACGCGTTGCAGCCAGACCATCAGAAAAATCGCGCCGACGCAGCCGGCAGGAATCAACAACCAGTACATGTCCGTTCTCCAAGTTAGAGAGTGTGAATTACAAACCTTCGCCAATGTTCAATTGCCGCACTCAACCCTAACCAAACACATCTCCGTGAGCATTCACCGCCACAGTAAGGGCGAGTCGAATTGCTGTTGTAGGAGATGCGCAGATTGCTAGAGGGAAGAGTACCGGTGATTAATGAAAAGAGGGAAGTGATCAGATCCTAGGTTATCAATCGGCATAAACATAGAAAGATCTGATCCACTCGCATTAGATTACTAATGGCAAACGGGGAATCTTACGAATCACGCTCGTTTCTAATGGTGACTGAGCTCGCGTTAGCGACGGTTGAACGTTCGACAACACTGCTGCACCAAATTTATCACAACGAATTTTCCTTGATACTGAAATGCCCAGCCAGTGCAAGATACACCACCGCGAAAAGTCTCGGCAGGTTCAGACGAATTGACAAATATGTCAATTGACCCTAGCCCGGCGTGTGGCCTCGACAAAAGTCAAACCCCTACGAAGATCGCTATCACGCAGGAAAATCATTGATTTCTTTACGCTTATTTGCATCTCTATAGTAGATTATTCTCAAACGAGAAGACAGAAGAAAAGCCATCAACGTGACTCTTCCCTCTGTCTTCTTCGCACTTTGACCTACTAACTCAAAGTGCTCGCTGCCCTAACCATACTGCCGGTTGCTTACGGGCGCTTGTGCCGTGGCTTCATCTGGTAAGTGGCATCTTGCTGACTCTTATGCAGCTCTTGCAGAGTCACCCAACCATCTTCGTCTTCGCCATTCTGATTGTCGATGAAGACCCAACACTGACCGTTGGCAGCCACGAAAACGTCGTGAATAGTCTGGACATGCTGCCCGGCCAACGTTGGAACACCCAACGGCAGGTTGCCGTCTTGCTTGTACTTTAGCAAGCGCGCCGCATCCGGCAGATCGAACACCCACGGTTTATTGGTCACCTGGTATGGTGCGTCAATGTAAGGCATTTTATAGCCAAGCACCATTTCGGAAATGGTGACTACGTCAGTTGGCGTGACATTAGGATTATCGCAAGGCTTTCCGAGGCTATTGAGAACTGCCTGTCCCTTGCCGTCGACGAGCTTGTCTTCCGACTCCTTAATGCGCACTGTGACCAGTCCATACTTAGGGTCGTTGTATTGCTCCGTGCGATACGTTTGCGGACCGAGAATGTACTGATAGTCTTTTCCCACCACCGTGCCGGAAGGCTTGCATCGCCCCGTCTGGTAAAACCCATTAACAAGCGTATGCTGAATAAACTGACTGGCGCGACAGCGTTTATTGTCATTTGGCTTGTTGATATCAAACGCCTTTTCATCCTCTCCAGGCAACAATCCCTTTTCCGGCACCACGATGGATTCACCGGCCTTGGTTTTGTATGTTCGGCAATCGGCAACTTGAGCGATCAAATCCGCGTAAACATCGGGATGCCGCGCAGCCAAATACACTTCAACAGTGGTGACATTGCAGGTCGGATGATAACCCTGCGTGATTTCAGTTGGCTTAGCCAAATTGTGCAACGTCTCTTCAACCAGCTTATTGCGCTCGGACTTGTCGCAAAATGCCTTGGCGTTTTTGTTTTCCAGCAGCCCCTGCAGCGCCTTGTAGGTGTCCCGAATCTGGTCATCTTTCAACGAATATCTGGATTTGTGCGCATCCAGCTCATCACAGTACTTTTTCATCCGCACCATATCCAATCCGGCGGCTTTTGCAGCCTTGTCAAAATCATCGCGAGCCTGTTTCCACCCGTTGCCGGCGGCCGGTGCCGCGCTGTTAGGCGTCGCTTGCGGCGCCGCCTTCTCTACTGAGCCGTCTGCAAAAACCTCAGCGCTAAATGCGCAGAACGCCATTGCCAGAACAACAATGCTGAAGACCCAATTTATTTTCATATGTGAACTCTAAGAATGCTGCTTCGAATTGCAGCTACGAATCGCTTTCTGAAGGCGTGCGACTGACGCCTGTTCGCACAGATTGTGCGACAAACCTTTCTTGTCCGCTTTCGCGGCGGACTATTTTTATACTTTGTAGACCCGCACCAAGAACCCTATCGGTGAACCCAGCGACGCAGCTAACCAAGACAGTTCATTCAACACACAACAAGAATCAAACCAAGACAATTGCCCAACCCGACACCAACATTTTCAGTGCAGAAATCATGAATGAGCGCGTTGTGCAAACTGGGTTGTTGTTGTTAGAAATTCCCGCGCGGAAAAGAGAGTCCAAAAGTATTTGTAGACTAGCAAATGGCGCCGCCAACGTTCAAATCGCACAACCAGTGGGCTTGTCAACCAATCCGTTACTACACGCCCGCTGCCATCGCCACGGAGGAATAAGCTAGACGCTTTGCAGCAAGGCACTTCACATCGACGAAGCAATTGACATCGGCACCGACAATTGCACAGCTATCCGACTACACATCTCACAGCTAGCGATTCTTTACTTCATCGCAGAGAACTGCGCCGCTACAATCGAACATGTGCGCGCCCGCAAGCATCCGGGTTTCATTGTGGTTGGCCTGCCTTTCCTGAGCCCACCCTACGAGTTGAACTATTTACTATTACCCGTAGTATATCAACGGAACCTGAATTAGTCACGGAAGGAGTTAAACCATCCCTTGAGTCTGTCGAAACGGGCAGCCCAGCAGCGTTGACAGAAAGAGAGAGATGGATCAGGTTTAACGCAAAAACTCAGTTGTAGCAATAGAAAACAGCCCTCAATTGGCTCAGAATGCGAACTTACGAAGGTACGAATTCGAGTGCAAAGGAGAGCTGTTCAAAGCGTAAGTCTATCGTGAACAAAAGAATTGGCCAATTACAGCTGGACTTAGTGGATTCTAAGCCAACCGAGGTTTCATTCGACGGGGACGACATTAGCGGCAACGGCGGCGCTTTACTCATTGGGCAGGCCGAAAAGTTAACCAAACTCATTGCTGGCGCAGCTGACCGTCTAGTCGACCATCGCACAAACTCGCTAATCAAACACGATCAATTTGAGCAGGTGTTTCAGCGAGTCTTGCAAATCATCGCCGGATTCTCTGCAACCAGTGACAGTGACCGGCTTCGCAACGATCCCATACTAAAGATGGCTGTCGGTCGGAATCCAATCTCTGGAGCGCCTCTGGCATCACAACCCACACAAAGCAGGCTTGAGAATGGACGTCAATGGAAAGAGCTGTATCGGCTTTGCGAGTGGCTCGTAGATTATTACATTCTGTGCCATCCGAAGCGTCCAAAGTCACTCATCCTGGACTTCGACGGCAGCGCCATTGAGACGCACGGTTTGCAGCTTCAGGCTTTCTACCGCGGCGGTCCCTACGCCAAATTCATGTACTTCCCACTATTCGTGTTCGACCAGCACGGATGGCTGCTTGTCGCAGCTCTGCGGCCGGGCGACGACGGTGAAGTTGCATTGGCTTTGCCGGTCTTGAAGCGCTTGGTTGCTAGATTGCGACGGGCTTGGCCGCTAGTAGAGATTACTGTGCGGGCTGACGGAGCATTCACAGACGCTGAGTTTTACCAGTGGATGGACGAACATAAAGTCAATTACGCTCTGGGACTCAAGCATAACAATGTTCTCCTCACTCATTCCAAATCAGCCAGGCAAGCCGCTACAAAGAAATTTAACCGGAGGTTTGGCCCTCCCCTATTCATAGGCAAAGGCGGAAAGAAACGCAAACTTGCGGCGATCAAAGACGTTCGCAGCACCGAAGACCGGCAGGATCGCTCGGAAGCACACAAGAAGCTGGTATCTAAGCGTGTACGCTCTTTTGCCGACTTCAGATACGCAGCCAAAAGCTGGGACCGGAAGCGTCGGGTAGTGTGCCGCATAGACTTCGACGACGAAGGGCTCAATGTTCGCTACATCGTTACTAACATCGAAAACCTCACGGCGGCTCAAGTTTACGAAGACGTTTATTGTAAGCGCGCCCGAATAGAACTCTCGATCAAGAACATCAAAGAGACTAATTATCAACGCCTTAGCTGTTCTCAGTTCAAAGCCAATATGTTCAGGCTGTTGCTACACGCATTTGCGTACGTACTCATGTATCAGGTTAGATGCCGTCTTTCAGGTACTTTCACGCGAATGACCATCTCGGAACTTCGCCGACAGTTCGTTCATATTCCGGTGGAAGTGATCGAAGAACGTTGCCGTGTCCACGTCAGAATAAGTTCCACATATTCGCGAGGACATGACTTTCGGCTGGCATCGAAGAGGCTGGGCGCTAAAAGCCTGATCGCAGCCTAGATTAGATCGAGACGAACCCTTCCCATCTGCTCCGCTGAGCACGGCTGCCGCCTGCATCTAAACTCTCAAATCAATCTCAGCAACCACTCTTCAGGCGTAAGCCCTTATTTTTGTAGTGCCTCAATCCGCCACAAACCCACTTCCAACTGGCATGGCAACCCAAGGCCAGCAAAAAATGCCCCTTGCTAACTATATGTATGAATAGAGCAGGGCTAAAAACAAATAGTTCGGGAAGTCCCCGAACTATTTGTCTGTTTTCGCTGGAGCGCGTCAGCGCTCTACCCACGGGCGATGCACAGGACCGCAGCCGCGAACGCCGCCGGGTCTGGGCACTGCCCACTGGCAATGAACGTCAACACGTCATGCCGGAGCTGGGAATCCTTACACTGCGCCGCGTCCGGGTCTCCGCTCCAGAGCGACTCGATGGTCAGAAGCCGTTGCGCGATGATTTGAAGAGTCATCGTTGCTTTCTCCATGTGAGTGTTCGTCAATTTTTCTTCCCTTGGGTCTGGACGATCCCTACTACGCGCGTCCTGTCTCATAACTTGAGCCAGAGGACAAGTCGCGCGTAGTAAGTGTCGCCGACTCCCTACCCAAGGAAGATGCCGGCGTCGTATAGGGCTGCGACGAGCGGCCGCTCATCTTCGTTCTGTAGCAGCATGCGCTCCTTGATCGCCGCATCGGTGACGCGAGCGTCGCCGTTGCGTTCGTTCTTGCGGTGCGCAGCATCGTAGAAGTCAGCCAGCGCAAGCAAGCGCCCGTACCTCTTGATTCTGGCCTGCGTCTTGACACTGTAGCGCTTGGCTGAAGCCGGGAAGTGTTCCGGATAGGGGTCCGGCTGGAAGCGGTGGTGCCAGAGCAAGATCGCAGCAGCCATGGGCAGGTGCGGTACTACCATGCGATAGCCGTCCTTGACGTGGCGCTTGATGATGTGCTGGAAGTCCGCTGTCCAGTCATGCTTGCATTCAAGAACTTCAAGCGGTGTCAGCGCCTTGCCGGCGTCGTGCAGCAGTCCGGAGAACAGGAGCAGAGTTTGCGCGTGTGCCGAGTGGTTTAGATGCTGGGCAATCTTCCTGGATGACAGGCCGACTCGCAAGCAGTGCTCGTAAGTGGGTCCGTAGTGATTTTGCAACGCTGCGAGAAGGCGCTCGATGGTGGCACGGACATTTTGTCCGACACCGAGCTCTGTGAAGGACTCTTCGACTGCCGTTGCCAGTCGCTGTCCTGTCAATTGACGTAACATAATGCGTAGTTTCCGTGGTGACAAAGCAGGCTCGTGGAGTCGCTTGTTAAATGTAAACCCGGCTGAGCTTGCGATTTGCATCGCTGCCCAGCCGGGACCGAGACTCCCGAAGAGCTAGACCGTTAGTCAAACAGCGTGCACTGGATGAGCTTACCGGTCCGAGGGGGATTGGACGTCCGGGCGGCGACCGGTGCGCTGGATGGTGCAGAAGTTGGAACAGGCGCAGACGCTGCCGCAGCTTGGGAAGCCACAACCACTCCTACTTCCAAGCCACCTTGAGCAGGCACCAGAGTGCGTCCGCTCATCGCTCGCAATTCCGGAATCAGTGCGCTGAGTTTGCGCTCGCGCTCGGACTCGCCGTCGAACTTCAAATGCTTGTGCACACAGGTGCGCTTCACCTTCACCGCCTTACGGACTTTGCCGTCGTAGACGGAAACACGCAAGAGCCCACCAGAGCTTTTGCTGCTCGGCGTCTTGCTGTCACCTGACCAGGACCAAATAATCAAGTCGCCGGACTTGACCACATCAGGTCTTGGGCACATCATCGTGAAGCAGTTCCAGTCGCAGAAAACGCGCCCTGTAAGCACGATCGGTGGCTTTGTACGCGACTTGCTGACTGTCTTTTCGTTTGGTTTGCTTGGCATAGGGCTTGGTCCTCCGTGATTTGTTTGTCAGTTCAAAACGGGTAGTGCCGTTACCGGCGCTGCCTGTTTTGAACTGCTCTGGTTTTAAAAATGACCGCTGTTACACGGTGTTCATTACGTAATTTCCGTGCGCCCACTGAAAGTCTTTAGGACACTTCGGAAAGGCGGCTAAATCCATGTCAGGACAACGAACAATCAACGGCTGTGCTTCCCTGAATGGATAATCCATGGGTAAAAAGCGACGAGTCGTTGATGGCTTGGTTGTTCGGTGTTTTTCTTTTGAAATTTGAAAGTAGATATGGAGATATCCCGACACTACAGAAATAGGTCTTGATTCACAATCCAGCGTAAAGCGTTTTCCACCAAATTTAAGTTGGAGCTAGCGTAGGTTTCCTTTAAGGAGCTGCGCTAAGTGGGCTAGGTATCTAAATCGAGAAACTAAGACTTCAAAGCCGCTAGCTTACCTTTGACCAACTCCGAAGCCGATGGAGCCGCATTGAGCGCGTATTCGTAAACCTGCATGCAGCGAAGATATTGCGCTTTAGCCTGGTCGGTATCACCCAGCAAGGCGTGAATATCCCCAAGCTTCTCCATGTAAACCGCTGCCTGTCCGTCCACCCCGAACGCCTGCTCGGCAATCGCCAGCAACTCCGAGCACACCTTCTCAGCTTCCTCGGCCATCCCGGTTTCCAGCAAGCACTCAACCAAGCATTCTAGAACGCGGATCCTCTGTTGGCCAGTAGAATTCAAGCTTCTATGCAGTCCGTCGGCTGAACGGAGAAATGACATGGCGATCGGGTAACTTTGCGCGTCCATTTCCAATTCAGCGAGCATAACCAATACCGGCAAACAGCGCGGACTATTGGACTGCCCGTTTTTGGCAAAATGCTCTAGTGATTTAAGTAACAACGGAACGGCCTGCATTTCGCGACCAGTCGATTGGTAGATGGCAATTAGCTTCTCAAAAGCAGTCGCTTTTGCTTCCGGGTCTATTGGTCGCCCAACCGCGTCGATGGTCAGCGCTCGCTTGAAGAATGTTTCAGCATCGGCCAGGCTGTTGCGGACGAAAAATTTATCAGCCAAACTAACAGCAATCAAGGCGACTTCAGGATGATCAACACCCAAACTATTTTCTGCCGCAAGCAGACGGTCCTGCTCTACAACCAGCTCAGCGAGCTGCTCATCTTCCGTTGCATCGCCCAGCAATTTGAAGTGCTCCACCACATCTTGCAGTGGGACGCGCATCTGGTAGGAGACCTTAAGAATCTCGATGCCAATCGCTTCTGTGAGCACATTTTGCTTAACCAGCAATTGAACTGAAAGTACGGACTGCAAATCCGATTCGTCCACCAATTGGTCGTTGCGCAGAACGCTGCCTAATGGCTTACCCGCCTGCTTTGCAGCCTGCAGAGCCAGCTTCAACTCTTCCCCCGACAATATGCCGGATTCCACAAGCAACTCGCCCATGCGCCGGCAAGGCGCCTGGGGTAATTTTTTCGCCAGCAATGTTAATCGCCGCAGTGGTGCGGAGTAGTCGTTAAAGGAGCCCGGTAAATGCTTGTGAAGAACAGAACAGGCCTGAAGTCCGTAATGCATAGACCGCTCATGCTTTGCCCAAACATCGTAGAGGTCAGAAAGGTCTTGGAACACACGCGCATTGGAAATGTCGTCCAGGCCGAGTGTTTCCTGCCGCAGCCGCAGCACGATCATGTACAAAACCTCAGACTCATCCCAGCGATTAGTCAAAAGGTAAAAAGATGCCAAACGAGAACTTGCATCCGCCAGTTCCAAAGGCTTGCCATCCGGGTCTGAATTACAGGCATCGACCGCCGATCGATAGTACTGCTCGGCATCTTGAAGACGGTCTTCGTTTAGTGCTGCATCGCCTTGTGCAATCAAATCTGCCGCACTTTTAGATGTGGTCTTGGAAGCAGCACCACTTTCAATAGCCGGAAGATTCAATTGCTCAGTTTTCAGCGTTTGACTGAATGGAATCCCTTTGGCCAATGCATCCTTGATCGCCACAATGACGACTGCTGGCGCGATCCCACCCCGGATACAGCGCTGACCAAGCAAGCCCATTTCCAGGCCATCTTCTTCCAAATAGCGAAGCAGGCGTAAAACCCGACCGATGGGCAAACCTTTGGCACGCGCGTACTCCAGGCCGCCAGCAAGCTGCTTCGGAGTAATAAGTTCACATTCAACCAACAGCTCGCCGATACGCATCAGCTGCTCCCTTGCCCTATGCCATTACATCCGACTGGCGCGAATAATGCAACTGCTTGGGGTCAGATACTCTTCCGACAGGTAAACTTAGATCATGGTCGCATTCAGGCTCATCCTTGCCATGGCATTAATGGCCGCATCGTCGGCTGTAGCGGCTTACGCGCAGTTTCAGCATCCTTCTGGGCAACCAAGTCAAGTACTGATCGCACAAGAAGATCGTCACGCGGAATCGACCGACGGTGATTCCGCAGAACTGTTAACGCCCATGCCGCCGACAGAATTGGACTTTACCGTCGACGAGAAAATTAAGGTCAAAGTTGAACCGTTCGTGTCCGGCAGCCTCGTGGACCGAATTGTTGAACCAACCACAGTGTCAGTGGTGTATCCCGGCGCAGCAGAAATAGACCTTTTCGTGGTCGCTGTTGATTCGCCATATGGTGGCAAAGCCCTGGAAAAGCCACGCCTGATTGGCAAAGACGCAAAGCCTGGCGATGGCTTTAAAATCCAGTGGAACAACAAGGAACCTGACCCTTACGTCAAAATCTTCGCCGTAGTGAAGAAGAAAAGCGGCGACAAGCGTTTTCGTTCTCGAACGCTGGATTTCGGAATGGCTGGCGCACGCTTCGAGCCAAAGAAACTCCCACAATAGCGAAAATATGTAGCTGACATCCGTCACACAGCCAGTCGGTTCTGAAGTCCAGTTTCACTCACCAAGTCTTCACGTGAAGGTGCTACGTCCCGGACAGTGGGACTTACCCCATGCCCAGTAAAGATAAAGGAACCATTAAGCGGCGTCGAGGGCGTACTTGTCCTTGCGCTGTCCATAACGGTTTCGAGAGGATGTCGTATCACCAATTCACCTTCACTAACAGACCAAGCAGCCCGAATACAACACTCAGAATCACACACCACTACCACTCTTTCCACTGCGCAGCAGGAGAAAAACCATGAACCAGAGCAACCGCAACGAAATGTCAGCAGAAGTCGACCTCACGGCGGCATTCGCCCTCCTTCTCGACGGATCACCGCGCCAGGCCAAGGCTCACTTCGAGAACATCCTGAACCGCCGGACCGCCACCTGGATGGACCGCTTCGTCGCCCTGAAGGGAAAAACCGCCTCCATGGACGCCCTCGGGCAATACCACGAAGCGGAAACGGTCTGGGCGAACGGCTTTGCACAACTTGTGCCGAACAGCCGCCAGCCGCAAACCCTCCAGCTTCAAACCACCCAGCCCCAGCGTCGCCCCAAGAGCAGCAGCGGCAGCGGCTTGCTTTGGGCGATCGGCGGAATTCTCGCGCTGGCAATCCTTACCGACTGACGCGCGAAAGCCTGCAGGACTACGTCGTGCGCGGATTCAAGTACCAGGAGCGCTAACAAGCACCGATCAACATCAGGACAAGGTGCCTGAAAGCACGGTACCGAGTCGCAACCAGAGGGATCATCTCCTTCTCGCTTGCGACTCTTTTCTTGGCGACATTTCTCTTACAGCATCTAGTATCTTACCGTCACCCCCGGGAGCGCGGGCATCCCGCCTAATGCCACTCACTTAAAGTCTTTGAATCTTTATTTTAGTTGAATAAGTGAGCTTCCTTCCGCGGTATCGCAGGACAGGAAATTTGCCGTGCATTCGGCGCTTTGTCACCCGCGG
>Ga0163152_10007797_pt1 | contig 11586 bp, 17 predicted proteins | sample OliLakLV19MP8IB2_FD_148635 | JGI IMG/M metagenome (GOLD analysis project Ga0163152, IMG submission 148635) | Freshwater microbial mat bacterial communities from Lake Vanda, McMurdo Dry Valleys, Antarctica - Oligotrophic Lake LV.19.MP8.IB-2 | ecosystem: Environmental > Aquatic > Freshwater >... | reverse complement strand
GGTTGGTATTTCCGGTACAGAATTCACCTTGGTTGTATCAACGCGTACGGACTTCCCTGGATTGGGAAAAATTTGTGACGACCTCTTGGGCTTTTATCAAAAGCATACTTATAAAGATCATTTTTCTTGGGTGGATAATGTACGAAAAGTTAAAGACCCTACACTTCTGGATAAACTTCACGAGACACTAATCGAGGAACTGAAACTTGGTTCCAAGGGGAACGTTATTTTCTCGCCCCCGGAACCAGTTGATTGGGGGGATATTCGATGTTTCGATTACACCCACAATCGAAACATAAATGATCTGGAACCTCAAATTGATAACTATCTGAAGAAAAAGGAATTGGCAGAACTTTCAGAGGATGATATAAAAAAAGACAAAGTTTTTGTGTATTGTGGCGGCGATGCTGAACCGGCCTTCAGTTGGTCTGTATATAGCTGTCTGTCATTTGAGATAGTAATTTCAGGAAAGAATTATTTACTCACCTCGGGGGATTGGTTTGAGATTGATCGAGGTTTTGCCAAATCAATTGATAGGACCCTGGACTCCATTCCGGTTGCAAAAACAAAACTTCCCAAGTTAATTGTCGATAAAAATGGCAAGTTTGAGTCTGAAGGGATTTACAATGCCCGGGCAGCGCAAGCTGATCCGTCTATGGCGCTTCTAGACAAGAAATTCGCAAAATGTCGCTCGACTTCCTCCCCCATTGAACCATGTGATTTGTTCACTCGAAATAATGAGTTCATTCATATAAAGCATAAAAAAGGGGGATCATCGGATCTCAGTCACTTATTCGCACAAGGACGGATCTCTGCAGAGGCATTAATTAATGACGAAGACTTCAGGCGAGAAGTCAGAGGACATCTTTCAGAAAAGCCGTCCTTGCAAAAAGCAATTCCACTCTTAAAACCGGTATCTGGTAATTTTATCGTTGTATTTGCGATCCTTGGCGCAAAAGACTCTCAACCAGCCAAAGACCTGCCATTTTTTAGTAAGTTGAATTTAGCGCGTACATATGATGCTTTGACATCCCTTGGTTTTAATGTCGCAATTTTAGGTGTCACTGTTTAGCTAATCTTATTAACTAAATAACGCATCTTTCCCAACCTTCACCTAAAGGTTAAGTTTTACACTAACTCATTTCACCCACCGCCATAATAGTAAAGTGGCAAATAAAGCCAGCACCGCGCCGAAAAGAAATGGAGCCGACGGGCCGAAGCCAGTCCAACTTCCCGCACCCTGCCATAGAAGTCCAGCGAGAAGCGAGGCCGGCAAGGCGGTAATTCCAATCGCGGCGTTGAAGAGTCCGTAGGCAGTGCCGCGCTGCGATTCAGGCACAAGATCTGCAACCAGGGCTTTCGCAACACCCTCTGTTGAGGCGTAATAAATCCCATAAAGACCGAACAACATCCAAATTTGCCAGCCGGCTTGTGCCAAAGCAAAACCAAGATACACCAGGCCATACGCGAACCAGCCGCCAATGATCAACTTCCTTCTTCCGATCCTGTCCGAAAGCGCGCCAAGCGGACCGGAAAGAATCGTATAGATCGCGGTGAAAGTCATCAGCATGAACATGGTTTGTAATACAGAGAGTCCACGTTCCTGTGCCCGCAGGATAATAAAAGAATCAGAGGAATTTCCAAGCGTGAAAACCACAACAATAAACAGGAATGACTTGAAACGGGCATCCATCCCTTTAAGTGATAAACGCAGCACACCTGACCCTTTGCCTGTCGTAACCAAATCAGTTGCGCCTACACTTAAAACGATGACTGCCAAAACCGCTGGGATAATGCTCGCCAATACCGCAATGTGAAATGTATTGACGCTTAACAACACCTGGTTGGTTTGTGTCAGCCAGATAATCAATGCAGCAATGCCAATGCCGATGAAGGCGCCCGCCGTATCGCCTGCACGGTGCAAGCCAAAGGCAAATCCACGATTGCTCTCATCGGTACTGGAGGCAACCAGTGCATCCCGCGGCGCGGTGCGAATCCCCTTGCCGACACGGTCTGCAAAACGAACACCAAGTACCCATCCCCAGGTATTCGCAAAATATAAAAACGGCTTGGCGACTGTGGAAATTGCATATCCCAGAACCGTCAGCCATTTGCGTTTGCCGATCTTATCTGAAAGAGCGCCCGAATAAATTTTTACAAGACTTGCAGTCGTCTCTGCAACCCCGTCAATCAACCCGATAAACGCCATTCGCACGCCCAACACATTGGATAGAAACAAGGGGATGAGATACACGATCATTTCTGATGAAATGTCCGTGAGAAATGATGTGGCGGTAACGATCCAGATGTTTGGATGTAACTTGCGAAGTTTATTTTTCATGTTTACTCATTGACCACCATTCTTTCTTTCTCAAAGCAGTTGACCGCGAAAACGGAATTAATAAGAGTTTTTTCAAGCTGTATCGGTCAGTTGTCGAATTTGTATTTTACTCTCATTAAGTTGCCTAACTGGGAAGGGCAGGATGGACAATTTCTTTTGACTTCAAGTGCTTATCAATCAGTGAGCAAAACCTGACCGGCTGCTTCAGTCATCATGCCTGTCTTTGAAATCAATAGAATGCAGGATATACCAGGACGGAACTGTCCATGTTGACATTAGGTTATTGATCCTGTTATGATATATGAGAAATCAGGAAATCAGATTTAGAGAAAGCGAGAACACCATGTCTGAATATTTACAAGTCCGTAGTAATGGGCAGATTACCCTGCCGGCCCCGGCCCGTCGAAAGGCAAAGTTGAATGAGGGCGACCTGCTTGAAGTCTTTGTTGAGGAGGATGGCTCCATTCGTCTTGTTCCCAAATTACCTGTTGACCGTGCCCTGGCGGAGAAGTATCAACTTGCCGACATTAACTGGGCGGTAAAACAAAAGGGTAAAAAGAAGTGACACGAATAATTGTGTCCGACACAGGACCGCTCCTGCACTTGAGTGAGGCAGGAGCGATTCATTTGTTGTCACTGGCAGGCGAAATTCTGATCCCTTCGCTGATTGCAGTTGAGTTTGAAGCAAATGCACAAGGTTGGAATCCACCGCAATGAAAGATTGTTGACCTTGAAAAATCGGCAAGGCAGAAAGCCGAAAAATGGGTGAGAGAGAACCAAATTGACGGTGGAGAAGCGGAGGCAATTGTTTTGGCTTTGCAGGAACATGCCGATTGGTTTCTTACGGATGATGCAAAGGCGCGCCAGTTTGCCGAATCTGCCGGGCTGGAAGTTCATGGCTCAATTGGATTGCTCCTGTGGAGCGTTGCGAATGAGCATATTCTTGAAAAAGCACTTGCACTTCATTTGTTGGATAATCTTGCAAACTCATCCTTATGGATTTCCGAACGGGTATTGCAAGAAGCTCGAAAAGCGATAAACGCCCTGCTTGAATAAGGACAAGGGTATGGAAGCTGTTCATTTTGCCTGCCAGATAACAGGATCAAAAGGCTTTTGGATTTAAGATTGAATGAGCCAGCTTGATAGAGTATTTGGTCAGCAAATATGAAAAAGCACAGGCTTCGAGCGCCTTTTATGACATTCAAATTCAAAGTCCACTCATAGGTAATAGGGGCGTGAAAAACGTCGCATAAGGGTGAATTGAATTGTTTCTGCCGCCTACGTGCTTTGACAATTTTCATCATCATCCCTATAATCCCAACCGTTCCTACTTTCCACAATCTATTCCCTCTCTTTAGAAGCCCAGCCATTCGCCGGGCTTCTTCCGTTGTATCCATCCTCCATATCCCCATCACTGAAAGGAAACCATATTCACAAATTCAAAAATAAAAATTCTCACACTCTTCAATCCAGTTCGAACCTACTCACGTACGTTGGGAAGATCAGTCTTGTTTGCAATGATAAATTGCAACAAAGGGAAAGCAAGGACACAAAATTGTGAAGTAAGACTGTAGGCAGTTTCGTCAGCATGCTCTGTGCAACTTCCGACACACCCTAAATCTTTGGGTTGTATCGGCACGCATGCGCGTGAACACGGCAATAAACCATTAATCTTTACATAGGAGGCACTTTGAACCCATAACACAATTGAATATCCCTCAACGCATGCAAGCATGCGAAAACGGGCGCTGTCTCTGGGATTTTCCCAGGGCGGCGCCCGTTTTGATTCAGCGGTACAGCGAGGACTCACCGGGGTGAGAGGCCCGGTAAAAAACACGAGACCGCCCAGTTAGCGCTGGACGATCTCAAGGTGGAACAAATGTTCACAACCGATAATACCACAACCATCAAGACTGTCAAGATTTTCGCACCCTTTCGCCTGAATGCCGCACAACGTAAAGTTATGGCCGATGGCAAATTGCTCAACGTCGCTTCACCAGCCGGACGACAGCAGGGAGACTACCTATACACTGCCACCGTTACACTCGTGCGCGAGAACGCGGCATTGTATACAACTGCACCTGTCTGGGCCAGCGTTGAAATCCGATGAAAGGAAATCGACACACCGGACTGCGCGGATGCGTGATCATGCTCTCCCCCTGGAAATATTTAACCATTCCAAAAAAGGAGACTGATCATGAGAACCCTCGCAATGCTTCTCACCCTGGTCGCCATTGCCGCCAGCCAGCCCAATCACTGGCTATCGGTAGTCATGGCTTCCATCGCCCATTTGCTGGGCAGATAACACAAAAACTTTTACTCCGTTCAAAAGGAGGTCGCAGAAAATCTCATGGAAGATATTCTTTCCAACGCCGAAGAGATCCTCGGTCAGGCGGTTCGAGTGGAACGCCACAGGGATTGGGCCATCTTCTGGTGTCCCTTCCATAACGATGCCAGCCGCGAAGGGGAAGGCGGTCATCCAAACTTTGGCATCAATCTGGTTAACGGATACTGGAAGTGCCTGCGTTGTGGCGCAACCGGGGGTTCGCTGAATGCCTTGCGAATCAAACTTGGACAGGTCCCCAAAGGAGATGCTAACTGGAAACCGCCCATATCGGCACTGGTCGGAACGACCGCACCGACACGCCCGCCCAAGCCGCCGTCACAGGTCAAGATGCTGGATGAAGCCATGTCGGAAGCGCGCTCTGTTGTACTGCGCTCACCCGCATGGTCATATCTTGCGCAACGTGGTGTGCTGCCCTATACAGCGCTTGTGTATGGGCTGGGCTATGGCATTCCAATTCCAAAAGTCCATCGCGAGATCACCGAAGCGGCGAAACAATCTTTGATGATCCGTCACGATGGAACCTGGTTGTGGGCGGGCGGTGTGGTGTATGCCGATCCGCCGACACAGCCCACGGTGATGAATGTGCGTTATATCCCGCAGGAGCAATTGCCCCAGGGCACGCGCAAGTTCAAGCCTGAAAAGAATCACAAGACCTGGGGCAATCGCATTCAACCGCTTGGAAGCTGGCGCATCACTCCAGGCACACGTACTCTGATCGTGCTGGAAGGATTGTTCGACATGCTCATCACTGCGCAGAAGATCCATCAGCTTGGACGCGAAGCCGATACAGTGGCCGTCTATACCAACGGCGCCAGTCCAGCCGCAAAAATGCATCGGTGGTTCAGCGAACATAACGAATACGATTATGTCTTGCTGCGTGACCCTGATAAAGCCGGTACGGAGTGGGCCCAGGCTGTATCGGCGTCCATCCGACACGGCGGTGCAAAAGTACGCACACTCAAACCGCCAGACCAACTCGACCCGGACGAAGCCATCCTAAGCGGATGGTGGCCGTCCGCAATCTAATCCATCCAATTCCCGTATCGGGGAGCGATTCATCAATCGCTCCCCGATTTCTTTTCTCAAGGAGATAAAACATGTTCACAGCACTTTCTGTCATCGCCATTCTGATTGCCATGCTCGTAGCGGGCTGGGCGGTCTGGTTCGTCATTGAGTTCATTCGCTATATCTTTAGCGGCGAGTATGAAATTGACAAACGCCTGCGCGAGATCAGCCAATAAAAAAAATAGGAGATAAACAATGATCACCATTCAACAAGATACTTTACATGCCGCGCTTAATGCGGTCACACGCGCCAGCCTGAAAAGTTCACTGGCCGCTTTTTCCCTCGTACGCCTGGATGTCAAAACAGATGGAATCCTGCGCCTGTCCTGCTTCAATGGCGAGACCGCCGCGCGCGCCATCACGAACGTGGTTTGTGATGAAGACATCTCGGTAAGTGTGGATGCCCTGACTCTGAAAGCCGTGGTGGAAACGCTTGCGAACGAGATCCGTTTGACGGTCGAACAAAACTCGCTCATCATACAAAGCAGCACCAATCGCACCACCCTGCGCATCGTGGACGAATCCATTCCAGTCCTCGGCGATGAAGCCATGCAGTCCATCGCAACCCTTCATGGAACCACATTTCGCAGTCTGTCGCGCGCATTGCCCTTTGCCTCTGTAGACAGTTCGCGCTTTGTCCTGCAAGTACTGCATTTGACTTTTGATAAAGATACGGTCATTGCCCAGTCCGCCGATGGTTATTCGGCAGGTTATGTGCGCGAGAGTATTGAGGGACCTGCAGAACAAACCTGTGTATCCCTGCCATTGAGTTTTGCCCGCTTGTTATCCACCCTGGTGGAAGACCGTGACACGCTGCGCCTATGCACGTCGGGAGACAACCGCTACATTTTTCAGATCAAAAATTTGGATGACTCAAAAGACCTGACTCTTGCCACAGTGACAAGCGCGGAGAACTTCCCATCTGAACAGATCATGAATCTGATCAATGATGCGCGAAATAGCACAACTGCTCATCTGAATGTACAGCAGACCAGCCTGATGCAATCGATCCGTATGGTGAATGCGATGGGTACGCAGAGCACATTTATCAAAGTGGTGAATGGCGTGGTGAAGATCGCTTCCTCCGAGACCGAGACGGGTCAGGCACGCAATATCCTGGAAGGCACAGCCAGCGGAGAGAATGCCAATGTGTGGATGTCTGCCGCTTTTCTGAAACGGGCTGTCGAGGCGTGCAAGGGTGAACTCGCGATCAGAATCACGGATGGCAGGAAACCAATCCTGATCGAAGCCGGTAGTTTTACGGCGGTGATCATGCCGATGATGGTGGAAGGCAGCAAGGATCCGTTCCCCGAAGACGAAGCCATTGCAATTGAGTTGCCCAAAATGGAAATGGCGAAATCGTAAGCAAAAAATTCGACAACCCAGGAGGTTGTCAAATGTGCCTACTTACATTACAATGCAACTACATTAAGGAGCATCCTATGACAAGCATAAGAGTTGGTACGCGCGAACTCAAAACAAAATTAAGTGAGTATTTACGCCGTGTTAAAGCGGGCGAAACCATCATCGTTACCGAACATGGCAGGACGATTGGTCAGATCGTGCCCGTGAAGCCATCACTGGAAAAACGGCTTAAGGCGCTCGTCGACTCGGGCATCACAGAATGGAACGGGGAAAAATATCAGCCAGGCAAACCAACAGCCCATACCCGTGGCCCCAAACAACTTTCCGACCTGGTGATCGAGGATCGCAATGTCAATTATCTACCTTGATACCAGTGCGTTGGTGAAACAATATGTACAAGAAGCTGGATCCAAAGACGTTCAGAAACTGATCAAATCTGCCGACCATTCAGGGACAAGTTTGATCACTCGTACGGAGATGGCAGCAGCCTTGTCGCGGGCCGTTCGTATGAAGCTTCTTCCAGCGAGTGAAGCAGAGACGGCTTGGAAACAATTCCTGGGTGAATGGTCAGCTCTTTCCCGGTTGAAAGTATCCGGACAGATTATTGATCGCGCAGCCGCGCTTACATGGATGTATTCCCTGCGTGGATATGATGCTGTTCATCTGGCTTCTGCAATTCTATGGCAGGAGACAATGGAAGCACAGATCACGCTGGCTACCTTTGACCGGGAGTTATGGTCCGCAGCCAGCCAGGCAGGATTGAGCGTTTGGCCTGAAAACCTTTCCATCAAGTAATTAACCCACAACCAACAACAAAAAGTTCCCTGCGATTCAACGCAGGGAACTTTTTGTTGCCATACTTGAAGACGGCGCACATCATATGCGCCGTCTTTCATTTCTCAAGGAGACTCATGACCACTACCAATTCGTTACTTCTCCAAAGCATATCCACATACGACCAACCCAAACTCAAGAGCATGCCTTTGCGTGAACAGCCTGCATACCGCGTCGCCCAGAACGCAACCGCCTGCAACCTCACGGAACTCATGGCGGCTGTGATCGGCGGACAGAAACAGATCGAGATCGCGCAGACTTTGCTGGCGCGTTTCGATGGAGACATCCGTCGTTTGTATCAGGCGCATCCCGCAGAACTGGCGAAGGTGAAGGGCATCAATCAGACAACTGCCATTCGCATCAAGGCGGCGCTCAATCTTGGTTTGCGGTTGAACCTTCCCAATGAAGAACGCCCGGTCATTAATTCCCCCGCAGACGCTGCCGCGCTCGTGCAATACGAAATGGGTCTGTTGGAAAAGGAACACCTGCGCACATTGCTGCTCGACCGGCGCAACCGCGTTCTTGAAATTGTCGAGATCTATCAAGGCTCGGTGAGTTCCTCCCAGGTACGCGTGGGTGAAGTCTTTCAAGCCGCGGTGGGACGCATGGCGTCCGCCATTGTGGTCTGTCACAACCATCCGAGTGGTGACCCCACGCCTTCGCCCGATGATGTCGCTGTGACGCGCGCAATGGTGCAGGCTGGAAAATTGTTGGACATCGATCTGCTGGACCATCTCGTGATCGGACATGCGGGCAAGTGGGTGAGCTTGAAAGAACGCGGCTTGGGCTTCACGTAGGAGGAACCATGCAGATGCAATTGACTCTCGACTTCACGCCAAGACCTTCAAATCTAAAACCGAACATCAAGAATACAACCTGGATGAATGTCAGCGATGTTGCCAGAGGAATAGGTTTCGCCATTCCCGTCGAGGTGAGCATTGCTTTGAGCGATGCTCTTGAACCGCTTCAAACAGAAGATGATGAAGATTATGACCAACGCCTGTATGACGCACTCTGGCTGGCACACCATTATCTCTCACTGGACCTTCGGCGCCCATCCATCTCATTCACCTTCGACTTTCCGCGCGAAGACAAACATACCGGGAAGTTTATCGAAGCCAGTCTGCGGCTGAGAGTTGAAACACAAAAGCAGGTTGTGCTGCTCGGCTTGATGCAGGATTTTTAGGAGGCACTGAGTGGCAATCTATCTTGGCAAACGCAAACAGGGCGACCTCGTGCAATTTCGCTCTTCCACAATCCCCACCAAAGAATCACATGGTCATTTATATACGGCGGTGATCGGTCCGTTCAAGAGCAAAGTTGGCGCGAGTTATTTTGCCCGCTATGGACGAAACAATCCACACATCCGCACGGCAGATGATGCCGAACGCCTGGCGCGCGCAAATCCCATGATGGAGCAGATCATCGTCGAAGAAAGTATGACCGACGAGGAACTGGCCATCGCGTTGGAATGCGACGCGCAGGATCAAATCGAATATTCACCTCAACCAACCATATCCCTGCCAATCACTCCCATCCCCTGGCAGGGAACAATTAAATCACAAGGAGAAATCTCATGCCTAATTGGGCTGAAAACGAACTGACCATCACAGGTCCCGATGTACAGAAAGTATTGAACTCCGTCTGTATTGAGCCTGGCGCAGATGACGAGGCCCAAACCCTGGACTTCGACAAGATCATTCCCTATCCGAAGATGTACAAGGAATTGGATCAACGTGCAAACGAATATCAGGAAAAGTTTCTTGCCATTGGGAAGGATGACCCTGAACGACAGAGCAAACTTAATGCGCTGGCTGCGGAGTACGGAGTCGAACCTGGCACACCCTGGTTGAAGGACGGCTTCAACTCTGGCGGGTACGAATGGCGGTGTGAAAATTGGGCGACGAAATGGAATGCCAGGGGCATCTCCCTGACAACCCGCAAGGACAATTCAAGACAGTCCACGCACAAAACAGTCCAATGTTCTTTCTGTCAGACGGTGCATAACACCGAACACATGAAAGTTTGGGTGTGCCAGCAATGCGGCAGCCCTCTGCCTGACTCGCAACCCTTGCTGGCTTTCATGGAATTCGACACAGCCTGGAGTCCGCCCATACCCGTGATCGAAAAGCTGGCCAGTATGTTTTTGGACCATGCCTTCGAATTGAAATACTTCGAAGGCGGCATGGGCTTTAGTGGACATGCCCGTTGGACTGAGGGTGCGGAGCAATTTCACCATCAGTATGACTACGACGGTCCGCGCGGCGGATGACTTCAATCAACCAATTCAATAAGGAGCAAACTCATGACCTATCAATCTGAACATCAACGGTTGAAACCCGTGCTCGACCGGGCAAGTCAACTCGACATTGCCACTAATCCAAATCCGCAAGCCATCTTCGAAGCTGGGAACGGAGGCTTTCAAGTCTGGTGCATACCGCAGGAACGCCCGCAAGGTTGGAGCGGGATCACGATGAATACAGGCGCTTTCTCCAAACCCTGCGAGTATGTGGGCAGTGTGGTTTGGAAGTGGGATGATGACAAAATCGTGGCGCTTGCCATCGAGACCACCGCGTATGCATTGGCGGATCAAAAGCCCGATGAGTATTGCAATCTAATGGATATCCCCAAAGGCTTCCACCGTCGCACGATCTTCAATCGTGACGCGGATATCGAATGGCTCAAGGAAAAAGTGACCTGGCTGTTTGCAGAAGCAGGAGTTCCTTTGCCGCCCTTCGAATATGAACAGGCGGCGCTTTCAGAAATTGGTCCGTACATTCTGACTCACTACGTTTCAGAGGAAGATGAATACGTGGTAATCGTTTCACCGGAAATAGATCCAGAAGAATTCTGCAAGCCTGGCTATGAAGTCGCGCACACGCTCGAGATCTGGAAGGCGGGCGACTTCCCTGCGGATGTGATCCTGCGTCCCGATCATGAATATCACGAGGCAGATACCGAACCCGATGAAGGACCGCTCGTGGAGCAATATGAAAACGCTTCACGCCTGGGTGACGACGACTGGCTCGAAGCCGAATTTGAAGACAGAATCAGCGGCTGGAGTGAATAACTTTTCAAATGGAGGGCGACCATGTCGCCCTCCATTCTTTTTATGGAGAACCCAATGACCACTTTGTTTCAAACCAATATTGAACAACTTTTGAAAGCGCATAATCTGCTCGATCAATTCCACTCCCAGGACGAGTTTCATGTGCGCTTTGATATGCCTCACCATGACCGTCTCGTGATCGAACGGCTTGGCAACCTGATTAGTGTCGCGCACTATTTCGAACAAAATGGCGATCTGGTTGCGGACCCGGATGTCGAGCTTCATTATCCAACCTGGACTCCGACTTCCATTACGCAAGTCTTTGGATATCGTTCGAAGTTCATCGAACGGGATGGAAAGACTTTTGTGGACACCCGTTTCCACAAGGATGTCTCTTCGTTCCTGACCATGTGGGCGCGAAATATCCAGGCACAGGGCTGGGCGGAGAAAGGGAAGGTGCATGATGACCCTCATGACTAACTTGTTTCGGAAAAGAGTTCCGTTTCCCATCAAGCGCAAAAAGTTTCGCCTGACAGATCAAACCAGAAATTCACTTGCCGAGAATCCAGGGAGTCTTTTCAGGCC
>Ga0163152_10007795_pt1 | contig 11587 bp, 6 predicted proteins | sample OliLakLV19MP8IB2_FD_148635 | JGI IMG/M metagenome (GOLD analysis project Ga0163152, IMG submission 148635) | Freshwater microbial mat bacterial communities from Lake Vanda, McMurdo Dry Valleys, Antarctica - Oligotrophic Lake LV.19.MP8.IB-2 | ecosystem: Environmental > Aquatic > Freshwater > Lake... | reverse complement strand
TTTGGCGAGGGGGAGACTTACCTCGGCTCAGCGACGGTGACGACCGACCTGTCCGGCAACGCGAGTTTTAACATTCCGGTGTCACCCGCGCTGGTTGCCGGACAATTCATGACTGCGACTGCGACGGATGAGAACGAAGACACTTCTCTCTTTTCGCACTGCATTCAAGCCGGTCCGGCGAACGACATTTCGATCACGCAAACCGTCTCGACCAATCCGTTGCCTGCCGGGAGTAACGTGGTGTTCACCGTCACGGTCTCGAATGCCGGCCCGGCCACGGCCACGGGCGTTTTCATGAGTTGGGAAATGCCAAAGCACTTCACCTACGTCTCCGGATCGAACGGGGTGCAGAATTCCAGCGGACGGGTCACCGGCCCCGCCACGGCCACGGGCGTTTTCATGAGTTGGGAAATGCCAAAGCACTTCACCTACGTCTCCGGATCGAACGGGGTGCAGAATTCCAGCGGACGGGTCACGGCCTCCGCCAGCAGCCTGGCCGCCGGAACGGCGACGAATTGGAATATTGTGATTCGTCCGAAGCAGGTTGGGTCGGTCGTGAGCACGTTTGTCGTCGTGGGGGATCAGCCGGACAGTGGGTTTGCCAACAACCTTTCCAGCGCGGCTTACAACATCGTCAATCCGTCGCCGCGCACTCTGCTGGTCACGAGCACGAACACCTCGGGCGCCGGTTCGCTCTCACAGGCCATCTCCGACCTCAATGCCGGTCCGGGCGGCGATACCATTGCGTTCAACATTCCCGGCTCCGGCGTTCGTACGATTCAGACGACATTTCTCCCCGGCATCAACGTGCCGGTCACGATTGATGGCTTCACGCAACCGGGTTCGCAACCGAACTCGCACACCGTGGGCAACAACGCGGTGATGTTGATCGAGATTTCCGGTGACGGGCTGGAATTGTACGGTGGCTATTCGACCGTGCGCGGGCTTGTGATCAACGGCGCCGACACGGGAATCTATCTCGGCGATCCCGGTAACACGATTCCTTCGGTCAACAACGTGATTGAAGGATGTTTCATTGGGCTCAATGCGGCCGGCAACGCGGCAAAACCCAACATCGATTACGGCATTGCCGTGAGTGGTTCGCGCGGCGATCGCATTGGCGGTGTCACGCCTGCCGCGCGCAATGTGATTTCTGCGGCAGGTTATGCGGGCATCGGTTTGATCGATGAGGCGCGCGAAACGGTCGTTCAGGGAAACTACATCGGCACGGACGCCTCCGGCGCGCTCCCGCTGGGAAACCGGGCCGTCGGCGTTTACTCGGAGGCCGGAACCGGAGCGGGAAGTTTGATTGGCGGCGCGGGGCCGGGTCAGGGCAATCTCATTGCGTTCAACGGAGGACCTGGCGTGCTTATTTACATCGGCAATGGCAACACCATTAGCGGCAATTCCATCTTTGGCAACGGCGGCATCGGCATCAACCTGGGCGGCGAAGGGAGCGTGAACGATGCGCCGCAAACAAATGACGCTGGCGATGCGGACACCGGCGCGAACGATTTGCTGAACTCGCCGGTCATCACGCAGGTGATCTCGAACGCGAACTCCACGCGCGTTCAAGGCACACTCAACTCGCTCCCGAACCGCGCCTATCGGCTGGAGTTTTTCTCCAGTCCGGCGAACCCGGCGGTATTTTATCTGAGCGAGGGGAAAGCGTATCTTGGCTCGACCAACGTCACTACCAGCGGCGCGGGCGTCGCCGTTTTCGACCTGACCTTTCCTGTGGCCTCGCAATTCGTGAGCGCCACGGCCACCGACCCGGGTGGGAATACTTCGCCGTTCTTCTCCTTCGGTTACCAGGCGCCCGCGTCCTGCTTTGAGCCGGGCGATTTGCTGACCGGTTTCGACGAAGGCGTGGTGCAATGGCGGCGCGCGGATGGCCGGCCCGTGCGCGTGCTGCGGGTGCCCGACGGCGAAGCCACGGGCATGGCGTTCAGCGGCAGCGGACAACTCTTCGTCACCGGCTTTTTGCTGGGAGAGATTCACCGGTTCGACTCCTGCGGCAATCCGCTGGCGGCGTTTTCGACCGACATCGACGCGGACCCGGAATCCATTCTTTTCAGTTCAAGCGGTGATTATCTAGTTGGGTTCGACGATCCAACAAACAATGTGCGGAGGTACGGAGCGGCCGGAAATCTCTTGTCGCAATTCAACGTGGCAAAGGAGAACGGGGGCGCAGACTGGATGGACCTTGCGGCGGACGGACAGACGCTCTACTACACTTCCGAGGGGTCGCGGTTGAAGCGATTCAATCTCGCCGCGAGCCAGCAGTTGCCTGATCTCGTGACGAATCTGTTGAATGCGGCTGGCGTGCGCGTGCTGCCGGACGGGAGCGTGATCATCGCGACGCGGCAGAACCTGCAACGGCGCGACGTCTCGGGAAATCTTATCGGAATTTACAGCAGCGGCGGCGTGACTTTTTGGAATTCAGTGAACCTTGATCCCGACGGCGTTTCGTTCCGGAGCGTCGGCGGCGAGCCGCCGGTGATTGCGCGCTTCAACATCGAGACCGGCGCGCTGCTGACCCAGATTCCCGTGGACGTCATTTACACAGCGAACAGTCTCGCGGTGTTCGGCGAAGTCACCGTGACCGGCGGTGGTGGGGCCGCGCGCCCGCGATTGTCGATCACGCGGGATGGCGCGGATGTGTTGCTTTCCTGGCCGGAAACCGCGACGAACTATTTTCTGGAACAGTCCCTCGCGGTCGGTCCGCCCGCGAACTGGCAAAGCAATTCCATTCCCCCTGCAGTCGGCGGCGGCCAGAAGTCTGTGAGGCAAGCCATCGGCGGCACAAATCGCTTCTTTCGGCTGCGCGGACCGTGAGGCGCAGGAATTGACACCTGAGAGCGTCCGGGAATCGAACTTCTCACGTCGGCGGCTGCCGAACTTGGGCGCGTTCCCTTCGCGTCTGCTGCCATGTTGCAACTTTGAAGTCACCGCACTCTCGATCAAATACTCCTGTTCGTTTTTGAATCCTGCGCCGCAACGAAAAAGTCTTTCTTTGACCCTGAGCGCAACTTTTCCTATGTTCACATGTTTCTCTTGGTGAAATTACCGGGCATGGCACTGTTATCGATTAAAAATTTGTTGGCCGAGAATAATCTCGCGAGCGCTGCGCAATTCGAGGATTGCAGCAAGGCGTGGCGCGTGGCTGTCGAGAGCGGATCGCAGGATTCCCTGCTGTCTTTTATTGCCAAGGAACGCGGATTATCCGACGAGGCATTCTTGCAGCAACTGGCCAAAGCGCTGAACTGGCCCTACCTCGAGCTTGGGAAAATGGACCCGCAACCAGAGGCGCGCAACAAGATCTCGACGAAGGTTGCCTTTCAATACTTCGTGCTCCCCACCAAATTTGAAGAAGGCAAGCTTGAGGTGGCGGTAAGCAATCCATTTGACGCCTCGATGTTGAGCGCGGTGCAGTTTGACGCGCGCGGCCCGGTCAATCTTGCGCTGGCGCCAAAAACAGAAATTGAGAAGTCGCTCAAAAAATATTACGGCGTCGGCGCGGAAACCCTCGACGAAATGTCCAAGGATGAACCGATGGAACTGCTGGTGGGCGAGGACAAGGAAATCACCGAGGGCGACCAGGAGGCGAGCGTCATCAAGTTCGTCAACCAGATCATCTGGGAAGCGTTCAAGGATCGCGCCACGGACATTCATTTTGAACCGGCTGAAGACGAGCTCCGCATCCGGTATCGTATCGACGGCATCCTGCACCAGACACCGATGCCGCCGCAGTTGAAGCGTTACCAGGCTTCGCTCATTTCTCGTATCAAAGTAATGTCCGGGATGAACATTGCGGAGAAGCGTCTTCCCCAGGACGGACGCATCAATGTCCGGATCAAAGGGGAGGAGATCGATATCCGCGTCTCGACCGTGCCCACCGTCTATGGCGAAAGTGTTTCGCTTCGTTTGCTGACGCGCGGCAAGATTTTTTTCAGCATGGAGAAACTCGGATTTTCTCCGCTGGAGGAAGCGGCCATCCGCGAGATTATCATCAAGCCGCACGGAATCATGCTCGTCACCGGCCCGACCGGTTCCGGCAAATCGACATCGCTCTATTCCTTTCTCAGCACCATCAACTCGGTCACGAAACGAATCATCACGATTGAAGAGCCGGTCGAATACGAACTCAAAGGGATCAACCAAATCGCCGTCCGGTCGGACATCGGGCTGACCTTCGCGATGGGCTTGCGCCATATATTGCGCCAGGACCCCAACGTCATCATGGTCGGGGAAATCCGCGATCTCGAGACGGCGGAAATTGCGATTCGCGCGGCGCTCACCGGGCATTTGGTCTTCAGCACGCTGCACACCAACGACGCTCCGAGCGCGTTCACCCGTTTGATCGACATGGGCATCGAGCCGTTTCTTGTCGCCTCGTCGGTGGAAGCGGTGCTTGCGCAACGTCTGGTGCGCACGATTTGTCCGCATTGTAAAGTGGAGCAGAAGGTCGAGCGAACGTTTCTGCGCAAGGTTGGATTTCCCGAGGCCGACATCGAGACGGCGAAGTTCTGGCGCGGCTCCGGATGCGAGCTTTGCCGCCAGCTCGGTTACCAGGGCCGCATGGGAATTTACGAGCTTTTGATTTTGAACGAGGCCATTCGTCCTCTGGTCATGAACCGCGCCCCGGCCTCGACCATAGCACAGCGCGCGATGGAGGAAGGAATGCGCACCCTGCGCACGGACGGCTGGAATAAGGTCAGGGCGGGATTGACGACAATTGAGGAAGTGCTGCGTGTGACACAAACCGAGGAGCACATGATGGCGCTGGTGGATGACAGCAGGACTGAGCTATGGGCGAAAAGTTAAAGAAGTCCCGCTGGCATTCGGCGAACGTGCTTGATGCCGGGTCGCATTCGCGCCATCTCTGGCAATTTTCGATCCGCGAGAAAAAATTTGAGACCACGCGCGACCTGGCGCTGGCCCCCACCGAGGCGCCGGCGGAGCATCTCGTCGGGAAAAGCTGGAGTGAAATATGGAAGCCCAAACTCAATGTCGCCTGGTTGCCGGCGGAGAAAGTTTTCCTGCGCGTGGTCCATCTGCCGGGCAGCGACTTTGCGGAAACGCTTTCGATGGTGGAATTGCAGCTCGAAAAATTTTCACCGATGCCCGTTGCGCAGATTGTTTGGAGTATCGAGCTTCTCCCGAAGCGGCCCGATGACACACTGCAGACGGCCATTCTCATCATTGTCCCGCGCGACGCTGTTGAGCAGTTTCTCGGGCAACTCGAGGGGCAGAAGTACCTGGCCGACCGGTTGGAGCTGCCGGTTCTGGATGAGTTGCTCGCCACGCAGGTTCACGAAGACGGCATTTGGATTTTTCCGGGCGCGACAACGGCCTCGCCTTATCTCCTGGCGTGGTGGTACGGAGGACTTCTGCAGAACGTCACTTTGTTTTCACCGGCGGTGGGCCTCGATTTGGGGGCCGCGCTCAAGGAACAGGTTTCGCAGATCGCCTGGGCTGGCGAGCTTGAGGGCTGGCTGACCGCGCCTCCGCGCTGGCACCTGGTCGCGGCAGGCGAGACGGCGGCGACTTGGGAGGTGCTTCTGAACCAGGTGGCTGAGGAACCGGTGCAACTGATCGCACCCGTGCCGCCCTCTCAGATCGCGGCGATGAGCGCCCGGCGCGCCGTGCGGGCCAACGGCACGGCCAATCTTCTGCCGGAGGAGTTCGCTGTCCGGTATCGGCAGCAATATGTCGATCGTCTTTGGATGCGCGGACTGGGCGCAGTCGTGGTCCTGTATCTGATTGGCGTGGCCATATATTTTGGCGCGTTGCAGGTATTGAAATTTCAGCATTATCGACTGGAGAGTCAGGTGAAGGGAATCAGCCAATCCTACACGAACGCATTGAAGATGGAGGGCCGCATTGTGGTATTGGAAGACCGGAAGAACCTCCAGTTCGCCGCCCTGGATTGTTGGAAGGCGGTGGCGGACCTCCTGCCGTCCGAGGTTTCGATCGACCAGATTTATTTCCAGCGAGGAAAGACTTTCGACCTGTTCGGCACCGTGCCGCAGGAGCACGAGGTGGAGGTCACGGATTTCAACAGCGCATTGCGTCGCGCCAAAGTAAACGGCGACCTGTTGTTCAGCGAGGTATCGTCCCCGAGCAGCCAGGTCCGCGGATCGAGTGTGGTCTGGAAATTTTCCTGCAAACTCAAGAGCGGAGATAACGTGCAATGAGTTCTTCCCTCGACAAAATGAATTTACGGCCCCAGGAACGCCGCCTGGTCGTGGGGATTCTGGTCGTCATCTTTGTGGTCCTCAATGTGGTCCTGGTGTGGCCGCACTTCGGTGATTGGGCCAGGGTGCGGGCGGACCTTGCCAAGGCGCAGAAGAATTTGACCGACTACAAAAAGAAGATCGCTCAGGTTTCCGGCGCAAATGGCTTCGAGGTCAAACTGAAAAAACTCGAGGGAGAAGGGGCGAGCGTCGTCGCCGACGAGCAGGATGTGCAATTGCTTCGCACCGTCCAGAGCCAGGTGGCGGAGAGCAAAGTATTGGTCAGCAGTTACGGGAAGGTGAGCCAGCAAAGCAGCGGAAAGACCAACGAGTTTTTTGAGGAGCAATCGATTCAAATCACGGTCAACACCGGCGAGAAAGAGCTGGTGGATTTTCTCCTCAACATTGGTTCGGGCGGTTCGATGATTCGTGTTCGGGACTTGGATTTAAAGCCTGCGGATCAGAATCGCTATCGTTTGCAGGGTCGTATTACGTTAAGCGCAAATTATCAGAAAAAGCTGGCGGCCCGGCCTGCACCGGTCGCGGCCAAACCGGCCACACCGACCGTCAAAGCGCCCGCACCGGGCGTTAAGAAACCGTGAATTTAATCCTAGCTCCTGTGAAAACTATCTATTCTATCTTCCTGGTGTTGCTGGTCACCGTCTCCAGCATCGCGCAAACCAATCCGGCCCCGTCGTTCCCCGCTTTTCCGGTCCCGCGCCGTCCGCTGCCCGCACGGACGAATGCCAACACAAATGTAAACCCCAACGTGAACGCCGCATTGGTGCCTCCGACGGCCCCGAGCGCCCCGGCTGCGAATGCCCAGACTGTTCCATCGAGGCCCCTGGCCATCCCGCCGGCCGCGGTGGATCCTGCGGCGGTTCCTGCGGCGAACGTGCCCGGCCCCGTCGTTGTGCCCGCGCCCGCGACACCCTCGGTGCCGGGGACTCCAGCAGTTGGGGCAGTCGCGGCGGCTGACTCAAAAAACCTGGCCCGCACCAATGCCGCGGGAGAGGTGGCGGAGATTGATATTCAGTTTGCGGGCATGCCGCTGGAACAGATTTTGGATTTCTATTCCAAAATGATCGGGCGCACGCTGCTGCGCTCGCCGACGTTGCAGCCGACCCTTCTGATCACGTTGCGATCCCATTCGTTGCTGACGCGATCCGAGACGATCACCGCGCTGGAAACGGTTTTCGGGATGAACAACATTACCGTGATTCCCATCGGCGAGAAATTTGTCAAAGTGGTGCCGGCGGCCGAAGCGGGCACGGCTGGCGGAGAATTCTCGGACAAGAAGGCCAAGGATTTGCGCGAGGCCGGCGAATACGTGACGCAGATTGTGCAGTTGAAATATGCGGTGGCGCAGGAAGTGCAACAGGCCATCCAGTATTTCGCAAAAACCCCGGCGAGCCTCATCGCGCTGCCCACCAGCAACACCCTCATCCTGCGCGACTACTCGGAAAATATTAAGCGGATGCTCGAAGTGATCGAAAAAATCGACAAGGTCACCGAGATGGAGGTCAAGCCCGAGGTGATTCCCATCAAATACGCCCTGGCGTCGGACATCTCGCAGGTTCTTGGAAGTTTGACCGCGAGCGGCCCGGGTGTGTCGGTTGGCCGCAGTTCCTCGCGGGGCGCTGGAGTGACGCCGGGTGGCTATCAGCCAGGCGCAACCGGAATCAATCAAGGATTCGGGCAACAACAGCAGCAACTGGGGGCCATCCCCGGCCAATCCGCGTTGGGCGCCGCTGGAACCAGCTCCCGCTCCGCATTTCAGCGAAACCTGCAAGGGATCGTCAACCGGATCGCTACAGGAGGAACCGGTGATTTTCAGGTGATCGGCAACGCCAAAATCATCGCGGACGAACGGACCAATTCGCTGCTCATTTTCGCCAACGACCAGGACATGGTCATGATCAAAGACATCATTGCGCGTCTCGACGTTGTGCTCGCGCAGGTCTTGATTGAGGCGATCATCATGGAGGTTTCCCTCGACAACGGCCAATCTTTGGGCATCAGCTATCTCCAGCAGCCGCAGCGGGTGGGGAATTGGGTGGCGGGTGGCGGCGTGAACAACGGGCAAAGCGCGCCCAGTGGTGGAACCAATTCAACTGGCCTTCTTGGAATCCAGAATTTGGCGAGTGGCTTCAGCTACTTTGGCAGCTTCCGCGATGACTTCGATATTGCGATCACGGCTTTGGCCAACGACAGCCGGATCAACGTGCTTTCCCGTCCGCGCATCCAAACCTCCCATGCTGTGCCTGCGACCTTGTTCATTGGCGATACGGTTCCCTACATCACCGGAAGTACCTTTGGCAGCGGCTTCGGGGGCGACTTCGGCAATTCGCGGTCGCAATATCAGGAAAAGCGGGTCGGCATTACGCTGGACGTTCTCCCTTTGATCAACCCGGACGGACTCGTCGTGATGGACATCCAGCAAAATATTCAGCAGCTCGGCACCAGTGTGGTGATTGATGGCAATCAGGTTCCGACCACCACCGAACGTTCGGCCTCGGCCAAAGTCGCCGTGCGCGATCGTGAAACGATCATCCTGGGCGGTTTCATCAGCACCAGTCGGAACAAATCCAAATCGGGCGTTCCCTACCTGAAAGACATTCCTGGCCTTGGCATCCTGTTCAGAAGTTCGAGCGACACGATGCGCCGTGTGGAGCTCATTGTGTTGCTTCGCCCGACGGTGCTGCCAACGCCGGAGGCGGCGGCGCTGGTGGCGGCGACCGAGCGGGACAAGTTGTCAGGCGTGAAGCAGGGTGAGTTCGAGATCCGCGAAATGGAGCGCAAACGCCAGGAAGAGCTCGACGCCGAGATGCGAAAAAAACTCGGAATCAAAAGCCGTCCGCTCTGATAACCTCCGGTGTGATGCCGACGCGCGGGAAAATCCTGGTGATCCGCGGCGGCGCCATAGGTGATTTCATTCTAACGTTTCCCGTGCTCTCCGCGCTGCGGCAGCAGTTCCCGGAAACGCACCTTGAAGTTCTCGGTTATCCCCACATTGCGGACCTTGCCGTGGCGGGGGGGCTGGTTCAGCGCGCCCGCTCGATCGAGGCCCAGCCGCTGGCTGCATTTTTTGCGCGCGGCGGCAATTTGTCATCCGAGCTGTGCGAGTATTTCGGCAGCTTCGACATCATTATTTCCTACCTCTACGATCCGGACGAGATTTTCCGGGCGAACGTGGCGGGCTGCTCCAAAGCTCAGTTCATCATCGGGCCGCACCGGCCTGACGAAACCTTGAAGCTTCACGCGACGAAGGTATTTCTGAAGCCGCTCGAACGTCTCGCCATTTTCGAGGCAGACGAATGCCCCAGACTTTCCCTCCCGCCTTGCGTGGCCTCATCCAATCCGCTCGCCATTCATCCCGGCAGCGGGAGCGAGCGGAAGAACTGGCCGGTAACGAAGTGGGCGGAACTGATCGAAACATTGCTGGCGGAAATGGATCATCCGATTCTTGTGGTCGGCGGGGAGGCTGACGCATCGAGAGTGCAATTCCTCGCCCGGACGATTCCGAAGGAGCGATTGGAGATTGCCGAGAATTTAAGGTTGGTTGACCTTGCGGTCCGCCTTCAAAATTGTGCGGGTTTTATTGGTCATGATTCCGGTATTTCCCATCTCGCCGCGGCGGTGGGATTGCGGGGTTTGGTTTTGTGGGGCGAAACCATCGAGGAGATTTGGCGGCCAGCGAGTCCAAAGGTCAAAGTTATTCGAGGTTCGACTGGCCTGGCTGGTCTTCCGGTTGATCGGGTGGTGGAGGAGTTGAAACGTCTCTTCGCCTGAAAATTTACTTTTTCCGCATAAAGATTTTTGGTTTCGACGCCGCAAAAAGGGGAAAACCGTTGACGCTTCCGGCTGCCTTACCTAGATTGACCCGGCGTATTTTTCGGGTCGAAGGAAAGTTTTTTTCATGACAACACCCACAACTAAAACGGCGGGCAAAGGTTTGGACGGAATCGTGGCTGCGAGCACGCGCCTGAGCGATGTCAAAGGCGATGTTGGCGAACTGATTTATTGCGGCTACAATATCAACGAACTGGCCGGCAACGTTTCCTACGAGGAAACCATCCATCTTCTCCATTACGGACATCTGCCAAACAAGAACGAGCTGGCCAGTCTCAAAGCGCAGCTCGTCGAGGAACGTGACCTGCCGCGAGGCGTCGTTGACATCATCCAGAAACTTCCTAAGACGACCCCGCCCATGCATGCGTTGCGCACGATTGTTTCGGCGCTTGGTTGTTTCGATCCGGATTGCGACAACGATTCCATGGATGCGCAGCGCGAGAAAGCCGTCCGGCTGATGGCGCGGATTCCGATTGCGATGGCCTATTTCCACCGGGCTCGCCAGGACAAGTCGCTCCTGCCTCCGGACGATTCACTGGGCGAAGCCGCGAATTTTCTGTACCTCATCGACGGCGAGAAACCTTCCCAGGAAAAGGAAAACACGCTTGATCTTTGTTACGTGCTCCACGCCGACCACGGCATGAACGCATCGACCTTTTCCGCGCGCGTGACCATTGCCACGTTGAGCGACATGTATTCGGCCATCACCAGCGCCATCGGGACGTTGAAGGGGCCGCTGCATGGCGGCGCCAACGAGGGCGTAATCAAAATGCTCCAGGAAATCGGCACCCTCGAAAAAGTCGATGCCTACGTGCAGGAATGTCTCGCGCAAAAGAAAAAGATCATGGGCATCGGCCATCGCGTCTATAAAACACTCGATCCGCGCGCCCCCCATCTAAAGCGCATGGCGCAGGTGCTCAGCGCCAAGCTCGGCGAGCCGAAATGGATCCAGATGAGCGATCGCATCGCGGCGATCATGCTTGCCGAAAAGAATCTGCACGCGAACGTCGATTTCTATTCGGCGACAGTCTATTACTCGCTGGATATCCCGACCGATTTGTTCACGCCAATCTTTGCCATCTCCCGCACCTCCGGCTGGACGGCGCACGTTTTGGAACAACTCCAGGACAATCGCCTGATTCGTCCGCAAAGTGAATACATCGGGCCGGTGGGATTGAAAGTGATGGCGATTGAACAAAGGTGATCAAGTTCCAAGTTTAAGGTTTAAGGTTTAAAGTTATCCATCTTTGCGTCATGGCTAAGATTGAACGATTTGAGGATATTGAGGCTTTGAAGAAAGCGCGGGAACTTCGAATGGCAATTGATTTCCGGCTTTATGAAATATCTTCAACAATCCGAACCGCGTGGCGCAAAATTCAAAAGAGGCGGCGCTGGCGAATGACTTTGAACATTAAACATTAAACTTTGAACTAGCTAATGAACATCCACGAATACCAGGCCAAACAACTTCTCGCCCAATACGGTGTCGCAGTACC
>Ga0163152_10007791_pt1 | contig 11591 bp, 10 predicted proteins | sample OliLakLV19MP8IB2_FD_148635 | JGI IMG/M metagenome (GOLD analysis project Ga0163152, IMG submission 148635) | Freshwater microbial mat bacterial communities from Lake Vanda, McMurdo Dry Valleys, Antarctica - Oligotrophic Lake LV.19.MP8.IB-2 | ecosystem: Environmental > Aquatic > Freshwater >... | reverse complement strand
GGAGGGGGGGCCGGTGAGTTCTGGCAGTGTTCGGACGCCAGACCATAACGGGGACGCGGCGCACTTTGTCGCGAGTTTTGACTAGGGAGGTCCGTTTAAGGGATCCCGGCGATCACGACCGTACGACTAAGCGCACTCGTATTTTGGCATAATTTAAGTGTTTCTGTCCCTCTCGTAGTTAAAACTAACTCTCTCTCCCTTCCGCACGCTGCAAGTGTGTGGCCGTGGCGAATTTCGACTCGGAAGGACCCTCGGACGCAACGCAACGACTGCCATACCAAAGGCCATAACCAACATTCCGGATGGCTCGGGGACTGTGATAGAAGATAAGTCGGGTGTTTCTCCATAATTCGCTTGCCAATCGGCGAGGTCCCCCGCATCCAAAGGACCGTTGGTGGATTCGCCGCGCTGCCAAATCAGAAAATCCCGACCGTCGACGTCGCCGTCGAAATCGAAGTCGCCGGGTGATTCTGATCCCGTGGTGAAAGCCAGGTCCGTGACTACATCGTAAAGCGCTGAGCTATCACCAACTGAGAATCCCGCATCAAATACATCGAGACGGCTGCTGTAATCCAGGTTGGCTCGATACTGTGTGTTATGTGCCAACGTCCCGGCTGGAATGAGAAATGACGTTACAGTGTTTGAAACCACGGTGCCGGTCATGAACTGCCCATCTGAAACCCTATAAACGCCAAAGAATATCGGCGAGCTGGTAACTTCTGGCAAGGGGGTATACCCGTTCCACGTAATGGTATAGCCCGCCGAAGGATTCATGCCATTCAACTGGCTAAAGCCATTGTTGGTGAAGTACGGCAGCTCGGGGCTAAACAGATTTGTGCCGGGCACCTCCAGTAGTGCCAACTGTGAACCTAGATTACCCCCTTCGATTAAGAAGCCCAGTGTATCGCCGGGGAGAAGTTCAAGGTCCATTTCCTCGATAGATGAATAGACTTTCGAGATCCCCCAATACCCAGGCGAAAACTCTGTGAGCGGAAATTCAGGCACCGTTGGGGCCGCCTGCGTCGAAAAAACTCTGGCCGCAATCAGATCGGCCGGGTCATCCGCGAACATGTCCACGCCGCCATAAATCGATGTCGGCGTAGTCGGCGAACTGTCGCTGGTTTGTGTATAGGCAATCGTCCTGCCAAGGCGGTAAAAACTCACCGTCGCGTGGGATGGCAATGCCTCGAAAACCAAACTGAGGGAAACTACCATCAGAAAGAGTTGTACACCCCGAGATCGGCTCAATGAACAGAATAGTGATATTGCCCCAGCAATTAAGGCGATGCTCATGGGCTCGGGTATCGCCCTTACTTCGGCCCCGCCTGTCGTGAAGTACAATGTGGTTGCCAGGTCGTAGCTCACGGCAGCATCCGCCATGAAAAATCCAACATCGATATCGACCACGCGGGCGCTATACCCAAGGTCCGCGCGATATGCCGTGGCGGGGGCAAGCGTGTTCGCGGCCAGATTAAACGAAGTCACATTGTTCGAAACCACCGTGCTCGCTACGCTTTGACCGTCGGAGATGCGAGAGATGTTGAAGAAGATTGGCGCGTCCGTGACACCTACCGGAATAGAATAGCCGTTCCACGTGATGGTCAAAGGGTTTGACGTCTCCAAACCGTTCAGTTGGCTGTGGGCACCGTTAGTAAAGTAGGGTATTTCCGGGGGAAAAAGATTCTGCTCTGGTATCGGCAGCAGCGCCAATCGAGAACTAAGGTCGCCCCCCTCGATGAGATAACCGAAGGTATCTCCAGGGGGCAGGTCAATGTCCATCTCTTCCACCGAAGAATAGAGCCCGCTCGAACCCCAATACCCTGGCGAGAACTCGAACAGGCTAAATGGAGATGCGAGACTCAAAACACTGGGCTTGGTGGAGAATACGCGAGCCGCAAGAAAGTCGTTCGAATTATCCGTGAACATGTCGACGCCCCCATCCATGGAAACATGAACGGTTGGCTGATTGTCGTCGCTTTGCTCGTAGGCAATCCTTTTTCCCAGGCGATAGAAATGGACGTCGCCCCACGCAGCCTCTTCTAGCACACATGCCAAGCTAAGGATCCCAAGCAGAACCCGCTGCGTAGATTTGTTCGCTGACATAATTGTTCCCCCGAAAGGAATTGCAAAGGCTATCCCAGCCTCAATATCTTATAGCCGCGTGGGAGGAGATTGCAAGCTTTCTACGCACAAGAATCTGCTGGCCCCGGCTGGTGCCGAGTATGTCATCACGCGCTATCGGGACCGCAACTGCAACTTGCGGATACAGCGCTTGAAATAAAAAAGCCCGAGAAACTCTGCGAAGGTAGAGGTTCTCGGGCTTGTGTAGCTCCCCGAAAGGAACCCTCTTCGAAACAATGCGCGCCCCATTCCCTCGATTAACGCGAATGCCAGATGGCCCCCCGTCGTGGGCGGTGCAGTGCAACAAGCCGAAGAGGGCTTGCTTCGCACAAGAGTAGGCCAACTTTTGCAGTCACCCGAGTCCCCTGGGGCATTTTAGGCTGCACTTGTTCGCAGCGGCAACGCAGCATCCGCACACGCTTAATAAAGCAGACTCATCCGGGGCGTCACCCTCAGGACTCCCGAAGTCCGCCTGTCAAGAAACGCTTTCGGCCACTGATGTGGTGTTTGCGCATCTTGCCGTAGAGCGTCGATGGCTTCAGTCCCAGTGCCTGGGCCGCGCCGCCCGGTCCATAGACCTTTCCGCCCGATCGCTGCAATGCTTCCAGGATGGCTCGTCGTTCTAGCTCCGCCATCGTAGGCTGCCCGTCTGAAGTGGCGGAAGTGGTGGAAAGCCATGTCGGATCGATCTCTAGGGTATCGCCCAAGGTCACGATCATGGCGCGTTCCAGGATGTTTTCCAGTTCCCGCACGTTTCCGGGCCAGTGGTAGTTCATAAACAGCTCCATGGTCCGGCGATGTACCCGCGTGATCTGCTTGTTCATCCGCCTCTCGAATAGGCGAATAAAATGATTGATCAAAGCGGGGATGTCTTCTCGTCGCTCCCGCAGCGCGGGCACCGAAATGGGAAACACATGGAGCCGATAGAAGAGATCTTCGCGGAAACGTCCCTCATCGACGAATGCTTTCAGATCGCGGTTCGTGGCAGCGATGACCCGTACATTGACCGCGATCGATTCCATGGCGCCGACGCGCTCGATGACCCGTTCCTGGAGCACGCGCAGTAGCAGCACCTGGGTTTCCGAGGGGATCTCCGCAATCTCGTCGAGAAAGATACTGCCTTGCTGAGCCAGTTCGAATCGCCCCAGTCGCCGCCGCGTCGCACCGGTGAAGGCCCCCTGCTCGTGACCGAATAGTTCGCTGGTGATGACACCCGGCGCCAGCGCGGCGCAATTGACTTTGACCAAGAGATGATTCCGCCGCGGGCTTAGCTCGTGAATGGCCCGTGCGATCAGCTCTTTACCCGTACCCGTTTCTCCGAGGATGAGTACCGTGCTGTCTGTGGCCGCAACCTGTTCGATTGCTTTGCGGACTTGCTGCATCGCGCGACCTTCGCCCACCAGATTCGAGAAATCATGCTCGGTCTTGATTTCATCGCGCAGGTAGACGTTCTCTTCCTCGAGTTGCGCCTTGAGCTGAGCGATCTGCGTGTAGGCCGAGGCGTTGTCCAGCGCGCTGGCTAACACATTGCTCAGCTCGTTGAGCAACTGAAGATCCCACAGCTCAAGCTGGTTCTCCTTGCGGGTAGCCAGACCCAAGATGCCGACGCTCTGGTTGCGGCAGATCAGCGGCAGGTAGACGTAGGCTCGATAACCTTGTTTGAAGAGTTGTCGATCTTCCACAAAGGGACGGGCTGAGGCCAAGTCACGGCTGATCCGGGCCTGGCGGTGCTCGATCACCCACTGCGCTGCCGAGTCGGACAGGCTCTGGGTGGGAATCTCAACCCACTGGGCGTCCTGCGCAAATTCCAGGGCGAATCCGCGGCGTGAATTGTCCTCCGACGCAACCAGGATCAGGCTGACCCGGTCACATCCGACAAGCTTGTGAATCTCTTCGGCCGCGTGCTGGAACACCTGCCGCAGGTCCAGACTGGAGTTGATGATTTGGCCCAGGCCGACGAGCAGTCGATACCGCTCCTCTGACCTCTTCAGTTCCATCGTTTGGCGGTGAACCTCCTGCTGCAGCTTTTGAAGGAACTGATCTTTCAGTTCATTGGCTCCAAGTAGTTCTTTGTTGCGCTCCTGCAGGGCCTCGATAAGCTGTGCCTTTTCGATGCTGATGGCGATGTGACCGGCCAAACGCTTGAGCAGCCGCGCGTGGTGTTCGTCATAGGTTCCTGTTTCGCGGCTAGAAAAGAAGACCACGCCGATCGGCTTTCCGCCTGCGACCAACGGCAACGTGAGGTTGGAGTGCATCCCTTCCTTGACGATCAGCATGGTCGAGACCGATTGCGGTTTTTTGGCCAGATAGTCAGGCAAATCATTGATGATCCGCGGCTGGCCGGTCAGCAGCAGTTCACGCAACGTCGATCCTTCGACAGGTGCCGAGTAGCCTACTTTCAGGGACTCTGGCCCGTCGCTGTGGCACGAGATCAGCGTCAACCCATCGCCGGACGAATCCAACAGCGCGACGGCAATCCGGTTGTACGGGATCACACCGCGCAGGCGGTCGTAGAGGGAGTCGAACAGCTCCTCGTAGCTGCGGCCCATGTTGATCTGTTCGATCAGTTCCTCGACGACTTCGTCGTAGGCGGTCTTCGCAAGAGAAGCTGTTGACATGCTCTGATCTCCCAGTCGCGGCGACAACCAAATGTGGTTTTTGAGCCGAGATCATCCTAGCCGGAACGTGTACGCCGAACAATCGTGGAGTGCAGATGACCAACCATATTTGGATGATTATCAACATTTAGTTGTTCTATCGGCTCCGTGGCGACGACGACTAATTATTCACTTCAGAACACAACTTGTTTCACTGACAGATATTGTGTCGATTGATTTGTCGACTTTCAGATTCCGGCACGGTCTTTGCCGGAGACGGTTGAGCGTTAGTGCCTCGGCCGACCTGAATTTGACAAGTAGGTCGGCCCTTCCGGATCGACCGAGACAGCCTGGAAAGGCCGTCCTACGACCTAGAAATTCAGGTCGGCCGAGGCGCTGGGCGTGCGTCTTATGTTCTTTCGATGGAGATACCATGTCGACCTCGACCAGCACGGTCCAAGAGCTTGCAAACCGCGAGTACAAGTACGGATTCGTCACAGAAATCGATGCTGACACCGCGCCTCGTGGACTAAGCGAGGATGTCGTTCGCCTGATCTCGGCCAAGAAAAATGATCCGGACTGGATGTCGGAGTGGCGATTGAAGGCATACCGGTATTGGCTAACGCTGGAAAAGGCCGACAGACAACCGAATTGGGCGAACATTCATTACGGGCCCATCGACTATCAGGACATGATCTACTACTCGGCACCGAAGCCGAAGGGGGAGCCGAAGACCGCGGAAGAGATTGACCCGGAACTACTCGCCACGTTTGAGAAGTTGGGCATCCCGCTGGCGGAACGCAATATCCTGGCCGGTGTCGCGGTTGACGCCGTCTTCGACAGTGTCTCTGTGGCAACCACGTGCAGAGACACCCTTGAGAAGGTTGGGGTCATCTTCTGCTCCATGTCGGAGGCCGTGCAGCGACACCCCGAGCTTGTCCAAAAGTACCTCGGGTCGGTGGTCCCCTACACGGACAACTTCTTCGCATCGCTGAACTCCGCAGTCTACAGCGACGGCACGTTTGCCTTTATCCCGAAGGGAGTGCGCTGCCCCCTGGAGCTGTCTACCTATTTCCGTATCAACGCCGAGGACACCGGCCAGTTTGAGCGCACACTGATCATTGCGGAGGAAGGCAGCTACGTGAGCTACATGGAGGGATGCACCGCGCCCAAGCGCAGCTCGCATCAACTGCACGCTGCCGTGGTGGAGCTGATCGCTCTGGAGGGTGCCCAGATCAAGTACTCGACCATCCAGAACTGGTATCCGGGCGATAAGGAGGGCAAGGGCGGCATCTACAACTTCGTCACCAAGCGGGGAAAGTGCCTGGGAGACAACTCGAAGATCTCGTGGACGCAGGTCGAGACGGGCGCGGCAATCACCTGGAAGTACCCCAGCGTCATCCTCCAGGGGGACAACTCTGTCGGTGAGTTCTACTCGGTAGCCGTCACGAATAACTACCAACAGGCCGATACCGGCACGAAGATGATTCACATCGGCAAGAACACCAAGAGCACCATCGTGTCGAAGGGCATTTCGGCCGGTCGCGGCCAGAACACTTACCGCGGGCAGGTGAAGATCCTCGGCGGTGCCGAGAATTCCCGCAACTTTTCGCAGTGTGACTCGTTGCTCCTGGGTGATCGCTGCGGGGCGCATACCTTCCCGTACATCGAGGTCAAGAACCCCACGGCGCGGGTGGAACACGAGGCCTCGACCTCGAAGGTTGACGAGGATCAGATCTTCTACTGCAAGCAGCGCGGGCTCTCGGCCGAGGATGCGGTCTCGATGATCGTCAACGGTTTCTGCAAGCAGGTCTTCAAAGAGCTGCCGATGGAGTTTGCCGTGGAAGCTCAGAAGCTGTTGAGCGTGAGTCTCGAAGGGAGCGTCGGCTAAGACCAGGCGCAGAAAGAAAGGCGAGTCATTTTTAACCAAGGTGAAGGAACCATGCTCGAAATCAGAAACTTACACGCAAGCGTTGGTGGCAAGGGCATCTTGCAGGGGATTGATCTCACGGTGAGGGCCGGGGAGGTCCACGCGGTGATGGGCCCAAACGGCTCAGGCAAGAGCACCCTGGCGCAGGTCATCGCCGGACGCGAGGCTTACGAAGTCACGGCCGGCGAGGTGATCTACGACGGCAAGAACCTGCTGGAAATGTCTCCCGAAGACAGGGCACGCGAGGGGGTGTTCATGGCCTTCCAGTATCCGGTCGAGATTCCGGGGATCGCCAACAACGCCTTTCTGAGAGCCTCGGTTAACGCCATCCGGAAGTATCGCGGGCTGCCGGAACTCCCCTTCAAGGAATTCCGGGCTTTACTCAAGGAGAAGGCGAAATTGCTGGAGATGGACGAAGACCTCCTGAAGCGTTCGGTGAACGAGGGGTTCTCTGGTGGTGAGAAGAAGCGCAACGAGATCTTCCAAATGGCGGTATTGGAGCCGAAGCTGGCCATCTTGGACGAGACCGACTCTGGCTTGGACATCGACGCGTTGAAGATCGTGGCCAACGGCGTGAACGCCCTACGAAGCACCGAGCGGGCCATACTTCTGGTCACTCATTACCAGCGGCTCCTGAGCTACATCGTCCCTGATTTCGTACACGTTCTGGCCAATGGTCGCATCGTGAAGTCAGGCGGCAAGGAGTTGGCTCTGGAACTTGAAGACAAGGGCTATGGCTGGATCGATAAAAAGACCGAGACGGCCGAGTTGGCAAATGCTTAGGAAAGGGTCTGCCCGATGACTGAAGTGCTTGAGGAAAAAGATACCCATCTCTCCAACTTCGCGCGACTCGAAAGGGACTTCGCCGGGAAGCCCCGGCCGTGGGTCCACCGCATTCGAACGGCGGCGATTTCTCGGTTTGCTGAATTGGGATTCCCCAGCAATCGTGATGAAGAATGGCGATTCACCAACGTGGCCCCCATTGCGAAGACCCGCTTCCGGCCAGCGAATGGATACGAACTCGACGGGCTGACGACCAAGCACATCCGCCGCTTCACCCTGGCCGAGTTCGACTCGATTGGAGTCGTTCTGGTTTTCGTCAACGGCCGTCTGTCGGAGGAGTTATCGTCATACCGGCATCTGCCCGACGGTGTGAAGGTTGGCAGTCTCGCTGCCGCGCTCGAGAGCAATCGGGACCAAGTCGAGCCGTATCTGGCCCGCTTTGCCGACTACAAGGACCACGGGTTTGTCGCCCTCAACACAGCCTTCATCGAGGACGGGGCGTTCGTCTACGTGCCAATGGGGAAAGTTGTCGAGCAGCCGATCCATCTGCTGTTCGTTTCGACCTCATCTGGGGAACCCACCGTTTCGCATCCGCGGAACCTGATCGTGGCGGGCGACAACAGTCAGCTTACGATCGTCGAAAGCTACATCGGGTTGGATGGCGGCGTGTATTTCACCAACGCAGTCACAGAGATCTCGATGGGTCAGAACGCGGTCATCGACCACTACAAGGTGCAGCATGAAAGTCTGGAAGCGTTCCACGTCGCCACGCTTGCGGTTCATCAGGACCACGACAGCAACTTCAGATCCCACGCGATATCGCTGGGCGGCGCAATAGCCCGAAACGACATATATGCCACGCTGGATGCGGAAGGGATCGAGTGTACTTTGAACGGCCTGTTCATGACGACCGCTCGGCAGCTCATGGACCACCACACCACGATCGACCATGCCAAGCCACACTGCAACAGTCATGAGGTCTACAAGGGTGTCCTCGACGGGAAGTCGAGAGGAGTCTTCAGCGGGAAGATCATCGTGCGGCAGGATGCCCAGAAGACCAATGCCAAGCAGACGAACAAGAATCTGCTGCTCTCAGCAGACGCGATGGTGGACACCAAGCCGCAGCTCCAAATCTACGCCGACGATGTGAAATGCACTCACGGGGCAACTATCGGACAGCTCGATGCGGACTCAATCTTCTATCTCCGTTCACGGGGCATCGGGCACGAGGACGCTCGTCATTTGCTGACTTGTGCATTTGCGAGCGAGATCATTGCGCAGATCAGGATCGCTCCGCTCCGCGATCGGCTTGAGGAGTTGATGCTCACTCGTTTGCAAAACAGTGCAGCGCTTAGGGAAAGATCATGAATAAGGTCTGTGATGTGATTGCTCCTGACATTCGGCACACCCTGCCGGATACGTTCGACGTGCGCACGGTCCGCAGGGACTTTCCCATTCTCCAACAGGGAATCCGAGGCAGGCGTCTCGTTTATCTCGACAGCGCGGCTACGAGCCAGAAACCACAGGTGGTCGTGGACGCGGTCCAGCGTTTCTACATGGAAGACTGCGCGAACATCCACCGCGGCGTACACTCACTGAGCCAACGGGCGACAGAACAGTACGAACAGGCCCGAGTGAAGGTCCAACACTTTCTCCATGCCGGGGAGTCGCGGGAGATCGTGTTCGTGCGAGGCGCCACCGAAGGCATCAACCTGGTGGCGCAGAGCTATGGCAGAAAGCACCTCCAGGCCGGGGATGAGATCATCATCTCCACGATGGAACACCACTCCAACATCGTGCCTTGGCAGATGCTGTGTGAGGAAAAGGATGTCGTCCTGCGTGTGGTGCCCATCAACGACAAGGGCGAGCTCCTGATCGATGAGTACGAGAAGCTGTTGGGGCCAAGGACCAGATTCGTGTCGATAGTTCATGTCTCCAACGCCCTGGGCACCATCAATCCGCTGCGCGAGATCATCGAACTGGCGCACCGGTGGAACGTGCCCGTCCTTGTCGATGGGGCGCAGGGCGTGCCGCATCTGAACGTGGATGTATGTGAACTCGATTGCGACTTCTATGTCTTCTCGGGTCACAAACTGTATGGACCAACCGGTGTCGGCGTCCTGTACGGCAAGGCACGTCTGCTGGAAGCCATGCCTCCTTACCAGGGAGGGGGTGACATGATCAGCTCGGTCACCTTCGAGAAGACCACCTATAAGGGTCTGCCCCACAAGTTCGAAGCAGGAACGCCCAATATCGCGGGGGCGATCGGACTGGGGGCCGCGATCGACTATCTGTGCGGGATCGGCCGGGAGCGGATCGCGGCATACGAACAGGAACTGCTGACGTATGCGACCGAGGCTGTTTCTGCGATCCCCGGCCTGCGCATCATTGGAACGGCTCAGACGAAGGCGAGCGTCCTGTCTTTCGTTCTGGACGGCGTACACCCTCACGACATCGGTACAATCTTGGACGAGGAGGGTATCGCCATCCGCGCGGGCCATCACTGTGCCATGCCGTTGATGCAGCGCTTCGGCGTGCCCGGCACCGCGCGGGCGTCGCTGGCCTTCTATAATACCAAGCGAGAGATCGACGCCCTTGTCAGCGCGCTCCATAAGGTCAAGGAGATATTTGGCTAATGTCGAATCTTCGTGAACTGTATCAGGAGGTGATCCTCGACCACAACAAAAGCCCGTGCAACTTCCGCAAGCTGGACGGTGCCAATCGCGTGGCCGAGGGACTCAACCCGCTTTGTGGGGATCGCGTCACCATCTACCTCCACGTGCAGGACGACGTGATCCAGGATATCGGCTTTCAAGGATCGGGTTGCGCGATTTCAAAAGCTGCCGCGTCTGTCATGACTGACATTGTGAAGGGAAAAAGTAAGGCCGAAGCGCAAGCCCTGTCCGAGAGCTTCCGTCGCCTGGTCACCGGACGTGGCAGCGCGGGCGCGGATTGCTCGGAACTGGAGGAGTTCGATGCCTTTCGAGGTGTGTGCGAATTCCCGGCTCGCGTGAAGTGCGCCACTCTGGCATGGCACACGTTGCGGGAGGCGTTGGAAACGACAACGGGGGCTGTTGCGACGGAGTAATGAGCAAGAACGTTCGAATGCGATGTAACACCTTCGACTGATACAGAGGTCGGTCCAAGCAGAAAGGGCAGTGGTTCGTAGCCATGGCTGTTCTAGCACGCCGTTACGCCCTCAACGTGGCGGGATCCTTGTACGTGGATGACAGTTGCATCGACTGCAACATGTGTCGGGTCACAGCGCCGGAGAATTTCCAACGCAGCGAGATGGGACGGTACAGCTATTTATCGAAACAACCGGAGAACGAAGCGCAGTGGGCGGCATGCTTGGTAGCCCTGGAGGATTGCCCGGCCAACGCGATTGGCTGTGCCTAATGACCTACTGGAGTTGGCCCGGGGCCAGGAGTGTAAGTGATGCTGGTTCTGCGTCGCACAAAGGGGGAGGAGATTGTCATTCTGGCGCTGGACATGACCATTCGGTTGCTCGAGATTCATGGTGACAAGGCAAGGATTGGTATCGCGGCCTTAGCACATCGCGGTGCTAGGCTGGAGGTTGGGAGGCGGATTGAGCAGTCCGTCGACCGACACGAGCTCGACTTTCTTTCAGCCAAGGAGAACGACAGATGGCTTTGACACTGACTGAGAAGGCTGCCGGCGAAGTGAAGCGGATCATGGGGGAGCAGAATCTGCCGAGCACAAGCGTGCTCCGCGTGGGTGTGAAGGGTGGAGGTTGCAGCGGGTTCGAGTACTCGCTCGGTTTTGACAAAGCGGCCGATGACTTGGCCGACGCTGTCAGTGAGTGGCATGGGGTTCGAGTGGCCGTTGATCAGAAGAGTGTGATGTACTTGGATGGCATGGAAGTCGATTTCTACGAGGGGCTGGAGAAACGCGGTTTCGTGTTCAACAACCCCAACGCGACCAAGACCTGCGGTTGTGGCACCTCGTTCACCGTCTAGCGCCGTCATCAACGTCACTGTTTCGCTCGTAGGTATTAAGAATATGGTCGAGCAACTCGTTGACACCTTCGGCAGGGTCCACAACAACCTGCGAATCAGCGTCACCGACCGCTGCAATATCCGCTGCTTCTACTGCATGCCGGAAGACAACCCGGTGTTCATGGAGCGGCGCGAGATCCT
>Ga0163152_10007787_pt1 | contig 11598 bp, 7 predicted proteins | sample OliLakLV19MP8IB2_FD_148635 | JGI IMG/M metagenome (GOLD analysis project Ga0163152, IMG submission 148635) | Freshwater microbial mat bacterial communities from Lake Vanda, McMurdo Dry Valleys, Antarctica - Oligotrophic Lake LV.19.MP8.IB-2 | ecosystem: Environmental > Aquatic > Freshwater > Lake... | reverse complement strand
GCCCGCACCCCGTCCCGTCGAGAAGCCGCGTCCCGCGCCGACGCCGGCCGAGCCCGCGTTCTTCGGCTCGTCGGAAACGGAAGTGGCCAGCGCCCCGACCACCGCGTGGGACGCGCCGGCTTCGTCCGAGCCCGAGCCGAGCGGTTCGATGTGGGACGACGCGCCCGCAGCCGCGCCGAAGAAGAAGCCCACGTCGCGTTCGTCGGAGGTTGCCATGGCGAGCCCGAGCCCGAAGTCCTCGCGTGTCGCGTCGGCGCCGCGTCAGCCGCGTCAGCCGCGTCAGCCGCGTCAGCCGCGTGCCACCTCGCGACGTGAGTGGCGCGACACCGAAATTGCCGCGTTCCACGCGCGCTCGTTTGGCGAGGAATACGTGCAGAGCTCACTCACGGGAATCGAGGTGAGCCGGCGGTTCAGCGATCGGTTCGCGTTCGAAGTCGAGGGCGCCGCCGCGACGTCCGAGGAAACGGACACGCTGCGAACGCTTCGAGCTCAGGGACGTAAGCCCCTCGTGATCAGCAAGTTCAATTACGCGGCGGGCGGCGGCGTGCAGTTCGGCGTGCTCCCGCGCGGCGGGCGCAACGACCTTTTCGTCACCGCGGGTGGCGGCCTCATCAACTCCGACGTCGAGGTCTGCAAGAAGACGACGGAAGACGCGCCGTGCGAGACGCTCTACTTCGAGGGCGTGAACTTCGACTACGCGATGGCGGGTATCGGTCACCGCTTCTACGTGACCTCGCGGGTCGCGCTCCACACCGAGCTTCGTGGCCGCTACGTGTTCGAGAAGGTCGACGGCGACATGAACCCTCTCGGCTCGTTCCAGCTGAACATCGGGCCTTCCGTCTCCTTCTGACGGCTGAGCAGCGGCTCTTGCCAGCGCGGTCGGTCTCGGACGACTCGCCTTTGGGACATCCGTGCCCCGTGTGCGAGCGGGCGCGCTCGCTTCGGTGGCGGCCCCGCGCGCAGGGGTGACGGAACTTCGCAACGCTGGGCGTGGCGCGCAATTTGCTCTGTACCTGCGCCAATGAGCCGAACGGGAATGATGAGTCAGTTGAAGCGGGCGATGCGCATCGCGCTCTTCTGCGAGGCGCGCGGTATCTCCACGGCAGAAGGTCTCTCGCTCGCGAACGAAAAAGAGCGGCGCACAAAAGCGAGCCGCCGAGAGTTCCTCGGTGGCTCCGCCGCCGTTCTCGCGGCTGCGATTGCGCGTCCGGCGAGCGCGGTTCCTGGCGCTTCGCTGGACGTGGGCATCGTGGGCGCCGGTCTGGCAGGACTCTCGTGCGCCGACACGCTTCGCGCGGCAGGCGTCGCGCCCTGGCTCTACGAAGCCAACGAGCGCGTCGGTGGTCGCTGCTTCTCGGCACGCGGCGTGTTTCCGGGACAGGTCGGCGAGCTCGGCGGCGAGCTGATCGACAACCTCCACAAGACGATGCTCGGGTATGCGCAGCGCTTCGGTCTCGCCAGAGAGGACGTCAACAAGGACCCCGGAGAGGTCTTCTACTTCTTCGACGGCGAGCGCGTTCCCGAGGCGACTGTCGTCGACGAATACCGCGCATTCGTCGCAGCGATGCGGAGCGACATCATCGCGTCGTCGGGTGCACCCACCGCGGACGCGCACAACGAATCCGACCGCGCGCTCGACGCCACGACCCTCGCCGACTACCTCCGTTCGCGAGGCGCCGGGCGAATCGTCTCGAAGGCAATTCGCGCCGCTTACGAGGGGGAATACGGCCTGCTCCTGGAGGAGCAGAGCTCCCTCAACTTTTTGCTCTTCATCCACGCCGATCGCCGCTCCAAGTTCACCCCCTTCGGCGTCTGGAGCGACGAGCGTTACCACCTGGTCGGCGGCAACGACGCGATCGCGACGGGACTCGCCGCCGGGCAGTCGATCGAGCTCGGCATGCGTCTCGTTCGCGTGAGCAAGGATGCGACCGGACGCTTCGAGCTGACCTTCAAGCGCGGAAACCAGACGCTGGTCCGGCGCCACGACCTCGTCGTCCTGACGTTGCCGTTCAGCGTGCTCCGCGGCATCGAGCTCGACGCGAGCCTCGAGCTCCCGGCGTGGAAGCGCGATGCGTTCGAAGTGGGCTACGGCACCAACTCCAAGAACATGGTCGGGTTCACGTCCCGGCCGTGGGCGGCGCTCGGTTCGAACGGCGTCGGATACTCCGACCTCGCGAACCACCAGGCGAGCTGGGAGACGAACCCATCGATGGCGACCGGATCGCGCGCGGTCCTGACGGACTATGCGAGCGGTCCGCGCGGTGCATCGTTCAATCCGGCGAGCGCCCAGACGACGACGGCCGCGTGGCTGACCGATCTCGATCGGGTGTTTCCGGGAGCGAAGGCAGCGGCGAGGAAGTCCGCCGGAAAATACGTCGTGGCGATGAGTGCGTGGCCCTCCGACCCGAACAGCAAGGGCAGCTACACGGCCTACCGGCCGGGGCAGTTCACGACAATCGCCGGCAACGAGGGGAAGCCGATCGGCAACCTCCACTTCGCGGGCGAACACACGAACTCGTTCTATGTGTGGCAGGGTTTCATGGAAGGCGCCTGCCTCTCGGGCATCGACGCCGCGAAGGCGATGCTGCGCGCCAACCGCTAAGAGTTGTCCCGCAATCGCTCCAGCACGCCGTGGGTCCGCAGATTGTGCAAGAACGCGACGGCGCGGACTGGGGCTCAGCCGCTGCGTCGTTCCTGAGCTACGCCGACCTCTCGGCATTTCTCTCGGCGGGGGTCGATCCCCGGGTGCTCCTCCTGACCGGCTCCTGGTCCACCTCGGGGAAGATCACCATCTGAACCGCCCACACCGATCTTCGTGGCCGCTACGTGTTCGAAAAGGTCGATGGCGACATGAACCCTCTCGGCTCGTTCCAGCTGAACATCGGGCCTTCCGTCTCCTTCTGACGGGCGCGACGCACCCGAGTCACGATCGCAGGGCGTAGACTGATCGCGCATGTGGTTTCTCGTCGTCCTCGCTGCGGCGGTAGGAATCTGCTCGCTGGCCGATTTCCTCACGTTCCTCAGGGCGCGCGCGGGGCGCGCCGCCCTGACGGTGAAGAAGAAGAAGCGCGCCGAGGACCAGTCGCCGCAGGAGCGCGCGGCAGAGGCTCTCGGCCTCAAGCTCAACGGTGCGCAAACGACGATGGTCGGGGAGCGCGGGAGCTGCGTCGTCGAAGTGTCGTGGTCGAGCGCGAGCACCAGCTTCTCGGTGCGGCAGGATCGGGTCGACGTCTCGCTCCGGGCAGACGGCGAGCTGGGCTTCGACTTCTTGATCGGGGACGATCGCTTCGACACGAAGATCAACGCGCGCGGAAACGAGGTCGCGTGCCGTGCGGTCCTCGACGCGGATGCACGCGCGGCGGCGCTCAACGCGTTTTCCATGCTCCAGAAGCTCCGCATCGAGGACGGCGTCGCGCTCTGGCGTTTCGACGGCCCGCTTTACGCGGTCGAGTCCCTGGAGACCGCACTCGACCGGATGATTCCCGCCGTCAAAGGCTTCGTGCTCGCCTCGGCCGACGTTGGGCGGATCGCCGAACATGTGGCGACGGATCCGAGCGCCGGCGTGCGGCTGCGCTGCCTCGAGCTGCTCGTTCGCACGTTCCCGAATCGCGCCGAGACCGCCGCGGCGATCCGCTCGGGCTTCGCGGACACGGATGGGGAGGTGAAGTTGGTCGCCGCGAGCCGGCTCGGCGAGGAAGGTTGGGCCGTGATCCTGGAGAGCACCGGCGCCGCGCAGCCGGAACCCGTGCGAGAGCGTGCGATCCGGGAAATCGGCCGCCAATTTCCCTTCGAGCAGGCCATGCCGATCCTCCGCAGGGCCATCGCGGATCCGATGGTGAACGTGCGCATCGCGGCCATCGAGACGCTTGCCGAGCACCACCCGGAGGAGCTCGTAAAGGTCGCCGTCCGCAGCGGCGCGCCGTTCGAAGTGCAACAAGCGCTGCTCGCGGCAGCCTCGAAGGTCGGCGCCAAAGCGGAGCTGGTGCTGCTCGCGCTCGCGGAGCGCGGCGACGACGCGATCCGCTTCGACGCGATCGTCTCGCTGGCGTCGGTGGGAACGGTGGCCGCGATCCCGCGTCTGCGCGAGATCGGCGTGGCCGCGTTGAAGAACATCATCGAGACCACGGTCGCCGAGATCCAGGCGCGTCTCGAGGGGGCCGAACCCGGTCAGCTCACGATCTCCGAGCCCAAGGGCGCCGGTGCGCTCGCCCTCACGGCAGGAGTGGGGGCGCTCTCCATGCGCAAGCCGCGATGAACCGCATTCACTCGGCGGAACGCCTTCGCCGGCGGTAACCTGCGGCCATGAAACGTTCTCTATTTCTCCTGTCGATTGCGGCGACGCTCGTCTCTTGCAAGTCGAACGACACGGCGGCGACGCCGACCCCGGTGCCCGCCACTCAGGTGTCGGTCGTCGAGCAACCAAGCCCGAGCCCGAGTCCGACGCCGCCGGCAAAGCCTGTAAAGGGCGTGCGTGGGTTCGGTGTCCATGACTCGGGGAAGACCGTTCCCATCGCCTGCTTCAAGACGTCGTCAAAGGAATGGGTCGACGCGGCGAACTGCGCTGCGCTCGTCGACGGCGGGCTCGCGCGCGTCGGCGAGACATCGACTCGGACCGGCGACATCCGGAATGTGTGCGCACCGCAGATGGCGCCGTCGATCCCCGACTCCGGGACGGACCGGGCCGGCGTGACGTGGCCGGAAACGCTCGAAGTGATGGCGCCGGGCGAATGGAAGGCGGAAGGCGACCCGCTTTCGGGACCCGAGGGCGAGGCGCTCGTGGCCTTCTTCACCAGCGGCGGCGACGTCAACTGGCGATTCAAGAACGAGGGCACTCGTCTCCTTCAGCGAGCTCCGGCGTCGATCGGCGCGGGTGGAAAGAGTGGCGTCTACTACGTCGTTCGTGCGCCCGACGGCGCAGAGGAAGTGATTGTTCTCAAGCCCTCCGAGGGGCCGATCAAGGGCGTGCACAGCCTGAGTAACGCAGACCGTAGGATCAAGACTTCGTATCGCATCCGCGGCCTCGTCGACATCGACCAGGACGGTTCGCACGAGCTCTGGATCGAACGCGGCGATGTCGAGGACCTCTTCGAGCTCTCAAACTCTCCCGAGCTCTCGTCCCGCGGGAATTGGCAGATGTGCGGTGCCGACTTCGAGTGGAAGGAAAAGCCCTGTCCCACGGAGTGGAAGACCCAGTTCGACTGCGCGGTCGAGAAGGGCAACGTCACCGTCTGCTCAAACGGAGACGACATCCACTACCGCTTCGGTCCGCGGGGAGGAAAGCCCGAGCTCGCGATCGTCGGCGCCCGCAAGCCCGGCATCGGCAGCAATGTCCACTTTGCGGAGCGGATGATGGGCGGGTTCGGCCAAGGAAACTCGGAGCGGGAGAAGAGCCTGCGCTTCGACAACGGTGCGTACAGCTTCGTGGTCTACGACTTCGAGGGAGTGTCCGGCAAAGCCACGGGTCTCGCCGTACTGAAGCCGAACGGAAAGACGACGAACATGGCCTGCATCGACAAGCCGACCGTCGATTTCGACTTCGAACACATCGACGAGGACACGAGCGAGCCCGACTTCTATCACTGAGCGGCGTCAGTTCGTGCAGATCTTCCGGTTTGCGGCGAGTGCGCGATTGATTCGATCGTCGTAGACCCGATTCTTGAGGGTTAGGGCCCCTGCGCCGTCGCCTTTTTCATCATCTCCGTCGCCCGCCCGGAAATCGGCGAGGTCGCGCGTGTACCCGGATGCCACGGCGTCCGCCGCTTCCGCGCACGAGGTGACCCGCCGATCGGCCGCCCCCACTTTCTTGAAAGGGAAGCCGTTCCCCACGGAGTCGTCGGGAACGGACCACTCCAGCTTCGCGTCATCGACGGGACCGCCGAGGACGAACGAAGGAAACAAGAATGAGAACAAAGCGACCGGGGCGTACGCGCGCATCCCGGAAGTATCTCCCCAAAAAGAACGGCGCTTTCGATCGCTTTGAAGCCGCCGGATCAAATAGCGTTCCGTTCCATGACCGCCGATCAGCAGCTCCTCGATGCCGCCACGCGCGGTGATCTCCCCGCCGTCCTCGTCGCCCTCACGGCCGGCGCCAACATCAACGTGCGCGGCGATATGGAGCGCACCGCGCTCTGCATCGCCGTCGAGTCGGGCCACGATCTCGTGGTCGAGACGCTCCTCATGGCCAAGGCCGACCACAGCGTGAAGTGCTACGCCGACTTCACGGCGTTGCATCTCGCGGCGCGTGATGGCCGCATCGACGCGGTCAAGTTGCTGCTCGCTGCCGGAGCTCCGGGAACCGAGCGGGTGTTGAACGACGTACTCACCGTCGCGACGATGTCGGTGAAGGGCCGTCCCGAGATCGTGGCGATGCTCCAGGAACACCGGCTCACGATGGTTCGTCCGTCGACGAGCGCCGACGCGAGTCCGACGGCGGCGCTGATCCTCGCCGCGCACGACGGCACGCTCGATGCGGTGCGCGCTGCGCTGAAGGCGGGAGCTGACGTGAACGCCCAGGACGGTCGCGGCATGGAGGCACTGTCGTGGGCGGCGCTCCGCGGTCATGCCGAGGTCGTGAAGGAGCTCGTCGCGAACGGCGCCAACGTGAACGGCTTGAACGGCTCCGGCTGGCCGCCGCTCGGGCAGGCGGCGGGACAGGGTCGCCTCGAGGCGGCGCGTGCGCTCATTGCGGGCGGCGCCGACGTGAACCAGGAATTCGACGGGGGCAAGACGGCACTCCTCTGCGCGTTTCACCAGGGTCACGCCGACGTGTTGAAGGCCCTGCTCGACGCGGGCGCGACCGCGGACGTCGAGTCGCTTTGCACGGACGCCGCCGCCGGCAATGCGGCGGGTGTCATCGTCTGGCTGGGCCTCAAAGCGAAGCCCGACGCGCACAACAGCAACGGCGACACGCCGCTCGCCCTCGCGGCGAAGAATGGTCACATCGACGTGGTCGTCGCGCTTCTCGACGGCGGCGCGGGGATCGACTTCGCCGATCACGGACGCCGCACGGCGCTGATGTTCGCGGCCTTTCAGGGTCGCGAGAACATCGTGAAGCGGCTCCTCGAGCGGGGCGCGGACATGAACGTGATCAGCGGCGCCGATTTCACGGCGCTCGACTACGCTGCGAAGGGCCAGGAGCTCTCCATCGCGACGCTCCTGCATTCGCGCGGCGCGAAGATGGGCGACATCGGAAGTGTGATGAGCTTCGTTTGCAGCGAAGCGAACCTCGAGATCGCGAAGATCGTTCTCGCGCACGGTCCGAAGCTCGACGCGCTCGACGGGAACGGCCTCACGGGTCTCCACTACGCGGCGCTGAAGGGCGCCCTCGAGCTCGCGACGCTGCTCATCGAGAAGGGCGCGGGCGTCAACGTGCCGGCCGGGAACGGGAAGACCGCGCTCGCGTTCGCCGAGATGAACAAGAACGCGCCGATGATCGAGCTCCTGAAAAAACACGGCGCGAAGTAGCGTTGCGGCCGGCACTACTTCGCCGGGGGAGGCCCCGCGACGATCAGCACGTCGAAGTCTCCGCCCCATTCCCACTTCTTCGGGGGAGCGGGCACGTGGTTCTTCAGCGGTCCACCGCGCAGGGCCTCGGCGGTTCGTTCGTGCGTGCCGACGAACCAGAGCTCCGTGGACTGACGCGGCGTCTTCGCGCGCCCGGCGTCCTTCACCGTACGGCCTTCGCCCTCGGCTGCCGTCAGCAGCTCGGCGACCAGCGGATTGCTGCAGTCCGCCGTCGTGCAGTGGCCGTCCATGACCGAGACGCGAAGGGTGGCGCTCTTCGCGACCCAGAGGAAGACGTCGAACGGGCCCATGTGAAACTCCGGAGCCATCTCGATCTTTCCGAGCTCGCTGGCGAAGAGCTCGGCGACCCTCTCGGCCGCCTTGCGAGCGTCATCGTCGTCCTTGCGGTACCAGATCGTCGTCGCGTCGAACTCGGCTTGCGTCGTGTCGTCCACGGCGAGCAGCCCCTCCCACGCGGCTTCGGTCTCCTGGTACGTCGGGCGCATCTTCTCGAGCTTCGGTCGTAGGCGCGCGAAATCGCGTTCGCTCACGCCCGCATGTCGGATACCGACGATCGACGCGAAGCTGTCGCGGCACTTTCTCTTTCCGTCATGGCGACCGCAATAAAAGCTCGCGCGCGAGGGAGACGTGTGGCCCTCCGGAACGTACTTGTAGGCGAACAGATCGGTGGTCACGCCCTCGCTGTCCCAGTCGAAGCTTCCCCGCTCATCGTCGACCGTCCCCTTCACGTGTCCGTTCTCGACAGACCAACTGCCGCCCGTCTTTCCTCCCTCGGCCCCGACCAAACATTCGAGTGAGCCTCCACGCTGGAAACTGCACCAGCTGAACGTCGTGACGATCGGCTGCACATCCTCCTCAATGAGCCACTTCTCGATCGCCTCGTTCGACTCCGGACGCACGAAACCCGGCAGGGGACCTTCTCCCGGCGTCTCCGCGACCGCCACCGTCCGTGCCGGCACGGCTGTCGATGTCGCAGCCGTCGCCGCCGAGGTCGGTGTCGTCGTCGTCGAGTCGGTCGGTGCAACCTTCTCCTTCGACTTGCACGCGGAGGCCATCAGGAAGATTGCCACGAAGATCGCATAGCGTTCCATGGAGCTACGCTAACGCGGGCGCCGCCGTCGCGCGAGGGCGCAGCGTCAGCGGTTGTACGGCCACTCGTTCACCCAACGAAATCCGCGACTCCTCAGTGGAATCTCCTGCGGCGTGAGCGTGAGCGTGATCGGCGCTCCGTCGAGGTTTCCGCTGCCGCGCAGCCGTCCGTCCTCGAGCGCCGTGATGCGGAAGGGCGGCTCCCGCGCGGGCTCGCCGTAAAACGGCTGTGCAACGAGGGTCCCGGAGCTGTCGAGCGTCGCGCGATACCAGCCGTCGCCCGAACCGTCGGCATGCACGACCCGAAATCCGTAGGGGCCGATGCCGAGACGCGTGATCGAGGGATCTCCTTCCACGGAGTAGGCGCCCTCCATGGCGGGGGCAGGCTGAGCCTGCCAGCTCGGGAGGATCGACAAGGCCATCGATGCGATGACGAGGCCTTTCACGATTCGCGTCGCGCGCCCACGCGGAGCGACCGCCACCGCTTCGGTCGCGCGTCCGCGAACGAAGACGTCGAAGAGCCGGCGCGTATCCGGCGCGGCGAGGAACATCGCGAGCGCGAGGTAGTGCACGGAGTGGATCTTCACGGGGACGTCGTAGCAAAAGTTCAACGCCACGACGTTTGCCATGACGGCCGCGACGACGATCGCGCCGAGTGTCGTCGTTCGACGGTGGAGGAGAAGCGCTCCACCAATCACTTCGGCAACTCCCGTGAACGCGACGTACGCGGGCGAGAAGCCCATGAAGGCCCACAGAAGGCCCATCGGCGAAAAGTCGCCGCGTGCCGCGACGAGCGAATCTCCCCACGGCGGTGGGAACTGGGTGGGCGGGAACAACTTCGCGAACCCGTAGAGGAGCATCGTCCAGCCGACGAAATACCGGACGTAGATGCGCATCCCCGCGAGGGCCGTGCGGTGGTGGAGAGCTCGACGTGAGATCGCGGACCAGATGACGGCCCCGGCGATCGCGAGAGTCAGTCCGAACGCCCTGGCGACCCAGTCGGCGAGCCGGTCTCCGCTCCCCGAGGGCCTGAGCGAAAGCTCCCCGATCCCGAAGGCGACGCGCGCGAACCACGGCAACGGCGCTTCGAGGAGTGCCGAGAGTGGCGAGCCGAGTCCGGCACCGAGCGGAAACGGGAGCGCGAAGAGAATCACGTAAAGGCAGCCGGCACGGAACGCAAAGCGCCGAGCGAGCGACCACTCAGGAAAGGGAAGAGTCCTCATCGCGGGAACGGTACGCCCGCGTGGTGCCGCACGTCACGCTTCCGATCAGGAGACGAGAGGACGGCTTTCCGCTGGGGCCGATTACCCGTTCGTGTTCTTCATCCGCGAGAAGTTCACGGGCGCGATCCTCTTCATGGGCCGCGTGGTCGACCCGTCCTGATTGCGGGCGAGGAACAGCTTTAGCGAGCGCTCCGTGCAAAATGAGCTTGCCTACACAATAAGTTCACACGGGAGGGCGACTCGGGCAGGATTTCCAGATGCCCCTCATCACCCTGCGCCACGCCATCCATGCGGTTTCAATGGGAGGCCTACTTACCTTCGCGGCGTGTTCAGGAGGAGGTGGTGGCGGAGGGAGCACGAGTCTGCCGGACGTGCCCACGGGCCTCACGGCGTCGGATGGGACCTCCGCGGATTCCGTTAACGTCGAGTGGACCGGCGCTTCGGGCGCTGACACGTATCGAGTCTTTCGGGACGGTGTGTTGTTGGACGAAATCGCCAACCTGGTATTCCAGGACATCGGGGCAACGGCTGGCGGTGTTCCTTCCGCACCGGGATCCCTTCTCGCGAGCGACGGTTCGAACCCGGATGCAATCGAATTGACGTGGAACGCCGCGACGGTTCCGGACGGACCCGAGCACGAGTACGTCGTTCAAGGAGTTAACGCGGACGGAGCTGGCGAGGCGTCTACGTCCGACCTCGGCTATCGCGTCGGATTTCCCGTCAGCGGGTATGAAGTTCAGCGCGATGGCGTTCTGTTGACGACGATCGGTGCGGAAGTCGAATTCAGCGACGACTCGGCTGCCTCGGGTTCGGCTCCCGATGCTCCGGCGCTGCTGGCGGCGACCGACGGACTGCACCTCGAGAAAGTGGCGCTGACCTGGTCTGCGGCGACCTCGCAGCCGGGAGCGGTCCAGAGTTATTCCGTTCGCGGAACCAATGCATCTGGCGCAGGAACGCTGACGACTCCCGTGAACGGTCGTCGCGCTCCATTTCCGATCCTCGGATATCAGGTGCTTCGCGACTCTGCGATTCTCGGCTCCTCGCTCGGGCTTTCGTTCGACGATTTTTCAGCAACTCCTGCCGGCGTCCCCGGTGCGCCTGTCGACTTCGAGGCGACGAATGCTGGGTTCACGAGCAAGGTCGTGCTGAGCTGGGATGCTCCCGATGCTCCCGCTGGCGCCGCCCACGAGTACACCGTGCGAGCGTTCAATGCGGCCGGTCCGGGCGCGCCCTCGAATGAGGAGGCGGGAAGTCGCGCGGGTGACCCAATCGACGAGTACGAAGTCTTCCGGGACGGCGTGCTCCTTGCGACTGTAAATCAATCCACACTCTCGCTGGACGACCTCACCGCTGATGCCGGTGGCGTGCCCGCAACTCCTACCAACGTCGCCGCGAGCGACGCGCAGTTCGTCAATCGGGTCGCCTTGACCTGGTCCGCCTCGACGGTTCCTCCCGGCGACTCACATGCCTACGAAGTCCGTGCGGTGAACGCGGACGGAGCAGGACTGGTTGCGATTGACGACGGTCACCGAGCGGGATTCCCAGTCGACGAGTATCAAATTCTTCGCGATGGCGTACCGCTCGTGGACGTGACGAGCGCGTCGTATGACGATCTGACTGCGTCTGCGGGCGGAGTGTTGTTGACCGCGTAGTTTCGTGAGGCACCGGCCTTTCGAAGTCGGTCTCGGTCACCCTGCTTGATGGAGTGCCGGGCGCGGAATCCGAGAAGGCCGCTCGGCCTACTTCCCGATCTGCTCCAGTT
>Ga0163152_10007783_pt1 | contig 11602 bp, 11 predicted proteins | sample OliLakLV19MP8IB2_FD_148635 | JGI IMG/M metagenome (GOLD analysis project Ga0163152, IMG submission 148635) | Freshwater microbial mat bacterial communities from Lake Vanda, McMurdo Dry Valleys, Antarctica - Oligotrophic Lake LV.19.MP8.IB-2 | ecosystem: Environmental > Aquatic > Freshwater >... | reverse complement strand
CGACGCGGCGCAGCGCCGTGTTCGGCACGCCTTTGAGAAGGCCCATCTTCATGTCGTAGGCAAACTCGTTGAGCAGGTCCATCAGGACGTCGTTGAACTTGCGCGGCTCGTCTTCACCTGCCTCGGGGGCTTCCGGATCCCCGTCCTCGGCATTCGCGCGTGCTTTTGTTTCACTGCGCGACTCGTCCTTGGCGGCGTCCTTCACTTCGCGCTTGCCATCGCGTTTGCCATCACGCTTGCCAGCATTCTTGTCGTCGCTTTTTCCGTCCTTCGCCTCTTCCGTCTCGCCCTTCGTATCCGCGGCAAAGGCGTCTGAGGACATGCCGAGCGTGCCGAACGCACCGGTGAGGGCAGCGAGGATGCTCGTGGCTATGGTTTTGCGAAAGCGCATCGAAGCAAGTCCCCCGTCGGCCGATGGCATGGGAGCCTGTCTCTGCTCCCTGCAGCTGTATCGGCTTGAACGGGATGGTCACGGGACACAAAAATGCCCACCTGTGGAACTGGCGTTCCAGAGGTGGGCGATCAGAGCGCCGTGGCGCCTCTATTTCATTGTCTCAGGTCGAGTACACCAACTTGGAGAGGGACTCACGGCCCGTGGCCAGCACCATCTCCCAGCTCTTGCGGGCCTCCTCGCCTTGGAAGTCCTCGTCGTAGGTGTCGAGCAGATCCTGGATGCCCTCAGCGTCTTCGAGCAGCGAGAGCGCGTGCACGGCGGAGCGGAAATAGCGCGCCGCCTCGTTCGGGTGCCGCTTCACTTTCAAGGAGAGGCGCCCCATCTCTTCGTACCACTGTGCCTTCTCTTCGGGCGTGGCCACTTCACCGCTCTCGCCGAGCATGTAGATGTACGTGTTGAGCGCACGCACATAATCGCGCGCAGCGGCGAGCTCGGAGATTTTAGGAAGCAGAGTCTGAACGGTCTTGCGCGCGCGCGCCTGCTCCTTGCGCTTGTCTTCGAGACTCTCACTCGCGTGCTTCTCGAGCAGGCGTTCGCAGTGGGCACGGAGCAAACGGAGATCCTCGGGCAGGACCTGATCGCGCTCAGACTCGAGCGTAGGGTTGATTTGGCGGAACAGGCCTAGAAGTTCCGTGGGCGACACGTGCAGATAGCCGGCAAGAATCTGGATGGCCCAGGGGCGATCATCGGGCCAGATTCGTTCGGCTCGCTCCATCTGCCGGATCAACTCGTGCATGTCCATGGACTCTCCTTGCTGGGCGCGAATTCTCGTAATTCAATGGGAGGATCTTCAGCTGAGAAACCGTCGAATATCTTCTCTAAAGATCGATCGGAGGCGCCCTTGTAATGAACCCATCGGGCAGGGGCCGTCAAGATGATTTTCGACGTTCTTCGGGTTTCTTGCGCAGTCGAATAACAGATTTAGCCACAGCGTAGCAAATGCCGGCGAGAGCGAACAGAAAAAACCAACCCGTGAGGGGCACTCCCAAAAATCTGACGCCGATGGCGGCAGGAATCTTGACTTCCGACCGGACTTTCGCAGCAAGCGAAATAGGCACTTGGTTTTGTCGGCCGGACGCGTCCTTTGCAATATTCTTGAGGGTCGCGAGGAGCAGCTCAAAGCCCGGTGAGTCAAGCTCGATGGCGCCGTTGAATCGTGCGACCACCTTTCCATCCACGTCGGACAGGATGACGCCTGGTGCACCCAAAACGCCGAGCCTTTCAGCAAACCCACCTTGTGTGTCGACGAGCACCTCATCCTTCATTCCAAGAGCGCGCGCATCCTCACCAAAAAATGTCGGAAATTCTGTGTCCACAACAACGGTGCGCAGAGCCAGCACGCCGTCGAGAGAGCGATCGGACTGCAGGCGCACGATGTCGGCAAGACCGTCCTTGCAGGGGTCGCACTCGGCTATCCAAAAGTATGTGAGATCGGCGAGTGCGCCTGAGGGTCTGACTTCAGCAGGCCGGTAGGTGTCGCGCGGCATGCCATTGATCCAGGCAGAAATGCGCATCACCGGCACGTCGACATCAGCGGCAACGGGAACGAGGCCGGCGCCCTGAAGGATGAAGTCAAGAGATCGTGCCACGGCAGCCTCGAAGCGACTGTGGAAAAAAAGAGACAGTCGCTTTCGCGCATCCTGGCAGGAATGAGACACCCTTGTCTAGCCGTTCGGCCAAAGAATGCCACTCATTGTGGCCCATTGGCCCCGGAATCGGCCAAAGACGGGTGTGATGTGAATTTCCGGTGGCTGAGCAAAATTGAGGCAAACAGCCTTAAATTCTGGCACGGGGGTTGCATAGGATCCTCTCACAAGACGGATCTGGGCTTGCGCTTTGCTCCTTTCCCCTCGCTGCCCTCATGGAGACACACATGCATTCTCTCATCAACACGATCCAGTCCCTGCAGCAGTCCAATGCCCAGGTGAGTTCCGTAAACACGACAAAGGCCATTGCCGAGAACATCTTCCGCGACCTGCGCAACTGCGGTCTGCGTGACAAGGATATCGTGGCTGTCTCGTCGGAGCTCCTCAATCGCCTGACACTCGACATCCAGGCACGCAGCAGCGATGCCGCTCTGCCCCCGGTGCGTACCGCCATCTGAATTTCTCGAGCCGCGCACCGCGCGGTCGTTTCACACGCACGTTTACACACACACATTTCCAGGGTCGATGCATGCGCATCGACCCTGTTTTTCGCATATCACCCGCAGCTAGAACCTGGCTGGAAAATATGGCGCACCGAAAAAAAGCCCCGCAGTTTCCTGCGAGGCCTTCGATGTCGATTCACTGAGGATTAGGCAGCGACTGCGACTTTCTTCGCGCGGCGCGTCGACTTGCGGGCCTTGCGCTTCGCTGGCTTTTTGGCCGCGACGGCCTTTTTCGCCTTCACTTTGCGCTTGGCAGGCTTCTTGGCTTTGACGGCCTTCTTCTTGGCGGCAGGCTTCTTGGCTTTGACGGCCTTCTTCTTGGCGACAGGCTTCTTGGCTTTGACGACCTTCTTCTTGGCGGCAGGCTTCTTGGCTTTGACGGCCTTCACCTTGCGCTTGGTCACGGTCTTTTTGGAAGCGACGGCTTTCTTCGTGCCGACCTTCTTCTTCGCCTTCACCTTGCGCTTGGCCTTGACCGCCTTCTTGGCGCCGACGGTCTTCTTCGCCTTGACCTTCTTCTTTGCTACAGTCTTCTTGCCGCCAACCGTCTTCTTTTTCTTGGCCTTGGCGGGCTTTGCGGTGACCGCTGCTGCGGTTTTTGTGACTTTCTTCATCATGACGTCTCGTTCCCCTATAAACTTCGATGGTGTGGAGACAGATGCAAGTGTCCCCAACAGTTCTAACCAACAACATGACCACACAGCAGCGACGTCGTCCGACGTGGCGATTCTCGAAGAGCGTCATCCCGACGCGCTCAGCCGTGGATTCCCGCGACTGCCTTTTTATCGACCATTGTCATCATAGCTTGAGTGGAAAATACGTTTTTCCTCCCTTGTCACTTTTTTGGAGTCGCCGGTGAGTTTTTTGACACTCGCACGCAGAACCGCCGCGCTTCATCGAGACAAAGTTCTCTTTGTCTCCGTTGCACTTCTCTTGTTGTCGCAAAATGCGTTCGGGCAAGGTGGCTTGGATGGTGGCATCGCGCTGCAAGCCCGCTCCGCAGGGGCCTCGGCGCAAGCCACGTCCACAGGCGGTGCTCTTCCGTGGATGATCGGGCTCGTGTGCCTCGTGCTCATCGGCATACTCGTGGTGACACTCTGGCCCAACGCATCCGACGCGAACCCGTACCAGCGGCAGCGAAAGTTTGCGAGAATAGACGGGCTCTTCCTGAAAATCTCGGCGCTCATGCTCGGCATGGATGACAGCCGGCGGTTCCTCACACACCTTCGTAGCAATGGCGAGTACGAGCCGACGCCACCTGCACAGGCCGAGGGTCTCACTCTCATGTCTCTGTCGTTCGGCGGATGCAGCATCGCCTCTCCCACGGGCCTCACGAAGGGCAACGTGGTGCTGCTGCATCTGCACTCATTGCCCGACTTTCCCAGTCAGGCGTTGACCGTGGCTGCCAAGATTGTGTGGACTCGTCCCCGCACGGCAGGCGGTGAGCCGTACGACGTGGCCGGTGCCAAGTTCCTCTTCCCGAGCGACGCCACGGGCATCGAGAGCCTGCGGCAGTACCTCAACTTCCTTATGGACGAGCCGCTCACGTGAAGACGCAGGGCATCGACCCCGGCTGCTTCGCGGGTCTGCTGGGCTCGGCGATTGATCATTCCCTCTCACCTCGGATGCACCGGGCCTGGTTTGCAGAGGCTGGCCGGGATTCTTGTTACCTTAGTTTTTCTCTTCCGAGCGCACCGGAGGCGCTGGCGCTTGTACAGGCGCTTCTGCCCGTACGGCGTTTTCTGGGGCTCAACTTGACCCTGCCCTACAAAGGCATTCTGCTGGAGCGAGGTGGCTTTCGGGCCTCCTCACGCGTCCTGGCCACCGGTGCAGCCAACACCCTTTACCGCCTCGTGAGCCACGTGGACGGCGAAGATGGATCTGAATGGGCCTTGGAAAACACAGACATCGATGGCATCCGTGCGTCGATGAAAGCCCTCGATACTGCCCCCTCATCGTCCACTCCACTGCAAGTGATCTGTCTCGGGGCAGGCGGCGCGGCGCGTGCGGTGCCCGCAGCTCTTGTCGGTGACGGGGTCACCACAGGGAGCCCGTCCATCACTTTCCTGTGCCGCGAACCAGAACGCGCGCGATTGGAGTGGGGTGGTGTGCGTGCCACAGATGCGGCGCCCTTCACCTTCGAGGCACTTGAAAATGTCGAGGCCGTGGTTCGAAAACGGGTCGAAGTCGCCCCGAATACGCGGTGGCTTGTCATCAATACGCTCCCGCTCGGTGCCACAGAGCTGACCTCACCGACCAACCCTTATGCCCGCGAGGTCCTCGAAGCGTGCGCGGCTGCAGGATGCGAAACGGCCTACTTTGATATGATCTATGTGCCGACCGAGGGACTCTCGACTGCACGCGCACTGGGATTCGCCGCGCTTGATGGCCGGCTCATGCTGCAGGAGCAAGGCCGAGCCGCGTTCACGCTTTGGACGGGATTCGTTCCTGCAAGCGACCCGCTCATCGATCGTTCCGCTCTTCTCACCCCACCCTAAGAAGACGCCCTCCGCTTTGCGGATTGCGACCGGGCTCAGGATCGCAACAGCATGTCGGCGGCCCGGCGCAAGGTTTCCTCACTCTTGCAGAATGCGAATCGCAGCCAAGGAAGCGAACGCGGCACGCGAGCGTAAAACACCGACGGCGGTATGGCTGCCACGGAGTGCGTTTCAATGAGTTGCTTGGCAAACGCCACATCCGATATGTCGCCGGCCAGAGCGCAAAAATTCGCTGTCAGGAAGTACGTCCCCTGCGACGGTTGGACCTCGAACCCGGCGCGCTGCAAGGTCGCCTGGAGAAAATCGCGTTTGGCCTGGAAGCTCGCCCGGAACTCCGTAAGGTAACGCGCGAACCAGACTTCATCCTCCATCACTGCGGCGATGGCGGTCTGCAGGAAGGGCGGCGTGCAAAAAACGGTGCTCTGATGAACGAGCCGCACCGCGGCCGAGAGTTCGCGCGGCGCCGTCACCCAGCCCACCTTGAATCCCGTGAATCCAAAAGTCTTCGCGGCCGAACTCACGCGCACGACATTCGCACGCGCCGTGTCCAAGGAACACACGGAAAAGTGTGTGGCGCCGTCAAACAGCAGGTGCTCATAAACTTCGTCGGTCATGAGGATGGCATTGTTGGCCACCACCTTCTTTGCGATGCGCTCGATCTCGGCCTCGCTGAAAATCTTGCCGGTGGGATTGTGCGGAGAGTTGAGAATGGCGAAGCGGAACCCCCCTGCGGCCACGGCATCGAACTCATCCCAGTCGATGGCCCAGCCTTTCGCCTGGAGTCCCTGTGGCGTATCAGGTGCGTGCAGACGCACCGGCACCATCACACCGCCCGCGTTGGCGATGGCCTGCGCATAGCAGTCGAAGAAGGGTTCGAACACGAGAACGCGATCGCCCGGGTTCACGAATGCATTCACCACTGAATAGATGGCTTCCGTTGCACCCGAGGTGATGGTGACCTCAGTGAGGGGATCGTAGTGGACTCCCGTGGACGCGAACACGGTACGCGACACCGCCTTGCGGAGCGGTTCCTCGCCGATGCTGGGTGCGTACTGATTGTGGGAAGTGACCAGGTGCTCCTGCACTGCCTTGAGCAGTTCCACGGGACCCGGAAAATCCGGAAAACCCTGTGAAAGGTTCACCGCCTGGTGCTTCTTCGCGAGGTTGGTCATTTCTGTAAAAATACTGGTGCCGAAGCCGGACCAGCGTGCGGCGAGACGCGAATCCATTGGCTGTTACCTCAATCTCATCTTTTCATGGCGCGGGGATCGAGTGCATCGCGAAGCGCGTCGCCAAGCACGTTGAGGCTCATCACCACAAGAAAGATGGCGATGCCCGGGAAAACGATCATCCACCATCCATCGTAGAAGTAGTTCTTGCCATCTGCGAGCATCGCGCCCCACTCCGATGCGGGAGGCTTCACGCCGAGCCCAAGGAACGACAGGCCCGCGGCTTCAAGGAGCGCCGATGCAAAACTGAGAGTGAACACGACGATGAGTGATGAAGTGATATTTGGCATTATATGCCGCCAGACGATGCGTGGAGACGACGAGCCGAGACTCTCCGCACTCGCCACATAATCGCGTGAACGCTCCGCCAGCGCAGCGCTGCGTACGATGCGAGCGAACAGTGGGGCGTTGGACAGGCCCACCGCGATCATCAGGTTGAAGATACCTTGTCCGAGAAAGGCAACCACGATGAGTGCAAGCAGGATGGAGGGAAAAGCGAGCAAGATGTCATTCACGCGCATGAGCGTTTCATCCACACGCCCGCCGAGGTAACCCGCCGCGAGACCCACGGGGATTCCCACGATGCACCCGAAAAACACCGGCACGACACCGATGACGATGGAGATGCGCGCGCCGTAAATCAGGCGCGAGAGCACATCGCGGCCAGTCGCATCTGTGCCGAGGATGTGTGTCCAAGACCCGCCCTCGGAAAAAAACGGCGGCACGAGTCGCGCGCCTTCGAGTTGCATGGCGTCTGGGTTGTGAGGCGCAATGAGGGGCGCGAATATCGCCACGAGCGCAACCGCCACCACGACAGAAAACGAAAGGGCGGCAAGGCGGTTCGCGCGGATTTCGTTCCACGCGCGCATCCAGGGCGAACGCTCGTTGACATTCACGGGGTCACGCTCCTTTTTTCACACGCGGATCGAGCAGGCCGTAGGCCACGTCGGCCACGAGATTGAACAGCACGAACACGCAGCCGACAAACAGCGTCCCCGACTGCACCATGGGAAAGTCTCGACTGGCTATGGACTCCACGAGGACCTTGCCGAGCCCCGGCCACGCGAACATGGTTTCTGTGATGACCGCGCCACCGAATACAGTGCCCGCCTGGAGCATGGCAATCGTGACGATCTGGAGTGACGCGTTGCGGAACGCGTGCTTGGCCACGACCTGGAACGGGCTCACGCCTTTGGCGCGAGCGGTGCGGATGAAGTCCTGGCCGAGCACTTCCAGAAACGACGAGCGCGTCATCCGACAGATCTGCGCCATGGGGATTGTGGACAGGGCGATGGCCGGCAGCGCGATGTGGCGCAGGGCGTAACGAAACACCTCCCACTCACCAGTGCGCAGACCTATGATGAGTCCATCGAGCGTGTACATGCGTGTGACGGAGTCGATGGCAGGGTCGAACAAGACCTCGTCGCTCATGCGGCCCGACGTGGGAAGCCACCCAAGCCGTATGCTGAACACATACATGAGCACCAGCGCGAGCCAGAAGATAGGCATGCTGACGCCGGCAAGTGCAGTGGACGTCGCCAACTTGTCGATGGGCCCGTTGCGGTACACGGCACTCAAAGTGCCGAGTACGATGCCCACAGGAATGGCTATCACGAGCGCCGCGAAGCCAAGTTCCACCGTCGCGGGAACAGCACTTGCGAGAAGGTCACTGATGGGCCGGTCGTGGAACAGACTGTGTCCCAGATCAAAGTGCATCACCAGGCGGGAGATGTAGATGCCATACTGGACGTACCACGGCTGGTCGAGATTGAGCGCGTGCCGGATGTACTCCACTTGCTGTGGAGTGGCGCGCTCCCCCGCCATGATGAGCGCCGGATCCCCGGGGACCAGTTTCACGGCGAGAAAAAGCACGAGCGTGAGCAGCAACAACACTGGGATGGAAAACAACAGGCGACGGACGACGAGCGAAAACATCAACGCGTTCCCTCTTGAATCAATCCCGATCGAAAAGGTGGTCTGGCATGGCGAACGCGGCCGCCGTGCCTGTGAGCGGCGCGGGACACGGGACCGCGTTCAACGCAGTCAGAGTGACTTTTCGGAAGAGATCACTTCGCGAGCCACACCGTATTGAATTTACGCGTGTCGTTTGGCGTCATCACGTAACCCATCACGCGCTTGTCCATTGGCATGGCCACACGGCTGTGCGCGATCGGAACCCAGGGTGCATCGGTGTGGATGATCGATTCGGCCTGCTGGTACAGGTTCGAACGCTTGTCCTGCGTATTTGCCACCTTCGCTTCACGCAGCAAGGACGTTACCTTCTCGCTGTTGTAGAACGCGATGTTGGAAGCGGGCGCCTTGGCATTGTCGCCCGAGAGCAGCACGGACAGGAAATTGTCCGGATCGCCGTTGTCACCGCTCCAACCCATGAGCGCCATCTCGTGTTCACCGTTCTTGGTCTTGTCGAGGTAGGTGCCCCACTCGTAGGTGGTGAGCTGCACATCGATGTCGACCTTCTTCAGGTCAGCCTGGATGGCTTCCGCCACCTTTTTTCCGTCGGGCATGTAGGGCCGAGACACAGGCATATAGAACAGCGTCGTCTTGAAGCCCGGCGCGACGCCAGCCTCTTTCAACAGCTGCTTGGCTTTCTCGATATTCAGTTCATAGGGTTTCACATCCTTGTTGTAGCCCCAGAGCGAAGGCGGCAGCGGATTGACCGCGGCAAGGCCCATGCCCGAATAGATTCCCTTGATGATGGCGTCCTTGTTGACGGCCATATTGATGGCCTGGCGCACCTTGGGGTTGTCGAACGGCTTTTTGGTGTTGTTGAACGCGAGGTAAGCCACGTTCATCCCGGGCGCTTCAGAGATCTTCGCGTCCGCACGGCGGGTTTTGATGGTGGCCAGCTGATCGGGCGTCGGCTGGTTCATCATGTGGATCTCTTTCGCCAGGAACGCGTTGAGGCGCGCCGACGAGTCGGGGATCGAGCGGAAGATGACACGTGCGAGCTTGGGCTTCGTGCCCCAGTACTCCTTGTTCGCGTCGAGGACGATGCGCTCGCCCTTGGTCCAGCTCACGAACTTGAATGGGCCCGTGCCCACGGGATTCTTCGCGAAGTCGGCTTTGAACTTGCGAACGGCTGTCGGGCTGACGATCGAGCCCATCTGCATGCCCATGTTCGCCAGAAAAGGTGCCTCAGGACGCGAAAGCTGGAACTCTACCGTGTTGTCATCGATTTTATTGATGGACTTCACGAGCGTTGTCATGCCCATGTCGTTCCAATAGTCCCACGACTTTGCGAAGCCATTGGCTTCGTGCTTGGCGTCCTGCTGACGCATCAGGCTGAAGATCACCGCGTCGGCGTTGAACGGAGTGCCGTCATGGAACTTCACGTTCTTGCGCAGATTGAACGTGTACTTGAGGCCGTCGGGCGATACCTTCCAACTTTCGGCAAGGCCAGGCTCCACTTCCGTGGTGCCCACTTTGAACTGCACGAGCGTGTCGAACACGTTGTCGGCGACATTGAGGCTCTCGCCATCTGTTTCTTTGCCGGGATCGAGGGAAACTGAGTCACCGCCACGGCCGTAAATCAGCACGCCGCCGTTTTGGGGAGTCTCGGCGGCAAAGGCCATGCCGGACAGTGTGGATGCAGAAAGAGTGAAAGCGGATACAACGGAGAAGAGTCCGATGACGTGCCTGCGATTCATGCTGAGCGCTCCGGATTCGGGTGTGTCAGGACGGTGACGTCGCGGTGTCTTGAAACTTTTGTGTGCGTGTGCTTCTACCGTCCTTGACGCGTCTTTGCAAATACGTGAGGCGTGAAACAAAAGGGTCCTATGCAGCGTCTCACGAGCCTGGAATTCGACACCCTTCAATTCCTCCGTGAGCTCGTCGCTAAACCAGGCGGCAATGCCTTTGGTTTCGGCGTAGTGATCCTTGTGTCAGGAGGGCGTGACAGTGTCGCACTGCTCCATGCCGTGGCGCACGCCCTGCGTGACAAAGGAGCAACCTTTGCAGCACCCATGCGCATCGAGGTGCTTCACTGCAATCACGGCACACGCCCTCTCGAAAACGCCGCCGAGGAAGCCCACGTTCTCGACGTCTGTCTTGCACTTGGCGTGCGATGCCACATTCGGCACTGGCTCGATCGCACTTCAGTTGTCACACGGGAGTCGCGCAATTTTCATGATGCCGCGCGCGCCTGGCGATACGAAGAAGCGGAAAAAGTGCGATCGGCCCTGCTCGCCGATCTTGCACAGCACGCAAAAGCGAAAGGCACTCACTCAGCGATGCGGGACGACCAGGCGTGGATTCTCACAGCTCACCATGCGCGCGACAGCGTGGAGACAATGCTGCTGAATCTTGTGCGAGGCGCGGGAAAGGAAGGCCTCAAAGGCATCCCGTGCCGCGACGATTCGCGCTTCGTGGCACGTCCGTTTCTGGAAACGCCCTATGCACGGGTGTGCGACTATGCAGAGCGGATGGGGCTTGTGTGGAAAGAGGACTCCTCCAACGCAAGCGACCTTTACGCACGCAATCGCCTGCGCCATGAGGTGCTTCCGGTTCTGCAGGCCCTCAATCCTGCCTACGAAGCGGCATTCGCCCGTTGTGCGGCGGCACTCGCGTGTGAAACGAAGCCCGAATCTGTAGCAAGCTCATGCGCCAGCCAAACGGTTTCAGGGGAGAATTCCATCTCGCTGACAGAAGAGGACTGTCGTTCAACAGAGCAGTTCGCGCACCGTTGTCTCACCGAACTTGGCGCACGCGGGGCCAGTGCGTCACACGCCAACGCACTGGCGCGGTCGTGCTCGACGAACAGATGGAGCAACCTTCTCGCGCACGTCCTGCAGGCACGAAGGACGGCACGTCCGGTCGCGCACCGCGTCGCGCTGGGCCATGGTGCGTTTGCTTTGTGTTTCGCCAACGCCATTACCTTCCACGGGACACCTTGACACCGGAGGCTTCCGCCACACATTGGCACGACCGGGGCAACCGGCCCCAGCAATGAGGCAGCGCACCGCGGGCCGAAATGACAGTTTTTTTATTTCGGTTTGCGCACAAGTGGCGGGATGATTCATACTGCCTGCCGAGCGTGGGAGGTTCTGAACGCGCGAGTGCGCCCGTGCTCACATCCCTGTGGCCCTGGCGGTTCCTTGCACCCGCGTGTTACGTTGTAACTCCCGCCGCCTATCCCGCCGAAGGAGCATTCATGGCGAAAGAGTCCTGGTTGAAAGCGGCCATCATCTGGGTCGCGATCATCGCGTTGTTCGTGTTGTCGTTCAAGTTCTTCTCGCGGCAGCGGGAGGCGGTG
>Ga0163152_10007780_pt1 | contig 11608 bp, 12 predicted proteins | sample OliLakLV19MP8IB2_FD_148635 | JGI IMG/M metagenome (GOLD analysis project Ga0163152, IMG submission 148635) | Freshwater microbial mat bacterial communities from Lake Vanda, McMurdo Dry Valleys, Antarctica - Oligotrophic Lake LV.19.MP8.IB-2 | ecosystem: Environmental > Aquatic > Freshwater >... | reverse complement strand
GCGGCGGTAGAGAGTCGTTGGGAAACCGGTTTGATTACGGGCTGCTGCGAATCTATCGGGCAGCCGTGCAACGCGGGTAGCACCTGCCTCTGGGCGGGTGCGAGACCTGCCAATCACGACATCTGGGGCACGTCACTCCGCGCGACTCCGCAAAAAAGCCGCCGAAAATTAATTCGGCGGCTGGCGCAATCAGAACGCGAAATCTCAAGCCAACAGTGGGGCGATGACTAAAGCGACGATAGACATCAGCTTGAGCAAAATGTTGAGCGAAGGCCCCGATGTGTCTTTGAATGGGTCGCCCACGGTGTCTCCGACCACGGCCGCTTTGTGCGGTTCGGAACCTTTGCGATAGGTCTTGCCGTTTATCTCGATTCCTTCTTCAAACATTTTTTTGGCGTTGTCCCACGCGCCGCCGGAATTGGATTGGAAGAGCGCCATCAACACACCTGAAACGGTGACGCCGCCCAACAAACCTCCGAGCGCTTCGGCCCCATTCATTCCTGCGGCTTTGAAACCGAAAGCGATGACCACTGGCGAGAGCACCGCCAGCAGGCCGGGCAGGACCATTTGTCTGATGGCGGCCTGAGTGGAAATAGCCACGCAACGACCGTATTCGGCAGCGCCGTCGGCTTTTTGAAAAATCGCGCGATCCTCCTCGGTCCATTCCTCCATTTCCTTGTCGGGATTGCGGCGCATGACTTCGAGCGCCGCTTTGAGCGCGGGGATTTCAGCGAATTGCCGCCGAACTTCTTCAATCATTGCCATGGCCGCGCGCCCCACTGCGCCCATTGCCAGTGCTGAAAAAAGAAATGGCAACATCGCGCCGACAAACAAGCAGGCCATCACGTACGCTTTGGAAATATCAATGGTTTTGAGATTCGCCGCCGCCATGAAAGCACTGAACAACGCCAGTGCGGTCAGCGCGGCGGAACCGATGGCGAAGCCTTTTCCAATGGCAGCGGTGGTGTTGCCCACCGCGTCGAGTTTGTCGGTGCGTTTGCGGACCTCTTTGGGCAATTGCGACATTTCTGCGATGCCGCCGGCGTTGTCGGAAATAGGGCCGTAAGCATCGACCGCGAGTTGAATTCCGGTGTTTGACAACATTCCGACTGCGGCGATGGCAATGCCGTAGAGTCCGGCAAGCTCGAACGCGATGATGATCGCCGCCGCAATGATGAGGATTGGAATCGCAGTGGACATCATGCCAGTCCCCAGCCCGGCAATAATATTTGTGGCTGTCCCAGTGATCGATTGACGCACGATGGCAAGCACCGGCGGTTTGTGGGTGCCGGTGTAATATTCCGTGATCATGCCGATAAAAACTCCGGCCAGCAGACCGACAATCGTCGCCCAGAACACGCCGGTGGACGTAATCGTGCGGGCGCCGTGCAACGCATCCGCCACCGTCCAACTGGCCGGCAACACCCGCGTGATCAGAAAGTAGGATCCGATCAACATCAGCCCCGCCGAAACCAACTGGCCGGTGTTCAAAGCGACCTGCGGATTTCCCCCTTCCTTGACGCGAACGAAGAACGTGCCGATGATCGAAGCAATAATTCCCAGCGCGGCCAGAAACAGCGGCAGGAACACGGCGGACAGCCCGTTGAAATTGTCTTTGAAATCCGGGATCGCCATGAACGTCGCGCCCAGCACCATCGCTGCAAGCATTGAGCCGACATACGATTCAAACAAGTCAGCGCCCATGCCCGCCACGTCGCCGACGTTATCGCCCACGTTGTCCGCGATGGTGGCGGGATTCAACGGATGATCCTCAGGAATTCCGGCTTCCACTTTTCCAACCAGATCAGCGCCGACATCCGCCGCCTTCGTGTAAATGCCGCCGCCGACACGCGCAAACAATGCGATTGACGATGCACCAAATGAAAACCCCGTCAGAACAACGAGAACGCGGTTGATGTGCGCCTGCGGGTCTTCCTGTCCCCAATGCATGCTGTTATACACAAGGAATAATCCGCCCAGGCCAAGCACACCCAAGCCGACCACGCCCATTCCCATCACTGAACCGCCGGCAAAGGCCACTTCCAACGCGCGACCCATGCTGGTACGGGCGGCGTTGGTTGTGCGAACGTTCGCTTTCGTGGCGACTTTCATGCCGATAAAACCCGCCAGCGCGGAACACAACGCGCCGGTCACGAATGAAACCGCCACGAGCGGGCTGGAACCTTCCGCGCGATAACCTTGCCAGGCCAGCAGCGCGCCGACGACAACAACGAAAATCGCCAGCACACGATACTCCGCTCTGAGAAACGCCATCGCCCCTTCTGTGATGTAACCAGCAATGCGGTTCATCCGTTCCGTGCCCGCATCCTGTTTGCCAACCCACTTGGCTCGGAAGAACGTAAAGGCCAGCGCGACCACTCCGGCGACTGGAATGAGGTACAATATATTGTTCATAATTAATTCTATGAATGACCCACGGCAACAGCAGTTGGACATTCATTTATTTGCCTGAGGTTGCGCGGACTATTGCGACATGCTGCCCCGATTGCCAACAAATTTCTTCATTTAAGCGGAAATTTTTCCCGTCCGCATTTCCCTTGTCCGGAGTTCTGGCGCTCTGCCGATCCCAAGAGTCTTCGGGACTTTCCTCCTGAATCCGGGGGCGTTTCGTCCGCTACTTGCGGCGGACTAAAATTCGTCCTCGTTCACCCGCGCTCCGGCTTGCCCTTCCGCAAGCGCAGCGCGTTGGTGATGACCGATACCGAACTCAGGCTCATCGCCGCGCCCGCAATCATCGGACTCAACAAGATTCCGAAAAGCGGATAGAGCGCGCCCGCTGCCAGCGGGATACCGAGGACATTGTAGAAGAAAGCGAAGAACAAATTCTGCCGGATATTCCGCATGGTGGCCCGGCTCAAATGAATGGCGTTGGCGATGCCGCGCAAATCCCCCTTCACCAACGTCACGCCTGCGCTTTGCATGGCCACGTCGGTGCCTGTTCCCATCGCAATTCCCACGTCCGCGGCCGCCAGGGCAGGGGCGTCGTTGATGCCATCGCCGGCCATGGCCACAATTTTTCCCTCTTCCCGAAATTTTTTCACACGGGCATTTTTGCCTTCGGGCTCCACTTCTGCCTCCACCGAATCGATCCCGAGGCTCTTGGCCACCGCGTCGGCGGTCCGACGGTTGTCACCCGTCATCATGACAATTTCCAGTCCGAGTTCGTGCAGATCGCGAATGGCCTGGGCGGTAGATGCCTTGATCGGATCAGCCACCGCAATCATCCCGGCAAGTTGTTTGTCCGCCGCGATGAAGATCACGGTTTTGCCCTCTTGCTGCAATTGCTCCGCTTTTTTCTCCACCGGTTCCAGACCGGCGACACCTTCGTTGCGAAGGAATCCGGCTTTGCCAACGAGGACGGCTTTGTTGGCCACTCGTCCGGCGACGCCGCCCCCTGTGACGGAGCGAAAGTCGCTGATTTCTTTTACGGAAATTTTTTTCTCCGAGGCATGCTTGACGATGGCGGCGGCGAGAGGGTGTTCGCTGTTTTTTTCCAACGCCGTGGCCAGTCCCAGCAATTCCTCCTCGGTAACTCCTTCCACCGGTATCAAGTCCACCACGCGTGGCTTGCCTTCGGTCAGCGTGCCGGTTTTGTCCACGATCAAGGTGGTGACCTTTTCTAATCGCTCCAACGCTTCAGCACTTTTCATCAAGACACCCTCTTGGGCGCCCCGGCCAACGCCCACCATGATGGACATGGGAGTGGCCAAACCGAGCGCGCACGGGCAGGCAATGATCAGCACCGCCACCGCGTTTACAATGGCGTAGGCCAGGCGCGGCTCCGGTCCCAGCCACATCCAAAAGACGAAGGTCAACACCGCCGCCGCCACCACCGTCGGAACAAAAACCGTGGCCACTTTGTCGGCCAATCCCTGGATGGGCGCCCGGCTCCGTTGCGCTTCGGCGACCATGTTCACGATTCGGGCGAGCACGGTATCGCGCCCGACCTTTTCCGCGCGCATGACAAAACTGCCCGTGCCGTTGACGGTGCCAGCCGTGACGTTGTCATCTTTGTTTTTTTCCACGGGCAGTGGTTCCCCGGTGATCATGGATTCCTCAACACTGGAATGCCCTTCGGTGAGCACTCCATCGACGGGCACTTTCTCACCTGGCCGGACGCGTAGCGAATCGCCAGTGCGAACCTGGTCCAACGGAATTTCCTCATCGCCACCAGCCCCGATGCGACGGGCGACGGGCGGAGCCAGATTGAGCAAGGCCTTGATCGCACTCCCGGTGCGACTGCGCGCTCGCAGTTCCAAGACTTGCCCCAACAACACGAGCACCACGATAACCGCCGCGGCTTCGAAATAAACTCCCACCTGGCCGTGAGACTTCATTCCTGGCGGGAAAATTCCCGGCGCGAGCATCGCCACGACGCTGTAGAGATAGGCGGTGCCAACGCCAATTGCGATCAGCGTGAACATGTTTAAGTTCCACGTAACGATCGAGCGCCAGCCTCGACGGAAAAAGGGCCAGCCCGCCCAGAGCACGACCGGTGTGGACAGACCAAATTGCACCCAGCGCGAGACCGGGCCCGCCACCCACGATTCGTGACTCACTGCCGGAATCAGATGAGCCATCGCCAGCACGAACACCGGCAAGGCCAGGGCTCCGCCAATCCAGAACCGGCGTGTCATGTCGCGCAGCTCCGAGTCATCCTCCTCCTCCCCGGCGCCCGGGACATTCTTGGCTTCCAACGCCATGCCGCACTTGGGGCAATCACCGGGATGATCCTGTTGCACCTCGGGATGCATCGGGCAGGTGTAAATGGTTTTGTCGGGCGGGACCCACGAAGGATTTCGTTCCAACGCCATCCCGCATTTTGGGCAGTCACCCGGTTCGTCAGATTCCACACCAGGGCACATCGGGCAAAAATGTTTTGCCGCGCTGCTCGGCTTGACCGAGTGCTCTGCTTCGTGCCCGCCACAACACGACTTTGCCGGCTGGGGTTTTGTCTCGGGTGCGTCGCAACACGAAGCTTTCGGGTCGGTTCCGTCTTTGGCCAGTGTCGCTTCCGCGTGCTTCGAGTTGGCCGGAGTCGCCTTGGGCGAGCAACAATCCTTGTGCGCCTCTGTCGAAGCAGGGCCAGTGTCCGCCTTTGATTGGGTGACGAATTTTTTCCGGCAATGTTCACTGCAGAAGTAAAACGTCTCGCCGCCGCGCACGGTTGAGAGGGCGGAGGATTCGTCGACCGTCATTCCGCAAATGGGATCTTTTTTCATGGTTAATTCATTCGATTGGAGATTTTTTTCTTTGAAGGAAGGCGCTTTGCTTCGGCAGTCTGGCTGGTCGCAACCTCGGTTGGCTCGCAATTGCAATTCAAGCAGCCGTGGGTCGCGCAAAGTTGACAGCTCTGGAGCAAGCGCTCTTTGAGTTGTTGCCGCGAACGGTGGAGACGGACTTTCAGGTTCCCGGGAGTCAAGGCGAGAGAAGCGGCGACCTCGCTGGGCGATTGCCCATCCAAATCGATTCGCCGCACCAATTCCGCATAACCGGGTTTCATCGTCGGCAAGAGGCGGGTCAGGCAGCCGCAAATCATCTGTTCCGATTCCGCGTCGGCCAGCTGGTCGAGGTCGCTGGCAAAGCGTTCCAAGGCCCTGGCCTCGGCCGCTTTTTTCCGATGCAGATCGACGATGGCGTTCCGAAGAATGCGATAAAACCAGGCCACGAGCATTTCGTCATCGCGCAGGGTATCGCGAGCCCGCAACGCCTTGAGCAAGGCATCCTGGACCACATCGGCCGCCAGTTCCGGATTCCCCAACCGGCTTTGAGCAAACCCGCGGAAGGCCGCGAGGTTGTCCGTCAAGGCCTGTCGAAGTTGTTCTTCCGGTGTATCTGATGAATTCTTTTTCATTTCTTACCCATGCTAACGAATGACGGCTCCAGAAGTTACACTCGTTGACGAGAATATTAAAATCGACGCGGAATATTCATTTAATTTGGCTCGCGCGGATTCCCATGCTCCGCGTTCCAGTGGAACGATGGCCCTCGAATAGCCAGGATGCCTCGCCGCGAACCCGGTCGCGATGCGCATTAAGCGGATCGTTCCCTCTTTTCCCTTGTCGTGTTTCCGGGGTTTCCGCATCTTGTGCCGATGCCGGAGCGCGTAATTTCAGACGTATTGACCAAGCCCGATTCCGCGTTGGAAATGACGCTGCGGCCCTCGCTTTTTTCAGACTTCACCGGCCAGGCGAAGGTAAAAGAACGATTGGAAATCGCCGTTCAGGCCGCCAAGCAACGCGGGGAGGCCATCGACCACATCCTGCTGAGTGGTCCTCCGGGCCTGGGTAAAACAACACTGGCCAACATCATTGCCAAGGCGATGGGGACGAATATGAAGTCCACATCCGGTCCCACGATCGAAAAGGCGGGTGACTTGGCGGGCCTGCTCACGAATTTGGAAGAAGGCGACGTTCTCTTCATCGACGAGATCCATCGCCTCCAGAAAACCATTGAGGAATATCTCTACCCGGCGATGGAGGACTTTAAACTCGACATCATCATCGACCAGGGACCCAACGCGCGCAGCGTCCGGCTGAACCTGCCGCGCTTCACTTTGATCGGGGCGACGACGCGCAGCGGGTTGCTCACCGCGCCGCTCCTGACCCGGTTTCCTGTGCGCGAACGGGTCGATTATTATCACGCCGAACAGCTCGAAAAAATCGTCACGCGCTCGGCCAACTTGCTTTCGATCGAGATCGAGCCCAAGGGCGCGCAGGAAATCGCGCGTCGCAGCCGGGGCACCCCGCGTATCTCGAACAATCTACTCCGCCGCGTCCGGGATTACGCGCAGGTCCGCGGTGATGGCCGCATCACCTCCCAGATCGCCGACCAGGCGCTCGCCATGCTGGAGATCGACCAGAATGGCCTCGACGAAATGGACAAGCGGATTCTCGAAGCGATCATCGTGAAATTCAGCGGCGGGCCGGTCGGGCTCGGTTCGCTGGCCGTGGTCGTCGGCGAAGAACCGGACACGATCGAGGAGGTCTATGAGCCGTTCCTGATCATGGAAGGCTACCTCAATCGCACAGCGCAAGGCCGCGTCGCGACGGAGCTGAGCTACAAGAAACTCGGTTTGCAACCCGCCGTCGGGAACCAGACGAAATTGTTTTAATTTTTTTCCAGGCGGGCGAGCGCTTCAAAAGTTTGGCGCGCCTGAGATTGCGGATGAAAACACCAGATTGCCTGATGTTCAGAATAGCCATGACCGTCGTGACCCGGATTGCACCCATCGCTTTCTCGTCAACTATTGCTGCTCTGGCAATCGCAGGTTTGCCAGCCGCGTTTTTAGCGTCGGATCGGCTTCGCGGTATTCACGCTCGGACCGTTCCAGCGCGGGGCGGATGATCCGTGCTCGCACGTCGATTTCCTTGTTCCACAGAGTTTGCCAGAGGATGCGCGTATTGATCGTCATGTCGCCGCGCGCGGATTCTTCATCGAACTTCGGGCGATAAAGATCGACGGCCAGTTGCAGGTGGCGGGCGAATTCTTCTTCGGTCGGATGCCCGGTTTTTTCGATGACAAGACGAAAGGCGTTGAGATCTTTTTCTTCGAGCCTCTGAAGTTTGCTCACGAGCACGTCCCACGGATGCACAAAAATAAACAAGTGTCCGTGACGTTCGACTTCAATGGCCCGGCTGCGCCAATCGATGGTGCTTTTGAAGGCGAGAGGGTCGCAGACTTGAATGTAGAGATCAGATTCGCCTTTGTTCCATTTATTCCTGGTGACGAATTGCTCCAAGAACGCGGTGATGACCGAATCGCAAAAGATGTCAATGTCTTCGCTGAGAAACATCCGGTCGACGAAAAGTTGCAACGGCGCGGAACCGAAGACGGTAACCTCCAGGCGTGGTTGCGCCGGAAGACGACGTGCAAATTCGTCAAGCCGCTGCCCGGCTTTCCCGCTCCAGTCGAGCTTTTCGGCCAAAAATTCCATAAAGTGCCTGATCGATTAGCCGGGTTGTCACGCCTTCGTCCTTGGCGAGACTGCGTCCGATGCGAACGTCGCGCTGGGTGAGGCGGCCCTCATCCTCGCGCAGCAAAATGCGCGCGGCGATGCGGGCTTTGCGCCAGCATCGATCGAGTCGTTCGGGCGAACTGTTCGGCATGAAACTTTTATAGCCCAAACCGGGCCTGGGTCAAAGGGCGAAATCAAACCAGGCAACAGCACAAAGCACCAAATCCCAACCTCCAAGCCCCAGAGAAATTCCAAACCTCAAATTCCAAATCCAAAAAGTCCATTTTCGACGAACGATCACCCCCGCAATTCCGCGGCGCACGTCGCCACTTTGTTTAACCGCGAATGTTGTCCTTCGCGCAGATGCCAAAAAACTCCAGAGAGGCACGAATCGTCGACGCAGGCCATGCGCGCAAATTTTCCGAGGCACAGCGACAATCGCAGCCTGAACATTAAGCGCCCTCACTCCCATGCGTACCGTTCGTCCAAGGGTTTCCCGTTCTTGTCGCAGAATCAGCGATACTCGGTTTGGAAATCTTCCTGTTTATGGTGCCCTGGCTGTTGACGGATGTATTCACGCACCGCCTCGACGTGCATTGGACTGACGCTGAATTCGCCATAGTCCGCTTGCCACGCGAAATCAGCATACGACGCATGTTGAACCTTAATCCAACCTGAAGACGAACTCTTCACCTGCTCGACGATTTTTGCGGGCGCATGGTTTTTGGATTGAACGAACAAGATGTGAACATGGTCGCGCACGGAATTGATTTCGATGAGCGGCGACTCGTGATTTTTGAGAATGCCAGTGATGTAAGCGTGAAGCTGTCCGCGCTCCTCGTCACGCAGGAAGGGGATAGTAGAATTTATGAATTAGCTGGGTTGGAAGAGTATAATGTCCAAATTCTAAAAACTCCTGGCCCGAAAAATTCAAACCATAAACGGATCGTGAACCGCAAGAAAGTCACGCCAAGTCCAAAGCCAGAAAAGCGCGACAACACTTTTTCCCAATCTCGCGACACGTGATTCCTTGTTTTGGTTTTTCATGAATTGAATGGCATTTTTTTCCCCGGCAACTGTCGGAGAAATTCAATGTCGCCTCTGATCTTCCGTTGTCCACTTTTGAACAATTCTTGTCGCTGGCCTGAAATATAATCCGGTCACTCGCCAACGGAATTTCGTGAGAAGGTCAAAAACCCGTTATCTCAAATGCCTTTGCGAGCGGCTTTGATGGATCGTCACTCTTTTGGAAACGCACCGGTGTGACAGTTGTTGCAGGAAAAATCTTCGTTGATGGAATCGATATGGAAAAAGCTGTGGCCCTTCGGATTTAATTTTTGAAGTTCTTCCCCGCTGCCTTGCGCAAGAATGACATGGCAGGAATGGCAGTTGTTGCCGCTGATCGTTTTTTTGCGGTCTTCGGTTTTGTGCAAGCCGTCGTGGCAACGGAAACAGCCCGCCCAATCTTTGTGGCCGATATGTTCGGGATAAGCGCGCCAGTCGGCTTTCATCTCTGGGAAAAAACTATTTGTGAAAATACGTTGGGCCTCCGCGATCATCGATTCGCGCTGCGGGCTGCCTGGATAACGCTCGTTGAGGAAGGTCGCGATCTTTTTAATGGCTTCGTCCTCGGTCGCATACGGCTGGATCAGAGCAGCGACGACGTTTGATTTTGCCCATGGCAACGAGGTGTTGATCAAACCCGCAGCCATCGCGGCATCGACGGAATCATTCGGCGAACGAAACCGATGCGCGGGACGATTATGGCAATCCAGGCAATCCATCGTGCGAATCTCGTATTTGGAAATGTCCTCTTTGAAATCCGGCGCGCGATACTCAGTAACCGCGCCTTTGCCGTCGGTGATCCGGACCCATGGGATCGTCTCACGTTTTTTATCCGTGGCAATGTATTCAACTTTATTGTCGGGACTGACATGCCAATGAATTCCTTCCGCGGGTCCCTGCCCTGAACGGCCGCCGCCGCCAACTTTAAAAATTAAACGGGCAGCAAAAGGCGTATTGGTTTCGTCGGCGAGGAAGTGTTGATAGGTGCGATCAATATTCCCGATAAATTTTTGCGGCCAATGACATTGCTCACAGGTTTCCTGCGCAGGACGAAGATTTTTTACTGGCGTCTGGATTGGACGTTCAAAACTGTCCGTCACCATGGCGCGGAGCTGATGGACGCCGTTGAGTTTTGCTTTCACGTAATGGCTCGCGCCTGAACCGACGTGGCATTCAGTGCAAGCGACTCGTGCATGCGCCGAAATTTATAGGCCGTGTATTCCGGCTTCATCGGCGTGTGGCAAGCCTGTCCGCAAAACTGGGTGGACTCCGTGTAGTGATAGGTGCGATTGCTCCCGATGGCGGAGAGCAAAAGGAAAAGAACACTCACCGCGCCAAAAAAAAAATGAGAACTCTTCGGTCTTTCTTTCGCGAAAAATCAATGACCAGCGGGTGAGGTTTGGTGTCTTCTCCCTTGAGCCGTCTGTGACGTCGTTCCAGCCAGATTCCAAAAATCGCTAGAAAAATTCCCAGAAAAATAAATCCCGGAGCCACCACGTAGGCCAAAATTCCCATGTAGGGATTTCCGTGGTGGGAAAAAATATCAACGGCGAAAAGGAGCAGAAAAGAGAACAGGCCCCCCAGCGAAATAAGTCCGCCAAGCAGCGTCAGCCAGTTGTGAAAAATCCCGGGACGCTTCGGGTTTTTTGTTTGCTCAGTTGTCATCGCGCGATCGCGTTCTGTTCGCCATCAAGACGCGCGTCGAACTCACTTTTTAAAACTCCGCATGTGGGCGATCAGCGCTTTGATTTCTTCGTCGGTAAATTTTTCAGCGTAAGGATCCATCTTTTTCTTCCCTTTTTCGACGATGCCTTCCTTGATGGTTTTAATGGAGGAGTCGTCCTTCATTTCCTCCTGCACTTTCGGATCAGTGTAATCCTTGACGCCGCTTTGCCGCCCCATCTTGGTATTGCCCTTGCCATCCGGGCCGTGACATTTCTGGCAATTTTTTTCCCAATTTTCTTTTAGGTCCGCCGCGTGGGTGATGCCGGCAAGCAAACAAGTTGCGGTAATTGAAATAATGGTCAGGTGTGCTTTCATATTTAAAAACTGTAACGCATGGATGAGTAAATCAAATGTGCATCATAATTGTTGTGGCCGCCGGAAGTTTCGTCGCGACTGGTGAAAAATCCGTACCGCACCGTCCATTGCAATTGCTTGGAGAATTGATGAATCAAACTGACCACGACACTCTGGTCTTCTATGCCTGCGCCATACGGCTGGCTGAAAGCTGAATTGTCCTCGTAGTTGTCAGCGCGGTAATAGGAATACTGCGTTTGCAAATCCGTTTTTTCACTTAGAGCGATTCCGACCAGCGCGCTGGCGTTCCAATAATTGTTCTTCATGTTCAGCACCAGATTGGTCCCGGGAATCTGCCTGGACGCGGGCGTGTCGGTTTGATCCCTGACGTAGTTCAGGCTGCCTTGGAGATACAGAAAGGCTGCGCAATTTCTTTTCTGTAAAATGTTTTAGCATTTAAACTGAGGGTTGGGTTTGGGGGTTCATGTTGAGGTAAATTTTTTCACTTTCCCATTCGTCGCTGGTTTCGGCCAGAAGGGCGGTGAT
>Ga0163152_10007779_pt1 | contig 11609 bp, 13 predicted proteins | sample OliLakLV19MP8IB2_FD_148635 | JGI IMG/M metagenome (GOLD analysis project Ga0163152, IMG submission 148635) | Freshwater microbial mat bacterial communities from Lake Vanda, McMurdo Dry Valleys, Antarctica - Oligotrophic Lake LV.19.MP8.IB-2 | ecosystem: Environmental > Aquatic > Freshwater >... | reverse complement strand
CGACCGTGACCGGCGCGAGCTTTTCCTTGCTGCGATTCCAGACGGACACCTTGTAGCCGGCCGCAAGCAACCGCAGCGTCATGGGCTTGCCCATGAGGCCGATGCCGATGAATCCGAGCCTGGGCAAATCACTCATCTCATTCCTCGTTCTGTCCCGCGCACGTTCTCAAGGTGGTAGCAGATTGTGACCACCTCCTGGCGGTACTGCGCATGTCAACGATTCCTCGACTCGTCCATTAGTCAACGATGCCCACAAAGAAGCGCGTCCCCGACAAAAAGCAAACCGCGACGTTCGATGCCACGCAGATCTCGACGCGCATCGTCGTGGTTCGTGGCTACAGGGTCCTGCTCGACTCAGATCTTGCCACGCTCTACAACGTACCGACAAAGCGACTAAATGAGCAGGTTAAACGCAATTCCGCGCGATTCCCCGACGATTTCATGATCCGGCTCAGCAGGAGCGAGCGAGACGAGGTGGTCGCAAATTGCGACCACCTCGCCAGACTCAAGTTCGCGCCAACAATGCCAAGTGCGTTTACGGAGCATGGGGCGTTGATGGCCGCGTCGGTGCTGAATACTCCCAGAGCGGTCGAAGTGAGCCTGTTCGTAGTGCGCGCATTCGTCAAGCTGCGTGAAACTATTGGGGCACATAAGGAATTGGCCGGGAGGCTGGATGAACTCGAATCGCGCATAGAGCGCAGGTTCTCTTCAAGCGATCAGGCTATTGCCGGGATCCTCGACGCCATCCGCAAGCTCATGACGCCGCCTGAGCCGGCAAGGAAACCGCGGATCGGCTTCATCCAGACGGACTGACGGTTCAACTCCTTTTGCCGCCTGCCCGATGCGTCACAGCCCCGAGATTCGCGGGGCCGACGAGCGCGGCGTACTTTTCGAGCGCGCCGGAGAGCGGCTCGCGTGCCGGGGGCCGCCAGGCTTTCCTGCGTTTCGCCATTTCCGCCTCGGAGATTTCGAGCGAGAGCCGGCCGGCTTTTGCATCGATGACGATGCCATCGCCGTTCCTGACCAGCGCCAGCGGTCCGCCGACCCCTGCTTCCGGCGAGACATAGCCGATCATCATGCCGCGGGTGGCGCCGGAGAAGCGGCCATCGGTGAGCAGCGCGACCTTCTCGCCCATGCCCTGCCCGTAGATCAGCGCGGTCACCGCAAGCATCTCGCGCATGCCCGGCCCGCCCTTGGGACCTTCGTAGCGAATCACCAGCACTTCGCCCTCCGAATACGAGCGCGCCGCAATCACGGCGGCGCAGTCTTCCTCGCAGTCGAACACGCGCGCCCGGCCGCTGAACTTCAGGTTCTCGAGTCCGGCGACCTTGATGAGCGCGCCATCGGGCGCGAGGTTGCCCTTGAGCACCACCAGTCCGCCGGTGTCCATGATCGGCGTCTTGCGCACCACCTCGCCGTCCGCGCCCGGGTGGTCGGCCAGTTCGTCCTCGAGGGTCGTGCCGAAGATCGTGAGGCACTCGCCGTGCAGCGCGCCGCGCTCCAGCAGCACGCGCAGCACGTTGTACACGCCGCCCACGGCGTGCAGGTCCTTGGCGAGAAAGCGCCCGCCGGGCTTCATGTCCGCGATCAGCGGCGTCTTCTTCGAGATCCGGGCGAGGTCATCCAGCGAGAATCGGATCCCCGCTTCATGGGCGATTGCGGGGATATGCAATCCCGCGTTGGTCGAGCCGCCGGTCGCGGCAACCGCCGCGCAGGCGTTCTCCAGACTTTTCTTCGTCACCAGGTCGCGCGGGCGCGGCCCGCCGGTGCGCAGAAGCTCCATCACCACGCGGCCTGCTTCGCGCGCGGTGGCCGCCCGTTCCTTGGCCATCGCGGGCATGGTGGCCGAGCCCGGCAGCGCGAGGCCCAGGGTCTCGGAGACCATCGCCATCGTGTTGGCGGTGAACTGGCCGGGACAGGCGCCCAGCGTCGGCAGGCACACGCGCTCGAGCTGGTCGAGCTCGGAGGGCTGCATTTCGCCGGCCATCACCGCGCCGACCGCCTCGAAGGTATCGAGCACCGTGACGTCGCGCCCCTTCCACCGGCCGGGCGAGGCCGAGCCGCCGTACATGAAGACCGACGGCAGGTTGAGACGGACGATGGCCATCATCATGCCGGGCAGGGTCTTGTCGCAGCCCGCGAAAGTCACCAGCGCGTCGTAGGCGTGCCCTCGGCACACGGCTTCCACGCCATCGGCGATGATCTCGCGCGAGGCGAGAGAGAACTTCATGCCCGCGTGGCCCATCGACATCGAATCGGCCACCGCGATCGAGGCGAAGTCGAACGGCACGCCGCCCCACTCTTTGACCGCGACGCAAGCCTCGCGAGCGAGCTCGCCGAGCTTCGCATTGCAGGGCGTCACCCGGCCATCGGTGCTCGCCACGCCAACGAAAGGCTTGGCGATGTCCTCGTCGGTCAGCCCGAGGCCGCGCAGGAAGGCGCGATGCGGCGCGCGGTCCATGCCTTCGACCGTGATGCGCGAAGGCAAGTCGCCCCAGGGGGCCGGTTTAGCCGAACGCCGCGTTCTCGACGTCTTCATGACGTTCTCCCTTGAATGTATTCGTCGACGATTTCATTGATGTTTGCGCTGTGCTTGAACCCGAGCCTCGCAGCGCGCGCCGAGAACGTGGAGCGCGCAACCGAATCCATCAGGGCCTGGGCCGCGGGATCAGGGTCGAACCGCACTTGCCCGAGCGTCACGTGACCGTCCGTTTCTTTGCCAAGCGGCTTGCCGCCCGTGGCCTGCTGCACGGCAGTGAGCATTGTCTGCGCCGAGGCCGTGATGCCGGTGAGCAGGAGCGTCCGGTCGGGGCCAAGGTCATCGGCGGGAATTTCCATCGCGTGAAGCAGCGAGTCAACGACGCGCGAAACCGAAATGCAGGCCATGCGCGTATGCGGGCCCACCGGGCAGACATAGTCGCGGCCTGCAAGCGGCTCGCGGATGATCGCGCTGGACCAGCCTGAGACGGCCGTGTTCGCCGCGCCCGGACGCACCAGCACCGTCGGCAGGCGAACGCTGCGCCCGTCGACGAACCCCCGTCGTGTGTAGTCGTCGATCATGACCTCGCACATGAGCTTCTGGGCGCCGTACGAAAGGCGCGGCGAAGGCCGCGTGTCGTCGGTGACTTCGAGGTTGACGCCGCGATAGACCGCGATCGACGAGGTGAAGATGAACTTAGGGCTGTGGCCAGCGATGCGCGCTGCTTCGAGCAGGTCGCGCGTGGCATCGAAATTGACTTTCATGCCGAGCTCGAAATTCTGCTCGGCGCCACCCGAGACCAGCGACGCGAGGTGGAAGATCGCATCGACGCGGCCGTCACCGCTTTCAACCACCAACGAGCGCGCAGTGGGCGCGTAGGCGAGGTTCCCCGTCACCGGCTCGATCTTCGGGCCCTTGACCGCGGGCTCGCTCTGGTCGAACGCGACAACGCGCCCGACCTCCGGGCGTTGCGCCAGCGCTTCGACGAGCGCCGCGCCGATGAATCCGGCAGCGCCTGTGACCAGGACTTTCATGCCGGAATTATCACACTGTGCTAAAAAGCCGGGGACCAAAAGGAGGATCGCAATGAACAGGCTCGCAAAGAGCGCCGCGGGAACCCTCGTCGCGCTTGCCTGCCGCACCGGAGCCAAAGTTGATTGACTGCGTCGACTGATGCACCTGAACATCCTTAGCGCAGGCGCCGCCAAGGCCGTTGTCATCTCGGTGTGCGCCGATCTCGGCGTGGTGCCGGGCGGCGCATTCGGCGCGGTCGGCGCGATGCAGGACAAGCTGCTCGCGGGCGAGCCCTGCGACGTGATCGTGCTCACGCGGGCGATGATCGATGCGCTCGCCGAATCCGGCAAAGTGGTTGCGGAAACGCTCGCCGACCTGGGACGTGTCAAGACCGGCGTCGCAGTCAGGAAAGGCACGCCGCGACCAAACGTGTCTCGCGCGCAAACGCTTGCTTCAGCGTTGATGGGGGCGGAAGCGATCTACGTGCCGGACCTCGAGAAATCGACGGCCGGCAAGCACATCGCGAGCGTGCTCGCAGAACTGGGCATCGCGTCCGAAGTCGCCGAGCGCATCCGGGAATTCCCGAACGGGGCCGCCGCAATGCGGGCGATGGCCGATGCGCCGGGCCTCTACTCGATCGGCTGCACGCAGGTGTCCGAGATCCTCTACACCGAAGGCGCCGAGCTCGTGGGCGCGCTTCCGGACGAGTTCGAGCTTTCGACGCTTTATTCGGCCGCGGCCTGCGCGAACGCGGCCGACAGGACGGCCGCGCGCAACTTCGTGCTCTTCCTCACCGGCGATTCCACGCAACGCATGCGCAGGAAAGCCGGCTTCGAGGCGTAGGGCTGCGTTAAATCGCCAAGGAGGGCAAGGCGGAGACCAGCGTCCACCTGACGGCGCAGTCCGGCTCGATGGCAGCATATTGGCCGCTATGCCGCTACCAGAGCGGACATGGAACAGAAAATGGCAGTATTTACGCGATTTCGAAACGGCCCTGCCGTTTCATTCCATCCAGGTAGCCGTGCTTTATAGATCCCCAGGCGTCAGCCCGGTGCGTTTGGCCAGTCGGGCAAGCATCTTTGGACCGATGTCTTCGCCATCATGAAACGCGAAGACGAAATCAGGCCAGCCAATTCGCGAGAGCGTCTTGTGGGATCCGGTCTGGCGCTTCTGCGTCCAACCTATCCGGACCAGTGAGGCAAGTACGCGGCGGGCCTTGGTCGAAGGCCACGACGTCATGCGGCCGGGACGGCGATCGAAATGGACTGAGGTCCGGCACCATCGTGTTCAAGACGTTCGGCGAGCACACGCAGGGCAAGTGCTTCGACCTTGGCCATGGCCTCGTTAGCCGTAGCGCCATAGGCAAGCGCTCCCGGAATTTCGGGAACCTCGGCCAGCCAGCGGCCGTCCTCTTCGCGCTCGTGTTGGATAGTGAAGTTCATCGGCACCTCGGCATTCAACAATTCTACGCCCTCAAGCACGCACCCGCTCCGTTTCGCCGCAATCACTCCGGCGATGCACGCAACCGTCGAACGACGAATTTTCATGGCCTTCCTCCCTGCGGGATGGTACATGAGCACTGCGGCGGCCGGCTGTGAAATCAGCCTTTACTAACCCGTGCTCCGGGCGCTTAAAAGTCCGCTCCTGCACCGCGCAGCACCTTCCCACAGGACGCAATGGCCCCCATCGCACTAGACCTCGATCACTGCGGCACGATCGTGCGCGACCTCGATCGCGCCCGGCAGGCTTTTGCCAGGCTTGGCTTCAACCTCACCACGCGCAGCCACCATGTCGGCGCGCCCTCCCCTGGCGCACCCATCGTGCCGCTGGGGTCGGCGAATCACTGCGCAATGCTCGAACAGGGCTACCTCGAAGTCCTGGGGCATGTGGACCCGACGACGACCAGCAATGCAGTGAAGATGGCTGAGCGCTACGAGGGCCTCCACATCGTGGCTTTCCGCCCCCAGTCGAGCGACGTAGTGCAGTCGCAGCTGATCGACCGCGGCGAGCCGATCGACCCGGTGCGCGCCCTCGAACGCATGACGCCCTGGGGTCCCGATGGCAAGGAGTCGCGACGGGTTGCGTTCAAGAATTCGCGCTTCAACACCGGCGTGTACACCGAAGCGCAGTTCCAGTACACCGAGCACCTCACGCGCGACGTGATGTGGCAGAAGCACTTGCTCGTACATCCCAACGGGGCGCTGGCGCTGAAGGCCGTGTACCTCTGCTCCCCCGATCCGAAGGCGACGGCGTCGAAGTTCGTGACGGTGCTGGGCGTCGAGCCCAAGACCGATGCGCACGGCGACGAAGTGCTTGCCTTCGAGGCCAGCGCACTGGTGATCTGCTCGCCGCAGTCCTGGGCGCGGCGAGCGCCGGGCGAACCCGTGCCGCCGCTGCCCGCGCCGGTCGGTTTCGATGTCAGGGTGAAATCCCTTGCGCAGGCCCAGGCCTGCTTCAAAGCCAACGGCGTTACGGCGGTCGATGGCGTCGACGGCGGTCTTCGCGTCGGTGCTTCACAGGCCTGCGGCGTAGTCATTCATTTCGTGGAGAGCAATTGATGAACCGGTACATTGGTGGTGGTGTTGTTGCGGCAGCGTTGCTCCTCGCAGCGTCGATCGCGCAAGCGCAGTACCCGAACAAGCCGATCCGGGTGATCGTGCCCTGGCCCGCGGGCGGCCCCTCGGACACGCTGGCGCGCGTGGTCACGAGCAAGACGGGCGAACTGCTCGGCCAGACGATGGTGATCGACAACCGCGTGGGCGCCAGCGGCGTCATCGGCACGGAATTTGTCGCCAAGGCCGCGCCCGACGGCTACACGCTGTTCTGGCCGATCGCGAACCACACCACCAACCACCTGATGTTCAAGGTCAACTACGACCCCATCAAGGATTTCGCGCCGGTCGGCCAGGTCGCGCGCTCTTCCTACATGCTGCTGGTGCACCCCGACCTCCCCGTGAAGACGGTCAAAGAGCTGGTCGACTACATCAAGGCGCGGCCGGGCAAGCTGCCGTACGCATCGGCCGGCAACGGCACGCTGCAGCACCTGGGCATGGAGCTCTTCAAGCGAGAGGCCGGCCTCGACCTCATCCATGTGCCTTACAAGGGCAGCGCGCCGGCGATCACCGACATCCTTGGCGGCCAGATCCAGATCACGTTCGAGTCGACCACCGCGGTCATGGGCCACGTGCGCTCGGGCAAGTTGCGCCCGATCGCGGTCTCGACCCTCAAGCGCATCTCGCCGCTGCCGGACCTGCCAACGCTCGCCGAGTCCGGCTATCCCGGCTTCGAAGTGGTGGGGTTCGCCGGCGTGCTTGCGCCCGCGGGCACGCCGCCCGAGGTCGTCGCCACGCTCAACGCCGCCTTCAACAAGGCGCTGATGGCCCCCGAAGTGCGCGAGAAAATGGGCAGCATGGGCGTGGAGCCGGCGGGCTCAAGCGCCGAGCAGTTCCGCGCCTTCCTGCAGGGGGAGATCCCGAAGTACGCGAAGATCCTCAGGGAATCCGGCGCGAAAGTGGATTGAAGTCTCAAGGGAACGGCATGCTCGCCAGCCACGACCGCTTCACCTATTCGCCGATCACCGAGCGCCCGGATTTCACCTGGCCGGGCGGACGACGCCTCGCAATCCACCTGTCGCTGAACCTCGAGCACTTTTCGTATAACGAGGGACTCGGCCTTTCGTACTCGCCGGGCATCCCGCATCCGAACACCTATAACTGGGCATGGCGCGAGTATGGCAACCGCGTCGGCGTGTGGCGGCTGATCGAACTCTGCGACGCGCTGAAATTGCCGATGTCGGTGCTGCTGAATTCGGAGGTCTACGAGCACTGCCCGCGCGTCGTCGAAGCTTTGCGCAAACGCGGCGATGAAATCGTCGGCCACGGCCGCACCAACTCCGAGCACCAGAACAGCATTGACGAAGCCGGTGAGAAGAAACTCATCGAAGACGCGAGCGCCGCGATCCTGAAACACGAAGGCAAGTCGCCCAAGGGCTGGCTGAGCCCCGGCGTGAACCCGAGCGTGGTAACCCCTGACCTGCTACAGGAAGCCGGCTACACCTACCTCATGGATTGGCCGATGGACGATCAGCCGGTGTGGATGAAGACGAGGAAGGGGAACATCCTCAGCCTGCCCTACCCGCACGAGGTCAACGACATCCCGATGATCGCGCTCCATCACGGCACGGCGCCTGCGTTCGCGGACATGGTGATCGACAATTTCGACGAGATGCTCGAGCAGTCGAGATCGCAATCGCTGGTTTACGGCATCGCGATTCACGCGTTCCTGATTGGGCAACCGTTCCGGCTGCGGCATTTCAGGCGGGCGTTGGAGCACATTGCCACGCATCGCGACAAGGTCTGGATAGCCACCAGCGGCGAGATCGCGCAGCACTTCATCGACCGGCATCCCCTCGACAAAGTGCCGATCCAACCGTGATTACCAATCGGGTTGACAAGAGGTAAAAAAAATCTCATACTGAGATATCTTCTGGAGATACCTTCGATCGATGAGCAAGAAACCTCATGCACGTCATTGCGAAAAAGGCGTTGATCCGGTTTTGGGGCTCTCACGCTGACGCCAAAGATCCGCTAATCGCTTGGCATTCGATTTGTGAGAAAGAAAATTTTGAGAATTTCGCGCAACTTAAGCAAACCTTTCGGCTCGCCGACAAGGTGGGTAAGTTTGTGGTTTTCGACATTGGCGGAGATAAGTATCGCCTGGTTGCGATAGTGCATTTCAAGTATCGGAAAATCTATATCCGCGGCGTGCTTAGCCATAGAGAGTACGACAAGGAACATTGGAAAAGAGAGTGAAAACCGCGACCGCAGAATCTGAGGCTCTCGCTTTGCTGATTCCGGCATGGAACGGGCTGAGGAAATCTGCTCCCTATTTTGGGCCGATCCGAAATGGACGCGATTATGGGCGCATGAAGAGTCTTATGGAGTCGCTCTTGGAACAGGTCGGCAATAATGACAACCATCCGGTTGCGGATTTTCTCGATGTCGTTAGCACTCTTGTCGAACAATACGAGGACAAGAGCCTAGATGAAGAATTTAATGCGAAGCCGAACGAAGTGCTTCGACTGCTGATGGAAGAACACGACTTAAGACAGTCGGATCTTCGAAAGGAGGTTGGGACTCAAGGGGTAGTCTCCGAGATACTGCGTGGGGAACGAATGATTAATATTCGTCAAGCCAAAGCGCTAGCGGAGCGGTTCAGCGTTTCTCCCTTGGTATTCCTCTAGCAGGATCTCTCCAGCATCGATCACTCTGAATTCCAGAAGCCGCCCTAGATCCCCGGCCCCCGCTCAACCGCGAACCTTTCGACCTCGCCACCGCGGACGCCCGGCGCTTCGCGCACCCCGCCCCGGTTGAACAGGAATCCGTCATATCCCTTTGCAGCGACGTCGTTGCAGATCGCGCGATACCGCGCCATGCCACCGGCATAAGGCATGAAGACGCGCGGCTTGCCCGGCACATTGGCGCCGTAGTACCACGAATGCTTCGCCTTGGAGAGCAGGGTCGCGTTCGCCGTCTCGTTCACGTGCTCGCCCCATTTGCGCGCCGCCTCAGGGTCGGCCTCGACGGAATCGATCCCGCCGCGCCGCAGGTGGGCAATGCACTCGGTGATCCATTCCACATGCTGCTCGATCGCGACGGGCATGTTCGTGAGCACCGAAGGGCTGCCCGGGCCGGTGATGGTGAAGAAGTTCGGGTACCCGGGCACCTGCAGGCCGAGGTAGGTGTTCGGTCCGGCGCGCCAGTCCTCGCGCAGCGAGCGTCCCCCGCGCCCGCGAATGTCGATCGCAAGGAGTGGCCCGGTCATCGCGTCATAGCCCGTGGCGAACACGATGACATCCAGCAGATGCTCGGTACTTTGCGTGCGGATGCCTCGCGGCGTAATGGCTTCGATCGGATCGGCGCGCAGGTCGACAAGCGCGACGTTGTCGCGGTTGAAGGTCTCGAAGTAATCCGTGTCGATCGGCGGGCGCTTGGCCGCATAGGGATGGTCGATGTCGGCGAGCGCCCGCGCAGTCTTCGGGTCGCGGACGGTGGCGAGGATGCGGCCCTTCAGGAACGCCGCGGCCGTGTCGTTTGCCGCCTGGTCGATCATGAGGTCGCGGAAAGTGGCGCGGAACTGCAGCCCGCCCGTCTCCCAGGCCGCTTCGTAGATCGCCTGCCGCTCCTCCGGAGTTACGTCGGCGACGTTCCGCGAGGCAATCCGGAAGGCATGCCCGTTCGGCGTCGACTGCGCGATTGCGCGGATCTCCTCGTGGTTCTCGCGCACCCAGCGATTGAATTCCGGGGTCAGCGGGCCATTGCGCGCCGGCACGCTGTAGGTCGGGGTGCGCTGGAAAACCGTGAGATGGGCCGCGTCTCGCGCGATGACGGGCGCGGCCTGGATGCCGGTCGAGCCGGTGCCGATCAGCCCGACCCGCTTGCCGCCGAGGTCCACGCTTTCGTGCGGCCAGTTTCCCGTGTGGTACCACTTGCCGCTGAAATCGGACAACCCGGGAATCTTCGGGACGTTGGCCGATGACAGGCACCCGACCGCGGCCACAAGGTAGGTGACGACGTAGCGCTCGCCCGCATCGGTCTCCACGGCCCACCGGTTGGCCTTCTCGTCATAGTGCGCCGAGACGACGCGACAGCCAAAGCGCATGTCGCGCCGCAGGTCGAACCTCTCCGCGACCTGACCGAGGTACTTCAGGATCTCGGGCGGCCCCGGATAGCGCTCGGAGCACTCCCACGCCTCGTTCAGCTCGCGCGAGAAGAAATAGCGGTAGGCGTGGCTTTCAGAGTCGCAGCGCGCGCCGGGATACCGGTTCCAGTACCAGGTGCCGCCGAGGTCGCCGCCCGCTTCCAGCAGCTTGGCCGACAGCCCAAGGCGGTTCCGAAGGGTGTGAAGCTGGTAGAGGCCGGCGAACCCCGCCCCAATGACCAGTGCGTCGATTTCCGCGGCCATGATCAGTTCGCCGGAACGCCCGAAACCACCGGCGGCGTGTCGAAGGCCGACTCCGCGCCTTCCAGCCAGGCACTGCCGCGCGCGTAGAGCGCCTGCACGACCGGCCCCTTGAGCTGCGGCATGTCCATCTTGATCTTGAAGCCGAGCTTCGATTGCAGGTACGCGAGGTGCCGGTAGCCTTCCGGGAAGCTCATCAGCAGCTTGGATTCGAGCATGAGCTGCGAGCCCGGGTTCAGCGGGTCGAGCCGGTCCTTCTCGTAGATCGGCTGGCGACGGACGATCTTCCAAAGACCTGAGCGCCGCTCGAAGAAATCGTGGAAGCGCCCGGTGCAGACCACGTCCACCGTCTCGCCTTCGAGCGGGCCGCGCTGGCTGATGGTCATCTTGCATTGCGAGACCGCGCGGTCGCCTTTGACATCGACCGCGATGCCGCCGAGGAAGTGCAGGATGTTCACGCCTTTCTCGAACCCGGCGCGGCTCACCGCGATGAACTGTTCCGCGGGACCCTGGAACCACGTCGCCGACATCCAGCCATCCGGATGCCAGACGGTGCGAAAACGCTCCCAGTCGCCCGCGTCCCGCCAGAGGGCCCAGTTCTGCACGACTTCGGCGATCGCGAGCCGGTCCTCCATGATCTTTTCCAAGCGACTCTCCTCGAATTCTCGACATTATGCTGGTCAACGCCGCGGCCTTGAAATAACCTGCGGCGAACCTCCTTTCGAGCAACGCAGTTCCCCCGTACCCCCTCCAGGACATTGCATGGAAATCATCATCATCGGCGCGGGCGTCGGCGGGCTCACGCTCGCGCTTGAACTGCACGAGATCGGAATCCCGACGCGCGTGTACGAATCCGCGCCGGAAATCAAGCAGGTCGGCGTCGGCGTGACGCTGCTGCCCCACTGCGTGAAAGTGCTCGGCGAGCTCGGGCTCGTCGACCACCTTGCAAGGCTCGCGGTCTCGACGCGCGAGTCGGTCTTCTTCAATCGCTTCGGCCAGCGCATCCACAGCGAGCCCACCGGCCGGCACGCGGGCTACGAGTGGCCGCAGTTCCAGGCGCACCGCGCGGACATCCTGACGGTGCTGGTCGATGCGTTCAAGGCGCGCATCGGCGAAGATCGCCTCCATCTCGGCTGGCAGTGCGCCGGCTTCGAAC
>Ga0163152_10007778_pt1 | contig 11611 bp, 10 predicted proteins | sample OliLakLV19MP8IB2_FD_148635 | JGI IMG/M metagenome (GOLD analysis project Ga0163152, IMG submission 148635) | Freshwater microbial mat bacterial communities from Lake Vanda, McMurdo Dry Valleys, Antarctica - Oligotrophic Lake LV.19.MP8.IB-2 | ecosystem: Environmental > Aquatic > Freshwater >... | reverse complement strand
CAAAAGAAATGAAGAGCGCAGACGCGTTGAAAATCACAAGCGGGCCGAACAGCCCGGAAGTTGGGATGCCGCGCGATCCGACCTACCGGCAAGGCACGCTTCTCGTTCCGCTCGCACGCGTGCATCCGCGAGCCGATTCCGAGTGGACGCCGCACGCCACGCATTTTCTGCTGGAGGTTATCAAGGGCCGCAAGGATGTCTGCGTGACCGCGGTGGGAGAGCTGACACGTATCGGTGAGGTGTTCCTGAGTCTGGAAACGGGCGTGCGACCTGCACGCTCGAAGCTTGCGGCGTTTGCGGAGCAGGCGGGTGAGGCGTTCCACTACGAGCTTCTGGGGCAACGGGATTTTCGACGTCTGTTTCCCGCGGGGCTTGTGCCATGCGCCGACTGGATAGACCGAGGCGAGGTGCCGCTCGTACAGACGCCCGGAGTGCTGCGCATGCGCGTGGGCACCCGGCGTGTGCTCGCATCGCGATCTCTCACGGGCGTGCGTGTGGTGAGTGGTGACGCCGTGGCGCTTGCGCGTCACCCGCTGCGGGATGCCTACGAGGTGTCGGCAGAACACGCGGGCGAATCGCTCCTCGCACTCACACACCTCCCCGGCCCGCACTCACGGACTTTGCGCGTGGTGGTGTCGCCCGTGAAGGCAGACGCGCGCAGTCGTATGCGCCGCGGGCCTCGGGAACCTCCTCCTCCTGCGCCTCCCGCGCCCGGGCATGGTCGCTTCCTGATCCCCGGGTGGACTTCACACGACGCATCGAAGTAAATGAAGACGACAACTTCGCTTCCATTTGCCTAGGAGTCCCCCCGCAATGAACGAAACGGTCAAATTCACGCGCGACGGCGCCGTTGCCATGCTCACGGTGTCGCGACCCGAGGCGCTCAATGCCCTCAATTCTCAAGTGCTCACCGAACTCGGCGCGCACGCCCGCTCACTTGCCGAAATGCGCGATGTGCAGGTCGTCGTGATAACGGGCGAAGGCGAAAAGGCCTTCGTTGCGGGTGCTGACATCAAGGAGATGCTCGCCTTCACATCCGAAGAGGCGGCGCGCTTCGGGCGTGTGGGAGCACAGGCGTTTGCTGCTCTCGCGCGGTTGCCGCAGATCGTGATTGCCAAGGTGAACGGCTTTGCACTTGGTGGCGGACTCGAACTCGCTCTTGCGGCCGACTTCATTTACGCATCGGCCAAAGCTCGCTTCGGATTGCCTGAGGTGATGCTTGGCCTCATTCCGGGCTTCGGCGGCACGCAGCGGCTCGCCGATCGCATCGGAGTCGCACGGGCCCTCGAATGGGTCACCGGTGCTGACAAGTACGATGCGAACGAAGCGCTCGCGGCAGGACTTGTGAACCGCGTGGTGGCACCGGAAGAATTGAATGATGCGGTGAACACTCTTGCACGGCGCATTGCCGCGAACGGACCTGGTGCGGTGCGGTCGGCCAAGGCCGTCGTGACAGCGTCGCGCCGCACCGATGCGGGTGTGGGCTTTGAACTTGAGTCGGCACAATTCGGCCTGCGTTTTGGGACCGCGGAAGCGAAGGAAGGACTCGCCGCGTTCGTGGAAAAACGTGCAGCGAAATTCCCTGCGCTGTGAGTGCAGAACGGAGCGGAGAAACAACACCCTTCGATGGCAAGGTCACCGTGCGCTGCACCCGGTTGGATGGAAAAGTCGTGCGTACGTTTTCCATGCGCGGCGGGCTCAATCTGTGGGTTTTCCTGCGCAAGAACGGACTTCCCATCGGCGCCGCGTGCTCGGGTGTCGGTGTCTGCGCCGCGTGCCATGTGCATGTCTCGCCGGAAGGAAACGTCACCGCGGCGGGAGAGTTTGAAAAAGACAGCCTCGCGCGCAATGGGCGGGACCCCGCAGTGCTTCGCCTCGCCTGCCTGTGCCGTGTCACGGGTGACGTAGTGGTGTCGGCCGACTACTGGTAGGAGATCCCCATGTCCACCTCAAGTGATGCACTCCTGCTCGAATGGCGCAATGCCCTGCGCATGCGTCGGGTGGCCCCTTGATGCGCACGCGCCTGGCCTCGGTTTCGTTCGCTCAGCGTGAGCCTGCTTCGCTTGCCGCTTTCGAAGCACGCATCACTCAGCACGTTCGCTTTGCATCGGACTGTGGCGCCAAGGCCATCGTTTTTCCAGAGTACGTGTGCAGCTCGTTGCTCGCACTCGACGCGCGCTGGGAGGCATGGAGCGAGTGGCGCCTCGAATTTTTCCGCTCTCTCGCGACGGCCCATGGCCTGCATATCATCGGCGGCACTCACCCTGAGACGCAAGCGGGAAGGTTTTTCAACACAGCGCATATTTTCTCGCCCGGTGGAAGTGTATTCGCGCAGCGCAAGATGCACTCCACGCCCTTCGAGCGTACCGAATGGAATCAGACCGGAGGCGACACGCTGCATCTCTTCCGCCTGCCGTTTGGGCTTGCTGCTGTGGCGGTCTGTTACGACATCGAGTTTCCGGAACTTGTCCGCGCTGCGGCCCGAGCGGGTGCCCAGGTTCTCTTTGTTCCGAGCTGGACTGATGACCGCGCGGGCGCGCACCGCGTGCGCTATTGCGCAGCGGCTCGCTGTGTCGAGAATGGGCTTTTCGTGGTGCAGGCGCCGCTCGTGGGTGGCCTCTCACAGGCGCGATTTTTTGAGCAGGCGCAGGGCCGTGCCGCAATTCTTTCACCTTGCGACATTGGCTTTCCCGCCGACGGTGTCGTCGCTGAAGGCGGATGGAACGAAGACTTTTGCCTCGTGGGCGAAGTCGACTTTGCGCAATTGGGAGAAGCGCGCACGGCGGGCACGGTCACGCCGTTTGCGGACAGCCGGGCCGAGGCGTCCTATCGAATCGAAGTCCAAGCGGAGGCAAGCGGCTGAGGCATCACCCGCTTTTGAGTTCCATCGCCAACAGTTCGGCATCAATTTCTTCTTGCGTCAGAACCTTGCCGCGCGGATCAGGCATGGCACTTATGAGAGTGCGGAACTCGAAATAAATCTGACTCTCGGTGGAGGAAAGCTGCCTTCGCCTCAGATCGCGGTGCAGAAGTGTGTGCAGCACCTCCATGGCGCGTCTGACCACATAGGCCACGGACGGCTCGCACCTGGCGTTTTCGGAGTAGTATTTTTTGCGGTACGCCGAGAGTGTCCATGTGCCGACATCCTGGAGCGCGGTGCGATAGTCATTTTCTTCTTCGAACTTCTGCGAGCTCACCACGCTGTTGAGCAGATTGTGGATGGTCTCGTATTCGCGCTCGGCCGCAAGTACTGCGGGGCTGTCTTTGAGCGCGGGGCCGTAGAGCTTGAGCGCAAGGGAGATGCGCTCGCGACTGTTTCTGTAGATTTCCTTGAGGGTGCTGCGATCGTGGCTCATCCTGCGGCCTTCGAGGCGGCGCTGGCCGCTGCTTCTGTGGTTGTTTCAGCCTTGTCGGTCTTTGCCGACTTGTCGACCTTGTCGCCCTTTGCGAGCAGGGAACTCGCCATGGCTTTGAGTTTGTCGCCCGGCGCAGGGGTTTGTCCGGCGGCGGCTTCGCCTTCAAAAGCGTGCACACGTCCCTCGATGCTGCCACCATCGTCGACCACCAGACGCCGTGCGTACAGATCGCCCATCACACGGCCTGTGGAAGACACATGCAAGATGTCGGACACCGTGACCTTGCCTTCCATCACGCCGTTGAGATGCACCGACACGCCGGTGAGTTCACCCTGCAGACGTGCCGACTCTTCCACAGTGAGATGCCCATCGGAGACGACCGTGCCTTCGACTTTGCCGCCGATGCGCGATTCACCTTGAAGGAACATGCGGCCCGCGAACGTGCACCCATCGGCGAGCATGGAAATCCCGCGCTGCGTGCGTGATTTGCCGCCCTCGATGACTGTAAAGCCGCCCGCTCTGTCAACTTTCGCCTTCTTGGAAAACACGGCCACGCTCCTGCACACTGGAAGTTCTGCTCGCCCGTTTCAATCCGTCATTCGGATGGTATCGAAGTTGGTGGAATGCGATGGAGGGAAAGAAATGTCCCACGACACCCACGTGACGTCTGAAGCCGAGGAATGGTTTGCCCAGCTCGCGGATCTGGTTTCGTCGTACGGTGCGGCGGATGAACGCACGCGGCGCAATGTGGCGCTGGCGCGCTCGTTGTCGAGTCGTGCAGGTGAATGTTGTTCTTCCACTCGCACACCGGGGCACGGCGCGCGGATCGTATTTCCTTTGGTACGCATGGGATCGCAGAGCGAAAATCGCTTCGTTGTATTCCCGCTCGTGTATGCGGTGTTCCGTCTTGAAAGCCGTTTCCTGTCATTTCTGGAAATTGTGGAAGGGTATGCGCCGCCTTTTCTTGTCTCCCATCCTCAAACACTCGCAGGCTTTGACTCGGCATTGGTGAGTCTGGGTCATTCACAGGTTATCGTTGGCGCATCCGTTCCCTCGTCCACTCGAGGACTTCAGGGCGAGCCTCTCGATCCCGTTTTGCTCCAGCGTGTGCGCCGCTCGATTCTCAAGGCGAGCCAGCGTGAAGCCGGCGCCACTTTTGACATGCGTTTTTCCTGCGCCGTCCTGCCGGGTGTCCCACCCTGTGGATTCGGTGATGAGCCACGTGATCGTTTCTTTCCCGCGTGGAGCGATGGTGCGTGCACCTGGCGCCGTTGGAATACGTGCGAACTCTCCGCGGCTGATGTGGCGCAATTGCAAATTTGACGCCATTGCTCCATGCTTTTCTGTTAGACTTGGGGCACCTGCTCGGAAAGGATTTGCAATGCAGCTTCGCACACGGGCCCTCCTTGCGGTGGGCACGGGCTGTTTGAGTGTGACCCTGTCGGGCGCCACTGGCGTCGTGGAACAGGTGCCTGCCGCTCCCGAGGCCGTGCGCCCGGCGGATGAACGCGCCAATAACAATGCCGCTCCCAATCCAAACACCCTCTCGGATCAAAACGACAGAGGAACGGATCCTGACGTTTTGCAGGAGGGTTCTGTTCAGGAAGGCTCCATCTCGCTGAAACAGGGTTTTCGAGATGCGGGATACCCAGATCCGCGCGAGGAACCGTTCAACGATTCAAAGGCGTTCCAGACTCCGTTCGGCCAATTGAAATGGCAGGACATCAGTGAACGCTGGACCGACCGAGATGGTTCTGCCTGGGTGAAGATCGGCCTCCTCGACCTGCGTCTGACGATAAAGCCAGAGCTGCAGGCGCAGATGAAACGCATCTTGCAGCAACAACGTAACATCGCCGGCGCGGTCGTTCTCATCGAGTCGCGCACCGGGCGCATCCTTGCACTCGCCGAAAGGCGCGGCACCGAAGGCAACCCGCTCAATCCGAGCAGCGGCGAACCCATTGTCACATCTGCGCGCGCTCCTGCCGCATCGCTGATGAAAATTGTCACCGCCACAGCGGCCATCGAAAAGGTGGGGCTGCGGCCCGACGAAGACATCTGGTTCAGCGGCGGCTGCGGGCACCTGCGCGGGCAGAACTGGTTGCGCGATGCAGGCAGGGATCGTCAGCACCTCACGCTCGCGCGCGCCTTTGGCGTGAGCTGCAACACTGTGTTCGCGCGTGTGGCGCTCTACAACACGGGCCTCGCCACGCTCAAGAAATACGCCTACGGTTACTATTTCAACCGCCCCATACCGAGTGACCTTCGCATAGAGACTTCGGCTGCTCTCATGCCGCAGCTTGAATCCGCCACGGCACTTGAAGTGGGTGAGGCAGGCGCAGGTTTTGGCGCAACGAAAATCAGTCCCGTCCACGCCGCCATGATAGCCGCCGCCGTGGGAAATGAAGGCGTGCTCATGTCGCCCTACCTCGTGGACGCGGCCTTCGATCAAAACGGCAAGCAGGTTTACGCGGCCATTCCGCACAAGCTTGAGCGCCTGTTCTCGCCACAGACAGCGGCCTCCATGCAGTCCCTCATGCGCGAAACCATTCTCACGGGAACGAGCCGTCGCTACTTCCGTCGTAAGGGAACACGCAACGACCGCTACGAGATTGGCGGAAAAACCGGAACACTTTCCGATCCCGAAGATCGCACCACGCTTTACACCTGGTTCAGCGGCATCGCTCCTTTGGAATCAGTGGAAAACGTGGCCATCGGTGCACTCGTGGCAAGCCCCAAGACCTGGGTCGTGCGCGCGAGCGAGATAGCCCAGCTTGGCCTGTCCGAATACCTCCGCTACGCAAAGACCGAAAAAACCGTGGGCGCATCGCCGTAACAAGAATGAGGCGCTCTTCGTATGGCATCGCTCTCTTTCATTGAGTTCGTCTTTCCGCAGTTTCCGCCGATGAATTGGCAGAACGGCGTGAGCGTTTTTTACGCTGGTGGTATCGCGAACCTGCAGGTGTTCGGCGAACTCGTCAGTGCGCGCGTGCGATCGGGCGTGGGCGAGAACTACGAAGTCCGGATGAAGCTGCACGCGCAAGGCAAATGCGTGCAGTGGATGGAATGCACCTGCCAGGCCTACCGCAGGCGAAATGAGAAGTGCGCCCACCTTGCAGCATTTTGCATCTACCTCGACCAGGAAAAATCCGACGTTCTGGTGCGCAACGGCCTCGGCTCCGGTGGCAGCGACAAGTACATGCGCCCTTTCGGGTCAGCTGCTGGTGCGGCTTCGGGGACTGGCGCCGCGGGCGTTCAGGGTCAGATGCTCGCTGGGGCGGACGGATCCGGCGCACCGGGCGCGTCGGCCGTCGCCCGTCACGAAGTGCCACGGCTCGATCATGCATCCATAGAATCTCTCATCACCTCGCGCCTTCCGTCCGTGAAATCTCTGCAACTGTCCGAGGAGGACGGCACGCTCAAGGTGGTGATGCTCGGCGAGTCCGGGAAAAAGCTCGCATACCAACTGCGTGCCGACGATGCTTTGCGGCTCATCCGCAATCCGGGTGTGGCGGAGCTGCTGCCAAAGAAGCTGCAGGAACCTCACGGCTTCGAGGCGCGCCGTTTCTTCGACGTCGAGCGGCACGGGCGTGCGGGCGTAAAAATCTGCCGTGCGTTTTCGCTCCGCGATTCCAATGGCAAGGAAACAAAGGTCCACACCCTGGAGTCCTATCCGGAGGTGTTCGTCGGGCGCGAGGCCGCGTTCGTCAAAAAAGTCGGGTTCGTTCCTTTCATGGACGACATGGGGCCCACACAGCTGTTCCGTTGGGAGGAGTATCCAAAAACGGCGCAGCTCGAAGGTGACACCGCCGCCGCATTGTTCCAGTCGGGGTTTTCTCGCCTGCGCGAGACGGCTGAAATCCGCATGTCGGAAGATCTGGCCAAGCTTCAGGTGATTTCGGAGCTTGAGATCCCTGAATTGAAACTGCGTCCGGCGGGTGATGGGTCGTTTTTCGTGGAGCCGACCTTCAAAGGTCTCTCCGCGGGTGAAGGGCGTGTGCTCGATGCGGTGCGCGGTGGCGTCGGCGCGGACGGTGCCTCGGCGTCAGGTGCAGGCGGCTCGGGCGCGTCGTCGAGCGTGCTCCTCGCTCTTTTGCGTGCACGGCAGGAAGGCCGCCAGTACATGCAGACGAAACAGGGATGGGTGAAGATTGGCGAAGGCCTCGACTGGCTCCAGTCGCGCGTCACCTCCGATGGAAAGCTTCGTCTGACGGCTCTTGAACTCATCAAGTTCCGCGAGCAGCTCGCAGCCGACAGTGAAATCACCGGTCAGGGTGATGTGGTGGCGCGCATCCGCGCAGGTCTCGTGTCTTCCAAAGCACTCACGCTGCCCGATCTCACGCACACAAGCCTCACGCTGCGTGGGTACCAGGAAGACGGCGTGAAGTGGCTGTGGTGGCTGCACGCAAATGGGCTCGGTGGATTGCTCGCCGATGAAATGGGTCTCGGAAAAACCCACCAGGCCATGGGCCTCATCGCCGCCATCGCCAAGCAGTCGCCTCAGAAGATGTCGCTCGTCGTGTGTCCCACGAGCGTTCTCGATCACTGGATAGACAAGCTCACCACCTTTGTTCCGCAGCTGCGCGCCATCTGTTTCCACGGAACGCAACGCCGTCCCGACCTTTTGCGCCCCGGAAAAGAACATCTCGTCATCGTCACAAGCTACGGCATTCTGCTGCGCGACATCCAGACGCTCATGCAGTTGCCCTGGGGCGTGGTGGTGCTCGACGAAGCGCACCTGGTGAAAAACCACACCACGCGCACTTACCGTGCGGCGTGCAAGATAAAGAGCGACATGCGCCTGTGCCTCACCGGTACGCCGCTCGAAAACGATCTCATGGAACTCAAGAACCTGTTTGACTTCATCGCGCCGAACTACCTTGGCTCCGACGCCGAATTCAAACGCAAGTACATGGCGCCGGCAAAGGATCCGCTCGCGGACATCGAGTTGCAGCGCCTCATTCATCCTTTCAAACTGCGCCGCAACAAAAAAGAAGTGCTCACCGAGCTGCCCGACAAGGTGGAGGACATGCGCCACTGCCATCTCAACAAGGAGCAGCACGAACTTTACACCGAGGCGCTCGCGCTGCGCGGCCGTGCGTTGGTGGAGACACTCAACGCCGAGTCCGAACCCGTTCCGTACGTGCACATCTTTTCGGTGATTTCGCTGCTCAAGCAGATCTGCGACGACCCGGGACTGGTGGATCCACGCTACGACGACGTCGGCTCTGGCAAGTTGCAGCTGTTTGACGAGCTGCTTCTCGAGGCGCTCGATTCGGGCCAAAAGATCGTAGTGTTTTCGCAGTACGCGAAGATGATCGCCCGCCTCTCGCGCCGGTTGACGAAACAGGGCGTAAAACATGTCACGTTGACGGGCTCCACCACACACCGCGGCGCCGTGGTGCGTGAGTTTCAGGAGAACGAGGACGTGAAGGTGTTTCTCGGCTCGCTACTCGCGGGTGGAACGGGTATCGATCTCACATCGGGATCGGTGGTCATCCACTTCGACCGTTGGTGGAACGCGGCCAAGGAAAACCAGGCCACCGACCGTGTCCACCGCATCGGCCAGAACCGCAGCGTGCAGGTGTACAAGCTCGTCACAAAGGGCACGCTCGAAGAACGCATCGACGAGATCATCAACCGCAAGCGCATACTCTTCGATCGCTTCGTGGAGCAGGACAACGAGATGTTCAAGCATCTCTCGCGCGAGGATCTCCTGGAGCTGCTGGCACCGCCTGAAACCTACCAGGCCATAGACGCCGTGGAGCAGGAGTCGATGGCGATGCTCGCGTCGGAAGCCATCACCGTGGAAAACATCTGATCAGGGCGACCGCATGAAGACCATGCCAACTTCCAAGACTGCCACGCTGCTCGTGTCGTGCCCCGATGCGCCGGGCCTGGTCGCGCGCTTTTCGCGTTTCCTGTTTGAGAATGGCGGCAACATCATCCATTCCGATCAGCACACCGACTTTGAAGCGGGACTGTTCCTCACGCGTCTGGAATGGCAGCTCGATGGTTTCGAACTCTCGCAAGAAGAGATTGCACCAGCCCTTTCCTGCGTGATGCCCCTGGGAGCAACGTGGCGCCTCGCTTTTGCGCACCAAAAGAAGCAAATGGCCATCTGGGTGAGCAAACAGGAACACTGCCTGGAGGATCTCCTCTTTCGTCACCGCACCGGCGAGCTTCCGGCCGACATCACCTTCGTGGCGAGCAATCACGCCGACCTTGCGCCCATCGCCGCGCGCGAAGGCATTGCCTTCCATCACATCCCGGTGACCAAGGAAACACGTGGCGAGGCCGAGGCGCAGGCTCTTGCTCTCGTGAAAGCGCACGCTGTCGATCTCGTGGTGCTCGCCAAGTACATGCAGATTCTGAGCCCCGCGTTTGTCGCCGCTGCGCCCACCACACTCAACATCCATCACTCTTTCCTGCCAGCGTTCGCAGGTGCGAGTCCGTACCACCGTGCACATGAGCGCGGCGTCAAGATCATCGGTGCCACGGCGCACTACGTGACCTCGGAGCTCGACGCGGGACCCATCATCGAGCAGCACGTCGCCCGGGTGAGCCACCGCGACAGTGTCTCCGACATGATCCGCGAAGGGCGCGATCTGGAACGCATCGTGCTCGCTCGGGCCGTACGCCTGCACCTGCTCGATCGCGTGCTGGTATACGGGAATCGGACGGTGGTCTTCGATTGACCCCTCGGGCACCCCTGCCCTGGCTCCGCACGGGCCGCCTTGCGCGCTGCCCGGCCGTTGATTAGTGTGCGCGGGAGACACTTTCTCACTGAATCCGGGCGGCCCGAGGGCAAGCCCGCGCACAGCTCTGGAGCGCATTTATGGCAGTGAATCCGTGGCACCCCTGGCACACCGTTTCGTTTGGCAAAAAAAGCCCTGGCACAGTGAACGCCATCATCGAGATTCCGCGCGGCTCGCGCAGTAAGTACGAGATAGACAAGGATTCCGGCCTCCTCTTCTTCGATCGCGTCATGAGCAGCGCGGTGTTCTATCCCGCCAACTACGGATTTATCCCGCAGACCTACTGCGACGACGGCGACGCGCTCGATATTTTCGTGCTCGGTCAGGATCCGGCTGCTCCCATGTGCATCATGAACGCGAAGGTCATCGGCTGCATGCGGATGATTGATGGCGGCGAAGGCGACGACAAGATCCTCGCCGTACACGCAGACGATCCGCACTGGAAACACATCGACTCGCTCGAAGGCCTCAACGCGAGCCACCCACACGTGGTCAAAGAGATCGAGCAATTTTTCCGCACGTACAAACTGTTGGAAAAGAAACAGGTCGAAATTGGCGGCTGGGTGGGCAAGGCCGAGGCCGAGAAAATCATTCTCGAGTCCATCGAGTTCTACAACAAGAACAAAGAGAAGCTCACCAAATGAGCGCAGGCGGGACTCCCGCGGCGCCTGCGCCTTCCGCATCACTCAAAGTAACGCCGCTCCATGCCGAGCACGTTCGCCTCGGCGCGCGCATGGTGGATTTTGGTGGCTGGCACATGCCCGTGCAATACAGCGGCGTCGTTGAAGAGCACAAAACCGTGCGTGGCGCGGTGGGCCTTTTCGACGTGAGTCACATGGGCGAAGTGAATGTCGAGGGCCGCGGCGCACTGGCGTACCTGCAGAGCATCACCACCAACGACGTGAGCAAGCTTGCCATCGGGCAGGCGCAGTATTCGGCGCTGCTCTATCCCACGGGCGCGCCGGTTGACGACATCATCGTTTACCGCCGCGGGCTCGATTCATTTTTCCTGTGCGTGAACGCGAGCAACACCGAAAAAGACTTCGCGTGGATGAAAGAGCACGCGCCCAAGCAGGGCGTGACGCTGGAAAATCAGAGCGCCCAGTACGGACAGATTGCCGTACAGGGCCCCCGTGCACGCGAGCTGGTTCAAGATCTCGTCGACATCCGTATGGGCGAGTTGAAGTACTACCACTTTGCCGAGGGCAAGGTGCTGGGCGTTCCGGCCATCATCGCTCGTACGGGCTACACCGGTGAACTGGGCTACGAACTGTACGTTCCTGCTGCGGCCACCGCGAAAGTCTGGAATGCGCTGCTCGAAGCGGGCACAAAATACGGCGTCAAGCCGTGCGGCCTTGGCGCGCGCGACACCTTGCGCCTGGAGATGGGCTACCTGCTTTACGGCAACGACATGGACGACACCGTGTCGGCGCTGGAGGCGGGCCTTGGTTGGGTCACAAAATTCGACAAGGGCGACTTCGTGGGCCGTGAGGCTCTGGC
>Ga0163152_10007774_pt1 | contig 11618 bp, 10 predicted proteins | sample OliLakLV19MP8IB2_FD_148635 | JGI IMG/M metagenome (GOLD analysis project Ga0163152, IMG submission 148635) | Freshwater microbial mat bacterial communities from Lake Vanda, McMurdo Dry Valleys, Antarctica - Oligotrophic Lake LV.19.MP8.IB-2 | ecosystem: Environmental > Aquatic > Freshwater >... | reverse complement strand
GGCGCGTTCAGCGAAATGCTCGCATAGAATGCGGACACTTTCGGGAGCATGGCGTTGTGCGCTTCCCGGAGTTCCGGCGAATCGGCCACCGACTGGAGATGGGTCACTTTTCCCCACGTGACGTTCAGCTCTTCCGTCGCGCGCTCAAGCGCCAGAAAGGTGTTCTCAAACATAACGTTGCCAATATCCCCGCTGGCAATCTCCGCGATCGCCGCTTGCGCGCGCGAAAGTGCAGTTTCGATCGCCGGACGAATCAGCTCCGGCGTCAACGCTGACCAGCGAATCTGAAAGGTGGGGTCGAGATACGGGTTGGCAGACATGGGCGCGCAACAACTTCTGGGCGCGCACAAAGTCAAATGGCAAAGTCGGGATCACCAGCCATACGTGAGTCGAAACGACGTCTGGCGACGGGCGGCCGGCACCGCTGGGACGTCTTGGAAATCCGTGTCCCAGAGATTTTCCACCTGCACGGCAACTTCGAGTCCCCGCCAGGCCCGCGGGCGATACGCCAGCCCCGCGGCACTACTCAAAGCTTCGTCGCCACCGATGGTGCGGAGCAGATTGGGCGCTTGGAAACGCGCGACATTATCGAGCCGCAGTTCGAACCCATGCCCCAGCCGCGCCGTTACCGCCGCCGTGAACCGATGGCGCGCATAATTCAACGCATAGAAACTGGCGTCGACCGTGGCGACGCGGTAATCGGCATCCTTCGTCAAGCCGGTATAGCCCAAGGTTAAATCGACCGTTCTCCAGCTCCGGTGGGCGACGAGTTCAAAGCCACCCACATCGATATCCACCGCATTGGCCGTGCGCGCCGTGACGCCGCGACGAAACGTCCAATCCACCAACGCTCGATCGCGGCGAAAGAAAACCGCGGCGCTCCCGGTCCACCCGGCCCACTGCCCACCAAGGCCCAACTCGAGATTGCGAGACGTTTGCCGGCCGAGATTCGGGTTACCACGGAAGAGGCCCGCCGTCGTACTCGAGTTCAGCGCAGTGTAGGTTGCCACCTGCGAGGTTTCGATGAAGCTCGCGTGCACGCGCCGCAGGCGGCCGGACGGGAACACGCGCACGAGTTCGAGCACTGGCGAAATGGCCGAGGGATCACGGTTGGTATCATCAAACGCAATACCCGCGCGGGCGGTGGTTGGGCCGCCGGCCGACGCGCCCCAGGCGATCTCGGGTACGAGCGCCAGCTTGGTGAACCGGCGCGCGTTGAAACGCCCGAAGCGCAGCGACGTGGACTCGAGTTCGTCGACCAGATGTTCGGCGCGATAGTTAAACGCGAGGACGCCGATCGTCTGGCGGCCCGTCACGGCCCCACCGGTGACCCACGTTGTGTGCTGAAACGGATGGACCGGGCCCACGGGAGCGAAACGGTTGAAGGCATAATCGTCCTTGTTTCGGCGATGATAGAGGCCGGCCTCGATGAAATCACCCGCCTCCAGCGTCACCCGATGATTCAGCACGAACAGCGACGTTTGGAGGTTCTCGGTTTCGTTGGAATTGAAAGGCGTGTACAGATTGGGCCAACCGAAGAACTTGGCCTGATACCCGGCGAACAGATCGGTTTGCGCTCTTCCGCGGATGAGTTGAATCCGACCGTTAATCCGATCGAAGCGATGTTCGCCGAAAGGCACCGAACCGTCCGACTGTGAGTGCGCGATCGAGACATCGGTCCCAATCTGCGTCTGCTCGTTGACGGAGCGAGCGTAACCCTGATAAAGATCTCCCCGTCGCAAGCGATTCTCGCCGAGCCCGAGTGAAAGGAAACCAGTGGTCCGTACGGGGCGCCACCCTTGACGAATGGTGCCAACGGTCGCGTTGGTCGCCCCGAAGATGAGATCGGCACCCGTGACGATCTCCGGTGCACCGAGCATCATCGGAGCCACGGGTAACTCCGCAAAATAGTGACCGGTCTGCGGATCCCCGACCGTGACCGCACCAATTTGGAACCCGGTATTTTCAAAGATTCCGCCGCGGAGCGTGATATCGGCCTGCCCTTCCGCGAGATTCCGCGGCTGGATATCAACCCGCGGCTCGAAGCGAAGGGCTGATACCGGCATCGCAAACGTTGCTCCCGGAGTCTGATTGGCGACCCGCGGAGAGTGCACGGCGACGGCGGGAAGGGTAACCGGGGCCTGCGCAAGCGCCAGGGCAGGGACACTTAAGATCGCAGTGAGAAGGGCGGCGTTCATGCGGTGGACCTGTAGGTGCCGCCGGCAGGAAAAACAAGCCCTGTTTAGGTCATTGCAAACTTCACCTTAACAGGGCGCGAATAAAGGCTACAAAAAAACCCGGCGTGGGGCCGGGTTCAAAGACTGAACGGGCGACGTATGGTCAGGTCGCCAGGCGGAAAGGCTTACTCTTCGCCGTCATTACCGATCGCCTCGACCGGGCAGCCTTCGAGGGCTTCCATGCACTGCGCGATTTCATCCTCGGTGGTCGGCTGCTTGAACAGGTAGGAATAACCTCCCTCGTCATGGCGCGTAAAAAATGACGGGGCAGTCTCCCGGCATAGGTCGCAGTCGATGCATTGCTGATCGACGTAGAATTTTCCCGGCACATTAGGACCCCATTTGTCAGACTTGTTCGCCATAGTTGGACGCCGAGATAAGGGGATCAAAATCAGGCACTGTCAAGCGGCCTCGAAGTTTGTGCTGCACTCCGGGTAGAGTTGATCAAAAAAGCGGCAGTGATTTCTTTGCGACGGCTTGTGTTTGAAAGGCTGCCCGCTACGGTTCAGCCGATGCCCTCCGATCGGTCCTACCTGCGCGATGACTACCCTCGGGAGCGGACGTCGGTGCTCACGTGGCTCATCTCGGCGATCGTCGCGGGATTCGCCGTGCAGCTCGTGACTTCGTCATCCTGGGTGAGCGCTGGCCGCAGCGCCGACTATTTTCTCGCGCTTTCCGTGCCCGCCTTGGAGCGCGGCTGGGTCTGGACGCTGGTGACGCACGTTTTCCTGCACAGCACCGGTTTCATCATTCACGGGATCTTCAACGTCTTCGCGCTCTATTTTCTGGGCCGCGAACTCCTGCCGATGCTGGGATCAGGGCGTTTCCTGGGAGTCTTCGTTTCCGCCACGGTGGTAGGTGGCAGCCTCTGGGCAGCAGCCCACTGGCGGTTTGGCGGAGGAGAATCTCACATCGGCGCGACGCCGGCAGTGGCCGCGCTCTTCACCGTCTTCGCCTGCCTTTTGCCCAAGCAGCCACTCAGCTTTTTGCTTTTTTTCATCTTTCCCGTCACCCTTCGACCCAAACATGTGGTGATGGCATTTGCGGGAATCGCCGCGTTCGGGTTCATGTTTTACGAGCTTCCCGGGGCCGGGCTGCCGTTCGACATCAGTCTTTCGAGCTCCGCTCATCTCGGAGGTATTCTCACTGGGCTTTTCTACTTCCGATTCGTGCACGAGTCCACTTGGCCGTTTCGGCGTCGCGGCGATGAGATTGAACGACCGCGTTGGATGAAGCGCGGCAGAAAACCCAGCCTCGTCGTTCCCCCGACGGAATCGCCGGTCGATGTCACTCCAACGGTTTTGACCGGAAAGGAAAACATCCGGGCCGAGGTTGACCGCATCCTCGACAAGATCAACAGCGAGGGACTGAGTGCACTCACCCCGGCCGAGAAAGCGCTGCTCGATAATGCGAAGGATCTTCTAAGTCGAAGGTGAGTCCCATTGTGATCATTTTCGTCCTGACCTTGCACCGGCCCACCACCTTCATCCTTTATGCCCCGTGACGAATTTTCGCCGCTCCCACCCATCGGGCACGTCACTCCCGGTTTTGACCGCGAGTGAATCTAATCACCCAAGTTCCCATCTCACCCACCATGATCCGCTCCCTTGGTCTATTTCGCCGGCTCAGCGCGTCGGTCGCAGTTGCGCTGACGCTCGCCACCAGTTTTGCCGCGACGACCGATCGCGAGCAATTCTCCACGGCCCAGTCGCTCTCCCGTGAGGCCAGCACCCTCGTCAAACTACTGGAGCAGGCCCACTACAATCACGACAATGTACGTCCCGCTGACTACGCCCAGGTTATCCCGGATTACATGGGCGATCTCGACGGCCAGCGGCTGTTTTTCCTCGGTAGCGACCGGGATAAGTTCATGGCGGACTACGGGAAGAGCATTTACTACAACACCGCTTTCCTCGGCAACATCAACGCCGCTTACGAAATCTACCACGTTTACGAGACCCGGGTGGAGGCTCGCATCGCTTGGATCATGGAGGAACTCAAAAAGGAGTTCGACCTGACCGTCAGTGAAACGTATCGCGCCAACCGGGCCAAAGCCGAATGGCCGGCCAATTCCGCCGACTCCGATGAACTGTGGCGAAAGCGCCTCAAATACGAGATGGTCGGCGAACTCCTGAATAAGAAGACACCAGAGGAAGCCACGGCCAATATCCGCAAGCGTTACGAGCGGATGTTGAAGAATTTGAACGACATCGAGGGTAACGATCTCGCCGAGCTTTTCCTCTCCACGATCGCACGCCTGTATGATCCGCATTCGAGCTATTTCTCCGCCTCGACCTACGAGGACTTCGGCATCCAGATGAAGCTGCAGCTCGTCGGAATCGGCGCCTTGCTCGGCCTCGAAGACGACCAATGTATTGTCCGTGAAATCGTGCCCGGTGGCCCCGCCGACCTCGGCGGACAACTGAAGCCCAACGACAAGATCATTTCCGTCGGCCAAAGCGGGAGCGAACCCGTAGAAATTATCGGCATGAAGCTCCGCAAGATCGTCGACATGATCCGCGGCAAAAAAGGCTCGCAAGTCCACTTGCTCGTACAGCCTTCCGACGCTGGCGACTCTTCTGTCCGCCGCGAAATCATCATCACTCGCGAAACCGTGAAACTGAACAATGCGCGGGCTCGCGCCGCCGTCTTCAAGGTGCCTGGCGGAGAAGGCCCTGAGCAGACCGTTGGCGTGATCTCCCTTCCCGCTTTTTATGGTCCGGCTGATGACGGAGATACTGACAGCGAAAAGACCACCGCTTCCCGTGACGTCGCCCGATTAATCGAGCAGCTCAAGGAACAGGGAATCAACGGTCTCGTCCTCGATCTGCGCCGAAACGGCGGCGGCTTCCTCACCGAAGCCATCGATCTGGCGGGGTTGTTCATCAACAAGGGTCCGGTCGTGCAGGTGAAGAGTTACAACGGCGACATCCATGTCGATAACGACAACAATCCCCGGATCTCCTACGCCGGTCCCCTCGCCGTCCTCGTGGATCGCTTCAGCGCCTCCGCCTCCGAAATCGTCGCCGGCGCCCTTCAGAACTATGGTCGCGCCGTGGTGATTGGCGACAGCTCAACTCATGGCAAGGGATCGGTGCAGCAAGTGATCGAGATGAGACAGATTATGCAGCGTGAACCGTTGGTTGCGCCGCAGATGCCTCAAAAGAGTGGCGCCGCCAAATTCACGATTCAAAAATACTATCTTCCAAGCGGCGACTCCACCCAACTCAAGGGCGTGGTTCCGGATATCATCCTGCCTTCGATCGAGGATTTCCTGCCGATCGGCGAGTCCGACCTCCCCCGCGCGTTAGTCTGGGACAAAATTCAGACGAGCCTGTTCGATGGCACCCCGCTCGAGGCCAAGATCCTGGCGCCACTTCGTCAGGCCAGCCTCGACCGACAATCAAAACTGGAGGAATTCACGTATCTCCGACGGACGGTCGATCGCTTCAAGGAGCGGCAGGAACAGAAGCAAATCTCCCTGAATCTCGAGGAGCGGAAACGACAGAAGGAAGAAGACGATGCTTTCCGTAAAGAGATGAAACTCGAGAAGGAGCGGCTCGCCAAAAACGACTATGTCTTCACTCCCTTCTATCTGGGTCCACCGCCCGCACCCAGAATCCGGGCCCCCAAGAAGGATGGCGATGACGAAGAGGATCTCGAAGACTTCGATGAAAGCACGTGGGCCAAGGCCGATGTTCATCTCCGGGAAGCCGTCCGCGTCGTGAGCGACGCAATCGGGCTCGCCGCGAATCGTGAACTATGGGCCAGCAATCGCCCGCCGCTCACGGCCGCCGCCGGCACCGGCGGTTGAGCCATCAGCGCAGACTGAAACGTCAAAAAAAGGCGGGCCTGATGGCCCGCCTTTTTGCGTCCAGACTCAGGTCAAACCGCAGGAGCAGAGTCGTGAGCAGCTCCGCCCGCGCACCTTGCCAGGATAAAACGATCACGACCCGTCAGATCGCGTCGCGATTCGCCAGCGACAAGGCCTGCAGCAGTTATTAGATCGAGTAACGTCGCATGCTGCGCAATCCCCGTCTCCAAAGCCAAGAGGCCTCCATCCCGCAGGAAAGCCGGCGCTTCCGCGATAATCCGCCGAAGGTCTGCCAACCCGTTGTCCGCCGCCGTGAGCGCCCCGACCGGTTCAAAGCCACGCACTTCAAGCGAGGTCTGCGCGGTCTCCTCGGCGGTCAGATAAGGCGGGTTTGCGACGATCAAATCAAAGGGCTGTTCCCGCGGCACCCGGGCAAACCAATCCGACTCGAGCAACGTGAGGCGCCCGCTTAAATCGCTCGCAACCGTGTTCTCTCGCGCGAGAGCGAGTGCCTCCTTACTCACGTCGACCGCCACCACCTCCGCCGAAGGAAATGCTTTCGCCAGAGCCAGCGCGATCGCTCCGGATCCTGTCCCCAGATCCAGGATACGCTGCGTTCCTGCCGGCGCCGCCGCCACGACCAGCTCCACCAGCAGCTCCGTCTCCGGCCGTGGGATCAGGGCCCGCCGGTCCACTTTCAGTTTCAAACCGTGAAACTCCGTGCTCCCGAGCACATACTGAAGGGGTTCATGTTGAGCGCGACGACGCACCAGTGGCCGAATGCCCTCCAACTCCGTCTCGCTGAGCGGGCGCTCAAATTCCAGGTACAGCTGCATCCGCTTTCGATTGAGCGCGTGCCCGATCAGCAGCTCGGCGTTGAGCCGCGGCGATTCAATGCCTTTGCCGACAAAGAACTCGGTCGTGCGCTTGATGATCTCGAGAACGGTCAGCATCTCAATCGTCGTCTGCAACGGAACGTACCGGGGTAAAATCATGCCCGGTCAGCGCCGCGAGTTTCTCTTCATAGTCCGCTTTCTGCAACGCGGTGATGATCGGCTCGAGATGCCCTTCCATCACGTACGGCAGGCTATAAAGCGTCAAACCGATGCGGTGATCCGTCAGCCGGTTCTGCGGGAAATTATAGGTCCGAATCCGCTCACTGCGATCCCCCGATCCGATCTGGCTGCGGCGCGCCGCGGCGTACTTCGCCTTCTCCTCGTCCTCGCGCCGCTTGAGCAGGCGTGAACGCAGCACGGTCATGGCTTTGGCTTTGTTCTTCAGCTGTGAACGTTCGTCCGCGCACAATACAATCAGCCCCGTCGGTTTGTGGATAATCTGTACCGCCGAATCCGTCGTGTTGACCCCCTGCCCGCCCGGTCCACTCGCGCGGGTGACCGTGATTTCGAGCTCTTGCGGATCGATCTGCACATCGACCTCTTCCGCTTCCGGCAGCACCGCCACCGTGATCGTCGACGTGTGGATCCGTCCGTTTGCCTCGGTTACGGGCACGCGCTGCACGCGATGCACGCCGCTTTCGAACTTGAGTTGTTTGTACACATCAGTCCCGGAGATCAGGAAGATCACTTCCTTAAAGCCCCCGCGTTCCGACGTGCTGCTACTCATCGGCTGGATCTTCCAACCGTGTGAGTCCGCATATTTTGAATACGCCCGAAACAGTTCCGCGGCAAACAAGCTGGCTTCGTCGCCGCCCGTGCCCGCCCGGATTTCCATCACGGTGCTGCGGGAATCCGTCGGATCCGGCGGGATCATCGCCAGGAGCACGGCCTCGCGCAACGCCGCCCGGCGTCGCTCCAGATCCGGAATCTCGGCTGCCGCGAGTTCGCGCAATTCCGGATCCGCCCCGCCTTCACTGCCCAAGGCCTCGGCTTCCGCGATTTCGCGCTCGAGTCGCTCAAAGGTGTGATAGTCCGAAATGAGTTCCGTCAGCTTTTGGTGTTCGCGCGTCACCTCGGCGGCCCGGCGGGGATTGCCATAAAACGACGGCGCTGCAATCTGGGCCGCGAGTTCTTCGAGGCGGCGCTGAAACGGGGCGAGATCAGGAAGTTCGTCCATTGAGGTGATTACGAGTAGTCGGCCACACGAGGGATTTGCGAATTGCGCACGCCAGCGGTTGCGCTAGCACTGGCAGCACTCTACGCCCGGCGATTCGCCCGGCAGTTTTGTTTAGCAATGGCCACGACACTCTTCACTCAAAACACCATCGCGTGCATCTGGGATTTCGACAAGACGTTAATCCCGGAATACATGCAGTCCCCGCTTTTCCGGCGCTACGGCCTCGATGAGGCAACGTTTTGGGAGGAGACAAATAAACTCGCCGAGCACTACAAACGCCGCGGTTACCACCTTTCCCCGGAAATCGCCTACCTCAACCACCTTCTGACCTACGTCCTTGCCGGGCCCCTCGGCGGACTGAACAACAAGGTCCTTTTCGACTGCGGTTCCGACATCCGTTTCTACCCCGGTTTGCCGGATTTCTTCGATCGCATGCAGTCGTTCGTCCGGGAACGGCCAGAGTACGTGAAACACGATATCACGATGGAGCATTACATCGTGAGCACCGGCATCGCCTCGATGATCCGCGGCAGCGCGATTGCCAAACACGTCGCCGGCATCTGGGCGTGCGAGTTTATCGAAAACCCACTGCAGCCCGGCTTCCTCCGCCAAAAGGAACTCACGCTCGATGCCAGTTCGGAGATCGCGCAAATCGGCATGGTTATCGACAACACCACGAAGACCCGCGCCCTCTTCGAGATCAACAAGGGCACCAACAAAAACCCGGCCATCGACGTCAACTCCAAGATGGCCGCCGAGGACCGGCGGATCCCGATTCAGAACATGATCTATATCGCCGACGGCCCCAGCGATGTGCCGAGTTTTTCCGTGGTCAAGAATGGCGGCGGTCGCGCCTACGCGGTCTATAATCCGGAAAAACCAGCCGAGTTCGAACAGAACGATCGCCTGCTCCAATCCGGCCGCATCCACGGTTACGGCCCCGCGGATTATCGCCCCGAATCAAGTACCTCCCAGTGGTTGCGTCTGCACATCCACCAGATTTGCGATCGCATCGTGACAGACCGCGAAGCCGCCGTCGCCCTCAAGGCCTCCCGCCCTCCGCGCCATCTCAACCCGACGCCCGCCGAGGAAGCCGCCAAGCGTGCGGCGCTCCTCCCCAAGCAGGCCTCGTTCCTCGAATAAACGGGTCGATCGGCCCCAGGCCGCTTCCACTCTCAACACTTGCCGATTCCCGAAACGCGAAAGCCGATCTGCTTTAGCTTGGGCAGATCGAGAATGTTGCGACCGTCGAAAATAAACGCCGGTTGCTTCATCGCTTCAAAGACCCGGCTGTAATCCAAGTGTTTGAATTCATCCCACTCGGTGACCACCGCAACGGCATGCGCGTCCGCGGCCGCTTCGTACGCCGTCTGCACAATCGTCAACCGGGCGCCATCGCTTTCGTTGCCCAACACCTCCGCGCGGATTTCTTCCGCCGGGACTTTGGGATCATAGATCACCACATGCGCTTGTTCCGCGATGAGATCGCGGCAGACCGAAATCGCCGGCGACTCACGAGTGTCGTTGGTGTCCTTCTTGAAGGCAAAACCCAGCACGGCAATTTTCTTTCCCGCCACACTGTTGAACAGCGAGCGCACGATGCGGGCGGCGAAGCGGTGCTTTTGCCAGTCGTTCATTTTCACGACGCCTTCCCAATACGCGGCGACTTCCGGCAAACCAAAGCTCTCGCAGAGATAGACCAGGTTCAAAATGTCCTTCTGAAAACAGGATCCGCCGAAACCGACGGAGGCCTTCAGGAATTTTGAACCGATCCGGGAATCTTTTCCGATCGCGTTCGCCACTTCATCCACATCCGCGCCCGTCGCCTCACACAGGGCGGAAATCGAGTTGATCGAAGAAATCCGCTGCGCGAGGAAGGCATTCGCCACCAGCTTGGAAAGCTCCGATGACCAAAGGTTGGTTGTGATAATGCGCTCCCGCGGCACCCAATGCGCATAGATGTCCGCCAAAACCTGAATCGCCGCCTCTCCCGTCGGCGTGCGTTCACCCCCAATCAATACACGATCCGGCTCCGTTAAATCGGCTATCGCGGTCCCTTCAGCCAGGAACTCGGGATTGGACAGCACCTCAAACTTATGCGCACCAGAATTGGCCGCGAGGATGGTCTTGATCGTCTCAGCCGTCTTCACCGGGATCGTCGATTTTTCGACAATGATCTTCGGTCCATTCGCGTGCTCGGCAATGGTCCGCGCGACCAATTCAATGTAACGCATGTCCGCCGCGCGACCCGCGCCCACCCCATAGGTTTTGGTCGGGGTGTTGACCGCCACAAAAATCACATCGGCATCACGGATCGCCCCCACCACATCCGTGGAGAAGAAAAGATTCTTCCCGCGCGTCTGACGCACGATTTCATCCAGCCCCGGCTCGTAGATCGGCAGGATGTCGGATTTCCATGCCGCAATCCGGGCGGCATTCATGTCCACGACGTAAACTTCGATTTTTGGCGCCTTTAACGCCATCATCGCCATGGTTGGTCCACCGACATAACCCGCGCCAATACAGCATATTTTCATTTTGGAAGGACCGACACTTACGCCCGCGCCCGCCAAATCCAAGCAGAGTTTTGCGGCGAAACGCGGCCGCGGATCCATCCCTGCGAGTTTTACCGGTACGTGACATGCTCAAGCCGCCGGATCCCACCATGCCCGCAACCGATCCCGACTGGATGTGGGAAAGTGGCGATCCCGCGCAAAGACCTCGAGTGTAATGGTGTCGTCGTAGCCCCTGGCACGCAACTGCCGCACGTAGCCCGCTACATCAAGGTTGCCCATGCCGAGCGCCAGATGAAGATCGGCGTGGCCCCCGCGGTTATCATGCAGGTGAACATGCGCGAGCCGGTCGATGAAACGCTCGATGAGTTCACCCGCGGTATTCTGCGTCACCGACAAATTACAGTGGCCAATATCAAGGTGCAGAGCACTCCCGTGAATCGCATCCAGAATCGGAGCAAGTTGTACCGCCGAGTTGAATCGCCCCGGCACGTTTTCGATCATTACTCCGACTCCCACCGAGCGCGTGATCTCGGCGACGTCGCGGAGAGAATCAATATTCCGCTGTACGATGGTGCGCTCATCCACGAAGGGAGCGTGCCCGCATCGGCAAAGAATACGCGTTATGGCCGACAACCCCAAAGCCACGCTCGCGAATCAATGCTGATACCTCGGACGCTTTCAACTGCCACGTTGCCACCGCCGGAGGTTCCAGCGTGACGTCAGCGATCAGCCGCGTGCCCCACACCATGATCTAGACCGACTTCCGCCACAAAACCGCGCCGGGACTGCGCATGGCCTTCGTCTCGTTCCCGCCGAATCGCACCTCATTGCTGTCCAAGGTGTGCGACCAGCCGGCGCGAAGATCGGGAGCCACCAAGTCCACCCCCGGCTGCAACGCGAGAATCAACGCCCACTCGTCCCCCGCCCCGTGCCACCGCAACGCGAGCCCCACCTCACCGCGTTTCTCCACCTGCCAGT
>Ga0163152_10007769_pt1 | contig 11622 bp, 8 predicted proteins | sample OliLakLV19MP8IB2_FD_148635 | JGI IMG/M metagenome (GOLD analysis project Ga0163152, IMG submission 148635) | Freshwater microbial mat bacterial communities from Lake Vanda, McMurdo Dry Valleys, Antarctica - Oligotrophic Lake LV.19.MP8.IB-2 | ecosystem: Environmental > Aquatic > Freshwater > Lake... | reverse complement strand
CACCGGCGCCACCGTGCTCGCCCTGCGCCGCGGCGATGAATTGATCAACGCCCCCGGCGCCGATACGCGCTTGCTCGATGGCGACGTGATTGTGCTGGCCGGATCCAGGCATGCGGTCAGTGAAGCAGTGGAGTTTTTGGCGCAGGAGACCCTGCGGTTGCGCAAGCGGGTGGTGGCGGTGGGTTCAGCGCAGGCTGAAGCCTAGCTTGCAACGGGCTGGTGACGGCTGCCATGCGGCCCCCCGTGCATCTCCTATGCATCACGAACCCGCAAACCACTCCTCCGTCGACGATCCACCCTCAACTCCAAAACATCTGGCCGTGAGTAATGGCCGAATGGATCAAAATTCTGGCGCTCGCCACGCACCTGTGCGTGATCGATATCGGCCATCAGCAAGCGGTCTTCTGCCACTGCCGGTTCAATGATCCATGCGCCGTTTGGGCCGGCAATGCAGGAGCCGCCATTCGCCAACACGGCGGGTAAACACTCGCGAAGGGTGGCGATTTCGGGCAGGTCTGGTGACAGTTCGTCTCGATGCAGCAATGAACTGATCGAGAGCGCAAAGCTGCGTCCTTCGCGGGCGATGAACGGTGTGATGACTTCGGTGTTGTGACGGCTGCCGGGCCAGCTGGCGATGTGCAAATCTTCGCCTTGTGCATACAGCGCGCTGCGCGCCAATGGCATCCAGTTTTCCCAGCAGTTGAGGCTGCCCAAGCGGAAGCGGCCTATGTCGAAGCAGCGCAGGCCGTGGCCATCACCGGCGGCCCAGGCTAGGCGCTCTTCATGGGTTGGCATCAGCTTGCGGTGGACGTTGCGCAGCGCACCCTCGCTGTCAATCGTCACCATCGACGCAAACACGCTCACTCCGCGGGCGCGGCTGCGTTCGATGCAGCCGAGCACGATCCAGATACTGTGTTCAGCGGCACTGGCGCGAATGCGGTCGAGGTCACCACGCTCGATATCCACCGCTTGCTCGACGTAGTGCGCATACAGCGTCTTCTGCAACGTGGAATCAAAGCGTGCCCCATCGGTGTGCTCCAGCCAGAACGGATAGCCGGGCAAGAAGCCCTCACTGAAGGTGACCAGTTGCGCGCCCTCGCTGGCGGCGCGCGCAATCCACAACTGCACCTTGTCCAGTGTGGCCGCGCGATTGAGCCATACCGGCGAGGTCTGGGCGAGGGCGACCGTGAGGCGATCCGTGGCGTTCTGCATGGCGGACTGGTGCATTCGAGGTGGGCGAGTTGGCAGCGCGACCAGTGAACATTGCCGGGGCATCGCTGGCGCTGCAAAGTGATGATGCAGCATCGTCGCTGCGCCCGGTGCGGGAGTTGCGATATGCCTGTGAGTCGCCCATGAGCCCAATTGCGCTCAACGATTGGCGCAGGCGAGCCGAGCACATCGACTTCCGCGGCGCGCGCATTGCCTGTTGGACGGCGGGTGCTGGCAAGCCGCTGCTGTTGATCCACGGTTTCCCGACCGCCGCCTGGGACTGGTCATGGATGTGGGAACGCTTGGCCGCGCAGCGTCGCTTGATCGCTTGCGACATGCTCGGGTTTGGCTTTTCTGACAAGCCGAAAGCGAATTACTCGTTACTGCATCAGGCCGATCTGCAATGCGCCTTGCTGGACCACTTTGCGGTCCAGCGTTGTGATGCGTTGGTGCACGACTACGGCGTTTCGGTGGGGCAGGAATTGTTGGCCCGGCAAAACCAGGCGGCCTTGCCGTTCACCATCGACCGCATGCTGTTCTTGAATGGCGGCATGTTTCCCGGCCAGCATCGGCCGCGCTTGATCCAGAAACTCGGAGCCAGCCCGCTGGGGCCCTTGCTCAGCGCGCTGCTGAGCGAGCGCCGCTTCAGTCGTTCATTGGCCGCCGTGTTCGGTGCCAGCACCCAGCCCAGTAGCGATGAACTGGCTGCGTTCTGGCAGCTGATGGCGTTCAACAACGGCCATCGGCTCGCCCACAAACTGCTCGCTTACATGGGCGAGCGGGTGATCCATCAGCAGCGCTGGGTGGGAGCCCTGCAGGCCGCCTCCATCCCGCTCAAACACATCAATGGTGGTGCTGATCCCGTGTCGGGCGAGCATGTGTTTCGTTACTGGCGGCAACTGCTGCCTGCCAGTGAGGCGGTGCTGCTGCCAAGCATCGGCCACTACCCGCAGTGTGAGGCACCGACGCGGGTGGCCGACGAAGTGTTGGCGTTTCTCGCGGGGACCTGAGCGACGAATAATTCTGACGCAAAGTTCCTGTTCTGTTGCGGAACATGGCGCGATTTGAGTGGATGCTAGCTCGGCCTTTTCATGAATGCGTACGATGATCGCGCAGGATTCTGATCGCACAGGGGATTCTCTGAAGGAGCGGCGTATCGGGCCATACGGCCGACTGAAGAGAATTCCCTGTGCGGTCAGGAGACATCGGGGCGGAAGCCCCGCGTAGCGGCGAAGCCGCCGAACGAGGGCGTGCGCAATTCATGAAAAGTTCGGGCTAGGCATTGGGTGAAGAGTCATTGGTCGAGGCACTCAAATCTCCGTCCTGCATGCCCGCATGCACTTCAAGGCGCGTTCCATGTTGCAGAACCCAAGCGAGAGACTCCCGTGCAAAATTCGAATCCGCTGCTGGCTGCGTTCGCAATGATTGTCAGTGTGTCGACTGCCATCGCGTCCACGCCGTTGACTACTTCGACATCCACTCAGCCGCTGTGTCAGGGGCAAAGCGGCTCGCAGGTGATGCCCTTGGTCGAGTTGTACACCTCTGAGGGTTGCAGCAGTTGCCCGCCGGCGGATCGCTGGCTGTCGCGCGTCTACGCCAACCACCAAGCCAACTTTCTCGCCTTCCACGTGGACTATTGGGACCGCCTCGGCTGGCCAGACCGGTTTGCGCAACCGGCCTATTCAGCGCGACAACGGCAACGCGTGAATGCCGCCGGCGAGCGCACGGTCTACACACCGCAGGTGATGGTTGGTACGCAGATTCAAGTCGATTGGCGAAGCGATGCAGACTTCACTCGCGTGCTGGCGGGGGAACGTCGGCCAGCCACCATGAGCTTGGCTTTGTCGATGGATTCCACCGCTGCCGGCGCACAAATCAGGTTGGAAGCGACGCGCCTGCAGCCAAGCAATGGAGAGAGTAGCCAGGTTTGGTTGGCACAGTATTCCGACGCCGAAGTCACCCGCGTGGAACACGGCGAAAATGGCGGTGCCACCCTCCACCACGACCGTGTGGTGCGTCAGCTGTGGGGGCCATGGACACTCGGCAGCGAGCCAATCGTGCAGCTTGTTGGCTTGCAGCACGTTGGCTTGCAGCACGTTGACTTGCAGCACGTTGACTTGCAGCACGCACTCGCCAGCGGCGGCGTGACCGCGTTTGCACAGGATCAAACCGGACGGGTGCAGCAGTCCTTGAGCTTGGCTGGCGAAAGCTGTGCAAGTGCACATGAATAGGCCGCTGGCGCTGCGGAAGGGTCGAAAAAAGAGATGCGAGAGTTCGGGTGCTTTCAGGACCGCTGCATCAATGCCACTTTCGAAGACTGAACTTGGCTTCTTCAATTTGACGACGGCGTTCCTTTAGCGCGAACATGGTGACGCCAAAAAACGGCGCCATTGGTGATTAAGGATTTCGGCAATGACGACCCTTGCTACCCATCGAACCAGTTTGCGCCTTGATCGCGAAACGGCATTGCGAATTGAGCGTGACTGTCGCCGCGACGGTGATCGATTGACCGTAAACAAGTGGGTTGCTCGCGCAATTGCCGAGAAACTTGCGCGCTACGAGGTCAACTCAGAGTCGACGAGTCGATCTGAGCGGCACGGCCCGAAGCGCAACTTTCTGGAATTCTTCTGTGGCGGTGGGATGGCCCGTGCAGGTCTTGGTGAGTCTTGGTCTTGCACATTTGCCAATGACATCAGTCCGATGAAGGCGCGCACCTATCGCGACAATTGGGCTGGCGGTCATGAGCTGCGGGTCGGTGACATCAATCAGATCGAGGCTATTGATCTGCCTGGCATCGCCGACTTGGTGTGGGCGTCCTTTCCTTGCCAGGACTTGTCTTTGGCCGGTACCCAACAAGGTTTAGGGGAAAATCAGCCCGGGTCCGAGAATCAGCCTGGCGCAGCGACACGATCAGGAACGTTTTGGCCATTCTGGCGCTTGATGCAGGCTCTCATTCGCGAACGTCGTGGGCCTGCGGTAATCGTTCTGGAGAATGTTTACGGGGTTCTTACCACTCATCAGAGTCAAGACTTCGCAGCGATTGGAAGTGCATTCGCCGCCGAAGGCTATCGATTCGGCGCTGTCTTGATTGACGCGCGGCACTTCCTGCCGCAATCGCGCCCGCGCGTATTCATAGTTGGGGTAGCGCCACACATCGAGATAGACGCCGCACTAGTCCGAGCCGGGCCTGCCTCAGTCTGGCAACCCAAGGGCATCATGCAAGCCTTCGGCGCACTCAAGGAATCTGCGCGCCAACATTGGGTCTGGTGGCACCTGCCGCAGCCGAACGCTCAGCCTCGCGCGCTCATCGACTTGATTGAAGCGCAGCCAGACAGCGTCGATTGGCATAGCAATGCACAGACCGAAAGACTGATCTCGATGATGAGTCTGGCCAATCTGGAAAAGCTCAATCGGGTGAAGGCCAGTCGCAGAGCTACGGTCGGAACCCTTTACCGGCGAACGCGAAAGGATGGCAACGGCAATCGCGTTCAACGGACGGAAGTGCGTTTCGATAACGTTGCTGGCTGTCTGCGGACACCGGCAGGGGGGTCGAGCCGCCAATCCATTTTGCTCGTCGACGGACAGCATGTGCGATCACGGCTGCTCTCATCGCGCGAAGTCGCGCGGCTAATGGGATTGCCGGACACCTACGTCCTGCCCGTCAACTACAACGATGCTTATCACATCGCTGGCGACGGAGTCGCAGTCCCTGTTGTTCGATTTCTTGCAGATGCGTTGATTGAACCGCTGCTCACGCGGACGGTGGATCGTGCCGAAATCGAGCCGGGTGCCGCCCCGTGACCCCCGAGTATCTTTCCGACAATCCCGCCGCAACCGTGTATCGGCGACTTGAGGAATTTGCCAAGGAGCGCAAGTTCATTGGAAAAGGACCTCTGGCAGTGGCGCTGGTGGTCACCCGTCACGCCCACATCTTACGGCTGCCTCTCGACCCCGGTCGCCTGCTCACGGAGCGTCAAGGTCAGGTGCTGGGATTGGGGCGGGCCGCCGTGCAGATCATTCTCAAGTCGCATGGCATCGAACGCGTACTAGCCGAGGAAGGCGGGAGAACAAGCCGGGGCAGCATTGAAAAAATGCGGGACTATGTTCAGTTCTTGAACTCACTACACGCTGACTCCCTGGGCTTCGACTTGCCGACAATCGAGGCGTTTTGGATTGATCGCGTGCGGGCTTTCTTTGCGGGAAAGCCGCTTCGCTTGAGGCTCGATAGCGCCTGGGGGGTTCGAGCAGCACTTCGCCAACTCACGGCCCAAGTGACCGCGCGCCAGAAAGCGTCGCCAGGAATGCAAATCCTTGGAACGGTGATGCAGCACTTGGTGGGTGCGAAACTCGGCATCGTGTCGGGCCTGCCGACCATCTCCCACCACTGCGCAAATGCGAATGACCAGAACAAAGATCGGCATGGCGACTTTGATGTGGAGGATGCCGCAATACATGTCACGACTTCTCCCACAGAGGCACTGATCAGAAAATGTAGTGAAAACCTTACGCAGGGGAAGCGTCCAATCATCATTACAACCGGCAAAAGCATGATGACGGCAGAGGGCTTGCTCGAAAACGCGGGCATAGCAGAGCGCGTCGACGTGATCGAGTTTGAGCAGTTCCTGGCAACTAATATTTACGAGCACAGCCGCTTCAGAATCACCGAGCGTCGATCAACCTTTGAACGGATACTCGCCGAATACAATGTGATCATCGCTGTGCATGAGTCCGATCCCAGCCTCATGATTGAGCTGGGTAGCGGTAGGTGAACTCGCCCAAGAAAGCCGGGAGTGATGCAAAAAAAGGGGCTCCAAGAACAGCGTGACGTTCCCTTAGCCGGCAACGAAAAGCCAACCCGCCGCACTCTTCCTTTCAGCTCCGCTTTTCTTCGCTCATTGCTCACCCTCCGCACCACACTCAAGCGCATCAAGTATCGGCCCGTAATGCTGCCGGGCCTGCGCTGACATGACTTCATCGCCGCGCCAGGCGCACAGGCCGGGGACGATGACCGAATCGGCCAGCCAGGTATTGCCGTCGCGACGCAGGGACGGGGTCACGCTCAAGGTGTCGAGCAGGGCGGCGCGCTGGTCGGCATTCATGCTCGCCATATGCGTGTGTGCGCTGTGGATGATGGCGGTGCGCGCACTGGCAAGGTCGGGCAGCGCGACGGCCGGCATCTGCGCCAAACCCAGATGGGCCAGCAGCTCGCGATAGCGTGAACCGGCGGGTGTCCAGCGGCCAACAGCGACATCGGCTGCAAGCGGCTGCAGCACTTCGGCAGCGGGCATCACCGTGCGCGCGATGGCATCCCGAACGCGTGACTGCAGACCGCGATCAACGCCGACCCAGGTCGACAGTTCGGTCGCCAGCGGGGTCCAGCCGGTCGCGCTCACCGCCAGCAGAAACCACAGCGGCACGGACAGCAGGCGCAGGCGGCGCGGCGCAAGCCAGTAGAACGCGATCGCGCCCGCGACCAGCCCGAACACGCCGAGCGGATACGCCATGCCATCGAGCGTGGCAAGGCGCGACTCGAAGCTCGCTGCTTGCGCCGCGGTCCATACCGGCGCATCGGCTGGATCGGAGGCGCGGTAAACGATCTCGAGTTTCGGTCCGAGCGTCGGCTCGCTCCAAAGCAGCGGCAGGAACAGCGATGGCTGATCGATCTTGGTGAGTCCGGCCCAGTGCATGTGCCACGCCGTGGTGAGCGGGTCGCCATCGGACTGGGTCTTGACCTGGTCGAAGCGCATCGTGCCGTCGGCCTCGACCGGAATATCCAGCACGTCGCGCGGTACTTCGAAGGCGATCGGACTCATGCGAATGCCGGCCTGCGCAAACTGCTCGATTGTGTATGCGGGCCCGCCGTTACTGCTGACCGGGCGAATTCCATCTGGCCCGGCCAAGGCAAGCGGTCGCTCACGCGTTTCACCCTTGGCGTCGACGAATCGCACCGCAGCCTGCAGCTGTGAGCTGACACTGTTGAAGCGCACTTGTTGGCCGGCCGCCATGGTCTCATTCGGCCGCAACGCCAGTCGCCAGTGCAGGCGGGTAACTTCTGCGCTGGCGCTGGCATTCCAGGGCAGGATCTTCGGCGCCTCGCCGCGCTCAATCGCCAGCGACTCGAGCGCAAGACCGATCAGGGCCAGACAGAGTCCAACAAACATCGCCAGCGGCAAGCGCATCAGCCAAGTCAGCCCACTGGACGCAAGCGCGGTGACTGGCTCGAAGGCCGGCGTGGCGGCAGGCGCTGGCACCCCTGCGGCTCGATCCGGCAGCTGCGGCCATGCCTGCAACCGCGTTGCCAGCTGCTGCGCCTCTTGCTGGCTCGCGATTCGCGCCAGCTCCATCAGCTCGGGCGGCCGGTCCTTCCCGCGATGCAGCTGCCAGCCGACGACCCAGCCGCCCTCCCGCCCGCTCAAGGCCAACATCAGGCCGGAAGCAGGTTGCCGCTCAACGATAACCAAGGGGCCGAGTGTCGCGCGCTCGCGCTCCACGTCGAACAATTCCAATGGACCGAACAGCCAGCTGCTGCGCAGCCGCTCTGCACCCCAGACGATCTTCAGGCGGCTGCGCCCGTCGAGTGCGAACAGCAGCACGACGACGCCGCACAGCGCCCAGAATACCCACGAGCCGACCAGCAGACGCAGAGGCGTGACCACCAGCGATTCGGCACCGACCACGAACAGCGGATACACCATGCAGCTGACAAAGGGCAGCATCAGCAGCGCAAGCAAAAGGAAGCGGACCAGTCCCCGGCGCATCCGCCCTGGCGTCGCCGAGATCAGAGTGATGCTGTCCCGACCCTGTGCGATGGTTATTGGCGCTGACATGCTGCTCCACTGCAAACTCGGCCGGGTTCGGCCCTATCGTACGGATACGCGAATAATCGCCGGCGGGGGCCATCCATGCTTTGGTCGGCAAACGCCGCATCCTGCCGAATGGGATGCACGTGTCAGGGAAAAAGCTGCGAAGCCGGACGGTTGTCCGTGACCGGGCCAGACGGTCTGAGTCTGGTCTTCTTGCACAATCGGCCAGCATTTTTAGCGTTGGTCCTTGCGGCCGATCGCGTTGGGTCGTCTCCCTACCGCCATCTCTCGATCCCGCCAACGCCGCATTGTCCCTGCCGGCATTTCGCCCACGCCCGCCAATCGTGGTGCCCGCCTACAATCGCCCCCAATCAGCCGAAATGACCGCGGCAACTTGGCCATCATTCGACGCCGATCAATCAATGTCGAGCATCCGAACTTCCAAGCAAGCCGAGCTTTAGCTCGTCAAGCGCAATCGCTGCCGGCTGCGCCACAGCGTTCCCGCGACGACCAGCAAAACCGCGAGCACAAGCAGTGCGCGCCCGTCCGGGCCGGGGATCAAGCGTGGCTCGGCCGGGTCGTCACCCAAGTTGGGTAGCCATAAAATGGAAACGCACTTGCGGAAGCCTTCGTTGGTCAGTCCGTCGCAGGCCGGCACAAGGTGGGCGACGGGTAAGCCGGCGGCCATCGTGCTGGTTCGCAGCCGAATATGCAGGTCTCCATGATCGCGGTCTCTGGTCGCGAGATAGGAGCTGGCGCTCCAGCGTGCTTCGACTGGTCGCTGCAAGGGGTACAGGCTTCGGCTTTCCGGATAGACCCGCGTGAGTTCGCGTGGGCCGCCGCCGTCACCGCTCATGTAGAAACCGATTCGGCCGGCGACGGACAACACCGTGAGTCCGCCATCCTCATCCGCGTAGACCGCTCGCGCATGGTCCGACTCCGCGCCGCCGACATAGCTGGCGTATTCGAGGCTGCCACCATCGGATGCAAGGCGCAGGAGCACCGTTTCCTGTGGGTAGTTGCAGTCTGAGCCGGTCACGAGGATGCAGCCGGCAACGACGCAGCCTGAACCCTCGCAAAAAGTGGTATCCACGGCACCAGTGGTTAGTGGATAGGCCGGGTCCATGGTGCTGCCCAGCACCCAAACTACTTTGCGGACGGGATCCCATTCGAGTTTCGGATAACCGACGACGTTGAGGTAATTCGCGTAGACCAGTTCTCCGCTTTCTGCATTGATCAGCGCAATTCCGCCGTCGTGCGAACTTCGGAACGAGTTGCCGGTGGGAATCATTGAGAACGCTGATGCGGCGGTGGTGGGCAGATGGCTTCCTCTCACCGCCAGATGAATCTGCCCACGATCATCCACGACGTGACCGAAGGATGATCCCAAGCTGCCGGGCAGCACGCGGTCGTAGCGCAACGTGACAAGCGAGATGTCAAGTCGCAACAAGCGTGTCGGGCGCTCGCCGACACAGGTGGGGCACGCTGCGCGGCCGGCCAAAATAACGTCGCCTGCAAATGAAAAGATGTCAAAGGTCTGGAACTCGGAAGGCAGGTAGGAGCCGGACTCAACAGCACCCGTGGGCGACACCTTCAGCAGATAGAACGGGCTGCCTGCCTGCGCAATCGGGCTGTTCGCAAGCGGTGGCAGTGGCTGCGAAGCCGTTCCCGCAATGAACAATTTGTCACCCACCAAGGCGGCTTTGCTCGGCGCAAGCCCATCCTGTCCACTCAGGCTCAGCAGGCGTCCGGCGCGCGCATCCGCCACACCCCAGACGGTGCAGGCAGGCGGATTGATCGCGGTGGTCTCGGCACACGCCGAACCGGTAAACGGCAAGTCGTTGGCGCCGGCAACGCGGGCAACAAACCAGAACCGGTCAGCATCCAACCAACCGGCCGAACTCAGGATCACCTCTCCTTGCGCCGTGCCGAAGGTAAACGTTGCCGGCGCCTGCAATGCATTGGCTGCGCCAGCCACCAACAGCAAGACCGCCAATTGAAATAGACGCCACATTCCCAACGCTCCCAGCACGCGCCTGCATTGACCCGATGATTGCCGACTATCGGCCAGCGGCAACCTAGCACAGTGATCGACGCAGCCTTGACGGAAGGGCTTGCACATCTGCGATTTCGAGCTGCGACTTGCTCAGCCTTGCAGACTGGGGTCCAACCTCAATTCAGCCAAGCATCTGTCTCCGCATCGATGCCTGCCAGCGCTGGTCGCGAGCGAATTACGGTCAGCTACGCCCTATCGTGCTTGCGCCCATTTCCGCCTTCAAAAACTCAAATCCCCGCTCGCATTCAGCTGCTTGCGCGCGTGTTCATAACCGAGTTCAACCGCGCGGTCGTACGAGCGCCAATCCAGCAGCTCGATGCCATCCAGGGTGGGCTTGATGAGCAGGCGGGTCTGTTTGCGCCGGCGTTGCGAGGTGGCTTCGGAATTGACCATGCCGGCGCGCAGCAGAATCTGTTTCAAGCCGGGGCGGCGGCGCACGCCGAACAGCTCGCCGATCAGTTTCCACCACGGCGGCAGTTCGGTTTCTTCCATGGTCGTCTCCAGCCGATAACTGCCGCCGACATCCACTGCGACGATTTCGCCGGCCAAGCGGCTGCGCATTTCACCCACCGGAAGGTTGTCGATGACGCCGCCATCGACCAGCACGCGACCGGCGGAAAATACCGGCGGCAGCACGCCGGGAATCGAGCTTGACGCGCGTAGCCAACACCACAAGGGACCGCGCTCGTGAACTTCCAGCGCGCCCGCGGTGAGGTTGCTGGACACGCAGAAGAACGGGATCGGCAGGTCTTCGATATCGCGATCACCAAATGCCGCGCGCAAACGCCGGCTCACCCGCGAGCCGGAGCGCAGCGAGACCAGTGGCAACGTCCAATCGCCCAGCGGATCGCTGTTGACGAAATGCTCGCGATAGGTTTCCAGCATCTGCTCATCCGACCAATCGGCGGCAAATCCGGCGCCGACAATCGCGCCGATGCTCGAGCCACCGACGAAATCAAATACCAGGCCGGCTTCGCGAAGTGCGCAGATCACGCCCAGATGGGCGAATCCGCGCGCACCACCGCCTGACAGCACCAAGCCACGGGCGCGACCCGTCAGTCGGCGTAGCAGACGGCTGATGTCGGCATCATGGCGGATATGGTGATGCGCAATGGCGTGCGGAAACGCGCTGCGCCACGCGCGATTGCTGCCGGCGCGTGGTTCACCGTGTTGCAACATCACCAAGTGCTGCGGCAAATCGGGCACCGAGTTGGGTGCAGGGACCAGCGCGCATTGCGCAGGCTGGCGGGCGACATCGACCAACAGCAGCACCGCGTCGCTTTGACGCACGCAGCGATCACGCCACTCGGGGCTGTCGTTGCCGATGAAGATGAGGTTGCGTGACTTCGACTCGCGCTCGCTGAACCATGCCGATGGCTTGCCGGCAGCGGTCTCGGCGTCGATCAGCTGAACGTCGTCGCGATCCGGAAAAGCGGCCGCGAAACGTCGCGCAAAACCGGCCACGTCGACGCCGCTCATGCCCGGCAGGATCGCCACACAATGCGCCAATTCCGGTCGCCCACGTACGCCGTAAAAACGACGTAGCGCCAGCCT
>Ga0163152_10007768_pt1 | contig 11622 bp, 8 predicted proteins | sample OliLakLV19MP8IB2_FD_148635 | JGI IMG/M metagenome (GOLD analysis project Ga0163152, IMG submission 148635) | Freshwater microbial mat bacterial communities from Lake Vanda, McMurdo Dry Valleys, Antarctica - Oligotrophic Lake LV.19.MP8.IB-2 | ecosystem: Environmental > Aquatic > Freshwater > Lake... | reverse complement strand
CGACCTCCCGTGGCTACCCGACCAGTTCGTACCGCGGCGCGATCGAGAGCGATCGCGAAATGCGAGGCCGCCACTTTCTTTCGCGCGGCGCGAGAGTTGGCATGGGCTACTTCTACATGTAGAGGTGCTCGAGTTGCCACCTGCGAGGCGCGATGGCTGCCCACGTGGGCAGTGGACGCGATGGCCATCGCCACCTTCCCCCAACCCGCCGCCGCTCGACCGGATACGACACTGAGCCGCTCGCGGCCAGGAGGGTCGCGAAAGCGAGGGCCGTCATCGCGAGTCTGCGAGAGGCCGGGGTCCGCGCAATCAGGACTCACGTATTTTGAGCAACCCTCTGAGCGAGCGAAGCGAGTCGAAGGGCTCGTGGAGTAACGTCGCCCCTGTGCGCCGCCGCTTCGACCACCTCGGGATCGCCCTGACGTCTTGCGCGATTCTCGCGCTCGGCGTTCGCTTCACGATCCGCGATCGCGTGCCTCTGATCGCGACATTCTTCTACGCGACGCCGCTGGCGATCATCGCGGGGCTCCTCGTTGCGAGCGCCGTTTGTTCGTGGCGGTGGCGGAGTCTCGTGCCGCTTGCTGGCGCGCTCGTCATTGTGCTGTCGATGGCGTGGCCGGTGGCACGAACGGAAGCCGCCGAGCAGGGTCTACGCATCGTGCTCTGGAACGTCGCGCACCGCGGCGACTCCAACCGGACTCGCGAGGCCCTCGCGCCGATGGACGCCGACGTCGCCGTGCTCGTCGAGACGGGCCGTCTCCATCCGGACGCGCTGGACGCGTGGGGATGGCCGGCGGCGATCGCGACCGACGGGATGATGGTTCTCGCGGGAACAGCGGTCGTCCAGGAAGGAGCGATCGACGCCGGCGCGAATGCGCGAGCGCGCCGTTTCCTCGTGACGTCTGGCGAGACGACGCTGCGTCTGGTCGTCGTCGACGTCCGCAGCCACCCCTTCGTGTCGCGTCGGCTCGCGCTCGACGCGATCCGGCTCGACGCCGTGTCGATCGACGGCCCACTCGTCGTTCTCGGCGACTTCAACACGCCACCCGAGTCCGCGTGGTTCGACGCCTATCGCCGCGCGTTCGTAAACGCCTTCGAGCACTCCGGCCGCGGGTGGGTGGCGACGTGGCCGTCACCGCTACCGGTCCTGCAAGTCGATCACGTCTGGACGCGCGGCTTGACGCCGCTTCGGACCGAGCGGTGCTCGGTCAGCGGATTCGATCATCGCGCCGTCGTGGTGGAGCTCGCGCCCAGTCGGTGATGACTCAGAGGGCGGCGAGGAATCCGCCGAACGTGAAGAGCACACCGGCGGCGACGAGCAGGCCGCCCCACACGAGCTTCGCAGGGTAGATGTAGCTCGTGCGCGTCTTGCCGCCGTACGAGATCTCGCGCACCTCGAAGTAGGGGCCGGGGCCGCGGCGATACCAGCCCCGCGCGACGACTTCCTTGCCCATCATCTCGGGCACGCGCGCGATCGCGAACCACCAGTTGAAGATCGCGAAGATCTGGTTGTAGTCGAGGAAGACGATGCCGGTCTTGTCCTGAAGGACCACGTCCTCGGAGAGCACGAAGCCCGGCGTGCCGCGCCCGATCACGGTGCCCTTCAGCTCGGCGGCCACGCCGCGAACCGGCGACACCTTCACGACCTTGAGGAGCGCGGCGACGGACGCGGGCGCGTAGCCCGTTTCGTTGTGATACGTGAACATCGTGCGGCCGAGATAGCCGACGCCGAACCCGAGCAGCGCGGCGCCCAGCGCGGCCGCGGGCGAGAGGAGGAGGGTTGCGAAGAGCGCGAGCGCCGGCGCGGTGACCCACGGCAGGAACTTGATGAAGAGGTCGACGGCGAACTCGTCCCAGAAGCTCTCGGGTTGCGTCTTGTCGAAGACGATCAGCGGCACCTGGCCGAAGCGGACGGCTTGCGACGCGAGCGCCTGCAGGCGGCGGGCGGGAAGCGGATGCGTGGAGTGGAGCTCGAACCATTTGGCCCAGGGGTTCCAGAGATCCCACTGCATCGCGCCGACGAGGTTGTCGCGCGAGAACGCGCCGCCCGCGTAGGAGGCCGAGGCGAGCTGCCGGGCGGCGCCCGGATCGAAGATGCCGAACGCGCGCATGCCGCCGCCGGCGGCGGCAAGACGGCCGGGCTGTGCGTTCGCCGCGGCCTTGTTCGACTCGACGAGACCGTAGGCGACTTTCACGAGACCCATCGCGAGCGCGTTCGGGTTGCGCGTCTCTTCCGCCGAGAAACGGTCGGCCCAGTACTCGCGCGTGCGGGAGAGCATCAGCACGAGGTACTGCGAGACGAGGTAGAGGAGATACGCGACGAACGCGAGCGCGAGGAACTGCGCGCCGCCCTTGTTGCTGCGCTTGCCGCGGTTCAGCGACGAGATCGCGCGGTAGATGCCCCAGCAGAGGATCGGGATCGTGCCCGCGACCGTCATCACGACGGCGTCCCAGTGCTTCACGTGGCCGAGCTCGTGCGCGACGACCGCGTCCACTTCCTCCTCGGTCAAGATCTCGAGGATGCCGCGCGTCACGACGATGCGGGCATTTCCCGGGTGGTGCCCGTAGGTGAACGCGTTGGGTGCGCCGTCCTCGATGACGCCGAAGCGCGGGAAGCCGATGCCGTGTTTCTGGCACGCGCGGTCCAGGAAAGTGACGAGGTGCGTGGGCAGCGCGCTTCGATCGACCCATTGCATTCCGCTCGTCCAGCGCAGGAAGAAGTCGAGGAAGATCGGGCCGAGAAGGAACTGAAGGCCCGCGAAGATGAGCGTGAAGACGACGCCGATGATCGGCGGGAAATCGAGGAACACAGACGCGGTCACGAACAGGAAGCCGACGATGAAGACGAGGCTCCCGAGGACCGCGGTGCTGCGGATGAAGAGATTCGGGATCGCGACGGGCGCGAGCGACAGCGCGATCTCCGCGGCCGTCGCGCCGCCCGAGGTGACGACCGGGCTCCCGCCGTCCGCTTCGGCGGCGTCGAACATCGACGCGGGGCGCGCGGCGCGGCCCTTGGACGGATCCAGGCCGCCGACGAACTTGCCGTCGCGCAGGCGCGTGAGCTCCTTCGCGTCGAACCACACGCCCGCACACGCGTCGCAGCGATCGAGGCGGTAGTCCTTGTCGAACACGCCGCCTTCCGTCATCGAGCCCGAGCATCGCGGACACATGATCAGCGACTTCTTGGGCTCCAGCAGCTCGCCCCCGAGTGCCGCCTCGACCTTCCTCGGGTCGGCTGCGAAGAACTGCGCTTCTCCGGCATCGAGCCATGTCCCCTTGCACGACGTGCAGTAGTCGATCAGCACGCCCTGGGAGAGAAACTCGTGGAGCGGCTTCTTGCAGCGCGGGCAATCCATGCCGCGATCTTACGACGACGAGGTCGCGCGCAGCACACGACCAAAGCCCTTCGTCGTCCCGAGCTCCGGCACGAACGCGCCGTCACGAAACGCGATGCGTCCGTTCACGAGGACGGCCGGCACGGCGCGATCGCGGCGGACCAGTCGCTTGAGGCCGCCGAAGCCGGGCATCTCTTCTTCGTGCGCCTTCTCGAGCTGGAACGTGAGGCCCTTCGGGTCGACCACCGCGATGTCCGCGCGCTTTCCGACGGCGAGGATCCCCGCGTCGATGCCGAGCCACTCCGCGATCTCGCCCGTGAGGCGCCACACGGCCTTGCCGACCGGCATCGTCTTTCGGTCGACCGCCATCCGCAGGAGACGGAGCGGGAAGTTGTAGTGCGCCATGTTCCGCAGATGGGCGCCCGCGTCCGAGAAACCCACGAGGATGTCGCGGTTCTGCATGATCGCGTCGAGGACCTTCGGGCGATCGTTGCCCATCACGGTGTACCAGCGCAGCGACTTGCCGTGCTCCGCAACGAGATCGAGGAACGTGTCCGCCGGATCCTGCCCGCGCACGCCGGCGAGCGAGCCGAAGGTCTTGCCGACGAGATACGGATCGCCCGGACACGCGAGGATCTCGCAGAGCGCCAGCTCGCGGTGAAACGCGCGCGGGAGGATCTTGTTGCGCCACTGTTTGTGGAAGCGGGCGCGGTATTCCGGATCCGCGAAGAGCTTCGCGCGCGACGCGTCATCCTGAAGGTGGAGGGCGGCCCCACCCGCGCCGAACTCCTCGAACACGACGAGGTCGATGCCATCCGCCCAGAGGTCGAACACTTCCGGCAGCGCCTGAAGGCGGAAGTCCGCGCCGAGCACGCGGTTGAAGAGCGAAAGAAGCGGAGGCAGGAGATACGGGACCGCACGATCCGCCTTGATGGCGGATCTCGGCGACCCTGCCGTCGCGCACGAGGACGTCGCGCAACACGCCATCGCCGCCGCGTCCGTCAAAAAGAGTCCCGCCCTGGAGGAGGATGGCCACGCCGGCGATCGTAACCCCGCGGGTCAGCTTCGGGAGGCCGCGGCCGCGGACACGAGCGAAAACCCGGCGGCTGCCAGGAAGAGCGTTTGGCCCTGATCGATGTCGTAGAGCGGTCCCGACATCAAGTTGCCCGCGAGCGTGCCGACGCCGAGCGCGAGAGACGCGACCAGCGCCTGCGCGGTCGCGCGATGCTCCGGCGCCGTGCGGCGCACGACCGAGTCGACCATCGACAGGTAGAACGCGCCGTAGGAAAGCCCGTGGAGCGCCTGGGCGGCGACGATCACGGCGGGCGAGCCGAGTGCGGTGAGCGTCCAGCGCACGACGCCGACGCCGGTCGAGACGACGAGCACGTGGCGCGGATCGAGCGCCGCGAGCCATCGCGGCGCCGTCGCCATCACGACGAGCTCGAAGGCGACCCCGACGCCGATCGAGAGCCCGATCACCATCGGCCCGCCGCCATGGTGCTCGATGTGTGCGCCGAAGAACGTGTGATACGGCGCGAGAGTCACCCAGTGGAGAGCGCCCGCGAGGAGCACGCGGCCGATCGCCGGATCGCGCACGATGCGCCACGCATCGGCGAGGGACGGCGGTCGCAACGTCGAGCGCACGTCGGAGGGCGCGGTCAACGCGAGGAGCGCCGTCGCGATCTGCAGGAACGCGACCGTCACGATGGCCGTGCGCGCGGCTCCGGGAGTTCCCTTTGCGACCAAAACGCCGAACACGACCGCCGAGATGGCGAAGCCGATCGACCCGGTGATGCGGCTGCGGGCGTACGCCCGCGGTCCCCCCACTTCGGCACCGCGAGGCCCTTCGAGTGTGGCGAGCACATTCGCGTCGATCAGGCCCGCGACAGCCGACACGCCGATCGACATGAGGAGGAAGACGGCGGCGAGCTCGAGGCGTCCGCCGCCGCGAAGCACGAGCAGCCACGCGACCGCTGCCGCGATCGCCGAGATCTTCAGGACCCGGGAGATGCCGATGCGATCGGCGAGCAGCCCCAGCAGCGGCTGCGTGACGACGAAAGCGACGTTGCGAAGCGCGAAGAGCACACCCTGGGCGGATCCGGAGACCCCCGCGGTCTCCAGGAACGGCGCGAGATACGGGACCCAGAGCCCCGCGCCGCCGTAGTGGAGCGCGTAGAGCGCCCGCAGTCTGGCAAGCCTTCGGGTGGGTGGAGTGGAGGGCACGAGGCAGCGGCGAGTGTATCGAACGAACAAGTGATCACCCGATGGCTTTCGCCCCCCCGTCCGGGTGTACACTCTCGGCACTCAGATGGCGGAGGGCTCTCCAATGCGCAGCGTTCTCGTGGTGGACGACAGCACCACGGTCGCCAAACAGCTCTCCAAGATCCTCGAAGAGAGCGGTCGCTACAAGGTCGTCGGCCACGCGGCGGACGGTCTCGAAGCCGTGAAGCAGTTCAAGGCGTCGACACCGGATCTCGTCTGCATGGACGTCGTGATGCCGAACCTCGACGGGATGCAGGCTCTCCGGATGATCAAGCAGATCAACGGCGACGCTCGCGTCGTCATGATCAGCTCCGTCGGCGGTGTGGCCGACAAGGTCGCCGAGTGCTTGAAGGCCGGAGCGGTGAACGTGGTGAGCAAACCGTTCGACGCGAAGAAGGTTCTCGATGTGCTGGATTCCGTGAAGTAGGAGGAGGCTTCGATGGCGGTGCGGTTCTTCGGCCAGTATCTTCTCGAGAACGGGGTCATCGACCCGAAGCAGCTTCTCGCGGCGATCTCGTTCCAGGAGAAGACGAACCTCAAGTTCGGCGACACCGCGATATCCCTCGGACTCCTGACGCAGGAACAGCTCGCGAGCATCTTCGCGCTCCAGCGGACGAAGGACCTCAAGACCGGCGAAGCGGCCATCGAGCTCGGCTTTCTGAAGGACGAGCAGATCGACCAGGTGCTCCGGGCGCAGAAGAATTCGCACGTGATGATCGGCGAGGCGCTGGTTTCGACGGGTGCGCTCGGCAGGGAGCAGCTCGAGCGCCACCTCGCAGCGTTCAAGATCGACCAGGAGCCGTATCGGATCGCCGAGGGTATTGCGGAGGCGAAGGACCCGTCCGGCATCGCCCGACCGGCAGCAGATCTGGCGTTGAAGTTCCTCCTGCGCCTGGCGAACCTCAACATGAAGCTCGTCGGCGTGACGATCGGTCCGCTCGAGGAGCCGACGCTCGACACCTACACCGCACGCGTCGGTTTCACCGGCGACGTCGGAGGCGAGATCGCGCTGCGCGCGTCGACCAGCATCTGCGCCCGCATCGCGAGCGCGATGCTCGGCGAGCCCGTATCGCCCGACAACGCGGCGGTGGTTCTCGACGCGACGAGCGAGTTCCTGAACGTCGTCGGTGGCAATCTCTCCGCGGCTGTCGCGCGTTCGGGAAAGAAGCTCGAGCTTTCAACACCGGGACACGGCGAGCTGAAGGCCCCCGTCGGCGGACAGCACATGCTCGTCGCGAGGTTCGGCGCGCCCGAGGGCGAGATCGACTTCGTCGTCCTCACCGGCCGCCCGTAAAGCCGATCTTCACCCTGAGCGAGCGAAGCGAGTCGAAGGGCTGTCCGGGCCCTCAGGGTTTCCGCGGGTCGGTGATCTTCACCGGATCGCGCAGCCGATCGCAGAGCTCGACGTTGGGCACGCGCTCGCCGTCGAAGCGATTCACGGGTCGCGTCCCGTCGCAGTCGTAGGCGGGCACGAAGAGCTCCGGCGTGCCGAAGGCGCCGAGGCTGCCGCCTGTGATGAGCACTGCGCCTTCGAGCCAGGTGGACGATCCGACGATCGCCGTCGCGACGTGCGCGTTGCGTGCTTGCGACATCCGCTCGCAGTCTCCGCCGTCGACGCACGAGGTGTGGCCGGCCGGGGAGATGTTCTCGAACTCGCCGCCGCTCTCGTCGTTGGCGCGCTCGAAGATCTCCGCGGAGTCGAGGGGAACGGACGCGTCGGCGAGTCCGCCGGCGACGAGAACGCGTCCGTCGAGCAGGCGCGTGGCGGTCGCGAAACCGCGCGGCTTTCGCATGACGCCGGTTGCGAGGGATCCGGTGACGGGATGGAGCGCGACCCAGCGGTCCGTCACACCGATCGGCGTGACCGGTCCTGGCGTGAGGACGCCGCCGAACATCCCGATGACGTCGTCGTGGAGCCGTGCCGTCGTCGGGTGCCGCACCGGCACTTGCACGGTCGCGATGTTCTCGGCGATCGGATCGCCGTAGCTGCCGGCGCCGGAGGCGTCGAAGACGTAGGCGCCCGTGCTCAGGTCGCCGTCGAAGGTCATGCCCGTACCGAACCAGAACCGATCCCCGGCGAGTCGCTCGAATCCGCCCTGGCAGCGGCCTTCGACCATGATCGAGCTCGTCGGCGTGCAGAAGCCCGGGCTCCCCGCGCCCGCGCATCCCGCTGGCCGCGCGATCGGATAGAAGAGCTCGTAGTCGATGGCGTAATACGTGTTATCGAGGCAGCCGCCGAGCACGGCAATCACCGGGTCGTCTCGCTCCGTGGTGCGGGCGACGCCGGAAAAAATTCGCGGTGCGCGGATCGGGTAGGCGTCCGTCTGTGCCTTGCCGCGGTGATAGACGTCCGCCTGGAGGACGGCGCCGGCGTTCGTGCCGAGCCCGCCCACGATGAGCACGGCCGGGTTGCCATCGGCGTCGACGAAGCTCTCCGCGCTTCCGAACCAGTGTCCGGTGCTGGTCGTCGCCGTGCGCTCCCACGCGACTTCCCATGGATGGAACTCCCATACCTGCAGATACGCGTCGTTCGTGTCGGGATAGGCGAAGCCGCCCGCCGCAACGACGATGCCGCCGGTGGACACGCGTAGGGCGCCGGCGACCTCGTTCCGCGATTCGGGCGGAACGAGAAGCGACGCTTCCATCGCGACGGCCGTCGGGTTGTCGGCGCTGAACATCCCGTTGAACGCGCCGACGCGAAGCATCGGCACGTCGATGTGCACGGTGTCGTCGAGTCCGGGAAAGTGGACCGGCGAGAGGTCGATCGTCCCCATTCGTGACGACGGATCGGCGATGCCGCGGCATGCGACGTCGTGGCGACGAATGCCGTATTCAGTAGGAGGTACGGTGATGCCCTCGATCATCACGCGCCGGGGAACGGGGATCTCGCCGTCGATCACCCCGCTCTCGCACACGCCGTCGCAGCCGTAGAGGAGCTGGCCGCTCGGGTCGAACAGGAAGCGGTACTCGAAGGCCGGGTCGCCGTCGGTGTCGAACGAGACGATCGTCGCCTTGGCGCCCGAGCACACCGTGGCCACGGTCGTGTAAGCGCCCGTGACCGGGTAGGACGCCGCGATCTGCATCTGCGGAAACGTGATCGAGCTGTCGCCAGCGTTCCGGCACGACGACAGGGCGCCGCAGGCGGCAACGGCGGGAAGCACCCAGCGCAGCGCCCGCGTGTTCAGAAGCGCACCTGCACGGTGGAGGTGCCTTTCTTCTCGGGCTCGTCCTGCTGTAGCGAGCTCGCGCCGAAGAACGCGCCGACACCGAGGACGAGCAGCCCCGCTCCCGCGATGCTCCAGAACGCCGGATCTTTCGAGAGTGGAGGGCGAGGGCGGCGGACTTTCGGCGGCATCGGGACGGTGTCCATACCGGTGGTTCCCGGCGTAGGCGTGGGCTCCGCGGTCCCTATCGCCACGAGGGGGACCGTCGCCGTCGGCGCCGGCGTGGGAGTCGCGATGGCGACCGGCGTCGGCAGCGGGACCACCGGCGTGGGCGTCACGACGGCCGCGATGCGCGGACGGGGGGCGAGCGTCTCGGCGACGGTGTTCGCCGCGATGACCAGGCCGGGGTCGGTCGCCTGGACCGCGACGACCATCGAACCGCGCGTTTTTCCCGAGCGCGACTCGACGATGCTGAAGACGCAGTCGTACTTCGTGACGTCCTTCGTCGAGATGGTCGCCTTGCCGACGAGCACGTGGCTCGCACGTACGACCTGGCCCAGAGCGATGAAGCACAGGTCGTCGCCGCTGCAGTCGGCGATCGCGGCGGCGAGCGGACGTCCGAGCAGGGCGGCCGCCTCGCTCTCGGAAACGAGCGACTGTCCACGCCGGGTGAGCTCGATGCTCACGAGCTTCATGAATCGCTGGCTCGTCGGGTCGGCATTTCCCGGTGCAACGAGCGTCACGGACGGCGGCGTCTGCGCGTGCACGGCAGGGCCGCAGGCAAGGAAGGCGACGACGAGAACGACCGGGAACCGCCCGCGCATCCGTGCCCGATCATAGCGCGGCGCGACACGGGCGGCGCCTTGGCGTTTTCCGAGGACAGGAGTACACCTGCCGCCCTCCCATGACCGACAGCTTCCAGAAAGACGTCCACTCGATCGGCCAGCAGATCTTCGCGAACATGGAGGGCGAGAGCCCCTCGATCTTCCGGAAGGACTACTGGTCCGGCCAGTTGATGGAGTGGTCCATGAAGGACGAGTCCTTCAAGGTGGACATGTTCCGCTTCGTCGACGTGCTGCCCGTGCTGAAGAGCTCGGACGCCGTCATCCAGCACCTGCGCGAATACTTCATGCGGCCTGGGCAGGAGACGCCGGGAATGATCAAAGCGGCGGTCGGCGCCGCGGGACTCACGTCGCTCGGCGGAAAGATCGCGGCTGGAACCATCCGCAAGAACGTGAACGACATGGCGGAGCGCTTCATCGTCGGCACGACCGGCAAGGAAGCGGTGCCGCGGCTCGCCACGCTCCGCAAGGAGAAGGTCGCGTTCACGGTCGATCTCCTCGGCGAGGCGACCGTCTCCGAAGAGGAGGCGCTCACCTACCAGAAGCGCTACCTGGAGATCGTCGACTCGCTCGCGGCCGAAGCGCCGAAGTGGGCCGAGGTCGAGCAGATCGATCGCGGTCCGAACGGCCCGATCCCGCGCGTGAACGTGTCGGTGAAGATCACCGCGCTCTTCTCGCAGATCGATCCGATCGACTGGGAAGGCTCCATTCGCGCGACGTGCGATCGGCTCCGCCCCATCTTCCAGAAGGCGAAGGCGGCGGGCGCGTTCGTGAACGTCGACATGGAGCAGTACCGCTTCAAGGACCTCACCTACGCGATCTTCCGCGCGCTCATGGACGAGCCCGAGTTCGCGACGCTCGAAGCGGGCGTCGTCGTGCAGGCGTATCTCAAGGACTCCGAGAAAGACGCACGCGAGCTCGTCGAGTGGTCCGGCAAGCGCAAGGTGCCGGTCACGATCCGCCTCGTGAAGGGCGCGTATTGGGACTACGAAACGGTGCTCGCGGAACAGCGCGGCTGGCCGTGCCCGGTTTACGAGACGAAGTGGCAGACCGACGCGAACTTCGAGCGCGTGGCGACGCGGCTGCTCGAAGGGCGCGCGAAGATCCGCACGGCGATCGGCTCGCACAACGTGCGGTCGATCGCGCATGCGATGGCGACGTCGGTGAAGCTCGGCATCCCGAAGCGCGAAGTCGAGTTCCAGATGTTGTACGGGATGGCGGAGCCGGTGCGCTCCGCGCTCATCAAGATGGGCGAGCGCGTTCGCGTGTATGCGCCGGTCGGCGAGCTGCTGCCCGGCATGGCGTATCTCGTGAGGCGCCTCCTCGAGAACACGTCGAACGAATCGTTCCTGCGGCGCGGCTTCGCCGAAGGCGTCTCGAAGGACGTGCTCCTCGCGGAGCCCGCCGGCCTTCCTCACCCTGAGCGTCGCGATAGCAAAGTCGAAGGGCCGTCCGCGATTCCCCCGTTCGTGAACGAGCCTCACGCCGACTTCTCGCTGAAGGAAAACCGCGACGCGATCCAGCTCGCGATCCGAAAGCTCAGATCCGATCTCGGCCGCCTGTATCCGCTGCACATCAACGGCAAGGACGTGAAGACCGATCGCGTCCTCGAGTCGCTGAATCCGGCGAACCCGTCCGAGGTCGTGGCGAAGATCTGCCAGGCCGGCCGCGCGGAAGCGGAGCTTGCGATGAAGGCCGCGGTCGCCGCGTTCCCCGCGTGGCGCGACACGCCGGCGGAAGTTCGCGCCGACTACCTGATGAAGATGGCCGCGGAGATGCGGAAGCGGAAGTGGGATCTCTCCGCGCTGATGGTTCTCGAAGTGGGCAAGAGCTGGCGCGAGGCGGACGCCGACACCGGCGAAGCGATCGACTTCTGCGAGTACTACGCGCGCGAGATGCTTCGCCTCGCGAAGCCGCGTAACCCGCGGCGCTCGGGCGCCGTCCCCGGCGAAGCGAACGTGCTCTTTTACCAGGCACGCGGCGTGGGCATCGTGATCTCGCCGTGGAACTTCCCGCTCG